>Ga0315912_10005509_pt1 | contig 11629 bp, 9 predicted proteins | sample VfabasoilMG_FD_204469 | JGI IMG/M metagenome (GOLD analysis project Ga0315912, IMG submission 204469) | Garden soil microbial communities collected in Santa Monica, California, United States - V. faba soil | ecosystem: Environmental > Terrestrial > Soil > Garden | place: USA: California...
CCCGATGGCTACGAAAAGAATCCCGACGTCGAGCGTCAGAAAATCATCACGGTGGTGGATGCGGCGATCGACCTCGGGATCTACGTGATCATCGACTACCATGCCCACACGGCGCATGAGAACACCGCGCAGGCACAGGCATTCTTCGCCGACATGGCGCGCCGGTATGGCGACAAGCCCAACGTGCTCTACGAGCCTTACAACGAACCGCTGAATGTGTCGTGGGACAAGGTGCTGAAGCCCTATCACGAAGCGGTCATCGATTCGATCCGCGCGCAGGATCCGGACAACATCGTCATCGTCGGCACGCGCAACTGGTCCCAGAAAGTGGCCGAGGCGGCGGCGAATCCGATCAAGCGCAGCAACGTGGCCTACACGCTGCACTTCTACGTCAACACGCACGGCGAGTGGCTGCGTGACGAAGCGCGGAAGGCGCTCAAGCGTGGCGTGGCCTTGTTCGTGACCGAATACGGAACCACGGACGCGTCCGGTGATGGCCCGGTGAACGAAACCGCGACGCGCGAGTGGTGGAAATTTCTCGACGAGAACTCGATCAGCCATCTCAACTGGTCCGTGTCGGACATCCGCGAGTCGTCGTCGGCGTTGGTGCCGGGCGCGAGCCCTGATGGCGGATGGACCACGAGCCAGATAAAACCCTCGGGACTGCTCGTGCGTGAAGAGCTGCGCGCCAAGGCTCCCAGGTTGGACAACAAGGAAAAGAAGTGAGCAAGACGCTGGGATTCGGTTTCATCGGCGCGGGCGCCATCGCGCATTTTCACGCTCGGGCCGTGGCGGCTTCGACCGGCGGTCGTCTCGTCGGCGTCGTCAGCCGCACGCGCGCCACCGCCGAAAAATTCGCGGCGGAACACGGCATCGGTTTCGCTACCGATGACGTGGACCAGCTACTGGCGCAGCCCGGCCTCGACGCCGTGTGCATCACCACGCCCTCGGCACTGCACCTCGTCCCCGCGCTCGCGGCGATCCGCGCGGGCAAGCACCTGATGATCGAAAAGCCGCTCGATGCCACGGTCGAAGGCACCGATCACATCCTGCACGAGGCCGAGCGCGTGGGAGTGCGCGTCGGCTCCATTTTCCAGGCGCGCTTCGGCGATGCCGCGCGGGCCGTGAAGGCTGCGCTCGACGCCGGGCGCTTCGGCCGCATGGTGCTCGCGAGCTGCTACGTGAAGTGGAACCGGAAAGCCGAGTACTACACCGGCTGGAAGGGAAAGATTTCCGAAGACGGCGGCGGTGCCGTCATCAACCAGGCCATTCACGGCGTCGATCTGCTGCAGTGGTTTGCCGGCATGCCCGTCGAAGTGTTTGCCTGGACCACGCAGCGCGTTCACAAGATTGAATCGGAAGATACTTCCGTGGCCGCGCTGAAGTTCGGCAGCGGCGCGTTCGGCACGATCGAGGCCAGTACAGCGCTGTGGCCGGGCTTTGCCCGTCGCATCGAGATCTGCGGCGAGAACGGCTCGGCCGTCATGGAAGACGATGACATCACGCGCTGGGAATTCCGCGTCGCGGCGCCGGAAGACGAGAAGATCCGCGCGGCCAGAGATACGAGCGCGAAGGGCTCGGGTTCCGCGAATCCGATGTCCATCAACTTCGAGGGCCACCTGCGCCAGATCCAGGACTTCATCGACGGCATCCGCGAGAAGCGGCCGTTCTTCATCGAAGGCAGCGAAGCGCGCAAGGCCGTGGCGCTGGTGCGGGCTATCTACGAGTCCGCGGAGAGCGGTGCGCCAGTGAGACCTGACGGGGTCTGACGATCTATTTGCAGATACTCAGCAGCCGTTCGCGCGGCAGCTTCGGTGCATTCCCCGGCCACGGGACCTTCTTGGCCTCCATGCCGAGTTCGACCAGCGTGCCGCCCCGCGGAGAGGCGATGTCCGGGTCGTAGTCGTAGACGGAATCTTTCTGCGCTTCCTCGAGCGTGACGATCTCGAAGTTCTCTTCCTTCAGGACCTTGAAGAGGTCTGGAAGGATGTGCGAGCTGAACGAGCCTAAGTGCAACAGCATCACATGGTTGATGTCACGGCCGAACACGGTGCGTGAGTTCGCCACCTGGAACCGGATGAAGTCGCGCGCCGCCGTGACATAGCTTTCGCGCAGCCACGCAATTGACGCCTCGTCTTTCTTTTCCCAGCAGCGGGCATGCGAGCTGTTCCAGATGTAGTCCTCCCAGTCGAGCGTGGTCTGCGCGATGCGATAGCCATTGCTCGAGAGGAACGCGCGAATGGCGCGACGCTTCTCGAGCGTGTCGCCTTCATGCAAGTAGGGATAGCGGAACCAGCGCCAGTCGTGACCGGCGCGCATGAGCTTGCCGCCCGCGGGCATCAGCAATTCCAGTGAAGGTTCGTTGCGCAGGATTTCGCGCTGAAAATCTTCGACGCTGTTCTTCGTGAGATCGAGGTGCGTGTAGGTGTGGCTGGCAAGCGGATGTCCGCCATCCACCCAGATCTGCAGCGCCTTCGCGCCGTCGGGCTCGCGTTCGAGCCGGATCGCATTGATGAAGCCGTAGGACGGTGGGATGCGATGCTTCTTCAGCACGGCGATGGTGTCGCGCGCGAGGTCCGACATCTTCTTGCCCTCGGGCGTCATGCCGTTGACCGGCAAGTCGTCGAAGGTGAGTGCGACCTTGAGTTTCGGCTCGGCGGCGCTGGCGCTGCCGAGGACGAACAGGGCTGCCATGAAGGCCGCCCCGACGGTTTTCCGGTTCATCACTTGAGCAGGCTGCGCAGCATCCACGCGGTCTTCTCGTGGATTTGCAGGCGCTGCGTCAGAAGATCGCAGCTGGATTCATCACCGGCCTTCTCGGCAGCCGGGAATGCGGCGCGCGCGGTGCGCGTCACGGCCTCGTGGCCGGCGACCAGCAGCCTCACCATGTCCAGGGCGTCGGGCACGCCTTCGGTCTCTTCGATGGAGGTGAGCCGCACGAACTCCTTGCCGGTGCCAGGCGCCGGATAACCCAGCGAGCGGATGCGCTCCGCGATCGCGTCGAGCGCGTTCCAGAGCTCCGTGTACTGATCCATGAACATGAGATGCAGCGTGTTGAACATCGGGCCTTCCACGTTCCAGTGGAAGTTGTGCGTCTTCAGATAGAGCGTGTAGGTGTCGGCGAGTACGCGCGACAGCCCCTGCACGATCTTTTCGCGATCCTTGCCCTTGATGCCGATGTCGATCGTCGGTGCCGAAACGGCTGCGTTCTTACTGCCCATGGTTTGACTCCTCACGCGATGCGGCGAGTCTAGCCTTACGCCCACGCGCGCGGCTATTCGGTATTGCCTATTGGATTGATAGAGGCGCTTGATACATGCGCGGTCTTGTAATGAGCGCGCAGGGCATCCCCGCCGAAGTCGCGTTCGAGATCGCGATACACCGTGTGGATGTGGTTCGCGTCGTTCTGCGTGTCGTCGTATTCGATGAGCAGCGTCGGTCCATGGATGCGGTAGTAGTGCGGCTGGCCGGACTCGATGCCGCCTGCCCACGCAAAGCGCAATTGGTCGAAGCCTGCACGATCGAGGCGCGCGAGCGCGTCCTTCGCGGACGCGGCGTTCACGCGCCCCACGTAGAGTTCGACGAGGCGGCGCAACTGCGCACGTTCGTCGGGTGTCATGTCCGCGGCGGCAAGTCCCGCGAGTTCGAGCTTCTGCACCTTGGGATCGTTGCCTGTGACGATGTCCGAAAAGGCGGTCTCGCGGATCGTCGCCGTGGCGCGGCGCGAGGCGGGCAACATCTTGATCATCTCGCGGCCGAGGTCCTCTTCGGCGGCGAGCAATCGAAAGCCGGCGTTGGGGCCGGTGAGCACTCGCGCGGGATTCGCGCCCATGAAGACGGGCGCGACGACGGGCGCTTCACCCGGAAGTTCGGTGACGTTGATCGACAGGTGATGACCTTCGAAGCGCCAGGCCCACGGCGCACTGTTCGAGGGCTTGCCGAAGATGGCGGTGTAATAGAGGCCGGGGTCGCGTCGCGAAACGTTGGCCACGCCGGCTTCGGTTTCCACGCGCCGCAGGATGTTCTCGTGCTTCATGACGCCGCGAGTGGTCAGCAATCCTTCCGGCGACATGGCCGTGGCAAGAAGCGGCCCTAACAGCTCGCTTTGCTTGTCATCGAGCTTGAGCAGCGATGCGCCCACGCGATCCTTCGGGATGAAGTGCCAGGCGAGACGTTCCGGAGAGTCGAGCGAAAAGCTGGCCGCCGCTCGCAGATCCTGCGGCAGTGATTTGAGGAACGCGTTGGCAGCGGCGGCAGAGGCCTTGTCGGCTTCGCGCGCGGCGTCCGCGGACGGAGCCAGCAGCGCACCTGCGGCACCCACGGCCAGTGACAATCCAACCGCGGCAACCTTCGCTATTTTCATTGGACCTCCTTGGGGAGGCCGATGCTAGAGGCGACGCGGGTTGTTGGAAAGCGCCTTTGGTCTAGGTCGCCTTGGCGAGCAGCTTTTCGGCCTCGCCGCGGCTCTTCTTGAAGACTTCCTCGAGCCCCGCGTCGCGCAGGAACGAGACGTCGATGCGCCCCGAACTGTCGATGCCGGGTCCGCCCGCGCGCTGCGAAGCGTCGCTTTCGGTCATTTCCTCGATGAGACCACTCGCGATGTGGATGGCGCTCACGAGCGGACGCGACTCGGGCGCCACTTCATTGGGCCGATGGTGGAAGGCCACCGCCTCGACGATCGGGAACGGGATGCCCCAGAGACCCAATAGATAGGCACCGACTTCGGCATGCGTGACGCCGAAGATCTCGCGCTCGGCCGTGGCGCTGTCGCCATTCAATTCCTTCTTGCGCTCGAGCGCGCGCACGTAGTCGGGCGGCGCCGCGTGCAGCAGCACCAGCGCGCCGATGTCGTGCAGCAGGCCGGCCGTGAACGCGGCGTCGGCGAGCGCGGGGTTCGACACGATCTTCTTCGCGAGCACCGCGGTCAGCATCGAGTGATGCTGCAGGCGGTCCGGCGAGAATCCCTTCACTTCGCTGATGGCCTTGTCCGAGAACGAGGTGGATCCGAGCACCAGCGACTTGATGATCTCCACGCCGAGATAGGTGACGGCGGGACGGATGCTCACGATCTTCTGCCCCAGGCCGAAGTAGGCGGAATTCACGAGCTGCAGCACCTTGGCGCAGACCGCCGCGTCCATCTCGATGACCTTCGCGAAACCGGCCGCATCGGATTTCGGATCGGCTGCGAGGCGCGCGAGTTCCGTGTACGTCGACGGCACCGCGGGAATGCGCTCGAGCTTGCCGACCAGCGCCGTCAGCGCCGGGTTCTGCATGAGCTTGTGGAGCGCATGCGTCTGCTCGATGACCGCGCGCAGCGTGTCGCCGTCGCAGGGCTTGTGCAGGAACTGATGGGTGACGGGCAGGGCGCGCATGATGGATTCGCGCTCCGCCTGGCCGGACAGCACGATGCGGGCCGCGGCGGGGAAATCGCGCTGGATGTGGCGCAGCAGTTCGGCGCCGTCCATGCCCGGCATGCGCATGTCGGTGATGACGACGTCCGCCGGCGTCTGCTTCATGTGATCGAGCGCCTGCTGGCCGCCGAGGGCGAAGGTCATCTCCCAGCGCTTGCGTTCCTTTCGCAAGGAGTTGCGCAAGCCATCGAGGATGGCCTGTTCATCATCGACAAAGAGTACGTGAAGGGAAGGAGCGTTCATGCGGCAGCCTGCTTGTTGGAGGATTGGTCCACGGCATCGCCATCCGACTGCGGCAGCCGGATGAAGAACGTGGTCCCCTTTCCTGTTTCTGTTTCGAAGTGAAGTGAACCTTTGAGTTTCTCGACCACGATGCCGCGCGACAGCGCGAGGCCCTGGCCCGTGCCGCGTCCGACTTCCTTGGTCGTGACGAACGGCTCGAAGATGCGTCCACGGACGTCTTCGGGAATTCCGTCTCCGGTGTCGCCGATCGAGATCTCGACGAAGTCGCCGATGGCCCGCGTGCGCACCGTGATGCGGCCCTTGGCGCTGGTGCCTTCCACGACGTCGCCGATGGCGTGCGCGGCGTTGAGCAGCAGATTCAGCACTACCTGATTGATGTCCCCCGCATGGCAGTGCACGGTCGGGATGTCTCCGAACTCGGTGACGAGCTCAGCGACGGATTTGTATTCGTTGCGGGCCATGTTGAGCGTCGTCTTGATGGCGCGATTCAGATCGACGTCGGCCTTGGTGCGTGCATCCGGGTGCGCGAATTCCGTCATCGAACGCACGATGGATCCCACGCGGCCGATGCCTTCGAGCGCACGGTCGAGCGCGTCGGGCGCGTTCTTGAGGAAGTAGTCGACGTCCGCGGCTTCGTCGGTCTCGGCCGCCTTCTTCGCCGACCCGGTGACATCCTTGCCCGACAACACGCCGGCGGCGAGCGCGCGATAGTCGGCGAGCGCGTGCGGCACATCGCGCAGCGCATGACGCACGAATCGCACGCTGTCGGAGATGAACTGCACCGAGGTGTTGATCTCGTGCGCCACGCCGGCCGCGATGCGTCCGACCGATTCGAGTTTCTGGCCCTGCGCCATTTCGCGCACCAGGCGGCGCGCCTCGGTGACGTCGATCATGAGTCCGCGCAGGGTGCGGCGGCCATTCACGAGTTCGCACGACACCGTCCATCGCAGCTCGACGACGCGGTCGTCGGCCGTGACTACGGCGCAGAGGGTCTCGAAAGCGCCCGAAGTGCAGTCATCGAGTTGCCGGCGCGTGTTCGACTCGCGGCCGCGCGGCAGCAGCAGGTCGAGGAAACCGGGTTCTTTCCAGCGGGCTTCAGGGATGCCGAGAATGCTTTCGGCCTGCGGGCCGACGTAGGTGAATCGGCCGTCCGCGAGATCGAGCTCGAACGGAATCGCGCGCGTCGTCTCGGCGATGAGGCGGTATTGCTCGCGGCTGCGCGCGAGTTCGCGTGTACGCTCTTCGACGTGCACGCCGATGGCTTCATTGGTGAGCTTCAACGCGGCCGCGTGGCCGGAGAATTTCTGGATGGTCCGCAGGCTCTCGCGAACCGCGAGCAGCAGGATGAGGAATTCCGAGAACACCCAGATGCCCTGGTCGAACACGCGCCACCACGCCGATGCGCCGACGATGAACGACTCCGGCAGCGTCACGATGCGCAGGATCGGGTAGCAGATCGCCGCGAGTGTCGCCGTCATGAGGACGCCCCAATCGCGGTAGAAGGCGACGAACACCAGCGAAACGAACATGTGGAACTGCGCTTCGGAATGACCTTCGAGCAGCCACATGAACAACATCGACCAGCCGATCTGGCAGAGCGCCATGTAGTGGCGGACCCACGGGGCCTGGGGGGCCGCGCGCGCAAACAGCAGGGCTGGCAGGCACAGGGTGCCGCCCGAAATCAGCGTGAACAGGAGGCGGGACTCGCCGGGCAGCGCGGAAGTCCAGGCCACCGCCAGCGCGGCAGGCCATTGCACTGCAAAAAGCAACGCAAAGATGCGATGCGTGCGAACCGTGAGCTGCGCCACGACTTCGTGACGCATTTCACGGGCACGGGCCTCGCGCTGCGCTGAATCCACCTCGATCACGGTTTTTGCCTTGGGTTAGGGGGCCGACTCCGGGTTCTCTCCGGGCGTTATCGGCCCATAACAGGGCACGCTTTAGGTCATTTCCGTGGTGGACCGGGGAAAAATGCGTTCGTTTTCAAGACGTAGTCGGCATATTGCGGCCGACGTTTGCCCATGTCCCTTTCGAGCAGCCGGACGCCCGAAACGCGCAAAAGCAGCAGGGTCAGGAGCGCCGGGCCCACGGCAGACCACCAGGCCCCGGCCGAGGCGGCCATGAACCAGAAACCCCACCAGATGCAGAACTCGCCGAAGTAGTTAGGATGCCGCGCGTAGCGCCACAGGCCCCGGTCGAGGACGGCGCCCGCGTTGGCCGGACTCTTCCGGAATCGCGAGAGCTGCCAGTCCGCGGTCGCCTCGAAGGCGAAGCCGACGAGCCAGAGCCCGATGCCGATGTAGTCGAGGGGCCCGACCGGCTGGTTGCTCGCGAATACCCCGAGCAACGGCAACGAAACGATCCACGCGAGCAATGCCGCCGGCCAGAAGACCAGGTACAGGCTTTTCCAGCGGAAGTGGGGTTCATGGCGGGCGCGAATGGCCTGGAAGCGCCGGTCTTCTCCGCGGCCGAAACTGCGTGAATAGAGGTAGATGGAGAGGCGAAGGGCCCACAGCGCCACCAGCCACACCACGAATACCAATCGTGGCGCGCGCGGGTCGGCGCCAAGACCGTAAAGGATGCCGGCGGCGAACAGCATCAGGCTCCACAACGAATCGATGATCGACACGTTTCGCAGCGGAAGCGACAGGAGCCACGAGAACGTGACGGCGACCAGCAGCACGGGTAACGCCGTCAACCACAGTTCGGAGTCGAATGGCGCCGAAGTCAGAGGAGATCCTTGAGTCGGAACCAGAGCATCGCGAGCACCAGCGCGGGCCGTCGCAAGTACGTGCCTCCCGGAAAATCGTGATGCGGAATCCGCGAGAACACATCGAAGCGCTCCGCCGAGCCCGCCATGGCTTCAGCCACGAGCTTGCCCGCGATGCCGGAGAGCACCATGCCGTGCCCGGAGAATCCCTGCAGGAAGTAGACGTTGGGCGCGAGCCGGCCGAAGTGCGGCGCCCGGTTCGGCGTGATGTCGACGTAGCCGCCCCAGGCATATTCGATGCGCGTCTCCGCGAGGTGCGGGAACACGCGGCGAATGCGCGCACTCAGCACGCGCGCCGAATCGAATGGATCGACACCCGAGTAGCTCACGCGGCCGCCGAAGAGCAGCCGGTGATCGGCGGAACGTCGAAAGTAGTCGAGCACCCAATTGATGTCGGCCACCGCCGCATTGTTGGTGATGAGCGCGCGCGCACGTTCCTCACCCAGCACCTCGGTCGCCGCGATGTACGTGCCCACGGCCATGAGCTTGCGCGCGAGCTCGGGCACCAGCCGCCCTAACAAGGCGTTGCCGGCGACCAGCAGGTGTCGTGCGCGCACCGTGCCCGATTGGGTATGCACGAGCGAGTCGGCGTTCGCGTGGGCGGCCATGTCGAGTTTCGTCGCCCACGAGTTCTCGAAAATCCGGACGCCGGCGCGAGTGGCGGCAGCGCCGAGTCCCAGCGTGAACTTGTACGGTTGCAGGTGACCGCTGTTCGAATCGAAGACACCGGTGGTGTAGCGGTCGCTGGGCACGAGGGTGCGCAGCTCGTCGTGACCGACCAGGCGCACGCTGCGATAGTCGTAGGTGTCGTGCAGCGATTCGACTTCGGCTCGCAGCTCCGCATCGTGCCGCGCCTTGACGCCGACATGCATGTGACCGGCGACGTAGTCGCATTCGATGGCGTGCCTGGCGATGAGTTCGCGCTGCAGCTTCATGCCTTCGAGCGCGATGTCCCACATGAAACGTGCATCGGCCTTGCCGACCAGCTTCTCGAGCTTCTCCTGTCCGCTGGCGTAGCCGAAGATCGTCTGCCCTCCGCTGCGCCCCGAGCCGCCAAACCCGAGATGCTGCGCTTCGAGCAGTGCGACGCTGAACCCGCGCTCGGCGAGGTGCAGGGCGGCGGAGAGTCCCGAAATTCCGCCGCCGATGATGCACACGTCCGCACGGGTCTCGCCCTTCAACGGCGCGTGTGGCGGTGGCGGCGGCGTGGTCGCGTAGTAGAAGTTCTGCGGATCGAACGCCTGGTCGCTCATGGCCGTAAGACTAGCTAGAGCGGCCCGAGGTATCGGGCGATTTCGAGCGGGGTGATGTGCGAGCCGAACTCGTACATCTCGGCGTGTTTCACCGCGGTGAATAGTTTGACGAACTTGTCGCCGAGCGCCGCGCGTGCGAACGAGCTCGCCGCAAAGCGTTCGATGGCGGCGGGCCAGTTGGTCGGCAACGGGTCGCCGTCCTGCAGGTAGGCATTCCCGGTGAGCACCGCGGGCGGCTCGAGTTTGTGTTCGAGGCCGTGCAGCATTCCGGCGAGCACCCAGGCGAGGACCAGGTACGGATTCGCATCCGCACCCGCGAGCCGATGCTCGATGCGCAGGTTGTCGGCATCCGATGCCGGCACGCGGATCGCCGAGCCGCGATTGTTGATGGACCAGGTGGGATGCAGCGGAACGTAGGCTTCGGAGCGGAAGCGGCGGTAGGAGTTCGGTCCTGGTGCGCACACCGCCATGCCGTCCGCGAGCGTGCTCAAGGTTCCCGCGATCACGTGACGCAACGGGGCGCTATCGAGCGGATTCGCAGCGGCGAAGATGTTTCGCCCATTCGCGTCCTTGAGGCTCACGTGAATGTGCAGGCCGCTGCCGGCCATGTCGCGATAGGGCTTGGGCAGGAAGGTCGCTTCGCACCCGTGGGCGCGCGAGACACTCTTGACGATGCGCTTGAAACGCAGCGATTCATCGCAAACGCGGAGCGCGTCGGGTGCATGCGCGAGGTTCACTTCGTATTGGCCCGGGCCGTACTCGGCCAGTGCCGACGTCGCCGGCACACTCTGCTGGCGGCACACGCGATCGATCTCCGCGAGCAGCGGCGAGTACTCGTTGAGGTCCGTCATCGAGTTGATCTGCGTGCGGAACTCGCGGCGGCCGGTCAGCGGGCTTTTCGGCGGCTGCGGTTGCCCGGACGGATCGCGCGCGGAGTCGACGAGATAGAACTCATATTCGATCGCCACCACGGGCGTGAGTCCGAGGCGCGTGAATCGTCCCAGCACGTTCGTGAGCAGGTGGCGCGGGTCGCCGAAGAAAGGCGAGCCATCGTGGTCGCGCATGGTGAGCTGCACCTGCGCGACCTCGGGCTGCCAGGGGACCGGGACGAGCGTGTCTGGAATCGGCATGCACGGCCGGTCGGCATCGCCATCCGCGAACCCGAGACCCGTGGCTTCGACGGTTCCGCCTTCGATGTCGAGCGCGAACATCGAGCCGGGCAAAGGCATGCCGCGCTTGAAGACGCCCGCGATATTGCCGCGGTCGATGCGTTTGCCGCGCTCGATGGTGTTCAGGTCGTTCACGAACGCGTCGAAGAACCGCACCTCGGGATGCTCGCGGAGAAAATGCTCGAGTTCGGTTTCGACGCCGCCGGACATAAGGCTCTCGGGTGTTTATTATTTTCGACGCCGATACGGCGTCAGGCGGGGCAGCATAGCCGCGGGCGGCGGGGGCCCGCAAACCTGCAAAAGCCCTGATTTGAGCCCTGCAGCGGCCCCTTCGCACAGGCGATCGGGCCGGGCGGGACCCCCCTCCGCTGTGGTCTAATGAGGCCCTCGCGTCGGTCGCAGGCGCGGGATCGTAAAAGATAATAGACAGCGCACGGGCCTTTCGGTCCGCGTGAAAGCGTATGGCTAATTCACAGAGAAAACCCGTCGTTGGCATACCCGCCGATCGACGCATGATCGGGCCGCATCCGTTTCATGCGGTCGGTGAGAAATACATTACGGCCGTGGCCCAGGCGGCCGACTGCCTGCCGCTCCTGATCCCTGTGCTCGAGACGCCGCTGGATGTCGCCGAAGTACTCTCGCGCGTCGACGCCATCTTCTTTCCGGGCAGTCCGTCGAACGTGGAGCCTGTCCGTTACTCGGGTCCGGCAAGCGTGCCTGGCACCCTGCACGACCCGCATCGCGACGCGACCACGCTGTCGCTGATTCCGCGCGCGGTCGCGA
>Ga0315912_10005510_pt1 | contig 11629 bp, 12 predicted proteins | sample VfabasoilMG_FD_204469 | JGI IMG/M metagenome (GOLD analysis project Ga0315912, IMG submission 204469) | Garden soil microbial communities collected in Santa Monica, California, United States - V. faba soil | ecosystem: Environmental > Terrestrial > Soil > Garden | place: USA: California...
GCCGATGCCCGCCATGGCCAGCACGGCGGCAATGTTCACGTTCTGCGGGAAATGCGGCACGCCTTCGCGGGCGGGCCCCTCGAACAGTGTCTGTGCCCGCGACAGCCGATTGAGGTCGAGGCCCAAGGCGTCCACGTAGGGAATGTTTCTCCAGGCGGCGGGCGGCTTGGCAACGCGGATGCTGACCGTGTCCACGCCAGCGACACACGCTGACTTCAACGCATCCAGTCCGCCGATGCCGCCGGAAGGCACATAGAGCATGGCGCCACTGCCGCGCGCCGCGCGCTCGGCCGCCCCGCGCAGCAGATCGTCGGCAAGCGCACCGGCAGAGAGCACGACCACGCTGACGCGAGCCTCGAGCAAAGCCACCAGATGTTGCTGCACCGCCTCGTGAGACGCAGCCTCGACCACTGCCTGCGGGTGCGTCGCCAGCAGCGCGTCGCGCCCGGTTACAAATGGCAATCCATGAGCCCGGGCAAGGGCCGCGCCGCGCGATTCGACGCTGCGGCCCGACAGGCAAACCACCTCGATGCCGGGAAGATTCCCGTTCCGCAGGTGTTCCAGGATGAGGCGGGCAATGGTGCCACCGCCCAGTAGGGCTACTCGCATGGGTGCTCGGGGAGTGGCGATTCTGCCATAGCCTTGCCATGGCAAGCCGGTCTCAGGCAGTATGATTATCCACAGAGGAACACGGATTGCGCATTTCAATTCTCGAAGATGACCCGGACCAGCTGGCGCTGCTCAAGCGCTGGTTGGCAGAGGACGGTCACGACGTGCACGGCTATGTCGCCGGGCGCGAAGCAATGAAGCACGCCGGCCGGGAGAGCTTCGACCTGTTCGTGCTCGACTGGCAGGTGCCGGACGTGTCCGGCGCCGACGTGCTGATGTGGCTGCGCACGAACGTCTCGCGAACGGTACCGATCCTGTTCGTCACGGTCCGCGACTCCGAGCAGGACATCGTATTCGCGCTCGAGAACGGGGCCGACGACTACATGGTCAAGCCGGCACGCCGCCAGGAACTGCTGGCGCGCGTGCACGCCTTGCTGCGACGCGCCTACCCGCGCGAGGAAGAAAAGCACCTTTCCTTTCCCCCGTTCGAGATCGACGTGGCGCGCGGCGAAATCCGCCGCGGCGGCGACAGGATCGAGTTGACGCCGAAGGAGTTCGAGTTGACGGTGGTGCTGTTCCGCAACGTGGGCCGGCTGTTGTCCCGCGGCCACCTGCAGGAAGCGGTCTGGGGCCGCAGTGGCGACCTGGTCACGCGCACTGTGGATACGCACGTCAGCCAGGTGCGCAAGAAACTCGACTTGAAGGTGGAGACCGGGTTCCGCGTGGTGCCGATCTACAACTACGGCTACCGGCTGGAGCGCATCAGCGAGAGCGCCTCGAGCGCCGCCTGATTCAACGCAACTGTTGTGCGCGCTGCTCGGCGTAGGCGAGCAGGTCCCCGCCCAGCGTGCCCGTGGCGATGCCGCGACGGAACGCCTCGGCCGCCTCCGGCCGACGATCAAGCGCTTCCAGGGAAATGCCCAAACCGACCCACGAGGTCCCGTTCTGCGCACCAGAGTTGAGTGCTTGCCGGTAGGCATCCGCCGCCTCGGCATGGCGCGCGAGCCTCTGCAGGACCGCGCCGCGCAACGCGTGGAAATCCGCGCTAACCTGGCCCGCGCTACCCGCCCGTTCCAGAATGTCCAGGGCGACCGCATAGTCGCGCTGGTCCACATGGATGCGCGCCAGCGCGACGGCAAACGGGGAGTATGTCGGATTGATCGCAAGCCCTTCCTGCAGTTGGCGGCGCGCTTCGTCGATGCGGCGCTGTTCGAGGTAGAGCACGATCAGGGTCTGGCGGGCGGCCTGGTGCGCCGGGCTCGCCGCAAGCGCCGACAGCAGGGCTTCCTCCGCATCCGCTACGCGACCGGTATTCAGCAATGCTGCGGCCCTCCGGTACTCGGCCTCGGCCCGGTCGGACGGCAGCACGAACCGGTCGCGCTTCTCGACACTCGTGGGTCCGGTGTCTGTTTGCCGATTCACCTTGGCAGGACGTGCCGGGGCGGTCCTGGGCTCCGCGACAACTTTCGCCTCGGCCTTTGCTGCCTGCCTTGTGCGAGTCGCGAGCGGCGTATCGATGGTCATCGCAAGCCTCAGGGTCTCTATCGGCGCGGCAAGCTTCTCCGGAACGGGCTTGGGGGCCTCAGGCGCCGGCGCAGCGGCTGCGGCAACCGCCACGGGTGTCGCCACAGCGACCGGTTCAGCCGCAGGCGCTGGCGCGGGTGCGACAGGCGAGCGCTTTCGCGTGTTCTCGGCCGCGCGGTACGCAAGTTCGGTCGCCACCGAGCGCGGCTGCAGCTGGTACACCACCCATAGCGTCCAGCCTGCGGCTACCAGCATCAGCGCGGCGACGGACCGCCAAAACCATTCGTGCCCGGAGCGCGAGGATGCAACGGTGCGCACGTCGGGGTGCGGCGCCTGTCCCTGCGGGCTGGGCCGTGCATGACGCCGGTCCAGCTCCTGCAGCATCTTGTTGATGATGCTCACTGCGTCTCCTGCTCGGCGGCCACGCGACTGGGCCGTGGCCGTTGCCACCACCAGCTGCGCTGCGGTCCCGCCGCCGGAGTGTCGGCGACCGCCACGCGCACATGGCGGCGCGTGGCGCTGCGCGCGCCTTCGCCATAGACGAGCAACAGCGCCTTGTGCGCCAGGATATTGACCAGCCTCGGCACGCCGCGGCTGGCGCGATGCAGGGCGCGCAACGCGCCGCGATCAAACAGCGGTGCGCCGGCGTGCCCGGCGATCGCCAGCCTGTGCTCGACATAAGCGCCGATTTCCTCGCGGTCGAGGCCAGTCAGGTCGTACTGGAACGTGATGCGCTGGCGCAACTGCCGGATCGACTCCGTGGCGAGCCTGCGATCGAGCTCCGGTTGCCCGAAGAGAACCACCTGCAGGAGCTTGCGCTTCTCGGTCTCCAGGTTGGTGAGCAGGCGCATCGTTTCCAGCGTCTCGAGCGGCATGCCCTGGCTCTCGTCCATGCACAGCACCACGCGGCGTCCATGGCGCGCGTGGTCGAGCAGCGTGCGCGTGATGCCGCGCATCAGGTGGTGCTGGTCCGCACCGGGATCAGCCTGCACGCCTAGCTCCTCGGCGACGGCGAGGACCAGAGCGCGCGGCTCGAGGTTCGGGTTGGGCAAGTAGGCGCTCGCCCAGCCTGCATCCAGCGTGGAGAGAAACTTGCGGCACAGCAGGGTCTTCCCGGTGCCGACCTCGCCCGTGATCTTGATGAAGCCCTCGCCATTGGACACTGCGATGAGCAAGGTGTTGAGTGCTTCCTGCGTGCTGCGGCAGGCGTAGAAAAAACTGGTGTCCGGCGTGATGCCGAACGGCGCCTCGCGCAGCCCGAAGTGCCTGAGGTAGTTCACTTCGGCTTCGACTCGGTCGGCGGCTTCACCGGAATGAACCCTTCCAGGCGCTGCTGCAGGTCCCGCATGTCCTGGCTCCAGCTCGATTCACCCTGAATGATGGTCGGTTTGAGCAGGATCACGATCTCGCGCTTGCGCAGTTGGTTGTTCGTGTTGCGCAGGAGCACGTTCGCATCTGCCGCGCCGGGAATACCCGAACGGTTGTCGCTCTTGCCCATGCTCATTAGCCCGCCGATGGCGACGATATTGCCGTCGGTCACCCGCACCACGGTGTCCGTTTCGTTCACCGCGGACTTCGGCAGCGGTAGCGTGATGGAGGGAATCGATCCGCCCAAGTCGACCACCGTCGGATTCTCCGTCACGCTGCTGATCGACGGATGGACATGCAGCGTGATGGTATTGCCTTCGTCGATCTGCGGCGTGACGTCGAGCATGATGCCGGAGAAGAACGGCGCCACCGTTACCGTCGGCGTCTGCTGCGTCGTGGTGCCGGTGGTGGTCGTGACCGTGGCGACGTTGGTGACGAAGAACTCGTCATTGCCGACCTTGAGCACCGCTTTCTGGTTGTTCAAGGTGGCGATGCGCGGGCTGGACAGCACCTGCGTCGAACCCTGCGAATCCAGGAAGGCCAGCAACGCGGCGAAATTGGACGACTGCACGGCAAGCCCGAATACCGCCCCTCCGGCTGACCCGGCGGCGGCGGCCTGCGTCGAGGCCGCGGCGATGGTGCCGAGCCCCGGATTCGCCGTGATGGGGCCGCTGCTGATCGACGGGCTGCTGCCGGCGACGCCGAGGCTCGTGTTGTTGCCGAACTGGCCGATCGAGCCGCGCGGGCTGGCGTGCGTGCGAAACAGCGCCCAGTTGATGCCCGACTGGAAATCATCCGACAAGGTCACTTCGATCACTTTCGCCTCGAGCATCACTTGCCGCTCGACCGACAGCCGCGTCTCGCGGAGATACTGCTCCACCGAGCGCATTTCCTGCGGAAACGCGCGCACCAGCACGACGCCCGAATGCGGCGTCACGATCACATTGCGTCCCTCGCCCGTGCCGACGATGGAAGCCAGCGCGGCGCGCAGCTCCTTCCAGAAGTCGCTGTCCGTAGTGGTGGACACACGCGTGCTGTCGAGAGAGCGATTAGTCCCGCCGCCGAAGGTCTGGGTGCCTGTCGTTGGCGGCGTGGGCGTAGCCTGCGACGCCGGCGCGGGCGCCCCTGTAGGCGACGCAGAATCCGCCAACGAGCCGGACTGCACGCGAAGTTCGCTGGTCCCCTTGCGCTGGCCAACCAAGTAGTTGACCTTGAACAGGCGCGTCTGCAGTCCAGCGGGCTGCACGAAAATGCGCGTTCCGTCCATGCGGTACTCGTATCCGTACAACTCGCGCAAGGAGTCGAGCGCCTCGCGAATCGTCACATCCTTCAGGTTGACCGAAATGTTCCCCGTCACCTCCGGATTCAAAAGCATGGAGAAGCGCGTGCCCGAGACGATTGACATGAACACCTGCGAGGCGGGCGCATTGTTCACCGACAGGTCGAAACGCGGGTCGATCGGGCGCCCCTCGGCGCTGGGCATTTCCATGCGCAGCGGCGGCAGCAGGGTCATGTCCGGGGCCGGCCCGCCGGCGCCGGCCTTGCGGCCGGCGAGCGCGTCACGCACCTCTGCGCGAATGGTCGGGTCCACGTCCACGGGTCGCGGCGGCGTATTGCAGCCCGCGGCGACGATCAGCACACAGAGCGAAGCGATCTTTCGATTCATCGGGGGTTTCCCTTTTCCCAGGCCGCCGGGCCCGAACGCGCCGCAGCAGCGATGCGCCGCTCACGCTTGTCCATGCCCGGAATCAGTTGCAACGTTTCCCTGCGGTCTGCGTATTTCAGCACCACCGCGCTCTCATTGATCGATTCGACGGTAGCGTCGCCGAACTTCGCACCGAGCGCCACGCTCTTCCCGCTGATCACCGCCGCGCGACGGGTCGGCGAGATCAGCACGGATTGCAGCCGCGGGCCCTCCGGCACGGCGAGCTCGGCTGCAGGCCCTACGCTGGGCGGACGGGTCGGATCGGCGAGCGCCGCCGGCCGCTGCGCAAGCGCCTCGCCAGCAAGTAGCAGTGCCAGGAACGACGCGAGGACGTGGCTCATACCACCAACCACGCCTGGTCGAAGCTGAGCGTGTAAACCGTCAGCTTGAGGGTCGCCACTGGGTAGCCCGGGACACTCATCTCGACCTTGCCCCAGTACAGCTGCGTCGATATGCGCTCCATGGACGCCAGATACGCATGCAGATCAAGGTAGTTTCCTGCAAGGGTCAACTCGACGCCATGGCGGAATACTCGGCGCGCTGTCTTGCCCTGCGTCCCCGCCAGATCCGTGATCGGCAGGGTCTTCAGGTCGACCAGCCGAATGCTCTTCTTGTTGCGCTCAAGCATTTCCTCGAGCACTTCCCGCATGCGCTGCGGAGTAGTGAAGCGTCGCTGCTCCTCGGCGATCTTTGCGTCCAGGGATGCGATTTCCGCACGAAGCTCCTTTACGCGGCCGCGATTGTGCGCATCGGGGTCAGCATCCCGCGTGCGTGCCAGCCGCTGCACCTCGGCCTGCAAGACGCGCACTTCCCCCTCTGCCGCCGCGAGGTCCGCGCTGACCCTGCGCTGGGTGTCGCTCAACGGTTTGATCAGCAATCCATTGACGACGAACACTAGCGCCAGGGCCGCCGCCGCAAACATCAGTACGCGCTCGCGCAGCGTGGCGTTGTCGATGCGCTCGGCGTAGCGTTTGAACAAGCCCTTCATGGCCTGCCTCCCGTCGCGCCGCCCTTGGTACCCAGTTCCGCGGCGCGCAAAGGCGCGGACAAGTCGAATTCGACGTAGCGCTCCGGCTCCGCAGAGGCGCCAGGTGCCACGCGGCGCGCCGCCGATTCATCCTTGGCCAGCAACTTCAACTCCGTCACCAGGCGCCCGCGCATCACATCCTCTTCGTTGAGCGCCTTCAAGTAGGCGGGCACCAGGTCCGGATAGAGGACTCGCCCGCGAATCCGCAGTTCGTTGCCGCCCTCGCCTACGCTGAATCCGGTCAGCCACACGCCGCGCATCGCGTGGCGTCCGAAGGCAGCAAAGTAGCGCGAGAAGCCCTCCGTGTTTCCCAATTCGCCGCCCTGAAGGATATCCAGCGTCCCCCGCCGCATGCGCATGTCTGCGTCGAGCCGAGCCACTTCCGCCTCCAGCAACTTGCTGCGGCCCTCCCCGCTCAGCGCGAGGAACTGCTCTCGCTGGTTCGCAAGCTCCTTGGCGTAACCCGCTGCGAGCGTCTCCGCGCCACGGGTCTGCACAATCGCGTAGACATAAAGGCCGATCAAGCCCAGCGCAATCAAGCCGAGGCTCTGCAGCATCGTGCGCGCGGAAAAGTACTTTTCCTTGCGCAGGAACAGCGGATTGAACAGGTTGATCTGCTGGCTCATGGCGGCGCCTCAGAGCTCCTTCGCGTCGTGCCGCAGCGCAGCACCGATCAGGTGGAACAGACGCCACTCCTCGTCGGGGCCGAGCTCCGCGCTGGCGCCGAAGCCGATTGCCGCGGACAGCCGAACACGCTCCACGGGGATGTCAAGGTTCCCCGCCAAGTGCTCCAGCAAACCGGTGTCTTCGGGTTCGGGCGCCAGCATCAGCTTGGCGACGGGGACATAGGCAAACTGGCGGTCGAAGTGGTCGAAAGTTCGCTGCAGTTCCAGCAGCAAGCGCTGGAACTGCTCCTCGCGCGCCGCACCGGTCGCGGTCACGAGCGCCTGCATGCCAACCTCGATGCGGCGTGCGAGCACCAACTCGCCGCCGAAATTGATCGTCAACAACCCATGCTCAGCGCCCAGGTAAAGCATGGCAAGACCACGACCTTCGGTTTCGAACAGTGCCGCCACGTTGCGTTGCGAAGTTTCGGGAATGTCGATGACCGACAGCGGAATGCGCGCTGCCTCGAAGCGGCTGATGCAGGCCTGGATCGCCGCGTTGCGGGCGGTGACCGCGTACATCGAATGCCCACGCTCCCCTCCTGCGGGGTTGCGCGGCACATCGAGTACATCGACCGTCGCATCATCCACGTGGTAGTCGAGCAGGTCCTTGATGCGCCAGCGGATCGCCGTCTTGAGTTCGGCCTGCGGCACATTGGGCGCATCCACGAGCAACAGCTGGTATTCGCCGGCGCTTAGCAGCGTGGAGCATTGGTAACGGTCAAAGCCCAGCTCCTTGGACAGCCGTTCAACGCCTTCAAGTTCGCCCTCCACGGCGCGCGTGCCACAGCGGTCCACGAGCGATCCGCCGCCCGGCGCAAACTGGCCGTGCACGAAGCTCAATTCGCCTGGCTGCAGGCTTACCGCGAGCCAGCCTGGCTCGCGCGTTGCGCGTGCAAACGGCCATTTCATGCCAACCCCCACCCCAACTTGCTGATTTAACTTGAAAATAGACCAATAACGCCTTGTTGTCAATGAAACTTCTGTAAATCACCGCTATACCTATTTATCCGATTTCCGGCTTTCTCACTTGCTGACAGTAAGCTGTAGCTGCCGCTCGACATAGGTGAGCCCGGCGGTCCCGGGGCAGGCAGTGGTGTCGTTGCAGCCGGTGGACGTTATCCGGTAGGTGCTCACCGCCGGGTTGCTGCCCTCGATCTCGGTGCCGAACTGGGTACAGGCCACCTGCACGCGGAAGCCGACAAGGTGGGTTGTCGTTAGATTGAATGCGCCCGCGGCACAGACGCCGTCGACGAGCACGCGGTAAGCCCCCCATTCGAGACCGGCGCGGGCCGCTTGGTAAGCACGCATGCCCTGCTCATCCATGGTTGCCGAGGCCACCTGCACGTTGGAAACGGTCAGCATGTACGCACCGATCGCCGCCAGCGAGACGATCAGGAACACCGCAAGGATCAGCGCAAAGCCGCGTGCGCGGCGCGGAAGATTCTTCATGGGGCGTTGTTGACGTGGATTGCCTGGTACAGGCTCACGGTTTCCACTGCGCCGCCGGACAACGCCTTGCGCAGCGTGATCCTGAGCGTCAGCAATCCCAGCTGGGGTCCAACGGTCGCGTAGCTGAACGAGCAGCCACTGACGTTTTCCGCAATCAGCGCGGAGCTGCCACTGCCAAAAGTGGTGGGTTGAGCGACCAGCGGCGTTGTTCCTCCGGTTCCGGTACCGTAGTTCCAGTATCGGGTGATCGTCCCCGACACAGTGTCGCAGACATAGCTGACAGGTCCGGAAATCACGAAGAACCGCTTGCCCGGTGAGTCATGCAAGGCGCGCGAAAAGAGCTTGGACGTGAAATGGACGCGATCGCGATTGGTCTCGGTCGTCGTGATCGCGGCGTCGATCGGCGTGCGGTTGGCGGCGCCGGCCTCGTAGGCGTTCTGGCCGGAAAACCCCGTCCCGTAGTTGTTCAGCACGAGGAAGTCCGTCGTCACGACGCTGGCGGGGTTGGCGAGTTTGCCAATGGTCTTGAAGCAGGTGTCTCCCGGCGACAGATCGAAGGACAACTGGTCGTTCTCCGGGGCAGTCAGCGCCGTGTCGTCGCAAGCCGTTCCCCCGGCAACGCTTCCGCTGTCGCCGCGGTAGCGGCCTGCCTCGCGCACCGCCAGGAATTCGACGAAGTAGGGCGGCGCCCCGGCGGCTGGCGTCACCCGCACGCTGTTGGGCAGCGCCAATCGAACGTCGCGACCGATGCGTTGCAGCGCGTTGTCGGCGATGTCGCTCAACTCCGCGCGCAATGCAGTGTCGCCGCTCTGCAAGAGTGGATTGACAAAATAGACAGCGACGGCGGCGATGATGCCGAGAACCACCATCGATAGCACCAGCTCGATCAGGGTTACCCCGCGTTCAGGGCGAATTCGGCGCATAACGCATCCGGTAGCCTTGCAGGTCTACGCGCACTCCAATCGGGTGCGTCACGGAGACCGTGATCTTCAGGGCAGCGTCCAAAGGCAGCGCAAAATCGGTGCCGGCGGCCGCCACCGCGACGTCCACGACGAACGCGTCCAGACCGGCGATCTGCGTATTGGTGGCATCGCGTATGCCGGAGCCCGGCGGTGTGGGCATGTGAAAGCCTTGGTAATCGCTGACGTTGTCGAACCGCGGCGTTCCGTAACGCGTTTCGCCGCCCTCGGTGCCAAGGCCCTCGGGCGTTCCGCAAGGCGGCACAGGCGCCGTAAACACATTTGCGTCATCCGGGTCGCAAAACGTGAAAGGCTGCAGCTGGATCTCCTCCATCAGGGAGCCCGCGATGGCCAGTGCCTGCTTGCGCACCACCGGATCGACGCTCGCCAGCGTTATCTGGTTGTAGATGATCGCCATGCCCGCGATGCCGATTCCCAGCACCACGATGAAGATCACCAGTTCGATCAGCGACAAGCCGCGCTGGGCGCTAGCGGACATAGCCGGTCTCAGCGGTGATCACGATGGTCCTGGGGCCCACGGTCACGGTCGCGCCGCTGCTCGGTTGACCGAGGCCATTGAACGAGAAGGGGCTGGCGGAGATGCCGAGCGCGACTCCGCTGGGCGCGGGCAGCTGGAAGCTGCTGCTGGAACCAACCTGGCTCAGGCGGGTACCGACGCCGCACGCGGCTGCGTAACACAGTGCAAGCTGCGGCCCGGCTTCCACGACCACGAAAACCTGGCGGCGCTGTGCCACCGCCACGCGCTGCGCGTAGCGCACCCCGGCGCGGACCTGCTCGTGGTACCAGGTGGCATTGATCGCTGTCTGATTGAAATTGGGGATCATGATTGCGGCGAGTATCCCGGCGATGACAAGCACGATCACGAGCTCTGCCGTGGTGAATCCCAGCATCCGGCGACGAAGGGTTTGGGTCGCGCTCATTTCGAATTCATCGTCAAGGCGCGCTCGCGACGCACCGCTGCGCTCATTGGTGCCAGTTCGACGGCATGCGCCAGCCACTCGCGAAGCTGCCCCGGCGTCGCGGGCTCCGCCAGCAAATCACGATAGCGTCGATGCACCGACGCCATCCCCAGCAGATTGCGTACTTCGCGCGGATTTGCACGAAACCCGGCTTCGAACGCTGCGGCAGCCAGGCGTGCAGCCTCGGGTTTGCGGCCCGCCGTGGCCTGGGCATCCCAGAACTGCCCGGCGTACCAGTGGTAGCGCCAGTCGGCGGGCTCGACGCGCTGCGCAGCGGAGAGCCAGACCGCTGCACTTACGCTGTCGCCGTTGAGGAACCGGCGCATGCCCCATTCGGCGGTCGCTTCCGCCACGACCGGACGCAGCAGAAGGACACCCGCCAGCACAGCGACGATCGCTCGCAATGCGCGCGCCCAAGGTGGAAGTGCCGCCATTGAGGTTTTAGTTGGATGGGGCATTGGCGCCAATTGCGCGTCAAGCACTCCCAGGAATACCCCGAACAACGCCAGAGTCACTGGAACGTGAAAGGGGAAATCAACCAGCGCATGCAGCGCCATGGCTCCAAGCGCCCCCGCCGCAGCAACGCAGATCGCGTTGCGCGGTTCAGGGTTGGTCGCAATCCGGCGGTAAGCCAGCAAGACGGGGATCACCGCCAACGCGAGGAATGCCACGAGCCCGAGCGGCCCGAGCTCCTGCAGGGACTGCAGATAATCGTTGTGCACGACCCACGTCTCGGCTTCCGCGCCGTAGCTGGGAATCGCTGCCCGTCTCTGCTCCAGTACGTAGCGGAACGTGAGATAGCCGGTGCCGAAGAACGGGTGCTCCAGCCATTCGTTCCAGGATGCCGAATACAACTCCAGCCGCGATTGCGTGGAGTCGGACAATTGCTGCGCGGAGGGCCCAGTCTCGGACACGCCGCCGATGCTCATCTGGTCCCAGGGGACGACGCGCAAGGCCATGGAAAGTACGCAACCAGTTGCGAACAGCGCGATCGCCAGCGCCAGGTGCTTTGCCTTCAGGATTCCAGCGCGCTGGCCAAGGACTAGGACGACAGCCGCTCCGCCTGCCAGCGCAATGAAGGCTCCCCGGCTTTCCGCGGCGTACACCGCGGCAGCCAGAAGGCTCGCGAGTACCGCCAGAGGCACACTGCGCTTGCCGCTGGCCAACAGTGCTGCAACCGCAACCAGCGGAAAATTCAGGACTCCCGCAAACGTTGCCGGCGTCTCGAAAACCGCGCGCGCACGGGCCGCGCCCCACGGCCCGACCTGCAGCAGTCCCCAAATCGCCAGAATCGCCGCAAACAAAAGCAGCGCGAGCACTACGAACCGCTGCAACGGTTC
>Ga0315912_10005511_pt1 | contig 11628 bp, 11 predicted proteins | sample VfabasoilMG_FD_204469 | JGI IMG/M metagenome (GOLD analysis project Ga0315912, IMG submission 204469) | Garden soil microbial communities collected in Santa Monica, California, United States - V. faba soil | ecosystem: Environmental > Terrestrial > Soil > Garden | place: USA: California...
CGGTTTGCAAGGCCGACGAGTGCGCCGAGCTCGGAGAGATAACCGGCGCCTGCGAGACTGACATCAAGGCCTATTACGACTGCATGAAGGCCCAGACGAACGTCTGCAGTTACAGCTGCCCACGCGAGACCCCTGGGTGTGCGTGGCCTGTGCGCTAGGCACTGTATTCTGTTAGCATCGCGACGCGAGCCACTCGGGAGGCAGAAGCCGTCATGACTGCGCCGTCCTCGTCTTATCTCAGCGGTCCCACCGGAATTCCGCTCCTTGGCGAGACCATCGGGCAGAATCTGCGCTGGACGGTGGAGCGGTTTCCAGAGGGCGAAGCGCTCGTCTCGCTGGCGCAGGGTTACCGCGCCACTTATCGGCAGCTGTGGCAGGAGATATCGCTGATTGCTCGCGGCCTGCTGGCGCGGGGGGTGAAGAAGGGAGACCGCGTCGGCATCTGGTCACCCAATCGGTACGAGTGGGTCGTCTTGCAGTTTGCCACTGCGCGGGTGGGGGCCATCCTCGTCAATGTGAACCCGGCCTACCGCGTTCACGAGCTTGCGTACGTACTCAATCAGTCGGGGATATCGACGCTGTTCTTGGCGCGTCGCTTTCGCCAGACCGATTACCTGGAGATGGTGCAGGTGGTCCGGCCGCGCTGCGCTGAGCTCCGTCAGACCATCGTGCTCGACGAGGAGTGGGACGCCCTGCGCGAGGCGGCGTTGCATGTTTCGGAAGAGGAGCTCGCCAGCCGCGAGCAGACGCTGGCCTGCGACGACCCGATCAACATCCAATACACGAGCGGGACCACCGGCTTCCCCAAAGGCGCGACGCTCTCGCACCACAATATCCTCAACAACGGGTTCTTCATCGGCGAGTGCTGCCACTACACCGAGTTCGATCGCGTCTGCATTCCAGTCCCTTTTTATCACTGCTTCGGCATGGTCCTCGGCAATTTGGCCTGCACCACCCACGGCGCGACCATGGTCATCCCCGCGGAGAGCTTCGAGCCCGTCGCGGTGATGCAAGCAGTACAGCAGGAGCGCTGCACGTCGCTCTACGGGGTGCCCACCATGTTCATTGCCGAACTGGAGCACCCGGAGTTCTCGCGCTTCGATTTCTCCAGCCTGCGCACCGGGATCATGGCTGGCTCGCCCTGTCCGATCGAGGTGATGAGGAACGTGCAGAGTAAGATGCACATGTCCGAGGTCACCATCTGCTACGGCATGACCGAGACCTCCCCCGTCTCCACGCAATCCACCACCGACGATCCGTTGGAGAAGCGGGTGGCAACCGTGGGCAAAGTGCATCCGCACGTGGAGATCCAGGTGATCGATTCCGAGACCGGCTGCGTCGTACCGCGCGGCATTCCCGGGGAACTGTGCACGCGCGGATACGCCGTGATGCTCGGCTATTGGAATGACGCGAAGGCCACCGCCGAAGCCATCGACAGCGACGGCTGGATGCACAGCGGCGATCTTGCGACGGTTGACGAGCAAGGGTACGTGAACATCGTCGGCCGCATCAAAGACATGGTATTGCGCGGCGGCGAGAACATCTTCCCGCGTGAAGTAGAGGAATTTCTGTACACGGTGCCAGGCGTCGCCGAAGTACAGGTCATTGGCGTCCCCGACGCCAAGTACGGAGAAGAGCTGCAGGCGTGGGTAAAGCTCCGCCCCGGCAGCAGCCTCAGCAGCGAGGAGATTCGAGCCTACTGCAAGGGCAAGATCGCCACTTACAAGATCCCTCGCTACTACAAGTTCGTCGACGGCTTTCCCATGACCGTGACGGGCAAGATCCAGAAGTACAAGATGCGCGAGCAGGCGATCGAGGAGCTGGGGCTACAGGCGGCCGCGTCGATCGAGACCGCCTGAGCAGCTACTTTTGCGCGCTTACAGGACTTGCAAAAACTCGAGCAAGTCTGCCTTCTCCTCGGGCGTCAGTGCCTCGGGGAAGAAGCCGCCGTTTTCGGGCGGGTTGACGGCGGGCAAGTTCAACATCGTGAAGAACGGCAGAATGAAGCGGCTGTAGAGGTCGACCGCGTCGCGCAGCGTTTCGGCGCTATTGTCGTGGAAGTAGGGCGCGGTGTTGGCGATACCGCGCAGCTGCGGCATGTCGAACGCCTCGAAATCGTGCGGATTGCCGGTAATGGCTGCGCGCCCGGGATCAGTCGACCACAACTGCGGCAGCAGATTGGGCCCCACGATCGGAGCGCCATCCGCGTCCAGAGCAGCGCGCAGATCGAAGGGACTGCCACTGACGGTCACGGGGACGGGCGGCAAATCCACGACCTGTTGGCTGCGTGTGGCGTCCGTATAGAAACGATAACGGTACTGCGGCAGCGAGACCGTCGCATTGAAGCGAGGCCCGAAGAAGTCCCCGAAGATTTGCCCGAGGTAGGAGATGTTGGCAAAGCCGACGTTCAAGAACTCGTTGTTCGGCTGCGGTGTCTCGATGGGCGCTGGCGGCGTGACCGTGGTGTCGAATCTCACGTTGCCGTCCGGCTTGAGTTCGAGGAAAGCCAAGTCGTGAACGTCGCGATTTACGACTTGATTGTTCTTGGCGCCACCATGGCAAGCTTCGCACGCCTTGTCGTACACTTCGAGACCGCGCTTTTGTGCGGCGGTCAGCTTCATCTTCAGTTCGGGACGCTCGATATCCTCGGCCGGGACGCCGTGTGCCAGCTTCTTGGCCACCTTCTCAGCGCGCTTGGAGGTGAACAGCCCTTGTTGGAACTCCGCCAGAGCATCCAAATCCTTGCGCGAGACCGTGCGGCCCTCACTGTGAGCGATAATCGCGCCCTGCGCCTGCTCTTGGAGCGTGGCTTTGCGACCATCGTATTGATACGGCCCCGAGATGGCGGTGTTCTCCACACTGGGCACCGCGCGCCAGACCGCGAACTTGCGATCGGCCGGTGTCACCACGTTGCCGTCGAAGTCGAGCAGATCCATATTGGGCGGCAAGTCCAACACCACGCGCACGAGCCCCTTCTTCAAGTGCTCGTAGGTCGGCAGCGCGGCCGCCGGGTCATCGGCATCAATCGGATTGAACAGCGGATCGGCAGGGTTTTCCGCGAGCAGCGCGCTCACGTGGGCGGGCGTCAGCCCCGTGTGATCGGCGAGCACGTGGCACGTGGCGCACGAGCGGCCGTTCGTGTGCCGAAACGGCGTTTGGAACAGCTCCTCACCGTTCGGTTTGTGTCCACGACCGGAGTCGTGATCTGCCCCTTGCGCGGAAAGCTCTCCCTCGCGAACAGAAGTCACCTCCTGCAGATCCGCAGTGCCGCCGCACGCACTGAGCATCAACGAACAAGCGATTGGCCAAACAGCCAACCCGCGATTGCGCGCGGCAGCGCAACCCGAAAGCCCTAACAACGAACGCGATACCGCACGCGAAAATGCCTTCGAAGACATGACGTTCCTCCATTTTGCAGACGAACAACGAGCAGGGTCAGCGCCCTTATCGCTCGAATCAGCACGCTACTTGTTTTTCATAACCCGCGTGAGTATTTTGTTAGCCACTGCACCGTAGGCGGATATCGTCACGCCGGGCTCTCCGTCGCAACTTCTGCCGGTAACATTGAATTGGCGTACGCGCGGACGCGACAGACGCGCGCGACAGACGCGACAGACGCGCGCGACAGACGCGAGAAGCCAACTAAATGACCACGGGAAACGTGCGACGAGTGTGTCAGAGTCGTGAACTTCGAGAGGAGAGCCCGCGATGCATTCTACTGTGAACGACGCGTTTCCAACCTTCAGCAAGACATTCGAAGGCTACGTGAAATGGATGTACCTGGACATCAAGGGCTTGGTAACCATCGGGATCGGAAACCTGATCGATCCGGTGGCGCAGGCCACGTCCCTGCCATTCGTAGACGCCAAGGGCGTCCCCGCGACCCCAGCGCAGATTTCGGCGGAATGGACCAAGCTCAAAGCCATGACCGCCCTGGCGCAGAAAGGTCACCGCGCGTGCGAAGCAGTCACCGCGCTGCGCCTCAGCGACCCAAGCATCGACGTACTCGTGCGCCAGCGCCTGGCGAGCAACGAAGCCGCGCTGCAAAAGACCTTTCACGACTTTCAAGCTTGGCCCGCTGACGCGCAATTGGGCGTACTCAGCATGGCTTGGGCAATGGGCTCGGCCTTCCACGAAAAATGGCCGCGCTTCAAACAAGCATGCAATGCGGCCGATTGGCGAGCTGCCGCCGAAAATTGCCGCATGAAAGAAGCCGGCAATCCCGGCCTCATACCGCGCAACAACGCCAATCAACGCCTGTTCCGAAACGCGCACGAGGTCGTTGCGCAAAAGCTCGACCCCAGCCGGCTGTTTTATCCTGAAGCGCTGCACGCCCCCGCCCCGGCTCCCGCCCCGGCCCCCCTCAAAAACCAGGCCTGACGCGCGCGGAGCCGCGGGACCGCGGGACCGTGACGCACTTCGCATGGCTTTATCGCCTTCTTGATTGGGGTCCAACACGCCCCAGCCGCGCGCCGGAGCCTCACCTGATTGCGTGCGCGCGCTGTCGCTGCTCGTACTTAGGGCCCGCGAATGGCTAAGTTAGCGCTCGCATGCGCGACCTGTCGCGCGCCACAGGCATCACGCACGTGAAATGCGAATAGAGAAATCTATTCACATTTTCGACGGCAAGGGTCCTGCTGGCGAAGGCATTCGGATTTCACGCGGGGGTAGAAGCGCGTGGCAACACCGCCGCCAGGATTGTGGAATTCGAAGCCGTTGGGCGGGCTGTCGGTATTGCAACGAGCTGGGTTTCTGCGGCGGGCGGTCGGGCAGAGAATTGCGCGGGCGCAATCGGCGCGTTGGCCGCGAAAAATCTGCGCCGTGCGGCTTGCTGGTGACCTCTGGCCGAGGTCAGCTGCAGGGCTCCGACAGTAGCGTTGGCGAGGCACACCGATTGCAGAGGCGTGGTTCGTGCAAGATTTACAGCGGAACCCTGGTCGACGCCCATTCAAATGGGTCGAGCGGTTGCCGAGCGAGCATGGCTTTTGGGTGATGCTGGGCGCTGCCCAGGCGAGTGCGCTGATTCGCACGCAAGCGCGGGTGGCGAGTGTAGTTGCTGCGCTGTTGGTCACGAGTGCTGTCGTGGTCGGGGGCAGCTTGTGCCATCGCTGGATCCGCAAGGCGAGCGCGGCCCAGCTCGGGGCGGCGGCGGCTTTGGGGCTGTCCAGCGTGCCGGTCGAACTCGCGGGTGGCTTGCCTCTGCCGAGCGTTGCTTCGGCTGGGTTCGCGCGTATCGTGGTTTTCCTGACGAGCGCGCTTTTGGTGCGAGCTGCGTTCGCGCGCTCTGCGCGGAGTGGCGAGCGGCGCGGACTATTGCTCGGCGGCGCATCTTTGGCCATCCCCGTTGTCTGTGCGGTGCTGCTGTTCGCCATCGGGCGGACGGCGGAAGGCGGAACTTGTGTGATCGCCAGCGCGGCCTGCACGGTGTTCGCGTTTAGTCGTCCCACCGTGAAGCAGCTCAAGCCGCTCGGGCTCGTGCTCGGCGAACTTTCGCTGATCACGGCCATTACCCTCGCGCTGTGATTGATATCCGAGAAGACTCATGACCGTTCATTCCTTGCTCTCGTCGAAGGCGACCCGAAACGACACGCTGCTGCCGCTGCTGGAGAAGGGTTTCCGGCCATTTTTCCTGCTCGGAGCCGCCTTCGCTATGTTGGCCGTGCCGCTTTGGCTTTTGGCTTTGCGCGGCGGGCTACAGCCTGGGGGCCACTTTGGCGCCATGCAGTGGCATGCCCACGAAATGGTGTTCGGTTTCTCGACCGCGATCATCGCTGGTTTTCTGCTGACCGCCGTCAGCAACTGGAGCGGGCGCGAAACCGCGATTGGCTTGCCGCTTGCGGCCATGGCCGTGCTTTGGACTCTGGGGCGGCTTGCGATGTTTTTTGCCAGCCAGCTGCCGCGGTACGTGCCCGCGCTGCTCGATCTGGCGTTCTTGCCGGCGCTCGCCGCCGCCTGCGCGTTGCCGCTGCGCGCGGCACAAAGCCGGCGCAACTATGGCTTCATCGGCTTGGTCCTCGCCCTCGCCATCGCCAATGGCGTCGCCCACTCGGCCGCATTGCTCGACAATCTCGCGACCGTGCGCATCGCTCATCACGCTGCGCTCGATGTCATCGTGCTGATCATCGTGCTCGTGACCGGTCGCATCGTGCCGATGTTCACGCGCAACGCCACGCGCTTGACCTGGATTCGCGGCCTTCCCGTGTTGGAAGTCAGCTCGGTCGTCGCCGTACTCGCGCTCACGCTTTCGGATGTTTGCTCGGCTCCGGCTCGGCTCAGCGCCGCGTTCGCGGCGGCAGCCGGCGTCATGCTGCTCGGACGCATGCGCTTCTGGGGCAGCCTGCACACGAGCCATGATCCGCTGCTTTGGATCTTGCACGTCGGAACGCTGTGCCTGCCGCTCGGCCTGCTGCTCAGGGCAGCAGCCGCGTTGACCGAGCGCGTTCCACAGAGCAGCTCACTGCATGCCTTGACCGCGGGTGCCATCGGTCTGCTCACTCTGGGTATGATGGCCCGCGTCAGTCTCGGGCACACCGGGCGCATGCTCAAAGCGCCACGCGGCATGAATACCTCGTTCCTGTGTCTGACCCTGGCGGGCCTCGTGCGCGTCACAGCGCCGCTGTTCCCCACTTCACAGTACTTGCTCTTACTCTCGGTTGCGACCGTCGCCTGGTCCGTGGCTTTCGCGATCTTCCTGGCCAAATATTGGAAGATCCTCATCTCCCCCCGCGCTGACGCGCGCTGAAACGGCTGCAAGAGGTGCGCTTTCGCGCATGAATTGCGCCAGTGACAACGAAACGCGGCGCGCTTCAGCCGACGCCGACGCTGGACTCGACGACACGTCCCGAGGCCGCACGAAGTCGAACGACCTGCACCTCACTCACTCCTTTGAGTATTCGAATACGGCGAGCGACGTCCTGTTCGAGAGCCGCAGCGAGCAGCTGCGATGACGAGCGCTGCGCGAGCGTGACACGGATGCGCGCGCCCTCGACCTGAACATCGTGTAGAACCCCAGAATCCACGATATTTTCAGCCGTCTCTGGGTCGAATACGCCACGCAACGCTTCGACCACCCGCGCGCGCGTCGCATCTTCCTCGCTCTCGACTTCCGTGTCTGCTGCGCGGTCCCAATCATCGCCGAACAACTCGAGCGGATGTGGCGTACGCACCGTGTCTTTGCCGCAAGTGAGATCATGTGCGGGGCAATATTCGTCGCACCCCCAGCAAACGCGCTCGGGATGAAGGGGATGTGTAGGAAGACGTCTCATGTCTCTTCCTGGTGCAAAGCACATGCCCCTGGCCTGAACGCGCCACGCTGCGCCTTTTTCTGCTTCCGGCTCCGAGGCGTTCGCTTCGTGCGCAGAATCTGCAGCACACGACTGCGCTGACGTACCGAGCACCCCTACATCGCCGCTCTGCGAACACCATCGATCACACTCGATGCGTGGCTTCATTGATGGTGAGTCAAGGCCGTTCGCGCTCAGGCCCCGCGCGCTCAGGCCCCGCGCGCTCAGGCCCCGCGCGCTCAGGCCCCGCGCGCTCAGCCCCCCCCCCGCGCGGGTTGTTCGCCTTTCGCGACCGCGCTCACCAGCTCAGGCCGCAACTTGCAGACGGCGCCAGCAGACGTACGAGAGCGCCCAGAGCACGCTGGTGCCCGCTGCCCAACCCCAGGCCTCCGGACCGTCGCCCACCGAGAAGTGGGCGATCAGCGCAGAGATCAGAGTGATGGCGAAACCCGCGTAGGCCCATTCCTTGAGCCGCGCGGGCACCGGCGCGAGCAGCAGCACGATGCCGATGAACTTGGCCCACGAGAGCTCCACCCGAAAATAGGCGGGAAAACCGAGGTGCGTGAAGGCAGCTGCCACCTGCGGCAAGCGCAACTGCGCGAACGCGGTGAAACCTATCTGCAAGCAGAAGAGTGCGGTGGTGACCCAGAAGCCAACCACTAGACCTTTGGAGCGCGACATGTTCACTCACTCAACTCGGGCTCGAGGCCCAATTGGGGAGCTCGACGCCGAACTGCTGCGCATACTCCGCATGCAACCGCTGCCAGCCGCCAAACTGCATCGCATCCGCGCCGACGATGCGTCCGATGGGATGGTCGCCGAGCGAGCGATCCAGCACGTCCAAACAAATGTGCCAACCCGCGGCGCCCATGGCAATGAAGCGACGGTCGATGTTGTGCCACAGCGTGAGCCGCGTGCCGGAGCGCAGCGGCTCCAATTCCCAGCGGATATCCTGGCCGCCCCAATTGAACTCGAGCAACTTGTGCGGGTCTGCATGCTTCACGTGGGTCTCCGACACCTGCTGCGTCGGCGCCCCGACCGTCGACAGCGTGGCGGTGCCCACGGCAGAGAGGTTGCGATCGGCATCGAACGGAGCCCATTGTCGCAATTGCTCGGGGTCCGTGAGCGCTTCCCAAACCTTCGCGGGAGCGTGAGCGAGCTCACGCACGAGCACGAGCGTCCAGCGTTCGCCATCTTTTCGAACTTCGGCACCAGCTGCGGCACCCGGGGCGTATTGATCACGGCTTGTCATGTGTCTTCTTTCCTTTCTTTGATGGCTCGTTGGCCATCCTGTCCAAGTGCGCCTCGAGCGCATCCAGGTGCTTCGACCAAAAGCGCCGAAACGGAACGAGCCACTCATCGAGCTCCATCAGCGGCTCGGGCCTCAAGCGATAGAGACGCCGCTGCGCTTCGACTCGCGACTCGACGAAGCCGGCCTCACGCAAAACACCGAGGTGCTTGGACACGGACGGCTGCGAGAGCCGCAGCTCACGCTCGATTTCACCCACCGAGCGCTCGGACGAGAGCAGCAGGCTCAAGATGGCCCGGCGATTGGGCTCCGCAATGACGGCGAACGACGATTCCACGCCGAGAATATGAACCTACAGACATATACCAGTCAAGGAATATATTCAGCCGCAGCAACGCGCGACCCGAGCAAGGAATGATCCATAATTTCCAATGCTTATGGCGTGCTTCGTCACGTCCCCACTGACGGGCAGGCGCGGCCGCCTCGACGAAAAAAGCATCCGGCCCCGTAGCCCATCCCGTCGGACACCACGGCCAGCGCGCACTTTTCAACTTGGCCCCCAAAACAAGAGGCCGCAAGCGCTCGAACGCTTAGCTCACTGAGCGACTACGTTCGCGACCGTAAAATCGATGGATCCCGTCCCGCCGCCGACCTCGATCAGGATCTGCGCCTGATCCATCTTGCCGAGCGTCATGCCCGCAGCAGCCCAGGCATCGAAGTGCTTGGTCACGGAGATATCGCCGCATTGGCGAGCCGTCTGCCGCACGCTGTAAAACTGCTGCCAGCTCGTGGTGCCGGAGCACTTGGAGCCGCCGGTGCCAGTAGTGGGACGGGTGTAGAGCGTGTACTTGCCGCCGTCGATCTCGACCGTACCCTTGTTGGTGGTACTACCGGGATTGACCGGCATCCTGCCGTACGAGTCATCGACGATGTACCACTCGACGCAGGGCGATACCGACCAGCCATACATGCCGATGTACGAATAGCCGCCGCCGGTTCCCGTCTTCGTGTACGCGAACTGCGCGGTGATCGTGCCGTATTGGTCGTAGGTCTTGGTCGCGTTCCACTGCAGGCCCAGGCGCGCCAGAAAATCGCCTGAATTGGCCCACGCGGCGCTGAACGCGGGAATGCTATAAGTGGTGATCGAACCGCCGCTGCCGTTCGACCAGAGCGACCAATCCAAACCTGCGGCCTTGCCCGTTTGATTGGAGGTCTTGACCGTCGTCCCGCCGGTCAAAGGCGTGGTCATCGCGCACGCATCGCTGGTTGGCGGAGCCCCACCCGACGAGCTACCCGCGCTGCCCCCGCTACCCGCCTTGCCGCCTGCGCCCGCGGCGCTGCCACCCGAACCACCGTTGCCGGGCCTGCCGCCAGCGCCCGTCCGACCGCCGCTGCCAGCCCTACCGCCGCTGCTGAGAACTCCGCCCGCGCCCGCGCCAGACTCGCCCGTGCGCCCGCCCTGCCCGACAGGCGGATTGCCGCCGGTCGCGGGCGCGCCGCCGGTCGCGGGCATGCCGCCGGTCCCCGTCAAGCCAGCGCTGGAGCCCATGCCACCCATGTGACTTGGGCCGGGCGAGCCCCCAGAACCTCCGGGCTTCGCGCCTGCCGCTCCCTCGAAGCGACGGTCGTCGGAAGAGCAGCCCACCGCCGCCGCACCGACCATGGCCAGGCACGGGGTGAGAATGCCAAGCGACCTGAGCAAGCGGACGGAGTACTTCATGGTGGGACTGCTGAGTATCGTGCCCCATGGTGTGGGTCAGCAGGCACACTTCGAGTTAAAAAACCGCAGAGACCGCCTCATTTCTGAGCATGGAACGCGTCCATCTGCCGTAGCAGAGGAGATTTGCAGCCCATCTGTTCGAACGAAGCCTGCGTAGCCTTCGAAAAAGGCTCGGCATGAGACGAACGCTCGCGAGCAAGCTCGAACGCCAGTTCGCCGGCAAGCTCGAAAGCCAGTTCGCCGGCAAGCTCGAAAGCCAATTCGCCGGCAAGCTCGCGAGCAGCTCGCCCGCGGCTAGCCGCCAAACAGCCGCTTCACCATTCGGACGCCGCGCAATACAGCGACCAGCGCAACCATTCGCCAGGGAACACTGACCCGCCTCTGGCGCGTACGCAGAATGCGGACAATGACCTGCGCGGCAGCCTCGCGCGTGATCATGAACGGCCTCACGGGCGACCGCGCCATCTTCGTCTCGACGAAACCGAAGCGGATGTGACTCACAGCGACGCCAGACGACCGCAATGCCGCTCCCAGCCCATCGAAATACGACGAGAGCCCCGCTTTGGACGCGTTGTAGCTGGGGTATTCGGCCGACACGAGCACATCCGCGAGACTCGACAACACGATCAAGTGCCCACCACCTCGCGCCAGCATCCGCGGCAGAACGATGCCCGCCGTGGCCACGGCCGCGAGCAAATTGACCTCGAACACCTGACTCTCCCGCTCGAGCTCAGTCACGGACAGACGCTCGCCGATCGCAGCGCAGTAAATCACCGCGTCGAACGGCTGCAGCGAAAGCTCCCGCAGCAATTCGCGATAAGCGACGCTCGCCACATCGTTGCGAAAGTGTCGATAGCGCTCATGAACGATCGGACCCTCGCTGCGCGCAATGCCGCACACCTCCCAGCCGTCAGCGAGCAACCGGCGCGCCGTCGCGAGACCAATCCCATCCGAACAGCCCACGATGCACGCCCTCTTCATAGTGGTCCCCAGCAACATTCGAGCGCTTGCGATGCCCCCGGTTGCTGGAGGCCGAACGATTCTACTCTGCAAAGGCCGAGCTGTCAGGACAATCGCCTTCCTGAGGAACGGCGTTCAAGCGGTAGCGGGTGCGCAACGTGCACCGGGCCCCTTCGCACGAGCCAGGCCTACACCCTGACTGCGGCGAATGACGGTGTTTGTTGGGGTTCAACACCCCCCAGCCGCGCGCCGGAGCCTCACCGTTGTGCGAGATCGCGGACCGGACAAGGGGCACGGACCCGTAACGAAGCGCCCGAGAGGCTTCACTCGCCGAAAGGTGAATAGATTTCTCCTCATCGTTCAACACTGTTGTGCTTGAAAAATGAAGTGTCGAAATAATCGACAGAAGACATTTT
>Ga0315912_10005512_pt1 | contig 11626 bp, 10 predicted proteins | sample VfabasoilMG_FD_204469 | JGI IMG/M metagenome (GOLD analysis project Ga0315912, IMG submission 204469) | Garden soil microbial communities collected in Santa Monica, California, United States - V. faba soil | ecosystem: Environmental > Terrestrial > Soil > Garden | place: USA: California...
GCATCCTCCAGGTGCAGGTGATGGCTGCCCGCGAATTGCACGAGCTCCAGGCCGGGCACGACCGCCGCGCGCTTCGCCATCAGCGCCGCGTTCATGTACGCCGGCGGAGGATCGGCCAGCACCAGCAGCGAGGGGCACGCGATGCCCGCGAGCGCCGCGAGGATCTGCGTTTCGCTGATGCGCAGCGGACTCGCCACCGTGAGCCGCGGATCGGACGACCAGCGCCAGCCGCCCACGCAGGCCTCGATGCCGCGTTCCACGAGCGCGCGTGCGGCGGGTTCGCCCAGGCCGCTCGCCTTGCAGCGCGCGGCGACGGCCTCGTCGATGTCGCGGAACAGGCGCAACTGCTTGCCGCTCGCTTCGCTGCGCTCGGTCAAGCCCGCGCGCAGGTGCTTGAGCGCATCCTCGGGCGCGTACGAGAGCGGGCCCAGCGCCTCGATCGACCACAGCTGCTGCACGCGCTCGGGACACGCGGCGGCGAACAGGCTCGCCGTGGCGCCGCCGAGCGAATGCCCGAGCAGGGTGAACCGCGACCAGCCCAACGCATCGGCGACCGCCATCACGTCGCTCAGGTAGTCGACGTAGTGGTACCAGGCGCCCACCGGCCGATGCTGGGAACGCCCGTGCCCGGGCAGGTCGATCGCGACCAGGTGCACGCCGGGGATGCGCGGCGCGAGTTCGCAGAAGCTCGCGGCATTGTCGAGCCAGCCGTGCAGCGCGAGCACCGGCGGCGCGTCGCGCTCGCCGTACTCCAGCGCCGCGAATTCCAGGTGTCCCGTGGCGATGCGCAGTTCGCGCGGCGCGTTCATGCGCGCACCGCCGCCGCGCCATCGCCCGGTGCCGCCGCGCAGGCCCGCTGGCGTCGCACACGCGCCTCGCCGTCGAGACGCGCCGCCTCGGCGTCGTAGGGCGCGCAGAACGGCGGCCAGTCGCTGCACTGCCGGCGCACCAGCGCCGCGAGCAGGTCGGCGTGCGCCGGCGTGTCGTTCAGCGCGGGCACGTAATGCAGCCATTCGCCGCCGTGCTCGCGGAACCCTTCCGCATTCAGCATCTCGATCTCCTCCAGCGTCTCCAGGCAATCGACCGAGAATCCCGGGCAGACCACGTCCACGCGCTTCACGCCGCGGCCGGCGAGCGCGGCGAGGTGCTGGTCCGTGTACGGCTCGAGCCAGCGCTCGCGCCCGACGCGGGACTGGAACGACACGCTCCACGCTTCGCGCGGCAGCGCCAGCCGCTCCGCGATCTCGCGCGCGCTGCGCTGGCACTCGCAGTGGTAGGGATCCCCCGCGTGGAAGTAGCGCACGGGGATGCCGTGGAACGAGAACACCAGGTGCTCGCCCGCGCCGTGGTTCGCGCGATGCGCGCGGATGCCGGCGGCGACGGCGTCGAGCCAGGCCGGGTCGTCGTGGTAGTTCCGCACCAGGCGCAGTTCGGGAAGATCGGGACTGCGCCCGAGCGCGTGCGCGACCGCGTCAAACACCGATGCCGTCGTCGTGCCCGAGTACTGCGGGTAAAGCGGCAGCACGAGCAGCCGGCGGACCCCCGAACGCGCCAGCTCGCGCACCACCTGTTCGACCGACGGCTGTCCGTAGCGCATGGCAAGGTGCACCGACAGGGTCGGACCGGCCGGCAGGCGTTCGCGCACCGCATCCACGAGGCGGCTGCTGAACACGCGCAGGGGCGAGCCGTCCGCCCGCCAGATGCGGCGGTAGGCGGCGGCCGAGCGGGGTGAACGGAAGGGGAGGATCACGCCGTAGAGGATCGGCAGCCACAGGGCTCGCGGCAGGTCGATCACGCGGCGATCGGAGAGGAACTCCCGCAAATAGCGCCGTACGGCACCGGTATCGGGCGTATCGGGCGTGCCCAGGTTCGCGAGGACCACGGCCGTCCGGGGTGCGCGCGCGTGGTCGTGGCTGCCAGGAGAGGCCGAGGGGTCCGAGCGCAAGGGAGGAAGATCCTTCTGGTTCAACCGGTTGGGCGATGGACCCCGGCACCGGCGCGGATCGGCGGCGTGCTCGGGTGGGGTTTCGGCGGGGCCTCCCTCCCGGGTCCGAGGCGATCCCGCGGGCACCCTGCTAACACTTTGATCCTGCGAACAATGCTGGTAAGCTCGGGCCCTCGTCCCGGTAACGGGGCGAGGACGATTACCTAGAACGAACTATACAAGGACGGATACGATGACGCGCCGACAACGGCTCGCATTGGCCGCGACCCTGCTCGTGCCGGTGTTTTCGGTGCACGCGGATCCGCTCGGCTATGCGACGGAGTTTGATCGGCTCTATCGCGTCGATTTCGGCACGGGGTCGTCCACCCGCATCGGCACCAGCATCGAGTTCGCGGACGTCGAGGGCCTCGCCCTTGCGAACGACGGCACGCTCTTCGGCGTCTCCGATGCCACCAAGCAGCTGATCCGCATCAACACCAGCACCGGCAAGGGCACACTCGTCGGTTCGCTCGGCCTCACCGGACAGGGTGCAGGCACGCTGGACAGCCTCGATTTCGGCCTCGCCTTCACCTGCGACGGAAAGCTGTGGCTTTCGTCCGACACCACCGATCGCCTGTGGCAGGTCGACCCCGCCAGCGGTGCCGCGACGCTCGTGGGCAACACCGGTGCGCACATCTCCGGGCTCGCCGGCAGCGGCTACAAGCTCTACGGCATCGGCAGCAGCGGCGACGAGCGCCTGTACCAGGTCAACACGGCCACCGGCGCCGCCACCGCGATCGGCGCCCTGTTCGCGAATACCGGCAAGCGCCAGGACGATGCGGGCCTGGACTTCGACGCCGCTGGCCAGCTTTGGGCGGTGTTCGACTATTCCCCGAGCCAGAACATCCCGTCCGATCTCGCCGGCGTCGCGCTCGCGACCGGCGCCAGCACGGTCGTGGGCCACGCGCCCGCGGGCATGGAAGGGTTGGCGATTTCCGGCCCCGGCACCTGCCCGCCCCCGGGCGGCGGGTCCAACGGCGAAGTCCCCGCCATCCCCACGCTGTCGTCGTTCGCGCTCGCCCTGCTCGCCGCGCTCACGCTGCTGGCAGGATGGGCGGGCCTGGGACGCCGGCGCGACACGCGCTGATTCGGCCAAGGTTCAGCGCCCGGCCGGCATGCTCCCGCGGCCGCCCTGTAGACGAGAGGACCTGCTGATGCGCCCGATCTCCCGGTGCTGGATCGTGCTCGTGCTGCTGTTCGCGCTGCCCGCATCGACGGCGCAGGGCGCGGCGAAGGAAGTGGAGCGCGCGGAAGAGGCGGTCCGGGTGCTGAACGAGATCATGGCCGTGCCCGACAAGCGCGTGCCCGATGCCATGTTCGCCAAGGCCGAGGCCATCGGCGTGATCCCCGACGTGGTCAAGGCCGGCTTCGTGCTCGGCGGCCGCCACGGGCGCGGCCTGCTCGCCATCCGCAAGGCCGACGGCACCTGGTCCAATCCGACCTACCTGTCCCTCAGCGGCGGCAGCATCGGCTTCCAGGCCGGCGTGCAGTCCACCGACGTGGTGCTGGTGTTCCGTACGCGGCGCAGCGTGGAATCGCTGGTGCACGGCAAGTTCACCCTCGGCGCGGACGCGGCAGCCTCGGCCGGCCCGGTGGGGCGCAACGCCACGGCCTCGACCGACGCCCAGCTCAAGGCCGAGATCTATTCCTACTCGCGCAGCCGCGGCCTGTTCGCCGGCGTCTCGCTCGACGGCACCGTGCTCGCCATCGACCACGACGCGAACGAGGCCGTGTTCGGCACCAACACCACGCCGCGCCAGATCTTCGACGGCCGCGTGCACGACGTGCCCAAGCAGATCGTGGACTTCCGCGACCTGCTCGAGGAATACACGGCGAAGTAGCGTCGCGGGCTGTCCGGAATCGGGCAACGAAAGCATCCAGGCAGGCGGGCGCTGCGGGTCGATGCTGCCCATGACGCACGTCTCCGCGGCCCCCGCGCAGGCGGGGACCGCGTGGCTTTGCTTTGCCTGCGGCCAACGCCTGGAGGGAAAGTCGCTGGACCCCCGCCTGCGCGGGGGTGACGATGGAGTGGTTGCGCGGGTCGGTGGGCCCCGGACCTATGGCCCAGGTTCCCGTAACGCAGCGTGCGCTATGCTGATCCTCTACTTTCCCGGAGTGACGTCATGGGCAGCATGAGCATCGGCCACTGGGTCCTCGTCCTGGTCGTCGTGATACTGGTCTTCGGCACCAAGAAGCTTGGCAACATCGGCGCCGACCTCGGCTCCGCGATCAAGGGCTTCAAGAAGAGCATGTCCGAGGAGGAAGCCGCGGCCAAGCTCGAGTCCGACAAGGACAACGGTCCCAAGTCCAGCTGAACGCGGGGCGGGATCGCGCATGTTCGAGATCGGCTTCTCCGAGCTGATGCTGATCGGCATCGTGGCGCTCGTCGTGCTCGGGCCCGAGCGGCTGCCCGGTGCGGCGCGCACGCTCGGCTCGCTCGTGCGCCGCGCGCGCAACAGCTGGCAGAGCCTGCGCACCGACCTCGAGCGCGAACTCAACGCCGAGGAGCTCAAGCGCAGCCTGCACGCGACGCCCGTGCTCGACGCGATCGCGAGTGCGCGCAGCGGCATCGACGAGGTGCGCAGCGACCTCGCGCGCGGCGCACAGGACCTGCGCACGGCGTTCGACGGCGGCCCCGTCGCGCCCGCCGCCACGCCAGCCGCATCGCCCACTCCCGCGCCGGCCGTTTCCGCGGATGCCGCGCCATCGGTCCCTTCGCCCGTGGTGGATGCGACCGTCGCGGACGCGCCGCCGTCCGCGCGCCATGACTGAGCTCGGCGCCGAACACGACCAGGGCGAATCGCTGATTTCGCACCTGATCGAACTGCGCACCCGCCTGGTGCGCGCGCTGCTGGCCGTGGGCCTGCTGTTCGTGGCGCTGGTGCCGTTCGCGCAGCGGCTCTATTCGGCCCTCGCGCAACCGCTGATCGACCGCCTGCCCGAGGGCGCCACCATGGTCGCGATCGACGTGGTGACGCCGTTCCTGGTGCCGGTGAAGCTCACCTTCTTCACCGCGCTCTTCCTCGCCATGCCGTTCGTGCTGTACCAGCTGTGGGCGTTCGTCGCGCCCGGCCTGTACCGGCACGAGCGCCGGCTCGCGGTGCCGCTGCTGGTGTCGGCCACGCTGCTGTTCTACGGCGGCTGCGCGTTCGCCTATTTCCTGGTGCTGCCGACCATGTTCACCTTCCTCGTCGCGATCGCGCCCGAAGGCGTGACCGTGGCCACCGACCTCAGCCACTACCTCGACTTCGTGATGGCGCTGTTCCTCGCCTTCGGGGTGTGCTTCGAGATCCCCGTCGCGATCGTGATCCTGACCGCGCTCGGCATCGTCACGCCCGAGACCCTTGCACGCCAGCGGCCGTACGTGATCGTGGGCGCGTTCGTGGTCGCGGCCGTGCTCACGCCGCCCGACATCGTCTCGCAGCTGCTGCTCGCCATCCCCATGTGCATCCTGTTCGAGGTCGGCGTGCTCGCCGCGCGCGCGCTGGGGCGCAGGGAAAAGGCGGTCGCGGCGGAGTGACGAGGGGCAAGCCGGTTGCTTGCTCGTCCTCCTCAGCGATTCGTCGCCCCCGCATGACTCGCGACATCCCTGTCGCTCGCCCTTCGGGCCAGCTCCGCTGTTCGCGCCGGCAATCCTGCCGGCGCAGTCGCGGGGGCGACGGTCGATGTGGTGCGCTAGCTGCCCGACTGCATCGGATCGCGCGCGCCGAACACGTCCTTGTACGCGACGTACATCACCGAGACGCCGAACGCCGAGCCCACCATGCAACTGAGCACGGCGCCCCCGTAGGGGATCGCATGGAACAACCCGTACGCCACGAGCGTGGTCCCGAACAGCGCACCCGCGACCAGCGCGAGCGCGCCGAGGTTCGCGATCGAGGCGGAAAGGCTCTCGCGCATCGCCGCGAGCGCCTCGCTGTCGTCGAACATCACGCGCGGGATCGCGAACACGAGCAGCGCGAACACCGCGAGGGCCAGCGCCAGCACGATCCCGCCGAACAGCAGCGTGCCGATGCCCAAGCCGACGGCCAGGCCCGGCGTCACCTGGTGCACGCCCATCACGCCGCCCACGATCGCGCCGCCGAGCGCGAACAGCAGCAGCAGCGCGGTCACCACCGCCGCCATCACGCCGGGCAACGCCAGCATCAGCGTGGAGACGATCTTGCCCGGCTGCTGGAACACCACGAACAGGTGCCCGAGCTCCGCGTGGCGTCCCTGGTCCTGCTCGCGCATGGCGTAGACGAAGCCGCCCAGCAGCGTGGGCGCGAGCACGATCATCGCCAGTCCCAGCACCGGCATGCCCTGCAGCAGCGCATACACGAGCGCGATCGCCGCGAACACGCCGGGATTGCGCCGCAGCAGCTCCAGCCCGGCGGTGAGCCAGGTGATGCCGCGGTTCGCGTCGACGTGCTTGTAGCTCATCCCATCGCCGCGCGTGCGAACCTGCCCGGCGCCGGCCGCGAGGATCGTACGCGCGACCCGCTCATACCGGCGGCAGCACCGAGAGCGCCTCCTCCAGCGTCGTGATGCCGTTCGCCACCTGCTGCGCGGCCGAAAGGTTCAGCGGGCGCAGCCCCTCCGCCATGGCGGCGGCACGGAACTTGACCAGGTCCTGGTCGGGCGCGATCAGCCCGCGCAGGGTGTTGGAGATGGGCATCATCTCGTAGATCGCGACGCGACCGAGATAGCCGGTCTTGCGGCAGTCCGCGCAGCCCACCGCGCGCATGGCGCGCGGGACGAACTCGACCGGATGGTCCTGGGTGAGCAGCCGCCACTTGCGCTCGTCGAGCGGGCCCGGCGCGCGGCAGTGCGGGCAGAGCCGGCGCACCAGCCGCTGCGCCACCACGCCGGCGAGCGTGGACTGGATCAGGAAGTGCGGCACGCCCAGGTCCATCAGGCGCGTGACCGAACTGGGCGCATCGTTCGTGTGCAGGGTGGAGAGCACGAGGTGTCCGGTGAGCGCCGCCTGTACCGCCATCTCGGCGGTCGCCAGGTCGCGGATTTCTCCCACCATGATGATGTCGGGGTCCTGGCGCATCAGCGTGCGCACGCCCGCGGCGAAGGTGAGGTCGATGTTCACCTGCACCTGCATCTGGTTGAACTCGGGCACCACCATTTCGATCGGGTCCTCGACCGTGCACACGTTCAGGTCGGGGGTGGCGAGGTACTTCAGCGTCGAGTACAGCGTGGTGGTCTTGCCCGACCCCGTGGGCCCGGTCACCAGCACGATGCCGTGCGGGCGCTCCACCATCCGGCGCCACACCACGTCCTCCTGCGGCGAGAGCCCGAGCTCGGAGAAGCCCTTGAGCACGAGTTCGGGATCGAACAATCGCATCACGCACTTCTCGCCGAACGCCGTGGGCATGATGCTCAGGCGCATCTCCACCTCGCGTCCGCCCGGCATGCGCATCTTGATGCGGCCGTCCTGCGGGCGCCGGCGCTCGGCGATGTCCATGCGCCCGAGGATCTTCACGCGCGCGGTCACCGCCTGCATCACCGCGGTGGGCAGCTCGAACACCCGGTGCAGCACGCCGTCGATGCGGAAGCGCACGCCGCTGATGTCGCGCCGCGGCTCGAGGTGGATGTCGCTGGCGCGCTGCTCGTAGGCGTACTGCAGCAGCCAGTCCACGATACGGACGACGTGGTGGTCCTCGGCCGCCACCTCGCCGGACTTGCCCAGTTCCACCAGCTGCTCGAAGTTCAGCAGCTGCGAGGCGGGATCGCGCTCCTCGCCGGCATCCTTGGCCTGGCGCACGGCGCGCGTGACGCCGTAGAACTCCATCAGGAAGCGGTTGACGTCGATCGGGTTCGCCACCACTCGCTTGACCTCGCGCCGCAGCAGGTGCGCGAGGTCGGAGAGCCAGCGGGTGTCGAACGGCTCGCTGGTGGCGATGGTGATCGAGAGCTCGTCCACCTCCAGCGGCAGGATGCGGTAGCGCTGCGCGTAGGTCTGGGTGATCACCTGGCCCACGCGCGCGATGTCGATCTTCGTGGGGTCGATGCGCATGTGCGGCAGGTGCGCGTGGTGCGCGAGCCAGGCCGTGAGCACCTCGAGCGTCAGCACCTTCCCCGGCTGGCCGGGCAGCGCGAGCTTGGAATTCGCGATCACCACCAGCGGGTGCACTTCGCTGCGCCCCACGGTGGTCTTGCCCGACGCGTGCACGCGCTTGGCGTCGATGTCGCTGACCAGCTTCTCGTGCTTGAGCACGGCCAGCACCTCGTCGAGATCGAGGCGCTTGTTGGGCGTGAAGGTCGGCGTCCGGTATTCGGCGCGACTGTCGGATCTTGGCGTGGGCTGGCTCATCGGCTCGATCACGTATCCGATCGCTATACTAGCGTGCTTTGCCGGTGCGGACGGTTCGAACGGACATGGAAAAACTGAGCTTCCAGGACCTGATCCAGACCCTGAACCGCTACTGGGCGGAGCAGGGCTGCGTGCTGATCCAGCCGCTCGACCTCGAGGTCGGCGCCGGCACCTTCCACCCCGCCACGTTCCTGCGCGCGCTCGGTCCCGAGCCCTGGGCCGCGGCCTACGTGCAGCCCTCGCGCCGCCCCACGGACGGGCGCTACGGCCAGAACCCGAACCGGCTGCAGCACTACTACCAGTACCAGGTCGTGCTCAAGCCCAATCCCGACGACATCCTCGAGCGCTACATCGGCTCGCTCAAGGCGCTCGGCATCGATCCGCTCGTGCACGACCTGCGCTTCGTCGAGGACAACTGGGAATCGCCCACGCTCGGCGCCTGGGGCCTGGGCTGGGAAGTGTGGCTGAACGGCATGGAAGTGACGCAGTTCACCTACTTCCAGCAGGCGGGCGGACTCGAATGCCGCCCGGTGACGGGCGAGATCACCTACGGCCTCGAACGCCTCGCGATGTACCTGCAGAACGTGGACAACGTCTACGACCTGCTGTGGACGCGCGCGCCGCACGGCGACGTCAGCTACGGCGACGTGTTCCACCAGAACGAGGTGGAGCAGAGCACGTACAACTTCGAGCATGCGGACGTGGCCGAGCTGTTCCACCGCTTCGATGCCTGCGAGGCCGAGGCCCTGAAACTGGTCGAGGCCGGCCTGCCGCTGCCGGCCTACGAGCAGGTGTGCAAGGCCTCGCACGCGTTCAACCTGCTCGACGCGCGCCGCGCCATCAGCGTGACCGAGCGCCAGCGCTACATCCTGCGCGTGCGCACGCTGGCCAAGGCCGTGGCCGAGGCCTATTACGCGCAGCGCGAGCGCCTGGGATTCCCCGGCCTCAAGCGCGCCGCCTGATCCGAGCACCGCCATGACCCGCGAATCCCTGTTGATCGAACTCGGCACCGAAGAGCTGCCGCCCAAGGCCCTGGACGACCTCGCGCACGCGTTCCGCGACGCGATGACGCAGGGGCTGGCCAAGCGCGGCATCGGCTTCGATGCCGATACCGTGCGTGCCCTGTGGACGCCGCGCCGCCTCGCGCTGCTGGTCGGCGCGGTGGACACCGAACAGCCCGACGTGGCGCAGGAACGCCGCGGTCCCGCGCTCGCGCAGGGCCTCGACGCGGAGGGCCGCGCGAGCAAGGCGCTGGTCGGCTTCGCGCAGAGCTGCGGCGTGGACGTGGCGTCGCTGGAGAAGCTCGAGACCGACAAGGGCGCGTGGTTCGTGCACCGCTCCGTGCGCAAGGGCGCGCCGCTCGCCGCGCTGCTGCCCGAGCTGATCAACGAGTCGCTCAAGGCCCTGCCCATCCCCAAGCCCATGCGCTGGGGTTCGCGCGAGATCAGCTTCGTGCGGCCCGCGCACTGGCTCGTGGTGCTGCTCGGCGATCGCGTCGTAGAGGCCGAGGTGCTCGGCCTGCGCAGCGATCGCATGAGCCGCGGCCATCGCTTCCATCATCCGGGGCCGGTGTGGATCCCCGCGCCCGGCCAGTACGTGGACGCGCTGCGCGCCGCGTACGTGATCGCGGATCCGAACGAGCGGCGTGCGCTCGTGCGGAGCCTGGTCGAGGACGAGGCGGGCCGCGTCGGCGGCGTCGCGCGCGTCCCCGAGGACCTGCTGGACGAGGTGAAGAACCTGGTCGAATGGCCCACGGCCATCACCTGCGCGTTCGACGCCGAGTTCCTCGCCGTGCCGGCCGAGGCGCTGATCACCACCATGGAATCGAACCAGCGCTTCTTCCCGGTGCTGTCGGCCGACGGCGCGCTGACCGAGGTGTTCATCGGCATCGCGAACATCGAGAGTCGCGATCCGGGCGAAATCCGAAAGGGCTACGAGCGCGTGATCCGCCCCCGCTTCGCCGATGCGAAGTTCTTTTTCGACGAGGACCTGAAGACGCCGCTCGCCGCGCACCAGGACGCGCTCGCGAAGGTCACCTACCAGCAGCAGCTGGGCAGCGTGTGGGACAAGACCGTGCGCGTGACCGAACTCGCGCGCACCATCGCCAATCGCGTCGGCCTCGACGCCGGGCTCGCCACGCGCGCCGCCTCGCTCGCGAAGTGCGACCTGATGACGCGCATGGTGGGCGAGTTCCCCGAACTGCAGGGCGCGATGGGCCGGCACTACGCGCTCGCGCAGGGCGAGTCGCCCGAGGTCGCGCGCGCGCTCGACGAGGTCTACGCGCCGCGCCAGGCCGGGGACGGCATCGCGGGCAGTCGTGTCGGCCAGGTCGTCGCGATCGCCGACAAGCTCGACACCCTGTGCGGGCTGTTCGCGATCGGCCAGAAGCCCAGCGGCAACAAGGATCCGTTCTCGCTCCGGCGCAACGCGCTCGGGCTTGCGCGCACGCTGATCGAGGGCGGCATCGAGCTCGACCTGCTCGCGCAGATCGAGGAGGCCATGGATTCCAGCCTGCAGGCCCGCCAGCGCGTGGCCACGGAGTCACCGGCCAAGGATGCGAAGGCCGCGGCACCGCGCGCGCGCCAGGAGATCGGTGGCCGCCAGGTCCATGCCGAAACCGTGGACGTGCACGACTTCATCCTCGAGCGCCTGCGCGGCTACTACGCGGACCGCGGGATCCGCGGCGACGTGTTCGAGGCCGTGCTCGCGCTCCGGCCCGTCTCGCTCACCGATTTCGATGCCCGCCTGCGCGCCGTGCGCGAGTTCGCCGCGCTGCCCGAGGCCACGGCGCTCGCCGCCGCGAACAAGCGCATCGGGAACCTGTTGAGGCAGGCCGCGGAGAAGGGCTACGACTGGTCCAAGGCCGGCTCCTCCGCGCCCGAATCCGGCGTGGAGCTCGAACTCGACCGCGCCATCTCCGCCGCCGAGGGCCACCTCACGCCGCTGTTCGCCGACCGGCGCTACGTCGAGGCCATGACCCGGTTGGCCGCGTTGCGGCCGGCCGTGGACGCGTTCTTCGACGGCGTGATGGTCATGGTGGACGACGAAGCCGCCCGCGCGAACCGCCTGGCACTGCTCGATCGCTTGCGCCGGTTGTTCCTGCAGGTGGCGGACATCTCGCTGTTGCAGTCGTCGTAGGCGCGGAAGGCCTGGAAAAGATCGCGCGCTGAAGCGCGCTCCTACATTGCACCGCGGAGCGCTTCGCAGGAACTGTAGGAGCAACTGTCTGTTAGCTCGGCATGGTCTGCCTCCATTGGGACTGGTCACGAGTCATGGCGTTCAAAGCGGTGATCAGGGTGCGCATGCAGGCGACGAGGGCGACCTTGGCGGGTTTGCCG
>Ga0315912_10005513_pt1 | contig 11625 bp, 13 predicted proteins | sample VfabasoilMG_FD_204469 | JGI IMG/M metagenome (GOLD analysis project Ga0315912, IMG submission 204469) | Garden soil microbial communities collected in Santa Monica, California, United States - V. faba soil | ecosystem: Environmental > Terrestrial > Soil > Garden | place: USA: California...
CACCGCGCGCGCCGTCGTCGCTTTTCCGCCCGACGTCGTCGTGCGCTCCGGCGACGTGCTGCGCACGAAAAAGGGACCGGTGTTCGACACGGCCATCATCGCGGGCGTCATGGCCGCGAAGCGCACGTACGAGCTGATTCCGTTCTGCCATCCCATCCCGCTCGAGGACTGCAAGATTTCGATCGAGTGGGGGCAGGGCAACGAGGTCGTCGTCGAGTGCTCGGTGCGAGCCACGCACAAGACCGGCGTCGAGATGGAAGCGCTCACGGGCGCTACGACGGCCGCGCTCACGATCTACGACATGTGCAAGGCGCTGACACACGGCATTGCGATTCGCGAGGTCGTTCTGCTCGCGAAGTCCGGCGGCAAACGCGACTACGCGGCTGGCGGCACGACGGCATGACGATCGAGGTCACGGCGCGCTACTTCGCCGCGTTTCGCGAGCGCGCGGGCCGCGACAGCGAGCGCGTCAGCACGAGCGCGCGCACGGCCGCCGACCTCTACGGCGAGCTCGCGCGTCGGCACGGGTTCGCGGACTCCATGACGCGTTGCAAGGTCGCGATCAACGACGAGCTCGGGGACTGGAACGCGGCTCTGTCGCCCGGAGACGAAGTGCTGTTCTTCCCGCCCGTCGCGGGCGGCTAGCTCGCCATGTCGTTCAAGATTACGTCCGCCGTCATCGATCCGGCCGCGCGCAAGCGCGAGCTCGAGCGCGACTCTGCGGGAGCGTGCGTCACGTTCGAAGGCTGGGTTCGCAATCACAACGAGGGTGAGGCCGTGCAAGCGCTCGAATACGAGGCGCATCAAGCCATCGCCGAGAAAGAGGGCGCGCGGATCGTCGCCGAAGCGCTCGAGAAATTCGGCGTGACGGCCGTGCTCTGCGAGCACCGCGTCGGCAAGCTTGCGATCGGGGATTGTGCCGTGTGGGTCGGCGTCAGCGCCGACCATCGTGGCGCGGCATTCGACGCGTGCCGCTACGTCATCGACGAGACGAAGGCCCGCGTGCCGATCTGGAAGAAAGAGCACTACGCGAGCGGCGAGACGGGCTGGGTCAACTGCGCGACGCGAGCGGCCGGCTGATCCGGCGGAGCGCTCTGAAGCCAACGAGCATCGCGGTGTGCGCGCGTCACACGCGCCCGCCGGGGGGCTCCGTTAGCATTGCGCCATGAGTCGCTTCGATGGCTCGTCGAACGGAGACTGGTCTGGTCTCCCCACGCTGGCGCTCTGGGCTGGCGCCGTCGCCGTGGCTGTCTTTCTGGCGATGCTGCTCACGGACTCGGCCCTGTTCGGCGGAGTCTACGTGCCCCAGGGCAACGACTCGTTCTATCACGCGCGACGAGTGCTCGATGCCCTGGGTCCACGAGGTTTCTACGAGACCGACCTGCGTGTGCATGCGCCCGAAGGCAGGGTCGTGCCTTGGCCGTGGGCCTACGATTATCTACTCGTTGCAATTGCGCGCGTCGCGCTCTGGTTTCATCCCGGCGGTGACCCGCTCGCCGTGCTGTTCTATGTGCCCGTCGCGTTCGTATTGATCAACGCCGCCTTGTTCGTCGCCGCGGCCCGCGCGCTCCGCTTGTCGTTCGAGCTCAGCGCAATTGCCATGATCTGCTTCGCCTTGTCGCCGCTGACGCAGCTCTTGCACGGCTTCGGAATGCTCGACCATCACTTCATCGAGCACACGTTCGTGCTGCTTCAGCTGTGGCTCGGTCTCAAATGGTTCGGAGCGCTTGCCGATCGACGCTCTGCAGCGGCGCTCGGCGTCGCGCTGGGCGTGGCGCCTGCGTTTCATACCGGACTGTTCGTGCTGCAGGCGGCCCCGGCCGCTTGCCTGCTGGCGCTGTGGCTCCGCGGTCGCGAGCTGTCCCGGCCCGCGTTGGTCGCGTTCGCGGTCGCGCTCGTCGTCGCTACGCTGCTGGTGCTGGTGCCATCGGAAACCTTTCGGGCGGGCTACTTCGAATTCGGCTTGCTGTCTTGGTTTCACTTGCACGCCGCGACTTGCGTTGCGGCGGGCGTGCTGTTCATGAGCCGGTGGCGTTGCTCGCGCCGGTCGCTGGCCGGTCTGGCTATCTTGGCGGCCGCCATGGCGGCGCCGCTCGCGGAACAGCTCGTCGGCGGAGCGGCGTTCGTCGCGGGAAATCTGTCGACACTCGGAGACGTGCACGAAGCGCAAAGCGTCTATGCGCAGGCGACCCGCACGCTCGGACCGTTTCGGACCGCGAGCCTATACAGCTGGATGTTCCTTCTTGCGCCGGTCTTGCTGCTTTGGCACGTCCACGCGTTCGCGACCACACGCGAAGCCGACAGGCTGTTCTTCGCCGCCGCCGGAGCATTGGGCCTCATCCTCTTGCTTGCGCAGTTTCGTTTTCATTACTACGGGTTCTTCGCGCTCGTAACGACCGGCCTTTTGATCGTCGATCGGCTGCGAGAAAGGTTCGGTTGGCGCCGGAGCGCTGTGTTCGCCGCGGCGCTTGGCGCCGTCGCCGTCGCGTACCAGCCCGCGCTGCGTGCGCGATTGTTCGAAGTCCCGCCGCCGGGGATGGACCCGGAGTATGGGAGCACGCAGCCGCTCTATCTCAGGCTCGCCACCGAATGCGCGGCGGCGCCCGCAGTCGTGCTCGCGAACGCCAACGACGGCAATCCAATCCTGTTTCACACGGACTGCGGTGTCATCACGAACAACATCATCGTTTCTCGCGCCGACGACGAGAATTTTCGGCGCGCAGGTCGGCTGTTCCGGATGCGGCCCGAAGAGCTTCGGCGAGCCGCACCGGAAGTTGGCTACCTGCTCGTCAGGACGACCGACTTCGTGCTGGATGCAGACGGACAACGCCGGTTGCTGAATTACCCGGTCGTCACGGAGCTTCTGCTGGCGGATCGACCTCCGGACGGTTTCAGTCTGTTGCAGACGGTGTATCGGAGTGGCGGCAACGGCAGTCCCGACGACGTCTATGCGCGGCTCTACAAGATCGCGCCGGCCAATGGCGGCCCCGCACGTTCACCTTAGCGGCCGTTACCCGTACTATCCGCAGCGTGAAGGTCGTGGCGGGAGGTCGCCATGATGCGTCTGTTGTTGCAGCTGCGTTGGCTCGCGGTATTCATTGCGCTGTTCTCGGCTCTGAATTCCGTCGCGATGGTCGTCGTCGGCGTAGCGCGGGCGATCTCGGCCTACAGCGTGATCCTTCAAGGGCCGCCCTGGGAGGGCGAGCACCGCCCGGGCGCGATGCTCGCGGAGTCGATCGACGCGTTCTTGATCGCGATGGTATTCGTCGTGTTTTCGATCGGCACGATCACGCTTTTCCTCGTGCGCGACGAGCGCGCGCTCGAATCGATACCGAAATGGATGCGCGTTCACGATCTCGCCGAGCTCAAATTCCTGGTGTGGGAGGCGATTCTGGCAGCCCTCGTCGTGGCCTCGGTGGCCGGCGAGATCGGCGTCGTAGGCGAGCGCTCGTGGACGATGCTGGTGTTGCCGATCGCCACGTTGATCCTCGCGGCCGGACTTTTCCTGACGCGTCGTTCGCGCTAGCGGGCGCGCTCCACTAGCGCTCGGTCAACCGCCGCACGTCCGCGGGCGTATCGACGTCGAGCCCGGCTTCGGGCATGTCTACGAGCGTGACAGCCGTCGCGCCGCGCAGCAGTGCGCGGGCCCCTTGGTCACCGTGCAGCGCTTGCACCGCGCGCCAATGCGCGCGCGGCACTATCGCAGGCACGCCGGCGTGCCCGTCATAGAGCGCCGCGGCCAGCCTGCCCGGGCGGCGGCGCCACGCAGCGACGAGCCGCGCGAGTTGCGCGGCCGTCACGAGCGGCTGGTCGACGAGCAACAGCAGGACGGCTCGCGTCGTGCGCGGGGCGGCGGCTACGCCCAAGCGCAACGAGCTCGCCAAGCCTTCTTGCCAGCGCGAGTTCGCGACGACGCGTACCCCGCGCTGCGCTCGGCGAAGCACGAGCCTCACGCGCAGCGCGTCCGCGCCGACGACGACGTTGAGCGGCGCGCGGGGCAGGGCGCCGCGCGCCGCGGCGACAGCGTGCAGCAGCAGGGGGCGCGCGCGGTAGCGCACTAATTGCTTCGACCGCCCGAGCCGGCGAGAGCCGCCGGCCGCGAGCAGCACGCACGCGATGTCGTCGGCATTTCGTGCTGCGGAGCGCGTCACGTTGCCACTATACTCAAGCCGTGACGCAAGTACGGTTAGGTTTGGCCCACACGGACGACACGGCGGCGATCGCCGCGATGTCGCGTCAATTGATCGAGCACGGGCTGGCTTGGTCCTGGGACGAGAATCGCGTCGCGCGCTGCATGCGCAACCGCGATTGCGTGGTGCTGGCCGCGCGCGACCGGCGCCGAGTCGTCGGCTTCGCGATCATGGAGTTCTACGCGATTCATGCGCACCTGAACTTGCTCGCCGTGCAGCCCGGCTATCAGCGCCAAGGAGTCGGCAGGCAGTTGCTCGAGTGGCTCGAAGCTTCGGCGCGCACTGCGGGTATCTTCAAGGTGAATCTCGAGCTGCGGGCGAACAACGCCGGCGCGCTCGCGTTCTACGAGAAGCTCGGGTACCAAACGGCCGGGCGCAAGGCCGCGTACTACGACGGCCGCGAGGACGCCCTGCGCATGCAGCACGACTTGACCGTCACGAGCACTTCGCGCACGGAGCCTCAGCAGTGAGCGACGTGCGCGAGCTCAAGCCGCTGCGCGTGGCCGTGCTCACGGTTTCGGACACGCGCAATGAGGCGACGGACAAGTCCGGTGCGCTGCTCGTCGAGCGTTTGCGCGCGGCGGGCCACGTGCTCGCGGGGAAAACGATCGTTCGCGACGACATCTACGCGATTCGTGCGATCGTCTCCGCGTGGATCGCGGACCCGCAGGTCGAGGTCGTCATCACGACGGGCGGCACGGGGCTCACGGGCCGCGACGGCACGCCCGAGGCGGTCTCGGTGCTGTTCGACAAAGAAATCGAAGGCTTCGGCGAGATCTTCCGGGCCGTCTCCTACGACGAGATCGGCGCGTCGAGCTTTCAGTCGCGTTGCTTGGCCGGCGTTGCGAACGCGACGTACATCTTCTGTCTTCCCGGCTCGTCGGGCGCATGCGCGACGGGTTGGGACAAGCTGATCGCGCCGCAGCTCGATTTCCGCACGCGGCCGTGCAATCTCGCGGAGCTGATTCCGCGCCTCAAGGAATAGCGCTGTGCGCGCGCGGCGCGCGTACTTCGCGATCACGCTGCTGATTGCGGGAATCGTCGCGTGGGGCTTTTGGAAGACCTACTACTCGCAGCCCTTCGCGCGCACGGACCTGCCCGCGATCGTGCACCTCCATGCCGGCGTGTTCTCGCTTTGGATCGTCGTGCTCGTCGCGCAAGCCGCGGCCGTCGCCGCCGGAAACATTCGCTTGCACCGCCGGCTCGGCGTGGCCGGCATGTCGTACGGTGCGCTCGTCTTCTTGATCGGGCTGCTCGTCAGCGTCGGCGCGCCCGCCGCCCGTGTCCGCAGCGGACTCTACGGGCTCGAGGTCGGCGGCATCGTCACGCTCTACAATCTCACCGACATGCTGCTCTTCGGCGCGTTCCTCGCGCTCGCGTTCGCGTACCGCAGCCGCTCCGAGCTGCACAAGCGCTGGATCATCGCCGCGACAGCGGCCTTGTGCGGCGCGGCGCTCGGGCGCGTCGTGCCCGGCAACACGCCGCAGTATCTGCTGCTGTGGCTGTCGCCGCTGCTCGCGATGGTCGCCGTCGATCTCGCCACGCTGCGGCGAGTGCATTGGATACCGGTCGTCAGCGGCGCGCTGCTCGTCGTCGCGTTCTTCAAAGTGCCGCTGTATTCGGCGCCGATGTGGCGCGAAGTCGGCCGCGCGCTGCTCGAGCCATTTGTCTGATCTCCATCGTCTGTTCTATGATCCTCAGCGCATCTGGACCGAGGGGTGGCCGGCGACGGCCTGAGAGATCGACACAGAAGTCGATCAACCCTTTGAACCTGATCCGGTTAGTACCGGCGAAGGGACGGGATAATCCGATCTTCCCCGCTCGCTAGTTGAACCGGGTCTCACTCGTAGAGGAGATCCGAGCATGTCGTTTCGTTTCACGCGCCCCGCGGCGCTCGCCGTCGTTGCGACGGCGACATCACCTCTCGCTCTTGCCCAGCGCGAACCCCCCGAAGAGATCGTCGTGACGGCCGACTTTCGCGAGTCGCGTATCGAAGAGTTGCCGCTCAGTGTCAGCGTGCTCGATCGCGAGGAGCTGAAAGCCGCGACGCAGCAGCACTTCGAGGAAGCGATCCGCATGGTGCCGAACCTGAATCTCTCGGGCGAAGGCTCGCGCGCGCGTTACTTTCAGCTGCGCGGCGTCGGCGAGCTCGAGCAGTACGACGGGGCGCCGAATCCGTCGATCGGCTTCATCGTCGACGATATCGACTTCTCGGGCCTCGGCAGCGTCGGCACGCTGTTCGATATCGATCGCGTCGAGGTGCTGCGCGGCCCGCAGGGAACGCGGTACGGCGCGAACGCGCTCGGCGGTCTCGTCTACATGCGCTCGCAGGCGCCGAGCGATGAGCTCACGGCCGACGTCGAGGCGACGGCCGGCAGCGACGGCACGGACGCGCTCGGCGCCGCGTTCGGCGGGCCGATCGGCGACGAGCTCGGATTCCGAACGTCGCTGCAGACCTACAAGAACAACGGCTTCCGCGACAACGTCTTTCTCGGCCGCGACGACACGTACGGGCGCGACGAGCTCACGGCGCGCGGCAAGCTCGCGTGGGCGCCGAGCGAGGATGTGCAAGTCGATTTCACGGGCCTCTACGTCGACCTCGACAACGGCTACGACGCGTGGGCGATCGACAACGGCTTCAACACCTACTCGGACAAGCCGGGCCGCGATGCGCAGCAGTCGACGGCGGGCTCCGTGCGCGTGCAAGCCTCGCTCGACTCCGTCGACCTCGTCAGCATCACGGGTTTTGCCGACACCGACGCGGTGTTCAGCTTCGACGCGGATTGGGGCAACGCCGCGTACTGGGCGCCGTACGTCTACGACTACGTGACGACGAACGATCGCGAGCGCCAAACGCTGAGCCAGGAGCTGCGTGTGCTGTCGAAGCCCGGCGCGCTTGCGGGCGGCCGCGGCGATTGGCTGGCCGGTGTGTACGTTCTCGACCTCGAGGAGCGCAACGACCATCTCGACGTCGGCATCTACGACGACGATGATTTTTGCGATCCCTGCGAGCTTAACAATCCCGTCGTCAGCGACTACGACGCGACGAACGTCGCGCTGTTCGGCCAACTCGCGTTTGCGTTGAGCGATCGGCTCGGCCTGACGGCAGGTTTGCGCTGGGAGCAGCGCAACGCCGACTACGCCGACACGAACTTGAACGCGTTCTCGCCCGGCGACGACATGCTCGGCGGAGAGCTTGCGTTCGACTGGCGAGTGGCGGAGCGGCGTTTCGTCTACGCGCGCCTTGCGCGCGGCTACAAGGCCGGCGGGTTCAACGTCTCGCTGGCCGGCGTGGACTTCGACACCGTCGACAACGTGCCGCTGTCGTCGAACGATATCGAGTACGACCCCGAATCGCTGACGAGCATCGAGGCCGGCATTCGCACGACATCGAGCGACGGCCGGCTGCGTACCGACGTCGGCGTGTTCGTCGCGCGCCGCGACGACCAGCAGGTCAAGGTGCCGTTCCAGCTTCGCGCCGGCGACCCGTCGTCGTTCTTGTTCGTGACGGCGAACTCCGAGCGCGGCGAGCACCACGGTATCGAAGGCACCGTCGACTGGCGCGCAACGGAACGCCTCGAGCTTTCGGCTGCGATCGGTCTGCTGCACACGGAGATCGAGGAGTTCTCGCTGTTCCCGACGATCGCGGGCCGCGCGCAGGCGCATGCACCCGATTACACGTACTCGCTGGGTGCGATGTACAGCACTCCGCAGGGCTGGTGGGCGCGGCTCGACCTCTCCGGCATGGACGAGTTCTTCTTCGACTACGGCCACGATCAGATGTCGAAGTCGTACGGCCTCGCGAACCTGAGCGTCGGCCGCAACTGGGACGCGTGGAGCGTGAAACTCTGGTCGCGGAATGTTTTCGACGAGGATTACTTCGTGCGCGGCTTCTACTTCGGCAACGAACCGCCGGATTTTCCGCCGACGCTGTATACCCGGCTCGGCGACCCGCTTCAGTACGGAATCACCGTCAGTTACGGATGGTAGGTGCGAACATGCGCGTGACAGCCGAAATGAGCTTGTATCCGCTTCAAGGCCAGCCGCTCGAGAAGATCCTCGCGTTCATCGAGACGATCGCGAGCGAGCCGCGCCTCGAGGTCGTAGTCAATCAGCTGAGCACTCAAGTGCGCGGCGAGCTCGGAGTCGTCATGGCGACGATCACCGCCGCAGCCGAACGCTCGTTCCAGGGCGGCGGCGCGCAGGCGCTCGTGTTGAAAGTCTTGAACGGCGATCTGCCGATCGGCGAGCCGCCGGTTCTCGAGGCGAAGTAACGCGCTCGTGGAGGTCGTCATCGACTTCGTCGGGGAACGGCCGCTCGAGGCGGCCAGCGTGCTGTTCAGCGTGCTGTACCTCGTGCTCGCGATACGCGAGAGCCTGTGGTGTTGGCCGGCGGCGTTCGTGTCGTCGGTGCTGACGCTCGTCGTCGTGTTCGGTGTGCATCTCTATTCAGAGGTCGCGTTGAACGTCTATTACGCCGCGATGGCCGTCTATGGTTGGTACCAGTGGCATTACGGTGGGCGAAAGAGCGGTGCTGCTGAGCTGCCGATCGGCGTGTGGCCGCTAAGAATGCACACGCTCGCAATCGGCGGCAGCGCGGCGCTCGCGGCTGTGATCGGTTGGTTCATGAGCCGCCACACGCAAGCCGCGTTTCCGTACCTCGACGCGTTCGTGACGGTGTCTTCTGTCGTGACGACCTACATGGTCGCGCGCAAGATTCTCGAGAACTGGCTGTACTGGCTCGTCGTCGACAGCCTCGCGCTGTATCTGTATTGGCAGCGCGAGCTGTATTTCTTCGTGGGGCTCTTCGCTCTCTATCTGGTGCTCGTCGTCCTGGGATGGATCCGCTGGCACCGCGACTGGCGCGCGCAGCCGGTGCATGCATGACTCGCGGCGCCGACGACAGCGCTGCGGCGCGCGAGGCGCTCGAGCGCGTCGTCAGCGAAGCGGATTCGCGGGGAACGGCGTTCGCTCCGCTCGCCGGCGGCACTCATCGGCGCAGCTGGCTCGTGAGCTTTGCGGACGGTAGGCGCGCCGCTCTGCGTTTGCCGGTGAATCGCTCGAACGCGCTCGTCGACCTCGAGACCGAGAGCCGTGCGATGGCGGCGGCCGCGGGCGCCGGTGTTGCGCCGGCCGTCATCGCGGCCGATCCCGAAACCGGCGTGCTGCTGACGCAGTTTCGCCCGAGCGCGCCGTGGACGCAGGTTCACGCGCGCAAGGCCGACAACATCCGCAGGCTCGCGGCCGTACTGCGCGTGCTGCACCGGGTGCCGGCCGACCTGCCCGTGTTCGCGGCCGAGCAGATCGCGCGGCGCTACGTGGCGGCGCTGCCGCAAGAAGTCATCCCGCCGAGCGCTGCGAAGTGGGGCGAGGAACTGATCGCGCTGGCGCAGCGCTACGACGAGCGTTACGCGCCCACGGCGTTCTGCCACAACGATCTCGTGGCCGCCAACGTGCTCGACGACGGGCAGCTCGTGCTCGTGGACTTCGAGTATGCTGTTCGCGCCGACCCGCTGCTCGATCTCGCGAACTTCGCCGGCATGAACGGCCTCGATGGCGAGCAGCAACGCACGTTGCTTGCAGCGTACGGCCAGGCCGAGCCCGCGGATGACGAGCTCGCGCAACTGAAGTGGCTCATCCGCATGGTGCGGCTCATGGCTTGGTTTTGGGCTTTGCTCGGGCAAGCGCGCAGCGGCGATTCGCTGTCCTATGCTCTGTACATCGCAGAGCTCGGTGCTCGATTGAGAAGGGAATAGAGAGCGATGGCGAACGTAGCGTTCTTGGGCCTCGGAGTCATGGGCTTTCCCATGGCGGGTTGGCTCGCGAAAAAAGGTCACACGGTCACGGTCTACAACCGCACGGCCGCGAAAGCGGAGCGTTGGTGCACGCAGCACGGCGGCAAGGCGGCTGCGACGCCGGCCGCTGCGGCGAAAGACGCCGAGATCGTGTTCAGCTGCGTCGGCGACGATCCCGACTTGCGCGAGATCGCTTTGGGAACGGGCGGCGTCATCGCGGCGATGCGCTCGGGCGCCATCTTCTGCGACCACACGACGGCTTCGGCCGACGTCGCGCGAGAGATCGCGGCGGCCGGCAAGAAGCGCGGCGTGCATTGTCTCGATGCGCCCGTATCGGGCGGCCAAGCCGGCGCCGAGAACGGCAAGCTGACGGTCATGGTCGGCGGCGACGCGGGGCCGTTCGCGACCGCCGAGCCCGTGATTCGCTCGTTCGCGCACGCCGTGCGCTTGCAGGGGCCGCCCGGCTCGGGGCAGCTCACGAAGATGGTGAACCAGATCGCGATCGCCGGCGTCGTGCAAGGACTGTCGGAAGCGCTGAACTTCGCGCGCAAGGCGGGGCTCGACGTCGCGACGGTCGTCGACACGATCTCGAAGGGCGCTGCGCAATCGTGGCAGATGGAGAACCGCTGGAAGACGATGAACGACGGCAAGTTCGATTTCGGCTTCGCCGTCGAGTGGATGCGCAAAGACCTGCGCATCTGCCTGCAAGAGGCGCGCAATAATGGCGCGGAGCTGCCCGTCGTCGCGCTCGTCGATCAGTTCTATGCCGACGTCGTCGGTATGGGCGGAAAGCGTTGGGACACGTCGAGCTTGATCGCGCGGCTCAACCGCAACGAGAAGAAGTAGCGCCCGCGTGCGTCCGATCCTCGCCGATCTCGTCAAGCTGCTCGAGCTCGAGCGCATCGAGGATCGGATCTATCGCGGCGAGAGCCGGGATCTCGGCGGCGCACGCGTGTTCGGCGGTCAGGTTTTGGGACAAGCGCTGACGGCGGCGAGCTATACGGTTCAAGATCGCCGCGTGCATTCGCTGCACGCGTACTTTCTCGTGGCAGGCGACGTGAAGGCGCCGATCATCTACGAGGTCGAGCTCGCGCGCGACGGCAAGAGCTTCAGCAATCGGCGCGTCGTCGCGATTCAGCACGGCCAGCCGATCTTCAACATGACGGCGTCCTTCCAAGTGCCGGAGGAAGGGCTCGAGCATTCCGCGCGCATGCCGCAGGTTCCGGGTCCGGAAGGGTTGGCCGACGTGCGCGAGCTGGCGCCGCAGGTGCTCGACAAGATTCCCGAGAAGATGCGCCGGTTCCTGACGCACGAGCGGCCGTTCGAGTTTCGGCCCGTCGAGCCGATACACGTGATCGCACCGCCGCGCGCGGCGCCGGTGCGGCACACCTGGGTCAAGACGGTCGACAAGCTGCCCGACGACGCAGACCTGCACCGCAACATTCTCGCGTACGTCTCGGACTATCAGCTCGTCTCGACCGCGACGCTGCCGCACGGCATTCACTTCGCGGAAGGTAACGTCCAGCTCGCGAGCCTCGATCACGCGATGTGGTTCCATCGGCCGTTTCGAGCGGACGAATGGCTGCTGTACGCGATGGAGAGCCCGAATGCGTCGGGCGGCCGCGGGCTCGCCATGGGGC
>Ga0315912_10005514_pt1 | contig 11624 bp, 13 predicted proteins | sample VfabasoilMG_FD_204469 | JGI IMG/M metagenome (GOLD analysis project Ga0315912, IMG submission 204469) | Garden soil microbial communities collected in Santa Monica, California, United States - V. faba soil | ecosystem: Environmental > Terrestrial > Soil > Garden | place: USA: California...
ATGGGGCTGCAGGTCGCCTTCCTCATCAGCGGCACGGTGGTGGTGGAACAGGTGTTCGTGCTGCCCGGCGTGGGCCGGCTGGTGTTCCAGGCCATCGCCAACCGCGACCTGGTGGTGGTGCGCGACGTGGTGCTGCTGCTGGTGGCGATGGTGGTGTTCGTCAACTTCGTCGTCGATGTGCTCTATGCCGTCATCGATCCGCGCCTCAAGCCCAGCGATGCCTGAGCCCGGCTTCTGGTCGCGCGCGCGGCGCCACCCCAGCTTCGTGCTCGGCGGGCTGATGACGCTGCTGTTCATCGGCAGCGCCGCGTTGTCATTGGTCTGGACACCATGGCCGGCGACCGAGATCGACGTGCCCAACAAGCTGGCGCTGCCAAGCAGCGCGCACTGGCTGGGCACCGACAGCCTGGGCCGCGACATCGTCTCGCAGCTGCTGGTGGGCGCGCGCACCTCGATCCTGGTCGGCGTGGTCGCGGTGCTGATCGGGCTGCTGTGCGGTGTGGCGCTCGGCTGCCTGGCCGCGGCGCGGCGCGGCTGGGTCGAAGAGGCGGTGATGCGCCTGTCGGACTTCACCTTCGCCTTCCCGGCGCTGCTGTCGGCGATCATGCTTGGCGCCATCTACGGGCCGGGGCTGCTCACCGGCATCGTCGCCATCGGCATCTTCAATATTCCCGTGTTCGCGCGCACCGCGCGCGCCTCGGCCAACGCGGTGTGGTCGCGCGAATACGTGCTGGCGGCGCGCGCGGCCGGCGCCGGGCCGTGGCGCATCACGCTGGACCATGTGCTGCCCAACATCGCCAGCGTGCTGATCGTGCAGTCGACGGTGCAGTTCGCCACCGCCATCCTGGCCGAGGCGGCGCTCAGCTACCTGGGCCTGGGCACGCAGCCGCCGATGCCCAGCTGGGGCCGCATGCTCAACGAGGCGCAGACGCAGATGTTCCAGGCGCCGCAGCTGGCGATCTGGCCCGGCGCGGCGATCGCGCTGGCCGTGCTCGGCCTCAATCTGGTCGGCGACGGCTTGCGCGACCTGCTCGACCCGAAGCTGGCGCGCAAGCGCTGAAGCTGCCGGCCATCGCGGCGCGGCAGGTAGCATGCGCAGCCGAGCAGGCCGGGCACATCGGGCCCTTCCTTCGAACAAGCACGAGGAGACAAGCATGCAACGTCGCACCCTGGTCGGCGGCCTCGCCGCCGCCGCCATCGCCCCGCTAGCGCTGCCGTCGCGCGCGCAGCCGAGCACGAAGATCGTGCTCGGCTACACCGCGGTCACCGACTTCGCCTCGGCCTTCGTCGCTGCCGAGCAGGGCTACTTCAAGAAGCGCAATATCGAGGTCGAGCTGAAGTTCATTCCGCTGAACTCGACGATTCCGGCGGCGCTGCAGTCCGATTCGCTGCAGATCGGCGGGCCCACGCCCTCGGTCTTCCTGCAGGCGGTGGACGGCGGGCTGGACCTGGTGGCCGTTGCCGGCGCCGGCGTGACCTCGAAGTCGATCACCGGCTTCGGCTTGGTGGCGCGTTCCGGCTCGGGCATCAAGACGCCGCAGGACGTGGTCGGCAAGAAGGTCGGCGTGCCCGGCCTCGGCGCTTTCCTGCAGGTGACCTTCCGCGCCTGGCTCAAGGCCAACGGCGTCGACTACAAGAAGGTCAATTTCGTCGAGGCGCCGTTCCCGCAGCACGGCGACCTGCTGCGCGGTGGCTCGATCGACGCGGTGGTCACCGCCGATCCGTTCATGAGCCGCATCACCGACAGCGGCGCTGGTTATGTGGCGTCGTTCTACTCGACCTTCCTGCCCGAGGGCAACCCGACCATCGTCTACGCCGCGACGCGCGCCTGGGCCAAGGCCAACGCCGGCGCGGTGAAGGGCTTTCGCGAGGCGATCGTCGAGGGTGCCCACTTCATCCAGCAGCCGAAGAACGATGCCGCGGTGCGCGCCGCGATCGGCAAGTTCATCAAGCTGCCGCCGGAGGTGCTGGCCAAGGCGCAGATCTCCCCACCCGGACCGATCGTCACCGAGAAGCAACTGGCCTACTGGGTGGGGCTGATGAAGGATCAGGACATGCTCAAGGGCAACTTGGATCTGGCAACGCTGATCGTCAAGTAGCCGCTGCCTCCCGGTGGCGATGCCACTGCTCGCCTTCGACCGCGTCGCCATCCATCTGGGCGGACGCGAGATCCTGTCGCCGACCTCTTTCGAGGTGGCGCGTGGCGAATTCGTCTGCATCGTCGGGCCCAGCGGCTGTGGCAAGACCACGCTGCTGCGCGCCGCCAGCGGCTTGGTCGCGCCCCAAGGCGGCACGGTGCGGCGCAACGGCGAGGCGGTGACGCGGCCTTCGCGCGAGGTGGCTTTCGTGTTCCAGGACTATGGCCGCGCGTTGCTGCCGTGGCGCACGGTGCAGGGCAATGTCGGCCTGGCGCTGGAGGCGGCGGGTGTGCCCAAGGCCGAGCGCGCGCCGCGCGTCGGCGCGGTGCTCGACAAGGTGGGCTTGAGCGCGCACGCGCAAAAGTTTCCGGCACAACTCTCGGGCGGCATGCAGCAGCGTGCGCAGATCGCACGCTGCCTGGCGCAGACGCCGCAGCTGCTGCTGATGGACGAGCCCTTCGGCGCGCTCGATGCGCTGACGCGCCATGGCCTGCAGGACGAGGTCGCGCGGTTGGTGCGCGAGCAGGGCCTGACCGTGCTCTTCGTCACTCACGATCTCGAAGAGGCGATCTACCTCGGCGACCGCGTCATCGCCCTGCAGGCCGAGCCCGGCCCGGGGCGGCCGAGCCTGGCGCGCATGCTGGAGGTGCCGATCCCGCGGCCGCGCGACCAGCTGAGGACCAAGGAACATCCGGCCTTCCTGCGCCTGCGGCGCGAGTTGTTCGGCTTCATCGAGCAAGGCCATGGTTGAGCGCCTGCGCGCCTGGTGCGTGCCCCTCTTTCTGCTGGGGGCACTCGAGCTCTACGCACGCACCGTGGCCGCAGGCAGCGATGCGATCGCACCACCGAGTGCAGCCCTGCTGGCCTGGTTCGGCGCGGCGCGCGACGGCTCGCTGTGGCAGGCCACCGCCTTCACGCTGGGCTCGGCGGCGCTGGGGCTGTTGATCGCCTCGGCGCTGGGCATCGTCGGCGGGCTGCTGCTCGGCCTGTCGCCCCGCGCCGACGTGAGCAGCGCGCTGAGCATCGAGCTGCTGCGGCCGATCCCTTCGGTGGCGTTGATCCCGCTGGCGATGCTGGTCTTCGGCTTCGGCCTGCGCATGGAGACGGCGGTGATCGCCTTTGCCGCCTTCTGGCCGATGCTGATCCTGGCACGCGCCGCGGTGCGGCAGCTCGAGCCACGGCTGCTGGAAGTCAGCTGCATGCTCGGCCTGAGTGCCTGGCAGCGCGGCTGGAAGATCGTGCTGCCGGCCATCGTGCCGCGCCTGTTCGTCGCGCTGCGGCTGGGTGTGGCCATCGCGCTGGTGGTGGCGGTGACGGTGGAGATCGCCGCCAACCCGCACGGCATGGGCTACGCGATGATGATCGCGCAGCAGGGGCTGGACCCGGCGCTGATGCTGGCTTGGCTGGGCTGGATCGGCGCGGTCGGCTACGCGATCAACGGGCTTGCACTGCGCCTGCAGCAGCGCGTTGCGCGTGCGATGGGAGAAGCGCCATGAGGCGTATCCCGCTGGCCGACGCTGCCGCGTCGCTGGCGCTGCTCGCCGTGCTGCTGGCTGTGTGGTGGGCGGCAAGCCACGGCGGCTGGATCAGCCGCGTCTTCCTGCCCACGCCCGAGGCCACGCTGGCCAGCCTGCACGAAGGCCTGACCACCGGCGAGCTCGCGGCCTTCAGCGCGGCCACCATCTGGCGCATGGTGCTGGGCTGGGGGCTGGCCTCGCTGGCCGGCGTGGCGCTCGGCGTGGCGATCGGCCTTTCGGCCGCGGTGCGCGCTTACGTGCAGCCGATGCTGGAGTTCGTGCGGCCCTTGCCGGCCTCGGCGCTGCTGCCGCTGGCCATCGCGATCTTCGGCCTGAGCCCGACGATGGTGCTGGCGGTGGTGGCCTTTGGCGCGATGTGGCCGGTGCTGCTGGGCACGATCCACGGCCTGGTGGCGGTGGCACCAAGGCTGCAGGAGCTGGCGCGTTGCCTGGACTTGAGCCGCGCCGCCTACGTGTGGAAGATCGGCCTGCCGAACGCGCTGCCCGATATCCTGGCCGGCATGCGCGTGGCGCTGACGGTGGCGTTGATCGTCTCGGTGGTCGGCGAGATGATCGCGTCGCAGTCCGGGCTGGGGCAGGCCATCCTGCTCGCGGCGCGTGCCTACCGCGCCAGCGAGCTGTTCGCCGGCATCGTGCTGCTGGGCCTGATCGGGCTGGCGAGCAATGCGCTGCTGGCGCTGGCCGAAAGACATTGGCTGAAGTGGCAACAACCATGAAGGAGAGCCCATGACCCGCAAGTTCGTCGACCTGTCGATCTACCTGGAGAACGACGTGCTCAGCGATCCGCCGGCCTTCGCGCCGAAGATCCAGTATTTCACGCACGACAACACCTTCGAGCAGATCGCGCCCTTTTTCCCCGGGCTGAAGCGCGAAGACCTGCCCGACGGCGAAGGCTGGGCGGTGGAGATGGTCAACCTGTCAACTCACAACGGTACGCACCTGGATGCGCCGTACCACTTCCACAGCACGATGAACAAGGCGCTGGGCCACAAGGAACGCGCCATCGCCATCCACGAGGTGCCGCTGGAATGGTGCTTCCAGCCCGGCGTGAAGCTGGACTTCCGCCACTTCGGCGATGGCTATGTGGTCACTGCGGCCGATGTCGAGGCAGAGCTGAAGCGCATCGGCCACACGCTGCAGCCGCTGGAGATCGTGGTGATCAACACGCGCGCCGGCTCGCGCTACGGCAACCCGGACTACGTGGCCGCCGGCTGCGGCATGGGCTACGAGGCGACCATGGTCCTGCTGGAGCGCGGTATCCGCCTCACCGGCACCGACGCCTGGAGCTGGGACGCTCCCTTCGTGCACACCGCGAAGAAATACGGCGAAACCCACGACGCCTCGCTGATCTGGGAAGGCCACAAGGCCGGACGCGACATTGGCTACTGCCACCTGGAGAAGCTGCACAACCTGGAGTCGCTGCCGGCCAGCGGCTTTTACATCAGCTGCTTCCCGCACAAGATCCGCGGCGCCTCGGCCGGCTGGACGCGTGCGGTGGCGATCTTCGACGAGAGGCTGAACGCCTGACTACGATGCCGGGTCGTCCATCGCGCTCTGGTGGCGCTTGATGAATTCCTGGTAGGTGTCGATGCCGCGCAGTTGCAGCACCGTGTTGCGCACCGCGGCCTCGACCAGGACCGCCAGGTTGCGGCCGGCATCCACCGCGATCACCACCTTGCGCACCGGGATGTCGAGGATCTCCTCGAACAGCGGTTCGTAGGGCAGGCGTTCGAACTCGCGCTCCATCGTCTCTTTGCGCACCAGGTGCACGATCAGCTTCAAGCGCATCTTGCGGCGCACCGCGGTCTCGCCGAAGATGGCCTTGATGTCGAGCAAGCCGATGCCGCGCACTTCCAGCAGGTTGAGCAGCAGGTCGGGGCAGCGGCCGTCGAGCGCGGTCTGCGACACGCGGTACAGGTCGACCGCATCGTCGGCCACCAGGCCGTGGCCTCTGGAGATCAGTTCCAGCCCGAGTTCGCTCTTGCCCAGGCCCGATTCGCCGGTGATGAGCACGCCCAGGCCGAGGATGTCCATGAACACGCCGTGGCGCGTGGTGCGCTCCGCAAAGAGCTGCGCCAGGTAGGTGCGCACCACGTCGATGACGTGGCCGGCCGATTCGGCGGTCTGGAACAGCGGGATCTCGGCGCGGTCGCACATCGCCACCAGCCGCGGCGGTGCGGTCGCGCCGTCGGCGACCACGATCATCGGCGGCTCGAGCGTGACGATGCGTGAGATGCGGCGCTCCTGGTCCTCGGGAGCCGACGCCAGCAGGTAGGCAACCTCGCGCGTGCCCACGATCTGCACACGGTACGGGTGGATGTAGTTCAGGTAGCCCACCAGGTCGGCGGCCGAGCGCGCGTCGCTGACCGCCTTGTCGTCGAAATGGCGCTCCGGATGGGCATGGCCGGCGATCCATTCCCAGCGCATCGCCTCGCGATGCGCCTCGAACAGGGCTTCGGCACTGATGGTGCTGGGTTTCATCGGCGGCAGGCCGGCGTGGCCCGGCGCAGGTTCAGGCGGCCGATTTCTGCGCCTGCCAGTCGGCGATGAGCTTGTGCACCGCGGCGGCGTCGGGCTCGGCCAGTAGCCGCTCGCGCAGTTCGCGGTCGGACAGCATCTCGGCGATCTCGGACAGGATCTCCAGATGCCGCTGCGTGGCTGCCTCGGGCACCAGCAGGAAGATCAGCAGGCGCACCGGCTCGTCGTCCGGCGAATCGAAGCCGATCGGCGACTGCGTGCGCAGCACGGCTGCCAGCGGGTTCTTCAAGCCCTTGATGCGGCCATGCGGAATGGCCACGCCATGGCCCAGGCCGGTGGAGCCGAGGCGCTCGCGCGCGAACAGGTTGTCGGTGACCGTGCCGCGCGCGATGGCATGCTGGTTCTCGAACAGCAGCCCGGCCTGTTCGAAGACACGTTTCTTGCTGGTGGCGTCGACATCGACCAACACGTTGCTGGGCGGCAAGATGGCAGCGAGACGGTTCATGTCGATGGGTGGGCCCGATGCGCCGGCCTGACTGCGGCGCCTGCCCGGGACATGTTGCAGAAATGTGAATTATAGAAAGCGGGCCGCAAAGTCGAGGGTGGCGACACCCCGCGGGCGTGGGATAAGTCCCGGGGTGCTGCGCCGCAGCAACGGATGCGCGGCGCAGCTACTCTCAGACCGCACCCAAGTCGAAGCGCTTGGCGCTGGCGTGGTGGTGTTCCTGGGTGCGGTCCTTGTGGCGCACCACCTGGCGGTCAAGCTTGTCCATCAGCTGGTCGATGGCCGCGTACAAATCCTCGTGCGCCTGTTCGACGAAGATGTCGCGGCCCTTGACATGCAATGTGACTTCGCAGCGTTGCCGTCGTTCCTTTTCCTTTAGTTTTTCCACCGTGAGCAGGACGTTCACATCCACCACCTGATCGAAATGACGGGTGACGCGTTCCAACTTGGTAAGCACGTACTCTCTCAACGCTGGCGTCACTTCAAGATGATGTCCGCTGATCGTCAGGTTCATCAAGGCCTCCTTTGCAGGCGTGGTGGGAAAAGTGGGGAGGGGGAGACTGAAGAGGGGTGGGGCGCGAGGGCCCGATAGGCCGAGCCAGTGTGCTACCGAAACGCAGCGCTGACAAGTCACCCGGCATCGGTGTCGCCCGGGATTCCGATGACTCTTGCCGGGTGTGATAATCCTCGATCACCAGAAGTTCTGAGAGGCCTACTTGGACCGCAGTCACCCTCGGTGACCGTCCCTCCGGCAGCCAGGTGCTCCGTGCCATCGTCGCGCAGAGCACCGCGGGAGTGAGACGGTAGCCGCCGACCCATCCCGCATTCCCATGGCGCAGACATGGCAGCCGCCCGAGCGCGCCGGAGTCACTGATGCTGAACGTGTTCATGCTGGAGAACGGACGCTTGTCCGGCCGCATCCTCCAGGAAGAAGAATTCGACCACCTCGAACTGCCGGGCGGCCAGCCGCCGGTGTGGGTGGACATGGAAGCGCCCGCGCCCTGGGAAAAGGCCTGGGTGAGGCGCCGTTTCGGCCTGAGCATCCCGGACAACATCGTCGACGACGACCTCGAAGAATCGGCACGTTTCTACGAAGAGGACAACGGTGAGCTGCACATCCGCTCCGACTTCCTCATCGACGACGACGTCGCGCCGCGCAACGTGCGCGTGGCCTTCGTGCTGTACCACAGCGTGCTGTTTTCGGTGCATGCCGAGGACCTGCCGGTGTTCCGCCTGCTGCGCCTGCGCGCACGGCGCATCCCGGCGCTGATCGAGGACGCCAAGGACGTGCTGCTGAAGCTCTACGACGCCGACGCCGAATATTCGGCCGATGCGCTGGAGGGCATCTATGACAGCCTGGAGGTGGTCAGTGCCCGCGTGCTGAAGCAGGGCGTCAACGACCAGGCGGCCGGCGAGGCGCTGTCGGCCATCGCCAAGGAAGAAGACCTGAACGGCCGCATCCGGCGCAACGTCATGGACACGCGCCGCGCGGTCAGCTTCATGATGCGCAGCCGCATGCTCAATGCCGAACAGTTCGAAGAGGCGCGGCAGATCCTGCGCGACATCGATTCGCTGGACAGCCACACCACCTTCTTGTTCGACAAGATCAACTTCCTGATGAACGCCACCGTCGGTTTCATCAACATCAACCAGAACAAGATCATCAAGATCTTCTCGGTGGCCAGCGTGGCACTGCTGCCGCCGACGCTGATCGCCAGCATCTATGGCATGAACTTCCGCTTCATGCCCGAGGTGGACTGGAACTACGGCTACCCCTTCGCGCTGGGCCTGATGGTGGCCTCGGTGGCCGCGCCCTTCCTGTATTTCCGGCGCAAGGGCTGGTTGCGCTGAGCGCCGCATGCAGCCCGTCGCCTTGCCCCTGCCGCCGCTCGAACTGGGCGAGGGTCCGTTGTGGGACGAGGCCGGGCAGCGCTTCCTGCTGGTCGACATCCATGGCCGCGCCATCCATGCCTGGGTGCCCGCCAGCGGCGCCACGCAGTGCTGGGACCTTGGTGAGCGCATCGGCTGGCTGATCCCGCGCACCGACGGCGACGGCTTCGTTGCCGGGCTGCAATCGGGTTTCGTGCGGCTGTGGCTCGACCCCGAGTCGCGCATCGAGCCGATCGGCAGCCCGCACCCCGGCGAACCGGCGCTGCGCCTGAACGATGCCAAGGCCGACCGCCAGGGCCGCATCTGGGCCGGCTCGATGCACAACGAGGACTATTCGCGCGCGGAGGGCCGGCTCGCGCGGCTCGACCCCGACGGCAGCATCCACGTCGTCGAGCGCGGCATGCACATCTGCAACGGGCCGGCGATCACGCCCGACGGCGCATGGCTGTTCCACACCGACAGCTACCTGCGCACCATCTACCGCTACCGCCTGCATCCCGATGGTGGCTTGACCGAGAAGCGAGTGTGGAAGCGCTTCGAGGCTGCCGATGGGGCACCCGACGGCATGTGCTTCGATGCCGAGGCCGCGCTGTGGATCGCCTTCTGGGGCGCGGGCTGTGTGCGCCGTTTTGCACTCGACGCCACGCTGCTGGCGCAGATCGAGCTGCCACCGAGGCAGATCTCCAGCGTGGCCTTTGGCGGTGAGGACCTTGCGACGCTGATCATCACCAGCGCGCGCGAAGGCCTGTCGCCGCAGGATCTGCAGGCGCAGCCGATGGCGGGAATGAGCTTCACGCTCAGGCCCGGCGTGCGCGGTCTGCCGCCTTGCCGCTTCGGCTGAGCTTTGGCGAAAGACCGCGACGCCATCGCATGATTGGCCCCTCGGTTTGGACCTGCCGCAGGGCCGAATCACAATGCCGGCAAGGCAGGGGCCCGGACCGCACCGCATCGCTCGTGCGGCCCATAGAGGCCACTGCGGCGGCATCGTTGACAGCGCCCGATGCGGGCGTAAGGGGGTTGACATGCGCCGCAGGCTGTACTGGATACTGCCGGACCTGGCCAGCGCCAGGAAGATGGTCGACGATATGCTGCTCGCGCGCATCGAGGAGCGGCATCTGCATTTCGTCGCCCGCGAGGGCACCGACATGTCGGGCCTGCACCCGGCCAATGTGCTGCAGACCTCGGACCTGGTGGGTGCCGCGGAACGCGGCCTCGTGATCGGCGGCGGAACCGGCGCCGTCGTCGGCGCGCTGCTCGCCTGGTTCTATCCGATCGTCGGCGATCCGCCGCAATGGGGCTTGGTCGGCGTCTTCATGATCGTCGGCGCACTTTTCGGCGCCTGGACCTCCAGCATGATCGGCGCCTCGGTGCCGAGCGAGCGCCTGAAACGATTCCAGCCGCAGATCGACGCCGGCCAGATCCTGTTGATGGTCGACGTGCCGCGCGGGCGCGTCGAGGAGATCGAAGCGCGGCTGCAGCAGCTCCATCCGGAGGCGAGCCTGAAGGGCATGGAACCGGACATCCCGGCGTTCCCCTGATCGTGCGCGGCGCGGGTCTGGTGGAGGTCGCTGATGGCCATCACGATCGCGCTGCTGCTGATCGTCGTCGCGTCGGTACTCTTCCACTGGTTCACGCCGTGGTGGCAGACGCCGCTGGCGTCGAACTGGAAGGCGATGGACGACACGCTGGCGATCACGGTGGTCGTCACCGGCATCTTCTTCGTCGCCATCAACGCCTTCCTGATCTATTCGGTGTGGCGCTTCCGCCATCGCCGGGGCAGCGCCAGAGCGGCGTACCAGCCCGAGAACCGGCGCCTCGAGCGCTGGCTGATCGGGGTGACGACGGTGGGCATCGTCGCGCTGCTGGCGCCGGGTCTGGTCGTCTATGCCCGTTACCTCGACGTGCCGCGCGAGGCGCTGGAGATCGAGGTGTTGGGCCAGCAATGGCAATGGCGCTTTCGCCTGCCCGGCACGGGCGGCCGGCTGGGCGGCACCGACATGCGCTTCGTCGCCGGCGACAACCCCTTCGGCATCGACCCGGCCGATGCGCAGGGTGCCGACGACGTGCTCGTTACCGGCAACGAACTGCACCTGCCGCTAGGACGGCCGGTCAAGGTGCTGCTGCGCTCGCACGACGCGCTGCACGACTTCTTCGTGCCGCATTTCCGCGCGCGCATGAACATCGTGCCGGGCCAGGTCAGCTGGTTCTGGTTCACGCCCACGCAGCCCGGGCGCTACGAGGCGATGTGCGCGCAGCTGTGCGGGGTCGGCCACCCGGACATGCGCGCCAGCGTCGTCGTCGAAGAACCGGCGGCTTTCGCCGCCTGGCTCGCAGGCCAGCCGACCTTTGCCGCCGCGCGCGCGGCGGCGCGCGCCGAGGCCGCCGACCCGGTGGCACGCGGGCGTGCGCTGGCGCAATCGAAGGGCTGCGTCGCCTGCCACAGCATCGACGGCAGTGCCAGTGTCGGGCCGACCTGGAAGGGCCTGTACGGCAAGGCCGAGACGCTCGTGGACGGCAGCACGCTGCAGGTCGACGAGGCCTTCCTGCGTGATTTCATCCGCGATCCGCTGGCGCGCGACATCAAGGGTTTTCCGAACGTGATGCCGCGCATCGAGATGGACGATGCCGAGCGCGAGGCGCTGGTCGCCTACATCAAGGCCCAGGCGGCGCGCTGAGCAGCCCGAGCGAGGAGCGAACGATGGCCCTGGTCGATGTCGCCACCCCCCATGAGCCGCAGGGCTTCATTGCGCGCTACGTCTGGAGCCAGGACCACAAGGTGATCGCGGTGCAGTACGCCTGCATCGCCATCGGCGTCGGCGTCATCGGCCTGCTGCTGTCGAACCTGATGCGCCTGCAGCTGGGCTTTCCCGGCGTGTTCGAGTTCATCACGCCCGAGCGCTACTACCAGTTCGTGACCATGCACGGCATGATCATGGTGATCTACCTGCTGACCGCGCTGTTCCTCGGCGGCTTCGGCAATTACCTGATCCCGCTGATGATCGGCGCGCGGGACATGGTGTTCCCGTACATGAACATGCTCAGCGTCTGGGTCTACCTGCTCAGCGTGATCGTGCT
>Ga0315912_10005515_pt1 | contig 11618 bp, 8 predicted proteins | sample VfabasoilMG_FD_204469 | JGI IMG/M metagenome (GOLD analysis project Ga0315912, IMG submission 204469) | Garden soil microbial communities collected in Santa Monica, California, United States - V. faba soil | ecosystem: Environmental > Terrestrial > Soil > Garden | place: USA: California...
CCAGGCGGACCGCCTCCAGGCAGCAGTCGAGGGCGGCTTCATGCCGTCCGAGTTCGCGGAACAGGCCGCCCAGGTGCAGTTGGATTTCCGCGCTCTCCGGCGCCAGCGCCAGCGCGCGGTAGAAAATGCGCTCGGCCTGCTCGAAGCGCCCGGCCTGCTGATGCGCAAGCGCCTCGCGCAGCAAGGCGCCCGGTTCAGCCCCGGCAGCGGCTCCCGATGTAGGCCCGCGAAGGAGCTTTCCCAGCCAGTTCAGCATCCGCGCTCAAGGGACGTAGCCCGGGATCCCCGTTTCGTCCACGTCGTCGATCTGCTCCTTGTCGAGGAACAGCTCGGCATACCTGCGGTAGACCTTCTTGCGCACGAAGACGTCGAACAGGTCGGGATCGACGTGGCCGTTCATGCGCATGCGGCCGAGGATCTGCAGGGACTCCGACAGCGTCTTGCCCTTCTTGTAGGGCCGGTCCTTGGCGGTGAGCGCCTCGAAGATGTCGGCGATGCCCATCACGCGCGCCTGCACCGACATCTGCTCGCGCGTCAGGCCCTTCGGGTAGCCCTTGCCGTCCATGCGCTCGTGGTGGCCGCCGGCGTACTCGGGCACGTTCTTCAGGTGGCGCGGCCAGGGCAGCGCCTCCAGCATCTTGATCGTCGCGACGATGTGGTGGTTGATCACCTGGCGCTCGTCGCCGGTCAGGGTGCCGGCGCGGATGGTGAGGTTCTTCAGCTCGTCCTCGCTGAGGAAGTTCGCCTCGTGGCCGGAAGTGTCGGTCCAGCGGTAGCGGGCGATGGCTTTCACGCGCTCGATGTCCGAATCGCGCATCGCCTCGCCGCCGATGTTGCAGGCACGCAGGAACGCGCGATCGTCGTCGTAGCGCCGGATGCGCTCGCGGTGCCGCGCGTCGGCCGCATCGTGCTCGGCGCGCAGCGCGCCATGCGCCACCAGCAGCGCCTTCTCCTTCAGCAGCTCGATCTCGGCCTCGCGCTTGAGCACCTCGAAGCGCGTGTCGAGCAGATGGATGCGGTCGTAGATCGTCTCCAGCTTGGTCGCCTTGTCGACCACGTGCACCGGCGTAGTGACCTTGCCGCAGTCGTGCAGCAGGCCTGCGATCTTCAGTTCGTAGCGGTCCTTGTCGTTCATGGTGAACGCGGACAGCGGTCCCTCGCCCATCTCGTTCACCGCTTCGGCGAGCATCATCGTCAGCTGGGGCACGCGCTGGCAATGGCCGCCGGTGTACGGGGACTTCTCGTCGATCGCGGTGTTCATCAGGTTGATGAACGACTCGAACAGCTCCTCCAGCTGGATGATCAGCATCCGGTTGGTGAGCGCGATCGCCGCCTGCGAGGCGAGCGATTCGGCCAGGCGCTGATCGGACGCCGAGAACGCGACGATGTCGCCGGTCTTCGGGTCCTGCGCGTTGATCAGCTGCAGCACGCCGATGATCTCGTTCTCGTGGTTCTTCATCGGCACCGTCAGGAAGGACTTGGAGCGGTAGCCGGTCTTCTTGTCGAAATTGCGGGTGCCGGAGAAGTCGAAGCCCTCGGCGGTGTAGGCGTCCGGGATGTTGACCGTCTTGCCGGTCAGCGCGGCGTGGGCGGCCACCATGGCGTGGTTCGGCTTGCCGTCCTTGCCCATCAGGTGGATCGGGTAAAAAGGCACCGGCGTGCCGGTGGTGCCGCCCAGGTAATACTGCAGCGAGGTCGTGCGCACGATCTCGAAGCGCAGCGTCTTCTCGTCGGTGACCCGGTACAGGGTGCCGCCGTCCGCGCGCGTGATCGTCTTGGCGGCGGCGAGAATGCTCTCCAGCAGCCGGTTGATGTCGCGCTCGGCCGAGAGCGAGGCGCCGATTGCGTTGAGCTGCTCGAGACGCTGGCCGAGGTCCTCGCCCGCCTCCGCGGCGGCGAGCAGGCGCATTCCCTGGGTAGATTCGGCGGTACTGCTCATGGGCGCCTGGGCGCCGCGGTCACTTGATGCAGACCGAACGCACTTCCTTGATGCCGGTGGTTCCGGAGAGGCATTTCTCCATGCCGTCCTGCTTCAGGGTGCGCATGCCGCCCTCGAGCGCCACGGCGAGCATCTCGGCGACGCGCGCCTTCTCGGCGATCAGCTTCTTCAGCGGGTCGGTGGCGATCAGCAGTTCGTGCAGGCCGCAGCGGCCCTTCCAGCCGCTGCCGCCGCACTTGTCGCAGCCCACCGGCTTGTAGAACGTCAGCTGGCCCTTGTCGTTGCCGTACTGCTTCACCCAGCCGCGGTAGACGTTCTCCATCGCCGACTTGGGGTCCTTCTTGAAGGTCGTGGTGTTCTGCAGTTCGTCGCAGTATTCCTGCAGGAAGGACTTGATCTCCGCGCCTTCCGGGTTGTACGGCTCCTTGCAGGAGCACAGGCGCCGCGCCAGGCGCTGCGCCAGGATGCCCAGCAGCGCGTCGGAGAAGTTGAACGGGTCCATGCCCATGTCGAGCAGCCGGATGATGGATTCCGGCGCCGAGTTGGTGTGCAGCGTGGCGAACACCAGGTGACCCGTCAGCGAGGCTTCGATGCCGGTACCCGTGGTCTCCTTGTCGCGCATCTCGCCGACCATGATGATGTCCGGGTCGGCACGCAGGAATGCTTTCATCACCGCCGCAAAGTCCAGGCCCGCCTTCTTGTTCACCTGCACCTGGCGCAGGCCCTTCTGCGTGATTTCAACCGGGTCTTCCGCGGTCCAGATCTTGGTGTCGGGCGTATTCAGGTACTTCAGCACCGAGTGCAGCGTGGTGGTCTTGCCCGAGCCGGTGGGGCCGCAGACGAAGAACAGGCCGTAGGGCTTGTTGACCGCCTTCTGCAGCTCCTCCAGGTTGTAGTTCGAAAAGCCCATCTTCTCGAGCGGGATCGGCTCGCCGGCCGCCAGGATCCGCATCACCACGTCCTCGACGCCGCCCGCGGTCGGGATGGTCGCGACCCGCAGTTCGATGTCGAGCGGCCCGAACTTCTTGAACTTGATCTTGCCGTCCTGCGGCTTGCGCTTTTCGGAAATGTCCAGGTCGCACATGATCTTCAGGCGCGCGGCGAGCGCCGCGCGGTAGCTTGCCGGCACCTCGATGTAGGCCTGCAGGTTGCCGTCCCGGCGGAAGCGGATCTCGGTCTTCGCCTTGCCCGGGTACGGTTCGATGTGGATGTCCGAGACGCCCATGTTGTAGGCATCGATGATGATCTTGTTGACCAGCTTCACAAGCTCGTTGTCGGCCGCCGCCGAAACGTCGTCGGCGACCGAGCCATCCGCGCCCTCGATGCTCTCCTCTTCGCCCATGCCGGCCAGCATGTCGCCGATGTCGCCGGTGTCCGCGGCTTCCGCGCCGTAGAACTGGTTGACCGTTTCCTTGAATTCCTTCTGCGTCGTGACCTTGTAGATCAGCTTCGACTTCGGGAACACGTTGGACGCGATGCGCGAGCTGCGGATGCGCTCCGGGTCCAGGCACAGCACCGACAGGCCTTCCTTCGCCTCGTCGATCGGCAGCCACAGGTTGCCCTCAACGTATTCGCGCTTCAGGTTCTTCAGCAGGTCCATCGGCTTGACGCGGTCCTGCTTGAACGCCTCGTAAGGCACGCCGAAGAACTTGGACAGCGCGGCGCCGATCGCCGGCAGCTTGACCTGGAACTCGTCGGTGAGGACCGCCTCGATGTCGATCGCCTTCTTGCGCGCCTGGCGCGAAGCGAGCTCGAACTCGCCTGCGGACAGCACCGCGTCGGAGATCAGGTAGTCGTACTTGGTCTTGACGAGCTGCGGCTTCTGCCGCTGCTTGAACGCGATCGCCAGCGTCTGCGCGAGCTCGCTGACGCCCTCTTCGGTGAGCGGCCCGAACGGCGCGCCCGCCTTGTTGTTGATGATCTGGATCACGCCGATCAGCTCGGCGCCGCCCTGCTCGACGATCGGCGTCACCAGCTGCTGCTTGGTGCGGTAGCCGGTGCGCTTGTCGACTTCCTGCAGGAAGCGCAGGTTCGGGTTCAGCGCCTTCAGCTCGGCTTCGTCGTAGACGTCCTTGATGTTGACCAGCTTGCGCGACAGCGCCACGTAGCCGGCGATCGAATGCTCGGCGATCGGCAGCTTCAGGTCCTTGAAGGAATTCAGGCCGGTCTTGACCTTGGAGACGATGGACTGCTTGTCCTCGCCCACGGAATAGATCGTCAGGCGGTCTGCATTGAACAGCTGGCAGATGTCCGAGCTGACCTCCAGCATGATCTCGTCGATATTGCTGGTGGCGTGGATCTTGTTCGTGACCAGCTGCAACTGCTTCTGGAACGCCAGCCGGAGGTTGACGTCCGTCTGCGTTGCCGCTGGATGGCTGAGTACCGCGCTCATTCGAAACCCCCGTTCATGGGTAGGCTATCGTAGCCCGAAGCCGAAGGCCATTCTACACCCACCCCCCTGATTTAAAACAGCCTTTTCCGGAACTGCGTCACCTTTCCGGCCCGGTCAGCGGCCGCGCCCGGCCGCCCACAGCCCGCCTTCCAGAAGGCAGATCTGAAAACCGCGCTGCGCGAACAGAAATGCGGCGGCAGAGCTGCGCCGCCCGCTCTGGCAATAGATGATGTACTCGCGCGACGGCTCGAGCACCGGAAAACTGTTGCGCACCTCGTTCAGCGGCACGTTGACCGCCCCGGGCAGGCGGTCGTAGCGGTACTCCGACGGATAGCGCACGTCCAGCCACGTCGCGCCGCGCGCCACCCTCTCCAGGGCCTGCGCGTAGTTCACTCGCTGCAGCAGCGGCTCGCCCAGCAGCTCCTTGAAGTCCTTCTTGCCGAGGCGCAGCAGGCGCCCGTCGGTCGACATGGTCACCGTGGCGTTGCGGTGCGCATCCGAGGCGAGCGCCTCCTCGCCGAAGGCGTCGCCCGCCTTGAGTTCGGCCAGCGCGACGCGCACGCCGCCTACCGTGCGCTCGACTTGGCAGCGGCCCGATTCGATGACGTAGTAGTAGTCGCCCTCCTCGCCTTCGCGGATCAGGATCTCGCCGCGCTTGGCGGCGATGCGCTCGAAGCGCGCCAGCAGCTCGTCGCTGCGCGCGGGCGGCAGCCGCGCGAACACGCCGTCGCGCAGGTTGGCGAGCGAAAAAATGCTGCGGGCGACGCGCACCGCGGTCTCGCCCGCGGCGACCTGGCCGAAGGTCACCAGAATATCGAGCACTTCGTCGTCCAGCGCGATCAGTTCGGCGTCGTTGATGGCGCGCGCGCGCGCGACCGGCGTCGGCCGCCGGTTGAGCGGCAGCCGGCCGTCCCCGGTGCCGCCGACCACCACCAGCGTGCCGCCGCCCTCGAACATCAGCAGCACCTCGCCGCGCAACAGGAACACCGAGCGCGCCGAGCCCTTGTGCGCGGCGAGCGGGTCGCTGCCGCGCGCCGCGTGTTCGAGCGTCGCGACTTCGCACAGCTCGCGCAGGCGCTCCGTGGAAAGCGCCCCCAGCGGCGCCAGCACGGCGAGTTGCTCCGGGGTGGCGCGCTGCGCCGGGCGAGCCTGGTCGGTCACGGACTCAGAACTCGAATACCTGCCCGTTCTGCAGCATGCGCGGCCGGTGGCGGCGCGCGCCCTCTTCGATCTCCTGCATCGTCAATTCGATCTCCCCGGGCTTGAGGTGCGTGATCCAGACCTCGGGATCGAGATCGAGCTTGGCCAGTTCCTCGGCGAGCATCGAAGGGCACAGGTGCTTGGACACTTCGGCCAGCTGGCGCTCCTTGTTGGAGAACGCGGTTTCGACGATCAGCACCTTCAGGTTGCCGATGCGGTTGACGATGCTCCACAGCTCGTCGTTCGGACCGGTGTCGCCCGAAAACACCAGGCTGCCGGCGCCGCTGTCGAGGTGGTAGCCGACCGCCGGCACGGTGTGGATCGCGGGCAGCGGCGTGAACGAACGCCCGGCCAGGGTCACCTTGCGCCCCAGCTCGATCTCCTGGTAGCGCATGAAGGGCGCTTCCGCCGACGGGATCTCGGTGAAATCCGGCCAGATCGCCCAGTTGAACAGGTGGTTCCGCAGGATTTCCAGCGTCGCCGCGGTCGCATAGACGGTGAGTGGTCGCGTGCGCATGCCGCCCACCGTATCGACGAGGAACGGGATCGAGGTGACATGGTCGAGGTGCGAGTGCGTGACGAATATGTGGTCGATCTGCGTGAGCTCCGCGAGCGGCAGGTCGCCCACGCCGGAGCCGGCGTCGATCAGCACGTCGTGGTCGACCAGGAAGGACGTCGTCCGCAAATGGCGCCCGCCAATTCCGCCGGAGCAGCCGAGGATGCGGAAGCGCATCGCCGCGCCTACTTCTCGTCGAACGCGGTGACGCCGTCCCAGCCATCGGGCGGCGGCGTGCGGCGAAAGGCGGCGACGCGTTCGGCGTACAGTTTGTACAACCCGCGTTCGGGCGCCAGCCGCTGCAGGTTGCCGAGGTCGGTGTCGGCGTCGTCCCACCGTTGCGCGCGGTAGGACTGCAGCGCGCGGCTCCAAATGCGCAATTCGTCCAGCGTTTCGGCATCCACGTCCGAAGCCAGCCCGACGGGCTCGTAGATGTTGAGCGCCTCATCCTTGCCCTTCACCTTGATGCGGTCGACTTCGCGAAATACCATGTCCGGGACCGCCTTGCGCGTCGCCTGGCCAACCAGGACGCCGACGCCGTAATACTTGGTGCGCGCCTCGAGCCGCGAGGCCACGTTGACCGGGTCGCCCATCACCGTGTAGGCGCGCCGCACCTGCGACCCCATGTCGCCGACGCGGACATTGCCGGTATTCAGCCCGACACCGATCTTCAGTGCGGGCCAGCCGCGCGCGGCGAATCTCGCATTCAGCACTTCACACTCCTTCTGCATGTCCAGCGCCGCCAGCACGCCGTTGCGCGCATGCTGCGCATCGTCCATGGGCGCCCCCCAGAACGCCATGATCGCATCCCCAATGTATTTGTCCAGCGTCCCATTGTGCTTTGAGCGAATGATGCCACTCATGTCGGTCAGGTAGTCGTTGATGTATTCGCGCAGCTCTTCCGGCTTGAGCGCCTCGGAAATGCTGGTAAAGCCGCGTACATCCGAAAACAGGATGGTGAGCTCGGCCGCCCTGGGCTGCATGCTGTACTTGCGCGGATCGGCGGCCATGCGGTCCACCAGCTCCGGCGGCACGTACTGGCCGAACAGGTCCTTGAACTGGCGCTTCGACCTCGACTCGACGAAGTAGCCGTAGGACATGTTCATCGTGTAGAGGAAAGCGACCATCAGGATCGACGTCGCAAGCGGCAGGACGATTCCCGCTTCGGTCCATACCGCGACGTCGAACACCGTAATCAGCACCAGGCCCGCGCTCGCGGCGAGCGTCGCCCACAGCGCCGAGAGCATGGGAATCAGGCAGGACAGCGTCACGCCGCCGACCAGCAGCAGGACGATTTCGGCGCCGAGGATGTAGGCCGGCTTCTGCTTGATCGAATTCTGGATGATCCCGGCGATCACGTTGGCGTGGATCTCGACGCCGGGAAAGACGCTGCCGACGGGCGTCGAGCGCAAGTCCTGCAGGCCGGGCGCGGTGGTGCCGATGAGCGCGATCTTGCCGCGCAACTGCTCGGGTTTGACGCGGCCGTACAGCACGTCGGCGAGCGACACGTACGGGAAAGCGCCTTTGCGGCCCGCATAGGGAATCAGCGCGCTCGCCTCGTGGTCCACCGGAATTTCGAACGGCCCCACCCTGATCCATTCCATCCCGCCATAGCTGCCGGACATCGACTGGTCTGGAAATACCGGTTCGATCGGCGGCGGCACGCCGGCCTGCACCGACACCAGCGTGCGCACCATCGCGAGCGACAGCGGCTCGTAGTAGGCGCCATCGAACTCGAGCAGCATCGGCACGCGGCGCGACACGCCGTCGTCATCGACGCGCGGATTGAAATGGCCGGCGGCGGCCGCGTTCTTCTGGTACGCGGGCAGGTTGCCGGTGTAGCCCCGCCACTGCATGAAATCGATGGTGCGTCCGCCGAAGGTCCCCTTGGGCAGCACCGGTTCCGGGATGGCGTTCGCCTTGACCGCCTGCTCCTCGCTGTTGAAGTAGTAGCCGAGCACGACCGGACGCCCCTTGATCGCCGCCGCGAACTGCGCGTCGAAATCCAGCTTCGGCCGCAGCGCCTCGTAGGTGGCGCGGAACCCCGGGGCGTCCTTCAATTCCTTCTGCGCGAGCGCGTTCAGCACGTCGACGCCGGAACTGGTATCGCGCTCTGCCCAGACCACGTCGAATCCGACCAGCGCGACCTTGTAGTCGTCGAACAGCTTGTCCATCAGCTGCGCCATGATGTTGCGGCCCCAGGGCCAGCGCCCGACTTCGCCCAGGCTCTTCTCGTCGATGTCCAGGATGACGACGCGCTCGTCGCCCTTGCCGGGCATGGTCAGCCGCAGGCGCGCGTCGTAGATGATGTTGTCGAGCTGGTCGATGAAATCGACGCGGTACAGCCGGGCGGCGTGGCCGGCGAAAAACAGGGTGATCGCCAGGCCGAGCAGCATGCGCGCGACAAAGCGCTTCATCGGCTACACCGGACTGCCGGGACGGGCCGTGCAGCCCGCCATCAGCTCTTGTGGAAAAACTCCATCTTGATGCCGGCGATCTCGACCAGGTCGTGATCCTTCAGCGCGTGCGGCGCGGAGCCGATCGGCTGGCCATTCACCGTCGGGCGCTGCGCTCCCTCGACGTGGGTGATGAAGTAGCCCTGCGGGCGGCGCGTCAGCACCGCGACCTGCACGCCGGGCTTGCCGAGCGTGGTCAGGGGCTTGGAGAGCTCGAGTTCCTTGCCCGCGTTGCCGCCGGACAGCAGTTGAATCGCGCCGAGCGGCTGCGCAGACTTGGGCGCCGCCGGTGCCGCTGCCGCGGCAGCAGGTGCCGCCGCCGGTGCCGCTGCTGCGGCTGCGGGCGCCGCAGCGGGCGCAGCAGGTTTTTCTCCGATGCCGGCCGCTTGCGCCGCCTGGCCGGTCGCCTGGATCGCGGCCGCGCGCGCGGCCTGCGCCGCCTGCGCGCCGCCCATCCCGGCGGCCTTCGCCTGTTCGGCCGCGGCCTTCATCGCCGAGGGCCGCAGCACCATGGTCTTCTCGAAGTCCGCCGCTGCCGCGGCCGGTTGCGCGCCCTGCTCCTGGATGAACTTCAGCTTGTACTTGCCGAGTTCGATGACGTCGTTGTTCTGCAGGAAATGCTTCTTGACCGGGTTGCCGTTGACCAGGGTGCCGTTGGTGCTGCCCAGGTCTTCCATGAACGAGTCGTTCAGGATGGTGACGATCACGGCGTGCTCGCCGCTGACCGCCAGATTGTCGATCTGAATGTCGTTGTGCGCCTTGCGGCCGATGGTGGTGCGTTCCTTGGAGAGCGGAATCTCCTTCAGGACCAGGCCATCCATGCTGAGTATCAGTTTCGCCATCGCCGATCCCTGACGTTATTTTAACCAGCCAAACAAGCCAGCCTTGGCGGGGTAATCCTTCAGGACGCGCACGAGTATAACCGATACGTTGTCCTTGCCCCCGTTGTCGTTGGCCATCTGCACCAACTGCTGGGCCGCCAGCTTGAGATTGCCGCCCAGAGCCTGCAGCGTCATTCCCATATCCTCGTCGTCCACCATGTCGCACAAGCCGTCCGAGCAGAGCAGGTAAACGTCGCCCGGCTTGGTGGCGTACTCCTTGATTTCCGGCTCCACGGTCGGATCGATGCCGAGGGCCTTGGTCACCAGGTTCTTGTGCTGCGCATGCTTCGCCTGCTCGGCGGTGATGATGCCGCTGTCGATCTGCTCCTGCAGCAGCGAGTGGTCGCGCGTGACCTGCGAGAACTTGCCTTCGCGCAGCATGTACAGGCGCGAGTCGCCGAGGTGGCCGACGGTCATCTTGTTGTCGTAGAACAGGCACACCACCAGCGTGGTGCCCATGCCGGCGTATTGCGGCTGGCTCTGCGCCGCCTGGTAAATCGAGGTGTTCGCCTTGAGCACCTGCTCGCGGATCATCTTGCCTGCGACCGGCGCCTTGGTTTCCTCGTCGATCTGGTGCGGCTTCACCTTGGCAAGCAGCTGCTGGATTTCGGTCGTGATCACCGTGGTCGCCATGCCGCTCGCGACTTCGCCCGCGTTGTAGCCGCCCATGCCATCGGCCAGCACCACCAGGCCGTTCACCGGGTCGGAGGCGATGGAATCCTCGTTGTGCGAACGGACCATGCCCGGGTCGGTGCAGCTGGCGATTTCAAGGATCTGGCTGTAATTCATGCAGCGGTCCGGCTCTCCGATTTCTTGTGCTTTTCACGCAGGCGTGCAGCGCAAAAATTTTACGCTACCCGGCACCGGGCCGTCGCGTCCCCAAGACGAGCGCTTCCCCCTAGGAAAACAGCTCCCTATCCCGCATTTTTGCAGTTAAATGTCAGCTACGTCAAATATTTGGGCGCAGCCGGGCCTGCCGCTGCGCAGCCGGGCCAGAGGGGGGTATTTCGCGAACTAGCTGCCGAGCAGCTGCCCGGGCTTGATGCCGCCGCCGGAGACCAGCTCGCCAGCAGCGACTTTCTTGCCGTCGCCCAACTTCGCCTTGCCGGCGTGGATGCGGCCGCCCTGCGCGGTGATCACCAGCCTGCCGTCCTTTGCCTCGACGACCTCGCCGATCTTGCCTTTCACCGCGCCGAAGGTGCGCACCAGCTCCTTGCGGCTGTCGAACAACTGCAGCTTGACGCCGTTCAGCGTCGTCCACGCGCCCGGGGCGGGATCCGCGCCGCGGATGAGGTCATGGATGGCGTCGACGTGGCTCGCCCAGTGGATCTTCGCCTCGGCCTCGCGGAACCAGCCCTCGTAGGAAGCCTGGTTTTCGTCCTGCACGACTTCCTTGTGCTTGCCCGCGACCACCAGGTCGGCCGCCTCGAGCATGGCCTGCACGCCCAGCGGAAACAGCCGCTCGAAGTAGACCGTGCCGAGCGTGTCGTTCTCGCCGACCGGCGTGCGTTTCTGCAGGATCACCGCGCCTTCGTCCAGCCCGTCGGTCGGCCGGAAGATGGTGAGGCCGGTCTCCTTCTCGCCGCGCGAGATCGGCCAGTTGATCGAACTCGGCCCGCGGTATTTCGGCAGCAGCGACGGGTGGTACTGGATGGTGCCGTGCTTCGGGATGTTGACGAATTCCTGCGGCGCGAACTGCAGCACGAAAGCCATGATGCCGATGTCGACGCCCGCGTCCTTCATCGCCTGCGCCGCCTCGGGCGCCTTGAGCGATTTGAACTGGTGGACCTTGAGGCCCTTTTCGGTCGCCGCGGCGCGCAGCGCATCTGGCCGCGCGCCCTCCTTCTCGGGGGCGCAGAACACCGCGGCGACCTGGTCGCCGCGCGCGAGGAAGGCCTCGAGTACCGCCTTGCCGAAATCCTGCTGGCCGACGATGGCGATTTTCATCAGGCGGCCTTCTTGGGCGGCAGGTTGAAGGCACCGGCGTTCTTCAGGCTCGAGATCTTGTCCTTCTGGTAGCCCAGCACTTCCTGCAGGATCTCGTCCGTGTGCTCGCCCAGCGTCGGCGAGCGCTTGATGACCGCAGGCGAGGCCGACAGCTTGATCGGCATGCCGACGTTCCACCACTTGCCGCGCTGCGGGTGGTCGAGCTCGACCCACATGTCGCGGCCGCGCACGTGCTCGTCGGTGGCGA
>Ga0315912_10005516_pt1 | contig 11617 bp, 12 predicted proteins | sample VfabasoilMG_FD_204469 | JGI IMG/M metagenome (GOLD analysis project Ga0315912, IMG submission 204469) | Garden soil microbial communities collected in Santa Monica, California, United States - V. faba soil | ecosystem: Environmental > Terrestrial > Soil > Garden | place: USA: California...
TAGAGCCCCGCCTGATTCGTGCTGTTGGCCCACACGGAACAGGCGGGGCTCTACAGGCCACCCCACGATCACGGCAGAGGGTGGGTCATCTATGCGATCCAGCAAGGCGAAATCGAGATGGGAACCTATGCTCGGATCGAGGCTCCGGACGGGAGCGTGAAACTCGTGAAAAGGGATTCCACGCTGGTCCGTCCCGGACAGGTCCAGGTGTATCTACCCGGAGATATTCACGACACACGGTGCATTTCCGGGCCCGCGCTGCTATTCCGCTTTACAGAGCGTGATTTGAAGAAGGAGGACAAAGAAGAACACAGAGTGACGAGGTATGTTGAGCGGGAAGGCGTCTGGACTCTAGGGGCGCCGTGACCATGTCCTTTACCCAAGCCATAGAACGCCGTTTGGCGCCGATATTCATCGCTTTCAATGTGCCTTGGCCCATGCCCCTCGGATCGATATCGCCTGCGCGAGACGATGACCGCAAGAAAATGCGATCCACGAGGCATGCCGATGATGCAATGTCGGGGCTGGACGAGCCAAGGCGCACGGTCGCGATCGCTTCTGTGCTGGCAGCCATGGTGCTCGTGGTGTTGGACGCGTCCAATACAAACGTCGCTCTGCCGACGATCGCGCGATCGCTGCATGTGACTCCAGCCATGTCGGTTTGGGTCATCACTGCCTACCAGACCGCCCTCTTGATGGCCCTGCTGCCGTGCGCCGCACTCGGGGAAAGCCTGGGCTATCGCCGGGTCTTCACGGTGGGCGTTGCGCTGTTCACGGGAGCGTCCCTGTTGTGTGCGCTGGCGCCGTCTTTGCCCTGGCTCGTCGCGGCCCGATTCCTTCAAGGGCTCGGGGGCGCCGCCGTCATGGCGCTCGGCGTCGCGCTGCTGCGCGTCGTGGTGGCACATCGGCAGCTCGGCACCGCGATTGGCTGGAACGCCCTTGCCGTCGCGCTGTCGTCTGCCGCTGGGCCGGCGATCGGCGCGGCGGTCCTATCAGCCGCAAACTGGCACTGGCTCTTCATCGTCGACCTCCCAGTGGGTGTGATGGTGCTCCTCGCATCCCGTGCGCTACCAGATGTCGGCGGGAGGGCGCGTCCGCTGGACCTATTCAGTGTGGCGTTGAATGCCGGAGCCTTTGCGTCGTTGGTCATTGGCGCGGAACTGCTCCCAACCAGACCGGCGCTGGCTGCCGTCCTGCTCGCCGCCGCAGCCCTTGAGTTGGTGGCGCTGGTTCGGCGGGAAATGCCGAAGGAGGCGCCACTGATCCCGCTCGACTTGCTCCGCGCCGATTCATTCCGCTTTTCGGTGATCGCCTCGGCTTGTTGTTTTGCTGGACAGACCGCGAGCATGGTTGCGCTACCTTTTTACCTGCAGCACGAGCTTGGGCAGAACACGTTGATGGCCGGGCTTTATATGACGGCCTGGCCGTTAACCGTTGCGATGGCCGCCCCGTTCGTAGGCCGTCTCGCGGACCGGTTGCCGACAGCCTGGCTGAGTGCCGCAGGCGGTGTGTGTCTTGCGATCGGGCTCGGGGCTGCCGCACTGTGGCCGCTGAAGGGCGACCCGCTGCTGCTCATACCGCTCACCACGCTGTGTGGTCTCGGCTTCAGCCTCTTTAATGTGGCCAACAACCGCAACATGTTTCTCTCGGCACCAAACGAGCGGAGTGGCGCCGCGGGAGGCATGCAGGGCACCGCCCGGTTGTTCGGGCAAACCGCTGGTGCGGTTATCATGACCCTGCTTTTTACCTTAGCATCCGCCGATGCAGCGCCTCAGATCGGTCTTGGGATCGGAGCGGTGTTGACGTTTGTGGCAGGCCTCGTGAGCATGCTGAGGGTCAGTCCGACGCCGCCCCGGTGACCGGTATGCGGATCACATTCGCAGTCGCGGCGATTCTGATCGTCGTCACGCTCGTCATCGCGAATGGAACTTACTGCCGCACATTGCGCAATCGGACACCTGCTCCCGGGAATAATGAATTAATTCGGATTTCATAAATGCAGGCACCGAAATTCGTGAGGAGAGCACCGGCTTTAGAGTGACAGCAAACCCTCAAGTCAAAAGTAGAGTATGTCTACTGTGGGTCGGACAGCGCCCGTTGGCTTTGGGGCGCTGTCAGACCCACTAGCCAATATTGGACAGTCAGACCTCCGTCTGTTCGGCCAACTCCAGGGCATCATCAACTTCGATGCCGAGGTAGCGCACGGTGCTTTCGAGCTTGGCGTGCCCAAGCAATAGCTGCACCGCTCTCAGGTTCTTCGTCCGCCGATAGATCAGCGAGGCCTTGGTGCGCCGCATGGAATGCGTACCATAGGCTGAGACATCGAGGCCGATGGCCTTCACCCATCCCTCCAGCACTCGTGCGTACTGCCGGGTGCCCATGTGAGGGGAGTTGTGGATGCGGCTGGGAAATAGATAGTCCTCTGACTTCAGCGTGGCCTGCTTGATCCATGTTCCTACGGCTTCCCGAGTGGACGGTGTGATCTCAAACTGTACCGGTCGTTGGGTTTTTTGTTGCATGATGATCGCCCGCGGGGCAATCTGATCGCCGTGGCAAACGTCGCGCACGCGTAGCTTGACAAAGTCGAAGCCCCGCAGCTTGCTGTCGATCCCCACATCAAAGAGCGCAAGATCGCGGGAACGACCGGCCATTTGCAAACGGGTCCGAATCGCCCAAATCTCCTTCAGCTTGAACGGCGCTTTTGGGCCGACAAGTCTCCCTTTATTCCACGGTTCGCGGTGTTGAGACGTGTTGATACTTTCCATGATCGACTCCTTTCGTTGAAAGAGGGCGGCGTGACGAGCGCCGCCCGTTCGCGACCCGTCAGTGCTACGCACTAACTTTGGCGAGAGCCATTGGAAAAGGAGTGTCCGCGATGTGCTTATCAGATTCAAATGCCAAGTGCGGACGTTCGGCACCGAGATCGCACCGCCGCAAAGCGGTCCTCAGCCCTGTCGCATTGACGCCCCGGTTGAGCGGCGGCGCGCCCGCGATGGTGTCTGACCGTCCGCTCCAACCGGTGGTTATGCGTCTGCGTCCGGTTCACGACATTTAACCTTCCTAGAGCTCGCGACGCATCAGTACGGCGCGTAGGGCGACATGCGGGCTAAGTCTTATGTCCATCTCCCGGATGCGCTTGAACGCCAATGCGCCGTAAAATTGCTCGGCGTTAAGACTGGAGTAGCACTCGAAGCTCCTCATCCCCGCCGCAAGAGCTGAGCGCTCACAGGAGCTGAAAATAGCCCGTCCAATGCCACGCCTTGCCCAATGCGGATGCACTGCGAAGTGCCGTACGTGTCCAACTCCAGGCTCGACGGTTCCTGCTCCTGGCCGTTCAAGCGTCCAGCCACCGCAACCAACCAATCGGCCTGTCGACAGTGCCGCGACGTAGTACGTGCCTGAGCCGAGTAGAGATTGGTTCGCCTTCGTCATCAGCTCTAGCGCAGGAGCAAGTACAGTTTCATCGTACGATGGCGCCATAAGTGTGGGATAGGACGCGCGCAGTAACGCGCCGACAGCTTCAGCGTCCTCCTCCGTCGCGACCCTTACCTCGTAATTCAATAGCACAGCTCCGCCGCCCGCTGACGAGCCCACAGACGTCAATCAGACGCATAACAATGTTTGGACGGATCCATATAAGAACAGGGTGTGCGATTTTCTATCCGCGTAACACACCTCCAATGATCGTGAACAATATTCCATAATCGACGGTGGTGCAATGAGTTACGGTCCATTGACCATTTTTTACGGGTTCTTATACGGATCGGCGTAAGCCCCCCTCTGATAGCGGTCAGTCGTGTACTTCTGCTTTGGGTCGGAAGCAGCCGTTCAGAACAATCGAGTGCCGATCCATATCCGAGTCGGGGAGTCTGTCAATATTCAACAACTCATTTAGGCTTGGGCAGTTCGGTCGGCTGGTTTGGAGCATTGTGAGTGGCTGGTTTCCGTCATATTCAGTGGCTGTTTAGAGCAAAATACGCAGTCACCATGGGTGTGTCTCGGAAAGCCAGAGTTCACAACAGTATTCCCAAGAGTCTACGGGTCTTAAGTTTGAAGTCTGTCTCCAGTTTCCAATTTTACATGGGTCCAAAATGAGTGATGATCCTCAATGTTCCAGAACATTGATCCCGCCTAGTACACAACGCTCCCACCGCTAGCACGGATTCTTTGTTCTGCCCGATCATTTCCATTTCCTCCTCCTGACGGAATGGGAGGCCTTCTTTTGATAGACTCCCGACCGTAGGTTTGTTACGAGTGTGCTGAGCGCTATGTCTGGAAGGGGTTGTTCGTGCCCATCATTCACGGTTTGTCGTTTTCCCATCTTCGCGGTGATCTCGCCGGCGGGGTCGTCGCTGCAGTCGTCGCGCTGCCGCTGGCGCTCGCCTTTGGCGTGGCTTCAGGCGCCGGGGCGATTGCCGGCCTGTATGGAGCGATCTTCGTCGGATTGTTTGCCGCGTTGTTCGGCGGCACTCCTGCGCAGGTGTCAGGTCCCACCGGCCCGATGACGGTCGTCATGGCCGGGCTTATCGCACAGTTCGGTCAGGAGCCGGCACTGGCTTTTGCGGCTGTCATCCTGGGGGGCGGGCTGCAGATTCTACTTGGATTGAGCGGTGTCGGGCGCTACATCACCTTGATGCCGTATCCCGTAATTTCCGGCTTCATGAGCGGGATCGGCGCGATCATTATTATTCTCCAAGCCGCTCCCCTGGTCGGCCATGCCGCCCAGTCCGGGAGTGTACTTGCGACGATGGCCATGTTGCCGTCGTTCTTTATGAATCCCGTGCTCGACGCGCTGGTGTTGGGAGTCTTGTCGCTGGCGATCGTCTACGCTACCCCGGAGCCTGTGGGGAAAGTCATTCCGCCACCGTTGCTCGCGTTGGTCATTGGTACGTTGTTGGGCTTGTTGGTGTTTCCCGGCGCGCCGGTGATCGGGGCGATTCCGACAACGATCCCCATGCCGGTGCTTCCCGCTCTGCATCTTGATGCCGTGAAGATCGTCATCGGGCAGGCGATCGTGCTGGCCGTGCTGGGCAGCATCGACAGCCTTCTTACGTCGCTGGTTTGCGACAACATGACGCGAACGCACCATGACTCCAGCCGCGAGTTGATCGGGCAGGGGATCGGCAATGCCGTGGCTGGCCTGTTCGGTGGACTGCCCGGCGCGGGTGCCACGATGCGCTCGGTTATCAATATCCGGACAGGCGGGAGAACGCCTATTTCCGGTGCGTTTCATGCCCTGATCCTGTTGGCGGTGCTATTGGGTTTGGGGCCGTTGGCGGAGCGGATTCCGCTCGCCGTGCTGGCCGGGATTCTAGTGAAGGTGGGGGTCGATATCATCGATTGGCGTCTGCTCAAGCATGTCATGCAGGCGCCGCGCGCCGACGTCACGATCATGGCGGTCGTCTGTGCGATGACTGTGTTGGCAGACCTCGTCATGGCGGTGGCTGTGGGACTGGTACTGGCCAGTGTGTTGTTCGTGAAGCGGATGGCTGATCTTGAGTTGATGAACCTGCGGATCATTACCGCGCAGACCCCGGAATCTCCACTCACCGGTGAAGAAGCGGCGGTGCTTGGCCGTCACGAGGGCCGGATCATTCTGATTCATATCGACGGTCCTATGAGCTTTGGTTCTGCCAAGGACATGGTCCGTCGCTTAGAGGGTGTATCGCGGTGGAACAGTTTTGCGGTGGTCGTACTGGATTTGTCGGCGGTGCCGACGATCGACGGGACCGCCGCGCTGGCAGTCGAGGATATGATTCACATGGCTGAGTCCCATCATCAGCATCTTGTTCTCGTGGGGATGCAGCCCGCTGTCACTGAGGTGCTGGAGGGGTTGGGCGTTTTGCGGTTGGTTCCGTCCGGTCACCATCACGCCTCCCGGCTCGATGCGCTTCATCATGCGGCCCGGCTCGTCACGTCATCGGTGTCGCTATAAGTCGGCTTCTCTCCGATAACCTGGATGCGGCGCGCCGCATCCAGGTTAAGCGTCTCTCTTCCGTCAGGCGGGAGGTTTCACCAGATTGAGTCGCGGTGATATTCCCTGGCCTCAGCTATTCTGAGCAAGCCTTCATCCGTCTGTACGTCATTTCAGGAACATCATTCATGCGCAACTCCGGCTGAGCTACGTCAGCCGGTAGCGCGCGCGTTCGAGCGATGGGTGCTTCCAAGCAGGGGAGCGTAGTGGCTTCAAATTGCTCTCGCCGCAGTTCGCTGCCGGTTCTGCTTCGATAGATGAGTTCGTCGGTCTCGAGATCGTATTCAGGGATCTCCGGGTTTTCCCATCGCTGCTCAAAGTAATGCGTGTAGAGCGTATAGAGCCCGTGGGTCTTTCGATTGTGGCGCAGCACATATTCCGGCATGGTTTCGATGTCCAGATCGGCGTGGTAGTGCTGCAACCACAAATAGTCGCCTAGAACAACCATTTTGACGAGGGGTGGATCGGCATACAGTTTGAGCTTCACGGCTTTGCCCATGGCTTTGAGCCGTTTGAGCAGCGCGATACTTTGCCGGACTTCTTCCCGGAATCCTTCCAGCGTAAATTCAGGATGGCCGATAGCCTGGATGCGGGAGCTGGTTTCCTGGCTGTATGGATTGACCAATAGGATTTGTGCGCCCAGACACTTGTCGAGCACTGATGAGAGGTCACCCACCTGGTCGACCAGGGTGCTGTATCCGCTTGACCCGATCACCTTGATGGTGCGGCCCGTCCCCTGATCGGCTTTGAGTTCTCTGATACGTCGCTCAGCCCCTCGGGCACGCCGGGGGAAGAATGAGACGAGTCCGGCTCCGGTCGCGTACGCCGCAAGGGCTCGGTCTCGAAGGCTGCGATGGAGAAAGTTCATGCCTGCGATCAGGAGCACGGCGACCGTCATTTCTACGGCGATCAGCGAGAGCTTGTTGTGCTCGACCTGAGACCAGAAGGAGAGAAACTGTTTGGCTCCTGCCGGGAGCAGGAGGGCAATGCCTCCGCTCAGGGCGACGATGGTGATGTGGTAGGCGCTCCCCGCGGCATTGCGAAGGAGGGCTCGAAACTTTGACGGAAATTCATGAAACAAAATGCACCTCTTGAAAATGTAACAACAAACCACGCGACTGTGTCGGGCTGGTCTTGTGAGCGATGGGTGATAAGGCCAACGGGGGAGTGCTCAGCAGATGCAGGACGGTCTAGTGCGGGCAAACAAAAATCGCGTCAGACTCCGTTACGTCGGGGATACTGCGGCCCCTGCACACGTGAGGTCTTACGCGATCGAGTGTCAACTTAACAGGATGCCCGGGCTAACGCAAGCTGTATCGTGATGTTAATGAAGATCATCGCGAGATGACCAGGGAGGGCGATGTAGTGTCCGGTGTGCGTCGAGTGAATGCCGATCAGTCCTCTGTGGGCGTTGCCGGAAGACAGGGCTGCTATCCGCGCGGCTTCTCCCGCGGGGCACTCGACTTCATCAAGCTGTCGGCTTGTGGCGGCAGAAAGCCCTGGTACCCCCGGTGTCGCTCAGCTAGTTCCAGCACCGAGAATGGATGCCCATCGACCATTTCCGGTGAGGAGAAAATCTGCCTGAGTGAGCTTTCATGCGCACCGACGATGGTTCCGGCGAATACGATACCTTTATTCTTGAGTTGTTGAACGGCTCTCTCGATATCCTCCACGCGGACAGCGATGTGGTGAAAGACCTGGTCGCCGAAGTTTTGAACCCATCCGGGAATAATGCTGGTTCGTCCGCGGTCGCCCGCATAGGCCTGATCCACAAAGAGCGCGGGATAGCCGGATTTCCGATAGACTTTGGCGTACCAGTCCTCGTATTCCAGCGTTTCGTCGTAGGCATATCCGAGTGCGATGAATGGTTCGGCCCGGCGATCGATATCGAGCGTCCGCAAGGTCACGTGATCGATCACGGGAGTGAGGCCGACTCCCGCTTCGTCGAGCATGGCTTGCAGCGTTTTTCCGGCTTGATTGTGCCGAACGAACTCCTCCACCATGCGTGCCATGACTCCATCGAGTTCTCGATTATGATCCATGATGGTCTCCATGCTCTCCTGCTGCGGTTGCCAGGTTTTTCAGCCGAACGTGATGCCCTGCGCGAGCGGCAGGTCCGTGCCCCCATTCACTGTGTTGGTCTGGCGGCGCATATACGCCTTCCAGGCGTCTGAGCCGGCCTCCCGTCCGCCTCCCGTTTCCTTCTCGCCGCCGAATGCCCCGCCGATTTCCGCGCCGGATGTTCCGATGTTGATGTTGGCGATCCCGCAATCACTTCCTGCTGCAGAAATGAACTGCTCGCTATGTTGCAGTCTCGTCGTGAACAGAGCCGACGAGAGCCCCTGCGGCACCTCGTTCTGGAGGCGGATGGCTTCGTCGATCGTACGGAATGTTATGACATAAAGGATCGGCCCGAAGGTTTCCCGCTGAACCACGGGCCAGTGATTTTGTGCGCGCACGATGGTCGGTTCAACGAAGTGGCCCGGTCGATTCAGCACATGCCCGCCGCAGAGAATCTCGCCGCCTTCATTTTTGATGTCTTCGATGGCGGCACGGTATGTTTCAACGGCGTTCTGATCGATCAGCGGACCCATCAGGACGCCCGGCTCCAGGGGATTCCCGATATGGATATGCGCGTAGGCGTTCACGAGTTTGGCGGTCACTTCCTCATAGCGCGACGTGTGGACGAGCAGGCGTCTGGTTGTTGTGCAGCGCTGGCCGGCGGTGCCCACGGCTCCGAAGAGAATGGCGCGTACGGCCAGGTCGAGGTCCGCAGTCTCATCGATAATGACGGCGCTATTGCCGCTGAGTTCGAGCAGCGCCCGTCCCAAGCGGCTGCCCACTGTTGACGCGATCTGGCGCCCGACAGCCACCGATCCGGTGAATGAGATGAGCGGCAGGCGCGGGTCCTGTACCATGGTCCCGGCCAGATCGGATTGATCCGTGACGAAGAGCGAGAAAATTCCCTGATAGCCCTGTTGGTGCATCACGCGATTGCAGATCTGTTGAACGGCGATTGCGCAGAGGGGAGCCTTCGGAGACGGTTTCCAAATGATGGTGTCCCCGGCGATCGCGGCCAGAAAGGCATTCCACGCCCAGACGGCGACGGGGAAATTGAAGGCAGTAATCACCCCAACGGGGCCGAGAGGATGCCACTGTTCCGACATGCGATGCGCCGGCCGTTCGGACTGCATCGTAGCCCCATAGAGCATACGCGATTGTCCGACTGCAAAGTCGGCCATGTCGATCATCTCCTGGACTTCGCCGTCTCCTTCAGCTTTGATCTTGCCGACTTCCAGAGAGACTAAGGTGCCCAGTTCATCTTTCTTTTCCCGTAGCGCCTGGCCAATGAGCCTCACCAGTTCCCCGCGCTTCGGTGCCGGGACCATTCTCCAGGTCTTAAATACATCAACTGATACTTTTGCTATGTGGCTGTAATCATCTGACGAGCATGGAATTGTTCTTGCAATAACTTCTCCAGTTGCCGGGTTGATTGACGGCAACAAAGGCCTGCCTGATTGGCCGGACCACCACCCTGAACCGGTGCTTCCGCCCGGGTTGACTGCTTGAATGCCCAGTTCCTTGAGGGCTGCTTGGATTGTGCTCATCGGAAGCATGCTCCAAAGTCGTTGGCAAGGAAGTTCTTCAGCGAGATAGATTCCTGCGTGACGAAACCATGATAGCGGGATGGGTCGTGTAAGACGAGGTTCAGCACCGTGCAGAGGCTGGAGGCGGTCGTCACTTGAATAGCCGACCAGAGCCTGCCCTTGATGCATTGAGGGTAGACCTTCTTGACGTAGTTCTCTTCAAAGAACCCCCCCTCATTGGTCCCGGTGACTGAGGCGTAGATCAGGACGACATCCTGGAGGGTTTGCGGAACGGCGTGTTCCAGTATTCGCTTGAGCGTGTCCCGGTCTTCGTTCAGTTTCAGGTCCTTCATCAGGAGATGGATCTTTTCGCAATGACCCGGATAGCGCAGCGTCTTGTAATTCATGGTCTGCACCTGCCCGGCATAGGTGTCTGCCAGCGTGCCCAATCCTCCGGATGTATTGAAGGCCTCGTAGAGCAGGCCATCCAACTCAATGGTCTCGTAACCCTCCAACGGCTGGAGCGGGACTTTCTCGCCCGCTTCGATGCCATAGCACAGGTTGCCGTATTCATTGATCAGGCCATCAGTTGACCAGGTCAGCGAGTATTTCAGCGCATTGCTGGGATGGACCGGCAGCGCACCGACGCGCATCTTGACGGTATCCAGAGTCCGGAAATGCGTCATGAGGTCGTGCGTCACAATGCTGATGAACCCGGGCGCCAGGCCGCACTGAGGCATGAAGGATTGGGAGGCGCCGGCGCTCAATACGCGAATCTGGCTGGTAACTTCGATGTCTTCGGTCAGATCGAAGTAATGGACGCCGTGGGTCAGGGCCAGCCCCGCCACGGTGGGGTTACAGAAATAGGGGAGACTGGAGACGATCGCATCGACGGGATGCGTCGATAGGTAAGTACTGACCATATCCGGATGGCGGACGTCGAGGAGGCAGGGAGTCACTCGCTCAAGTCCGAGGCCTGCGACGAGGCGGTTGGCCTCGTCCAGATTTATATCGCCGAGATGCACCTCGTAACGGCCGTGTTGAGAGAGCAGGCTCGCAACGAGCGAGCCAATCTTTCCTGCACCGAGGACCAGTACTCGATACATGATGAGCCTCGCGTATCCTCAGTATACTCCACTCCAGGGTATTCGCCAGCCGCTCAGTCTTGACAGGTGAAGGGTCCCCCGAGTACCTTTTCGCGTTTTTTTGAGGCGCTCATGACTATTGATCAAGGAACTATTCATGGAATCATTCTCGGTCGAGCCCGCGTCGCGTTCTGCTGTCTTCCCCCATGCCGGAGAGGAAGCGCCCACCTGGCTGAGTGTTGACCTCCGTTTTGTCATTGCAGCCGTCGTGTTGTTGGGGGCCGTTGCGGCGACCACCATTCGATTCAGCCACGAGGTGTTTGACCCGCTGGCCGATGCGCTGAAGATCCAAGGGTGGGCTGCGATCATCGCGCGCCCCAGTCTCCTCTGGTTTACGATGGGTATGGTGCTCATTGTGATTCGGACGTTGCTCTGGGTGCGGTATCGTCCGGTTGCTGCGGTGTCCCCTGACGGGGCGCCCCGGATGTCGATTATTATTCCCGCGTACAACGAAGGGGTGATGGTCCGGAAAGCCGTCGATGCCTGTGCGCGCGCCGAGTATCCGCGTGATCGCCTGGAGATCATTGTGATCGATGATGGCAGTACGGATGATACCTGGATTCATGTGGACGCGGCGCAACGGGAGTGCCCTGACCTTGTGCAGGCAGTGAGGCTCCCCGCAAATGCCGGGAAACGGACCGCCCTCGCGGCCGGATTTGCCAGGGCGACAGGGGAGATTCTCGTAACGGTAGATTCCGACAGTCTGGTTGAGCGGGGCGCGTTGCTGGCGATCGCCGGCCCATTCCGGAATGAACGCGTGGGTGCGGTGGCGGGCAAGGTCTGTGTGCTGAACCGGTTTCAGTCGATATTGCCGCGCATGTTGCATGTTCGGTTTGTTCTCTCGTTCGATTTTCTACGCAGCGTGCAATCGACCTACGGCACGGTCTATTGCTGTCCCGGGGCCTTGTCAG
>Ga0315912_10005517_pt1 | contig 11616 bp, 10 predicted proteins | sample VfabasoilMG_FD_204469 | JGI IMG/M metagenome (GOLD analysis project Ga0315912, IMG submission 204469) | Garden soil microbial communities collected in Santa Monica, California, United States - V. faba soil | ecosystem: Environmental > Terrestrial > Soil > Garden | place: USA: California...
GATCAGCTCCTGGAGTAACCCTCAGCTCTTCTGAATCACGCCACAGGCAATCGGTGTCCCCGACCCGCCTGAAGGTTGTTCTGACGCGCCTTTGTCCTCGTCTTGATGGATGACGATGGATTTTCCGAGCAAGGAGTGGGCGTCGCCCTCCTTGAGGTTAGCTTTCTTCACCGTGATCTCCTTTTTTCCGGTGCCGTCGTCTTTGATCTTGATGTTCCCCAAGTCACCGAGGTGAACGTCCTGCATCATCATGCCGGGCATGCCGTGATGGTTGCCCTCGGGTGAGAAGTGACTGCCCATACTCGCCCCGCGGATGTTGGAGCAATCTCCGACTTCATGAATGTGGATCCCCTTTTCTCCTACCGGAGCGTCCTTGACGTCCACGACGACCTTCACCCCATCCCCATCATCGGTAAACCATGCCTCCCCGCCAATTTGAACGCCTTCGGCTCCTTGAATGGTCGCTGTGGCTTGGACGTGCGCCTTGTCCTTGTCGTCGTGACCCGCTCCAGCGTGCTTGTCCGACTCGCCATTCAAGCTGTTGTTAGTCGCCAGTGGGTCGTCGTTGTTGCGCGTGGGCTGGTTTTTGTCACAGGCCAGGCAAAGTACGGCGCTGCTTGTCAGGACGATCCAATAGTTCGTGCTTTTCATTCTGTTCTCCCTCGTTCAAGTGGTGATGTTGAGCTGCCGTACACCTGCAAACGGTGCGCCAGAGACAAGCTCCACCTCGCAGAGCCGCAATCCCCGTGAGCGGACAGCATGTTCGAGCGAGCATCAGCTGCGTGACAGCGAATTGCGGCGTGATGGCGGCCTTGTTCGCGAGAGGCATTTCGCCTCGCTGGGGCGCCGTGGCACGTTCCGCCCTGCGCACTCATTCATGCAGGGGCAGCGCCGCCACCGCTGTTTCGTGAGCAGGAGCGCGTAAAATGTCCTCGGCCTCGAGCAACGCAATGAGTGCAACCGAGACGCGACCCTCTTCGCCCACGATCGCCGCGTGCTCCGCTCGGACCACTTGCCGCTCGATCCGGGTGTCATCCAGGTAGCCAAGCCCTTGTTCTTTGAGTGTGAACACTATGTTGTCTTGGTCACATCCTCGCTTGCCCCGGGCGAGGCAGGCAGCCGTTTCGTCTGTGAGCACGGCCAGATGACGTTGAACTTCAGGAGCCAACGCGGGGGGATTCACCATGAAGGGCGCACGGCGATGGATCTCTGTCCATTTGCGTCCTGCGATCATTTGGCAAACGCCAGCGGAAATCCCAAACGTCAGGATATGGATCGGTAAACTTCCACAGTTTCGCGCCGAGCGGATCCCCGAAAAAGGCGCCGCGATGGTCACGAGCTGCGTGACCCGAACCGGGCTCTGATCAACGGCGGCGGCTGCTCGCCGGGCGATCAAGCCGCCCTGACTGTGCCCGATCAACGTGACCTGTCCTGCGCCTAGCCGGCCCCGCAACTCGTCGAGCGCGACGTTGAGTTCGCGGGCAGACGAGATCAACGAATCGCGGTCATCGTAGCCAAAACAAGCCACCTGCTGACCGCGGGACTCAAACTCCTTGGCCAGATTCTCGAACTTGGCGATGGATGAATTGCACCCGTGCACGAGCACCACCAAGTCCTCGTCACGCCGCAAGCCGACTGCACCTCGCTCTGGTGCGAAGCAATGGACCACTCGATGAGGCTCCTTGCTCGGCGGCACAGCGCCGGAGGAAGCTCCGTTGCGACAAGCTGCGGAGGCCAAACACAGCCCCAAGCCAAGGGTGGTCAGCGCGCGCAGCGAGCCACGGGCAGCACGCCGCCTTCGACTGAACCAAGAGTTCAAAACGGCGCGCAGCAGATGTTTCATGAGACCCAACCCACTTGAAGTGTTGTCCCAATTCAACGAAGGGCAAATCTGTGGCAGCTTGCCACACCGCATCTGCTCGGTAGACGTCACTCACTTGGAAGCTGCCAAGACGAGCCGCAAGGTGGTGTTGCGTTTCGCTTTGAATCCCACGCGCAAATACAGAGAACGCGCGCGTTGATTGCTCGGCGTGCTCTCGAGCTCTAGGGCAACGAAGCGCCGCTGAACCGGCCCGACGCCTGACGACAAAGCGCGCAACAGCTCGGTAGCGTGTCCGTTGCCGCGTGCTGCTGGCTCGACGTAGAGTTCGTCAATGACACAAATCTCGCCGCCAAGTTCGTTCGACCAAAACGAGACCAGGAGCGCATAGCCTGCGCAGTGTCCGTCCGCGTCCAGCACCACGGCGCTCCCCCGCGCCGGCTCGGCGCTCAAGGTCTCCAACGTTCGCCGCACGTCCGCCGCGTCCACCGGACGCACACCGGGATCCTCGGCGTAGAGTTCTAGACACATCGCCACGATAGACTCGCTATCGCTTGCCTCAGCGCGCCGCCAGTGCGTCATGCCCGTACGCTAGTTTCAAAACTAGGGCGCCGCCACGACAGACGCGGCTGCGGGTTGCGTCTCGCGAATGAGCTCAGGACAGCTCACCCGAACCTGGCAACAGCCAGCACGATCAGCCCTGCGTACGCCGGGATCGCCGCCGTCGCGCCGATCCACAACACGAGATTGCCCGCCTTATCGCGCTCCAGCACGCGGAGCAGTGGCCCGATGAAGAACAGCCACGTCGAGACGCACAGGCACACGGCCACCACCGCACCCCCGGGCGACTGCCCGCCGAGCAAAGTCCACACGGCAGCCAGCGCGATGAGCTGAACCCCGCCAGCAGTGCCGCCACTGTGGACCACGCGCCACATGGACTCAGTGTGACTGCCGCGCGCCTTGGCTTGGGCAAAGCCCATGAAGGCGGCCACGCCCAACAAGATTGCACCACTGACGAGCAAGAGAGATTCAGAGTCGATGTTCACAGCGAGCTGTGTATCAACTCTGCCCCGCAATCTCAGTCAGGTTTCCGTCACACTAAAACATCAAAACCTACAAAGCAGCCGGCCTCCCACACGCAATCATCTCGTCAAAAAGCGCATCAAACGCCTTCATTGTCTCGTCATTTACCCACAAACACGCCCTTAATAACTGCAAATACTCGGGGCAAACTTTCGCTGCACGGGCGTGCGCCGTAGCACCGGCATGCGCTGTCCCGCCTTTGCTCTACTCCTATTTACATCATACTCATCAACTGTCGGATGCAGTGCTCCGAACAGCATCATGGATACCATCAACGGCTCTGGTGGCTCAGATCACTCGAACTTGGGCGGCGACAGTGGTGACGGAGACGGAGACGGAGACGGAGACGAACAACCTTTAGGCTCCGGCGGTGATTCAGCCACTGGCGGTGATTCAGCCACTGGCGGTGATTCAGCCACTGGCGGTGATTCAGCCACTGGCGGTGATTCAGCCACTGGCGGTGATTCAGCCACTGGCGGTGATTCAGCCACTGGCGGTGATTCAGGCTCCGGCGGTGATGGCGGGAGTAGCGACGCGGGCGCGGGTGGCAACAGCGGCGTGGGCGGAAGCAACGACCCATCCGGCGCAGGCGGTGACGCTGGCACAGGCGGAAGTGGTCTGCCGGAGGCGGTCGAAATCGCGCGCGAGTTGCTCAATCCTTCCCACAAATACCATCTGATCGTGATCGCAGACTCACGCCAAACTGTGAAGCAAGACTTCGTGCTCAGCGAGATGACTTCCATTCCGTGGGTAGGCTCCGCATTCAAGTATCTCTCCTCGCTCGACGCCACCAATGGCGCACACGATTCCGAGAATCAATTGGGCACCGTCAATCAACCCAACTCTTCACCGTGGCTCGGCCCAGGGACGTCAGCAGGCTTTCCGGTCATGGGCGGTATCGAAACGCGCTTCACAGGTGTCGCTGAGCCAAGCGCGGGGGACAATTGCCTGCTCATGCGCCTGGGCACCGCAGCCCCGCTCACGGCAGCCAATGCCCCACTGCTGTGGGAAGCATTCGAGGCAGGTGGAGACGTTCAAGTTCACCTGCCCTTTTGGCGGCACCCTGGCGCCATGTCGTCCGCTCCCGGCGTCCGGCTGTCCCTTCGTACCGGGGGCACCAACTTCAGTTCCCCAGGACACGTTCAAGGGCCTTACGTCCATGACATGACCGGTGCTGGGTACGACCTACTCACGCTCACCGCGGCCGACGGCTATGATTGGACGAGCTACACGGCTCCCTTCATCGAGATTGTTGCTGCACCTGGCGCTGCGACTCACGAAAGCCAGACCGCGGCCTTGGGCACTCCAAGCATTGAGCGCACCGGCCCAGGTATCGTCTACTATCCCATTGCAGCAGGTGGTTGGGCCATTGAAGGAGCCGGCGGGGTCGGCGGGTGGTTAGACGAACGCGTCGTCCCTGCACACTTCTGGTACGATTACTTTGCGACCTTTGTAAATTACCCGATATTCTGGATTGACCTAGGGACGAACAACCCCAATCAGCTCACACAAGCCGCTCATGCCTCGAAAGTACAACAGCTCATCGAGCGCTTGCGGCAAGCATGGCCCCTGGCACCAGTCATCTTGACGAGTGCGTTTGCCTCGAGCCAAAGTGGAGACAACCCGTATTATCGGGCAGCAGCGGCGGATATCGCGGCAGAAGTGGACGGAATCCTGTACCTGGACACCTATGGCGCACTCCCCAACTACGCCGACGGCGTAGCGGCGGGCTACTACGGCGATCAGGTCCACTACAATGCGACGGGCGACCGAGCGCTCTTTCGCGCGATTGACGAATTGATCGTGACGGCGGCTCAATACTAGCTCTGGCGGCCGACGACTGAAGCGCCTCAGCTCACTTGGGCTACGCCGGGGGTATCTCCGGTGGCCCGCGTTTTTTCCATGCGGAAGTACTCGTCTTGGTTGTACCCCTTGAAGCGACAATAGGCTTTGAGATCACGTTCGACGAAGCGGGTCGCCAAGGCGATGAGTGAAATGTCGTCGAGCGCTCCAAACAACGGGAGCGTGTCGGGCAACACGTCCGCGGGGCTCACGGTGTAGAGCAGCACGCCAATGAGAATGGCCATACTGCGCCACGGAATGGCCCGATACTTCCCGGCGCGGAAATCGTCGATCAGCTCCAGCACCAATTGTGTTTGGTTGGCGACGCGATGCATGTTGGTCGGCACCGCACGCATCGTCTTGCCCAAACTCCCCTTGCGCTCAACCAGGCGTTCTAAATGGACGAGCCCCCAAGCGCGCGCCTTGTCCTCCAGCCAACGCAGAACGCGTTTTTTCGGCGGGGCAGCCGTGGTGTCGACAGTCGAGATGGGCGGCCGAGCCGATTGATCAGCGACCACCTCGGGATTTGTGGCGGGATGCTCACGGCCCACACGAGGCACGACGACACCGCCACCTTCATCCAACATCTTCTGCACCTCCTTCTCCTCCGCGCGTAGACCCACGCCTGAGGGGCGAGACACTTCCTCGCTGTCGAATTCCTCCAGTTGTCGCTCGATCGCAAGACGACGAGTTGCTGAACGATGGGATGTCTTCATAGTCACTGTCTCCCTGTCAGCTGGACCTGCTGCAGGCCCCGTGCCAACTGTGCGCGCCCACTGCGCCGAAATCCGCACGAAAATCATGCACAAATCCGCGCTCTGCGCCGGCTCCCGTTCATCTGATCATGAGGCAACCGCCACGACTGAGGCAGCCTGCCACACCCAAAGCGTTACAAGTTGCCCAGCGCCACCAGCAGCCGCGCCCAGGCGCGCTCCGCCTGCGCGGCATCGTACACGGGCGCATCGAGCACACACCAACCGTGTTGGGCGGGGTACACCTCGATTTCAGCAGGGATGCCCGCCTGCTTGGCGGCCTTCTGCAGGACCACCTTGTCTTCGGGCGCGCGAGCGTCGTCGTTTTGCGCAATGCAGATCAAAGCGGCGGCCTTGGTCTGCCCGAGCAGCAGGTGTGGGCTACTGGGCTCCTGAGACACCAGCCCCCCGCCATGGAAAGACGCAAATAGGCCCAAACGAGACGGTTTGGCCGCGGCGGCGCGGATGGCAAAGGCGCCGCTCATGCAATAACCCAGCGCCGCCAGTTTGCGCGTGGTGTCCACTTCCGCTTGCTGATCGAGAAAAGACGTCAGCGCGATGGCATCACGCGTGACCGCCTCAGGTGTGAGGGCTGCGCGTAGAGGCGCGATCTTGGCCTTCCCTTCTTCGGTTTGCCAATCAGCAAACCGGCTCAGTATCGGAAGTTTGGCCGAGCGATAATACGGGTTCACGCACAGCACCGCGAAGCCTTGCTCCGCCAGGTGAGTTGCCATGGTCTTGAATGTGTCGCGCAACCCCGCCACGTCCGGCCACATGATGACGCCTGGACGCGCACCTTGTTTGGGAGCAACGAAGAACGCCTCGGCGCTCCCGTCTGGTGTGGCCACCGTCACCATCTTGCTGGTGACGGTCATGGATTTGGACGGCGACGGACCTTGCTGGTGGGACGCTGCCGGATCAGGACAACCCGTGATCAGCGCGGCCAGCGTCGCGCCCGCACCCAGCGCGACGTCGCGGCGATTGAGTTTGCTTCGAAAATGGACCTCGTTTTCGGCTTCTGTGGCGTCATCACACATGTTTTCGTCCCCCCGGGATCTCGTGCCACGGATCACGCGCAAAGTCGCGCACAAACTAGCTGTCCTCGTGCACGGGCAAGGCGGTAGTGGTACGAAATTGCCGCAGCACAAAGCTTGAGTGCACGCCGCTGACGCCTTTGACCTTGGTCAGCTGTCCGAGCAAAAAGCGCTCGTAGTGTTGCATGTCCCGCACGATGACTTTGAGCAAAAAGTCCGCGCTCTGCCCGGTCACCAGTGAACATTCCAACACCTCAGGCATGCGCGCGATGGTGCGCTCAAACGTCTCGAAGCGATCGGGAGTGTGTCGATCCATCGAGATGCTGACCATGGCCGTGAGCTTCAACCCCAGCTTGTCCGGATCCAAAAGAGCAACCTGACCGACAATGATGCCCTCGTCTTCCAAGCGTTTGACACGACGCGCACAGGGCGTGTCAGACAACCCGACGAGGCGCGCCAGATCGTGATTGCTGATGCGCGCGTCCTTTTGCAGAAGCTCCAAGATGTGCCGGTCAATGCTGTCGAGCCCGTGGTGCATGGTCGCGCCATTTTGCCACGGAATAGTGAATATCTCCACAAAATCGACTCATTGCGCCATTTATACCCATCCACTTGAGGATTGAGGGCGCATTTCGCCGAGATCCACTCCGGCCGGCAGCGTACAATCACCGTCATCCAACATGTCCAGCAGCTCCGCCTTCAATCATCGCAAGTATCGACCCCAGCCCAGCTTCCCCAAGCCCGACCGCCGCTGGCCCGATCGCACCCTGCACACGGCACCGGCCTGGTGCAGCGTGGATCTGCGTGACGGAAATCAGGCGCTCATCGAGCCCATGAGCCCCGCCCAAAAGCTGCGCATGTTTGAATTGCTCGTGGACGTTGGGTTCAAGGAGATCGAAGTCGGGTTTCCCTCCGCATCGAACCCCGATTTCGAATTCGTGCGACAGTTGATCGAACAGCGGCGCATTCCGGACGACGTCACTGTTCAGGTCCTCACCCCAGCGCGCCCCGAACTCATCGAGCGTACCTTTGAGGCGCTGCGTGGCGCCAAGCAGGCCATCGTGCACTTGTACAACTCGACCTCCACCGTACAACGGCAAGAGGTGTTCAACATGTCCGAGGATCAGGTGCGTGAATTGGCGGTGAGCGGCGCCCGGCACATCCGCAAGCAGGCAGAAAAACAGCCTCAGACTGCCTGGTACTTTCAATACTCACCCGAGAGCTTCACCGGCACGGAGCTGTCCTACGCGCTGTGCGTCTGCAACGCCGTGATCGACGTTTGGCAGCCGAGCGGGGACCGCCCCGTCATCATCAACCTACCAGCCACGGTGGAAGTGACCACCCCCAATGTCTACGCCGACCAAATTGAATGGATGAGTGAGCGCCTGCACCAGCGTCAGCACGTGCGTTTGTCACTGCACACTCACAACGATCGCGGCTGTGGTGTGGCGGCTGCCGAGCTAGGCGTCTTGGCGGGAGCTGATCGCATTGAAGGCACGCTCCTGGGCAATGGCGAACGCACGGGCAACATGTGTGTCGTCACGATGGCCATGAACTTGTACAGCCAGGGCATCGACCCCAAGTTGGATCTATCCAACATGGACCACATTCGCTCCACGGTGGAGGCGTGCACCCAGTTGAAGGTGCATCCTCGCCATCCCTACGCCGGGGACCTAGTATTTGCCGCGTTTTCAGGCAGTCACCAAGACGCCATCAACAAATGTTTGAAAGCCGACCGCGTGCGACGCGCAGAGGACCCATTGTGCGACTGGCACGTGGCGTACCTGCCCATCGACCCGCGTGATGTGGGCAGAAGCTATGAAGAGGTCGTCCGTGTCAACAGCCAATCCGGCAAGGGTGGTGTCGCCTTCGTCTTGGAGCGCGAGTACCAGCTGAGTCTGCCACGCTGGTTGCAGGTCGACTTTAGCCCGCACGTGCAGCGCATGACCGAGCGCGCCGGGAGCGTGGCCAGCGCCGCCGCCCTGCGAGAATTGCTCGAAGGGACCTACTCAGACGTGGACAACGCTGTGGTCGTCCAAAAGTACGATCTGTCGCGAAACGAAGGAGCCGATGTGCTCAAGGTGCAGTTTTCACAAGAAACAGCGGACATCGTCGCCGAAGGCAGCGGCGTGCTCGAGGCGTTTGTACGGGCGATGACTCAGTTTACGGGCCAAGACATCGTGCTCGTCAACTACGACGAACACAGTTTGGGTGACGATGAACGCGCGGAGGCGATTGCTTATGTCCAAGTGAGCTGTCGCGACCCGCGTGGGCAATCGCATCGCGCCTGTGGGGTTGGTCGCAGTCAGGACATCATCGAGGCGTCCATGCTCGCGGTATGCAACGCAGTCGCGCGGGCATTGGTGCCCCCCACTTAGGGCGCGGGCGCCGGGTAGCCGCGCTCCTCGGTCATGGACTCAATCCAGGCGCGAACGATTTCGACGCCCGCATCATCCACCACGTGCGTACCCAGCGGGGGCATGGCGCTGGCTGAGCCGCGGTGGTTCATGCGGGCCAGCACCAGGCTGCGCTGAGGATCGAGCGGCCTGAAATCGTAGTAGTCCAAGTTGGGCTCGGGCAATTGACCCAAATCGGCGTTGGGGCTCGGGTCTTGATTGATGCCAGCTGCTGCCGCGCTGTCAGGCGCGCTCGCCATCTCTTCCACGTTGAGCCGCAAATACAGCCCACTGGGGTTGGCTGCGGCAAACGTGGTGGTGTTGTGGCAACTGATGCCGCAGTTGGCGTGCAAATAGCCCAAGGCCGCGCTCTCGACTTCATCTCCGGGGATCTTGAGGTCAAGCAGCGACTCATCCAGCCCGCTCAGCCAGCCCTCGTCAGCAAGCATCTGTGCCGTCAGGTCGCTTGCACCCTCGGCCAGCATGATGAAGTCCCAACCCAAGATCAGATCCTCGCGGCCTTCGTGGCAGGCCTTGCATTGTTCGCGGCTGGGCACCCTGTGACCGGTGCCAAACAAATCACTCACCCCCTCGTTGATTTGCGTGGCCGTCGTGCCGTCCTCGGACCACACGTAGGCGGTGTACAGCCAGCCGGCCTCGGTCTTGAGCAAGTAGCGTGTTTCACCCAGCTTTTGTGCGCCTGTCTCCCCCACGTGAAACTCTTTCCAGAACCGGGTCCCCACCGGAAAGTCAAATTCGTCCGGATCGCTCACATCAATCGTGGATCCGGGCGGTAGCCACACGAAGCGCTTCTTGGCCGCGCCGTCGGACCACAATTGGTAACTGGGTGTGTACGGACGCACTCCACACCGCAACGTTCGCTCCTGCCAATCGGAGTAAAGGCCCGTGCAACGCAGCTCCCCCGGCAGCACCGCCCCGTCCGGGATAGTGCAGTCATCGGGCATCTCAAAGGCATCACACCCTTGCCAAGAACTGCCATTGCCGCCGCTGGCTGAACCGCCGGCTCCGCTGCTGGTGCCCCCCGTGCTCTGACCACCACCGCTCCCCAGCGCCCCGCCGCTCGCGGCCCCCCCGGCTGCCGAAGCTGCGCCGCCGCTGCCTGAGTCGCCGCCGCTGCCTGAGCCGCCCGCGCCCTGCACTGGTTCCCCAGATTCATAGCAGCCAAAACCACCCAGGGAGGCGAGCAGTACACCACAAACGGTCAGAGCCGTTGTTCTATTCATGATAGCGATCCAATGTCAGAAACCTTGACCGAGCAAGCTAGTTTGGCAGCCTCAAGGCGCAGGCACCACCTTGAGCAACGTATTGCCATTGGCAGCGAGGTAGAGCTCTTTGTCGTTGCCGGTCACGATGGAGCCCACCTGGACCAACTCAGGCGCGTCGCCCACAGGGGCAAAACAAGGGGCATTGGGTTGGTTGGGATCGCAGCGCTTGGCGATGGTGGTGATCTCTGACGTCTGATCCCCGCACTGGTAGAGCGCGCGCAGGGGGCGATTGGGGTAGAACTCCCCAAACAGGTACACCCCAGACAGCGCCGGGATGCCCGTCCCGTGGTACACGGCGCCGCCCACGATGGCCGTGAGGAGATTGGCCGAGCCGCCTTCGCTGCCGTGCGACAAATTGAAGATGGGGTTGGTGCGCGTGCTACCCGTGCGCAGCGGCGTGGTGCTGTTGCACTGGCTGGCTGGGTTTTCCTGGGGCCCTTCAAAGTGCGGCCACCCAAAATTGGCCCCCTTGGTCCCCGCCTTGGCAAACGTGATCCAGTCGTACGTCCACTGGCCCACTTCACCGATGTACAAGTCACCGGTGGCCGAATCGAAAGAGAAACGGAACGGATTGCGCAAGCCGTAGTGCAGCACGCGAGGGTCACCATCTGCGGCAAACGGGTTGTCGGCCGCCGCGTAGAGCGGCGCGGTACCGCTCGGATCCAGACGCAAGATCTTGCCGTAGGGAGAATCCACATTCTGCGGCATGCCCACGCGATCGGTGGCGTTGTTGCATTCCCCTCCGCCGTCACCCATGCCCACGTACAGCATGCCGTCCGGGCCAAACATCACCGTGCTGCCGTTGTGGTAGTTGTTGAGGTTGACCCCCGTGCCGCCCTGGGCCGATGACGGTTCCAGATCCACAATGGCTTTGCGTGTCGCTGGGTCAGCCACCAATGGATTGGCCGACGAGCGCTGGAACTCGAGCACCAAGTCGTGGTTGGCGTCGTCGCCGCTGGTGGGGATCAGCGTCACGTAAAACTTACCGCTGGTCGCGTAGTCCGGAGGAAAGGCGATGCTGAGCAAGCCGCGTTCATCGTAGTTCTGCGTGCCGCCGGAGGGAGCGCCATTGCCGTTGAACGTTGAGTTCTGCACTTCGCTGCTGAGATCCAAAAACGGAGTCGCTTGCACGGACCCGCCGGAGAACACCCGCACGTAGCCCATCGCATCCACCAAGTACCAATCTTGCGAACCGGGCGGCTGCGCCGCGTAAACGAAGATCGTCAAATCATCGCTGTAGGCAACTTGCTCGAGGCCTAGCTTGGTGATGGCAGGCGCAGCGCTCGCATCACATGCGGTGCTCCCGCCACCACCGCTGCCGTTTGAGCCGCCGCCCGTACCCGCTGCACCGCCGCTACCGACCCCCGACTGACCCCCGCTGCCGGCGCTCGCGCCGCCGCTGGA
>Ga0315912_10005518_pt1 | contig 11614 bp, 12 predicted proteins | sample VfabasoilMG_FD_204469 | JGI IMG/M metagenome (GOLD analysis project Ga0315912, IMG submission 204469) | Garden soil microbial communities collected in Santa Monica, California, United States - V. faba soil | ecosystem: Environmental > Terrestrial > Soil > Garden | place: USA: California...
CGTCGTCGAGCCAGACCGGGCCGCTGGCGACGCTCGCCCACGACGAGACGTCGGCGCGCGCTGCCCGCGGCACGCAGAGCGCGGTGAGACCGAGTGCCAGCGTGGCGGCGAAGCGAAGCAGGCGGAGGGCGAGCCTTTCGGACACGGGCGCGCCGAGTAGCACGGGACGGCGATGGGTCAAAGCGGCGCTTCGCGCGACTTCGACCCCACGCCGCGGCCGGGGTGCTCCGGATCAGGGGCAGGCTTCGAGGTCGCCAGTCTTCGGATACGCGACGATGAAGTAGCCGGAACGGCTGGCGAGGCCCTGCTCGAAGCCCGCGTTCGTGTAGCTCTCGGGATGGCGCTCCCAGGGGCCGTCCGGCGACGGGGCGGAGTAGATGGCGAGCCCGTCCGGAATGATGCCCGGGGGGACGGTCCAGGGAATGGTGATCTCGGCGGGTGGATCGAATTCGAGCCCGTCCGGCACGATCTGGTAGATCGGCGACACGTCGACCAGATCATCGGGCGGGATGGTCGTGAGCTCGCACAGGTTGACGATGATGTCGTGCTCGAACGCGTGCGGGGGAACGCGGAGGCGGAACGGCACACCGAGCGTCGACGTGGTGCCGCTACGCTCCACGTCGCCACCGTCGGCGCCGATGGTCGTCGAGGAGCAACCGTTTTCGCCCGGCGGGCAGTAGAGGCTCGCGGGACTCTTCGGCCGCCGCGAGCACGGGCAATCGTCCGGGGGGTCCGACACCGCGCCGGCGCTTCCAGCCGTGCCCGTCCCGTCATCGTCTCCGGCACTGCCGAGCGGAGGGAGCCCGCCGCGGCCCGCGCTCTCTCCGACAGCGCCGCCACCCTGACCGCCCGTGACGGCTCCGCGGCCGCTCGAGCCACCCCGCCCCGCGCCCGGGCCGCCGGGTCCGTTGACCGACCCGCCGCTGCCGCCGACCACGGCATCGGTTCCCCCTGCGCCGCCCGGCTCATCGTCGCGCGACACGGTCACCGAAGGCGCGCAGGCTCCGAGCCCGGTTGCCATCCCGACGAGCCCCACCCCGAACGCCCACACCACCAAGTGCTTGTTTTTCATGACGCTACTTTCCCTGTTGCTCGAGGAGGCGCGTGATGCGCTCCTCGTAGAGACTTTCCGGATGCGCCGCGCGAAAGCGCGCCGCGCGCGCCTTGGCCTGCTCGAGTCGACCCGAGCGCGCCAGCGCCTGGATGACGAGCAGCTCACGCTCGATGACGAGCGTTCCGTGCGGTGATTCCCGGGCCAGCTGCTCGAGGAGCTCGAGCGCGCGAGCCGGATCCGTCACGAGGGCGTGGCGTGCGGCCTCGAGCAACGCGAGCTCGCGCGTCACGTCGGCTGCAGCGCTCGGCGGCGGTGCGGCGGATGCCGAGCGGTGCCCGTCCGGTGGTACCGCGGATGGCATCGTCACCGGCGCGCCTCGCTCGTCGACGTGGGCCGGCGGCAGCGGCTGGTGCGGCTCGCCACGCAGTGCCGGGGGCACGACCACCGACGGCGCCGACGGCGTGGTGAGCACGCGCCGGCTCACCTCCACACCCACGCCGACCACGCTGCCGAGCAGCGCACCGAGCGCGAGCTTGTGCAGCAAGAGCAGCCCTCCACCCAGCGCCGGAATCGACGCCAGGGTCGCCACGCGGCGCCGCGAGCGGGCCAGCCGCGCGGCATCCACGGCGGTGGGCGGCGCGGCGGCGGCAAGCAGGCGCCGCACGTCGGGCGGAGCGCCTTCATCGTCGAGGAAGCGGCGCGGCTCGTTCAAGCTCCCTCCTCTTTGCGCAGCCGAGCGACGGCGCGCTCGAACTGCGCGCGCGCGGCGCTCAGCCGGGAGTACACGGTGCCCACCGGCACGCCGAGCTCGGCGGCGATCTCGGCCGTGGAGAGGCGCTCGAGCTCGAACATCACGAGCACCGCGCGCTTCGCGGGGTCCAAACCGTCGAGCACCTCGGCGAGCTTCCGGCGCGCTTCACGCTCGAAGGCGATGCTGTCGGGCCCCGGCCGCGAGTCGGGGACCTGCGACTGGTCGAGCGCGTCGGGATCCTCGCGGCGCCGGCGAGCCGTACGGCGGAACCGGTACGCCACGCGCAGCGCGACGCCGTAGAGCCAGGTCGTGATGCGAGCCGACCCGCGAAACGCGCCGAGCTTCTGGTGCACGACGACGAACACCTCCTGCACCGCGTCGTCGAGATCGCTCTCATGAACACCGAAGCGTTGAAGGGCACGAAACACGAACGCTGCGTGCGCGTCGTGGATCTCGACGAGGTCGAGGCCGGTCGTATGAGTTGGGTCGGCTCCCATCGGGATCGCACGCGTCACCTGGCAATGAGCGCCCGGGTCCGCACTTTCCCATCGAACAAAATGCTAGATGCCGCCGAGCTCCGCTCCGGCGAACAGGAGGCCCCCGACGGGACTCGACTGGAAGCCGGGCGACCCTGCGCTATCCACTTGAAATTCATGACGAATTAGCGGAAAGAGCGCGGCGGCGCCGCCCTGGAACCGCACGAGCGAGCTCGAGCGCAGCGTGAAGCGCAGGCCCGTCGTTGCGGCGAACCAGGGGTACGGGCCGGGGCTCACCGGCGTGAGATCGCGCGCGACGACGGTCTGGATGCCCCCTTCGGCCCCGACGCACCATCCGAAGCTCGACGACGAGGACGACACCATTCTCCAGCAGCCGCCGAGGCCGAGCGTGTCGAGCCCGACCTGGAGGTGACCGTCGTCGGTCTTCATCGGCGCGAGGAACCTCACACCGAGCACGACCGCAAGGGGCCAGGTCGGCAGCGTCACGTCGACCACGAGCCCGGGTGCGAACTGCGGGAGCGGACCGAGCGCGCCCGCGGCGGCGATCAGCGTGCCCGGCTGCGCTTTCTGCGGCGGAGGCGGAGGACAGGGCGACGGGCTGAAGCGGGCGTAGGTCTCGGTGCAGGCGGGCGGTGGGGCGGGGGGCGGCGCGGGCGGAGGCGGTGGCTCGTCGATCGGGAAGCTCGCACTCGCCTGCCCCGGCTCGACGTGCGCATCGGGATCGATGGTGAGCACGATCGCCAGCGTGACGGCGGCGCCGAGGCTCGCGCAATCGGCTCCTTGCGTGCCGACGCGTCGCTGCCCGATGACCTCGTCGGTCGCCGTGCGCACGCTGAGATCGGCCTCGAATCCGGCCTCCGTGCGCACGACGTGGCCTTCGATGGTGCGGGCACCTGCGGCGGCGAACGGGTCGCGACCGAGCCGGGAGCGGACGCGCGAGGCAAGCTCCACTTCGCTCAGGCAGGCGGCGGCGCCTTCGCCGCGCGTCCAGGCGAGGACGTAGGATTCGGCGCCTTCGGCGCGTACGGCGGGTGATGCGAGAAGAGCGGAGAGCAGAGCTCCCGCAAACACCGGCGCGCCCGAGTGCATCCCCGCCACCTACTACCACGCTCGGGGCGGGCTCGTGTCAGCCGACGAAAGGAGCCCGGTGCGCGCCCGGCGCGGGAGAGGTCGCGGCCGCCGCGCGCCGAGCCACGGCGTCTAGCACCCGCGGGTCGTAGAGGAGCGCGTTGTGCCCGCAGCCTTCGGCGCTGAGCTCGCCGTCCGCGCCGAGCGGGAGCGCCGGGCCGACCACCGCGTCGTGGGTGCCGCTCACGGCGAAGTGCGGGACGCCGTGGGTGACGCTCGCCCGCAGGCGCTCGAGCAGCGGACTTCCGGGCGCAAGGTCGCGACCGAGCTGGCCGGGGAGCAGCCGCGCGCGACGGGTGCCCCAGAAGGGGCTCGCGAGGGACACGGTCTGGGCGATGCGAGGGTCGCCGCCGAGCGCCTCGACGAAGAGGCGCGCGGCGAGGCCCCCGATGCTGTGCCCCACGAGCTGGATCCGCTCGGCGCGCGAGCCCTTCACCACGTCACCGACACGCCGGGCGAGGTCGGCGATGCCGATGCCCGGCGCGTGCGTGAAGGACGCGACGGCGTGTCCATCGGCCTCGAGGCGCTCGCGGAGGGGGCGGAGGACGCCCGCCGTGGCGAGGAAGCCGTGGACGAGGACGATGAGCTCTCGCTCGTCGGTCGGGGCGACGGAGGCGACGTCGCGGTGGAGGAGGGTGGCTTGGCGGGCGAGGGCGAGGGCTTCGCGGGTCAGGGCCCAGATGTTTCCGCCGGCGGTTCCCCTGCGCTGTGGGATCACTGGCGCACGAAAACGTCGTCGGGGTACATCGGGAAATGAGCCGGCGGCGTGCAGCCGTCCGTGCAGGGCGGCGGGTTCGACATGTCGTTGACGCAGTCGGGAACGAAGCTCGTGCGCGCGTCGTCGTAGCAAACGCGAAGAGGCGCCGAAATCCCGATATTGTGGGCGTAGTCTTCCGCCCGACCCACCAGGCACACCCACCCCTCCTGGGCGTGAGCGCCGAGCTCGTAGCTGCGGCCAGTACAGAACACGCCGCCGAGCGGACCGAGTGCGTAGACCGCCGGCGGCCGGCCTGGGCTGTTGTGTGCGATCGCGGTGGTAAGGTCGGAAGCCTCGTCCGTGCACAGCCGGAGGGGCGGAATGGTCTCCGTGCCGTGCGCACAGCCAAAGTCCGACAGGGGCGGTGCTGCGTCCGCGTCGTCGGAGCCGTAGTAGGCGATCCCAGTCGGGGCCACGGGATCGAGCTGGATGAGCTCGAGGTTGTTCATGGCGTCCTCGTCAACGTCGTCGCATTCGGGGTCGCCGTCGTTGTTTTCGACCAGTAGCGGCTCGTCCGTGTTCGGCTGAACGTAGATGCGGACCTGGTTTTCCACCGTGCCCGAGAAGATGTGATCCGCACCATCGTTCGTCATCTCCCAAACGAGAGCGCGGATCCGGTCCGCGTTGTCGTCGGCTTGCAGCAACGCCACGTTGTTCTGGTTGTCTCCGAGCGCGGTGCCGAGGGGATCGAACGTCACCGAGCAGAGGTAGCCCGAGCCGTCCTTGCGGTAAGTACGGACGTTGGGCGGATTCAGGTCGACGATCGGCGGCACGTTGTCGAGGTAGATGAGCCACGAAGCACCGGGGGAATCGTTCCCCGCCTTGTCCTTCGCACGAACGTTGATGGTCGCCTGCGCAACGCTGTTCTCGATCAGGCGGCTGTCGAAGGCGTAGACATAATGGTCGTCGACGACCGACCAGCCTTGCGCCTCGTCGTAATAGTGCTTCGCCCCATTCAGCGTGACGTAGACGGAGTCTCGGTCCACCCCGGATGCGTCATCGACCACGTCGAAGCGTAGCGTCACGAGGCCGCCGGCGACGGAGCCGTTGCTGGGCTCGGTGATCGTGATCGCGGGGCCGTCACCGTCGACGATGAAGCTATAGCCATCGATGGCCGTCACGGCCTTCGGCTTGCGCGTGTTCTTGGCGCGAATGGTAATGGCGGTGTCGCCGTTGGGCGGCGAGGGAAAGAGTTGCTCGTCGCTCAGGTGCACATCGGCCGTGTAGACGCCGTCGTTTTCCGCGACGTCCTCGATGGTCACGCCGCCGACGAAAAGCTCGACGCTGGCGATGCTCGCACCCTCGTCGCCCTTGGCAACGGGTGCCGGATCGACCGAAAACTCGACGTGCACCGCAGCTTCCAGCGCGTGCGGTGAGTCCTCCTTGGGCTCGCTGCGCGTGATTGTCGGCCCGTGATCGAGCAGCGTCGTGATCGCGTCGCTCCCCGTGAGCGGAGGCTCGGAGGTGTCGCCGGCCAGGCAACGGAACCCGACCTTGCCGTTGTCAGGCACCTTGTTGAGGATGAAGTGCGCGGAGTACTCGTTCTCCTCGTCGGTCACCTCACCCGGCACGGTTCCCTCTTCCTCCGTGGGCACGACGTTGCCGTCGGCATCGAGCATCTGCATCACGATGGTAGAAGGGGCGACGGGGCGGGAGCCGTCCTCCGGCGATTGAGTGACGCGGCAGACAACGTCGATCTCCGCGTCCACGAGCACGCCGTCACCATTCGGATCGCTTTCGGCTTCGGGGCTCCTGATCTCGACGACCGGCGCCAGGGCGTCCGTCTCTCCCGCGCCACCCGTGCCGGTGTCTCCCGTCGCCGCCGTGCCCATCTCGCCGCTCATCCCGCCGGAGCTCGTCCCGCCTGTCCCGCCGTTGCCGCTCTTGCCGCCCGTACCGCCGCTCGCGCGGCCGGCGCTGCCGCCTTTGCCCGGTGCGTTCGCGGTGTTGCCGGTGTTGCCCGTCCCGGTGCCCGGGGGCGGGCCCTCGTCCTTGCCGCCGCAGGCGCCTGCCGCGAGAGAGCCCACGGTCAGAGCCCAGCCCACCCAGCCCCAGCGCCCAGCGAAGCTTCGCGACGGCATAATTGCTCGAAAGTATAGCGCGAAAACGCCACGATTCACAAGCTAGCGGCCCGTGGGTATGGTCCCCGCATGGCCAAGCTCGAAGGAACCAAAACACACGACAATCTGAAGGAAGCGTTTGCCGGCGAGTCGCAGGCAAACCGCCGCTACCTCTACTTCGCGAAGGTCGCGGACGTTGAGGGCTATCCGGAGGTTGCGGGTCTCTTCAAGGATACCGCCGACGGCGAGACCGGGCACGCCCACGGCCACCTCGACTTCCTGAAGTCGGTGGGTGACCCCGCGACGGGCAAGCCGATCGGCAACACGGCGAAGAACCTCGTCGCTGCCGCCACGGGCGAGACGTACGAGTACCAGACGATGTACCCGGGCTTCGCGAAGACGGCCCGCGACGAAGGCTTCACGGAAATCGCGGAGTGGTTCGAGACGCTCGCGAAGGCCGAGAAGTCTCACGCCGGCCGCTTCGAGAAGGCAGCGAAGGAGCTCGGCTGAGCGGCTCCCGCTCCCCAGCGCGTGCGCCCGGAGCGCCTCCTGCTGCGTCTCCGGGCGACCCGCGCTATTTCGACGCTCGTGATCTCGAGCACGAGCTGCGGCGGACGTTCACGATCTGCGCCGACTGCCGCATGTGCGTCGGCTACTGCGGCTCGTTCCCGATCCTGTTCGACGCCGTCGATCAGGAGATCTCCGCCGGCCGTGCCGACGGCGCCGAAACGGTGAAGGACACCACCGTGCGTGCCGTCAGCGATCACTGCTGGCAATGCAAGCTCTGCTACATCAAATGCCCGTACACGCCGGACGAGGGCGCGTACGAGGCGCTCGACTTTCCGCGCCTGATGGCGCGCGAGAAGGCCGTGCGCGCGCGCCGCGACGGCATCCCCATGGTCGATCGCATTCTGGGCGAGCCGGCGACGATCGGCGCGCTCTCGGTGGGGCCGCAGGCGCGGATTGCCAATCTCGTGAACGCGAACCGGCTCGTGCGAAAAATCGCCGCGAAGACCACCGGGATTTCGGCGGAATTCCCGCTCCCTCCGGTCGCCACGCGCGCCTTCTCGCGCTGGCACGAGGAGCACGCGCCCGACGAGAAGGCCGGCAGCGCGGGGCGCGTCGTGCTCTTCCCCACCTGCTACGGCGAGCATAACTTCCCGGGCGTCCCGGAAGCGGCGACGCGCGTGCTCGAGAAGAACGGCTTCACGGTGGAGCTGCCCGCGGGGCTCACCTGCTGCGGCATGCCGAATCTCGACGGCGGGGACATCGAAGCCGCGAAGCGCAAGATCGAGGCGAACGTCGCGTTGCTCGAGCCGTACGTCGCGGCGGGGCTCACCATCGTCGTTCCGGGGCCGACCTGCGGCTACACGATGAAGAAGGAGTGGGCGCTCTACGTCGAGACACAGGCGGCCCGCGCGGTGGCCGGTGCGACGCGCGACTTGATGGAGTTTTTGGACGGCCTGCGGCGCGAGAAGCGGCTGAACAAGGAGTACGGCCGGGGCTACGGCAAGATCGCGTATCACGCAGCCTGCCACCTTCGCGCGCAGAAGATTGCGGTGCCCGGCGCGCGCGTGCTGGCGACGCTGCCGGACACCGAGGTGCGCATCATCGAGCGCTGCTCGGCGGTCGACGGCACCTGGGGCATGAAAGCCGCTTACTACGAGGAGGGCCGCCGCTACGCCCAGCGCCTGGCGAGTGACATCCGCGACGGGCAGGACGACGGCGAGACGGCGGTCGTCACCGATTGCAGCCTCGCCGCGTTGCGCATCCTCAAGGAAAACCAGCTCACCGCGCGCCACCCCATCGAGCTCCTCGCCGACGCGTACGAAACCGCATGACGAAGAGCTACACTCGGGTCACCCCGTTCGGAGCCGCTCGATGAGACCGGTGCAGCGCTCGGAGCTCCTGGATCTCGGTGCGTACGAGGAAGTGCGCGAGCGCTTTCGGGCGCGCATCATCGGCGTGAAGCGCCACCGCTACGTCGCGCTGGGGCCGGCGATGACGCTGCTCTTCGAGAACCGCGACACGGTGCTCTACCAGGTGCAGGAGATGCTGCGCACGGAGCGCATCACGAGCGAGAAGGCGATCGCGCACGAGCTTCTGACGTACAACGAGCTCGTGCCCGGCGACCACGAGCTTTCGGCCACGGTCTTCGTGGAGTTTCCGGAGCGCGAGGAGCGCGAGCGCATGCTGGTGGCGCTCGCCGGGGTGGAGGACGACTTCTTCCTGCGTGCGGGCGACGAGCGGCTCGCCGTCATCCCCGACCAGCGCGGGACGGATCCGGAGCGTACGATGGCGGTGCAGTACGTGAAGTTCCCGCTCTCCTCCGCGGCCGAGCAATTGCTTCGGAGCGGCGGCAGCCTAGCGGTGGGCGTCGAGCACCCGGCGTATCGCGCCGAGCTCCGGCTACCGGCCGAGACGCTCGCGAGCTTGCGCGACGATTTCGAATGAGGGGTTGAACAGGAAGCGCTCAGGCGGGCAGCAGCGCGGCCACGGCGCGCGGGGCTTCGCCGAGTCCGATGCGGCCGTGACGTCGCCAGCCCTCGCGCGCGAGCCAGGTGCGCGGTCTGCCGACGGGCACCTCGGAAAGCTCGGCCGTCGCGCAGCGACGCAACCATGCCGCGGATTGCGCAAAGGGCGGAGCAACCCCGGACGCGGGTTTCCATCGCCGCCAGCCTTCGAACCACGCACCGGAGGAAAACGGATCCATGCCGTGCGGCCGTCGACGGCGGGCGTGCTTGCGGAAATTCGCCAGCACGTAAACGAGAGCGTTGCGCACTTCCCGCGGCGTTCGCAGCGGACGCCCGTGCCAGCGGTCGGCCCAAAGCGGCCCGCGGCGCGAGAGAAGGTCGTTCACGTAGCGCGCGACGCGGATGGCGACGCTGCGCAGCCCGCTCGAGAGGGCCCGCTTGTCCGCGGCCTCCACGATGAGGTGCAGGTGATCGCGCTGCACGGAGAAGTGCAGGAGGCGGAAGCGCGCCGGATCGCGCCGCGAGGCGCGCGTGAGCGCGAGCCGAACCGTCGGAAAAACATGCTGACTCCGCAGCGGCGCAAGCCGCGACCGCAGCGTCACGTGCACGGGCTCGGCCGCGCGCTGCCGCGGACGAGCCCGATGCGGCACATTCCCGCGCGTCCGACGCTTGCGTCCCGCCCCGACCCTCGCCCCGCCCCAGCGCGCAGGAAAGTCCAGCGTCAGCTGCTTGCTCGACGGCCCCGACCCGCGCGCCCTCACGGGGACTGCCTGCGACCCTCGCCCGTCTGACACTCCCCTAATATGGCCCTTTTCAAGATGAAAGTCAAGGCAGACCCTGCCCCTCGGCTCTGCCCCTCAGCTCTGCCCCTCGGCTCTGCCCCTCAGCTCTGCCCCTCAGCCCTGCCCCTCAGCCCTGCCCCTTGCCCAACCTCGAGGGCCCGGACCGAGGTTTTTTTTGGGGCCACGTGCCGCGGAGTGCGTCGAAGACTGAAAAGCCTTGCCGCGCGACACCGTGCCGAGTCGCCTCGCCTGCGGCGTCGCGCGGCTCCTCTCCACACCGCTCGCTTGGTTACCGCGCTGCGCGGAAACAGAATCGAACGCCACGCGCTCGCCTCAACGTTCTTCGGCCGCATGCGCGACGCCCGTCGACTCCACGCCGTCCCGGCAACGCTTTTCAGCCTTCGACCCGCGGCGACGAGTGGAGGCAAAAACAAGAGCTTGCACGCTGGCCGCCCCAGCAATCCTTCCGTCGACCCACCACGACGGCGGAGGCAAACCAAAGGCTCGTGCGCTGGTCGCCCCGGCAACGCTTTTCAGCCTTCAACGCGCGGCGAGAGGCGGCGGCCAACGAGAGCTCGAACGATGGTGGGCGCTCGAGCGGGAGCGGGGGCGGAGAGCGGGGGGCGGGGAGCGCGGCGAGCCCCCTGAAGTCAGTTTTCGAGCGGGGGGACGTCGATGACTTCGAACGCGGAGGCGGGGATGTCCTTGAGCGGTTCGATGTCGTCTTCGGTCCAGCCGAGGTGGGCCTCGCCCTGGAAGTAGAAGTTCGAGCCGTTGTCCGCGAGGATCATGCCGTACTTCTTCATGGCCCTCGCGACGACCTGAGCGCTCTCCGACAGGCCGGAGATGTCGAAGTCGGACTTCATGCGCACACGCAGGCCCATGGGCGGTGCGGTGTCGTCGTCGCAGGTGCTCGCGGCATGCGAGGCGGGCTTCACGAAGTTGTCGCGCGTGCAATCGACGGTGAAGCGAATCGCGTGAGTGATCTCGCCCGCGCGCACCTCTTCGTAGCGGACGAGGCCGGGAGCGATCGGCAGGCCCGCGGCGTCGGCGCTCGTCCAGCCCTTCGGGCGCTGGCCGTACGCGACCTCCTCGAGGTCCCACTTCGCGCCGCTACCGCAGTGCCAATCGGACTCGTAGTGGCAGTTCCAGCCCTCGTAGAGCATGCAGGTGTTTTCCTGCACCACGAGCACGTGGCAGTCGCCGTCGCAGTCGGTGGCCGTGCCGCCTTCGACCTTGGCGGCGCCGGGACCCTTGAACGGATACGGGCCGGGATCGCTCTCGTCGTCGTAGTCGAAGGTGATCGCGAGCGGCTCCTGGTCCTCCGGTACGACGTCGAGCGGGATGCCGTAGAGCTCGCTCGCGTCGCCGCCGTAGTCGGGGGGAAGGTCAACGTCGCCGACCAGGTCCATCAGGCGTTGGGTCCACACGGCGTCGACGCCGGCGTCCGAGATGTCGGTGTTCCAGTCGTCGTCCGGAGGAAACAGGTCGCAGCCGCCGACCTGGGTGGGGTCGCCCGACGACGTGCCCGACGTGCCGGAGCTGCCGGACGAGCCCCCCTGCGCCGAGCTGCCACCGGTGCTCCCGCCGGCACCACTGCCGCCGCCACTCGTGCCGGACGATCCGGAGCCGCCGCCCTTCGAGCTGCCCCCGGTGCCATTCCCTCCCCCGCTCGTTCCCGCGCCGCCGCCGGTGCCTCCGCGCGCCGAGGAGCCGCCGCCCTTTCCGGCGCCACCCGCCGTGCCCGAGCTGCCGCCCTGGCCCGCGCCGGACGTTCCCGAGTCGTCGTCGCCGCCCGAGCAGGCAAACGCCAGCACCGCGAACACACCAAGACCCAGCACCCGGAGAAACGTCGCCATGGCTGGCCAGGATAGACGTGCCTCGGGTCGACGTCGAGACCGGGCGTGGCCAGGGGTGGGCGGATGTGCGCGAAGTGACTAGCGTGCGGCCCGCGTCAGCACGTCGTCGAGCTCGGCCTCCGATACCACGCCTTGCGCGCGCGCTACCTCGACGCCGCGTGAGTCGAGCACGACCAGCACCGGCACCTGATCGATCGCGCCGAACGGTCCGCGCTGGTCGACGCGCGTGGAGTTCGTGAGCGCGACGGGGTA
>Ga0315912_10005519_pt1 | contig 11611 bp, 8 predicted proteins | sample VfabasoilMG_FD_204469 | JGI IMG/M metagenome (GOLD analysis project Ga0315912, IMG submission 204469) | Garden soil microbial communities collected in Santa Monica, California, United States - V. faba soil | ecosystem: Environmental > Terrestrial > Soil > Garden | place: USA: California...
CCCATCCACCGATAGTCGACGTTGCCGCGTCCCATGGGTTCGAGCACGATCGCCCCGGTGCGCTCGGCGAGCCCGTTGTGGCGGTCCGCGATCGACCACCAGCGCACGTAGGGCGGGTTTTGCGGGTTGTAGCCGTGCAGGAAGATGATGGCCGGCGATCCGCCCTGCGGGGTGGCCGATGCCGGTAGATAGGCACGGCAGAATTGCGTGGAACCGTCGATGTCATCGACCCACGAGAGCCGCACGAATCCGCTTTGGCGCGCGCCGCCGGTCTGGCCGGCGCGTTCCAGCTCGAGCTCGGCGTATTCCATGAGCGGCGAGTGCAGTGCGCGCCAATCGCCACCGGCGCGCTCGCGCACCATTTCGGCCAGCATCCTGACATGCGCATCCGCGTCCGGGGCGGCGGCGGCGTCGAGCAGGCGTCGTGCCGCGGCCGCGGCGTCGCCCTTGTACCAGGGCAGGTGCACGAACTGCGGATCGCCGAGCGCGTTCGCTGCGACGATGCGGATTTCGTAGGGGCCGTCGGGCCAGTCCGCCGTGCGCAGTTCCAGCGGGCGATCGCGCGCCAGGGTCGCGTCGGCGAGCACGCGGCCACCGGCCGCGACCACTTCGTACCCGACATGGGTTCCGTTCCGCGTGACCCCGGAGCCCGACAGCACGCGCAGCACGCCGTCGCTGCCGGGCACGATGTAGGGCGCGATGCCGCCGGCAACCAGGTCGGTGTAGCCGGGTTCCACCACGCGCAGCGTGAGCAGCACGGGCCGGTCGAGCCGTTCGACGCGCAGCAGGATGCGGTTCGTGCCTTTCTCGAGCCGTGTGCGCAACTCGGTACCGTCGATCGTGAACGCCGGCGAGTTGTCGCTTCCGCCGAGCCAGGCACCGTTGACCCACACTCCGCGGATGTTTCCGCCTAACAACAACGAGGCCTCGCCGGCCTCCGCGCGCTCGACCATGGCCAGCGCGAGGCCGACGTCGCCATCCTTCATTCCGGCCGCACTGAAGCCGTCGAGGATGTCGCCATAGTTGCCCTGCTGCCGCCAGGTGGCGCTGCCGTTGCCGGAGAACTTCTGCTCCACACCCGGGCGCGGGTCTGCAAGGGTGGCCGCGGCGCCGCTCTTCACGACTTCGTCTGCCTGCGCGGCGGAGACCGGGCCTAACAACAACCAGCGCCGCACGTAGCGGCCTTCCTGGCCCAGCCACAGCTCGCGATCGGCGGCGGCCGCGGTGTTGCTGGCCGGCGGTGCCGGAGCCTGCGCGTTTGCGCACACGGTCATTCCCAGGCTCGCGCACAGCAGCAGCGCGGCCTTGCCCATTCTCGACATGTTGACCCCCTCAGGTCTTCGGCATCGTCGCCTTCAAATCCACGATGGCGGCTTCGCGGCGCCGGCGTAGTTCCTCGCCAATCTGTTCGCCGGTCTTGCCCTGCCGTTCCTCTTCCGTGAGAGCGACGGCCGCCGCGCGTTCGCGTGCCGCCGCGAAATATCCGCGTTGCGGGTAGTCGCGTTCCTCGAACCCGGTGCGACCGCGTGCGTCGGCCTCGCAGGCCAGCAACAGGTCGGCGAAGCGCTCCGGGCGTCGCAGGGCATCGCAACCCTCGAGCGTGCGCAGCACGGTGGCGGGGCGCAGCTCGAATGCGCGATGCACGTGAGTGTGGTAACGCGCGGTGATGATCGCGAGTTCGCGCAGGTGGTTCGGCACGCGCAACCGCGCGCACAGCTCCTCGACCCGCACGACGCCGGCATCTTCATGTCCATGATGCGAGGGCAGGATGTCGGCCGGTGTGTCCGCCTTGCCGAGATCGTGCATCAGCACCGCGAAACGCACGGCCACGCCGCCGCCGAGCCTTACGGCCTCGCGCAGCGCCAGCAGCTGGTGTACGCCGGTGTCGATCTCCGGGTGCCACTGCGCTGGCTGCGGCACGCCGAACAAAGCGTCGATTTCAGGGTAGATGACTTTCAGCGCGCCGCAGGCCCGCAGCACGCTGATGAACACATCGGGACGTTCTTCGCCGAGCGCCTTTTCGGTTTCCGCCCACACGCGTTCGGCCACCAACGTGCTGGCCTCGCCGTCGTCGACCATGCGACGCATCAGCGCGAGCGTCTCGTCGGCCACCGAGAATCCCAGCGGCGCATAACGCGCGGCGAATCGCGCCACGCGCAGGATGCGCACCGGGTCTTCGACAAAGGCCTCCGACACGTGCCGCAGCACCCGCGCGTCGAGGTCGCGTTTGCCGCCGTAGGGATCGATGAGCTTGCCGGCGTCATCTTCCGCCATGGCATTGATGGTCAGGTCGCGACGGCGCAGGTCGTCCTCGAGCGTGACGCTGGGCGAGAACTCGGTGGAAAAGCCGCGATATCCGGGCCCGGTCTTGCGTTCCAGCCGCGCGAGGGCGTGTTCTTCCTTGGTCCTGGGGTGCAGGAACACCGGAAAATCGCGGCCCACCGGGACGAAGCCGGCTTTCTCCAGCTCCCCGGGGGTGGCGCCCACGACCACCCAGTCGCGCTCCGACACCGCGCGGCCCAGGAGGCGGTCCCGGACCGCTCCACCCACCAAGTACACTTGCATGGACCCATGTTAACGAAGTTTCGCCTCACCGCCCTGTTCGCCGCGTGCCTCCTGCTGCAGGGCTGCTACGTCACACAGGCGGCACGCGGCCAGCTCGAGATCGTCAATGCGCGCGAGCCCATCGCCGAGGTGCTCGAGAGCCCCGCGACGCCGGCCGAGCTGAAGCAGCGCCTGGAGACCGTGCGCGAAGCGCGCGAATTTGCCAGCCGCGAGCTCGCCTTGCCTAACAACAAGAGCTACACCGGCTACGCGGACCTGAAGCGCGAATACGTGGTGTGGAATGTCGTGGCCAGTCCCGAGTTCTCGGTGGCGCCGCGTGAATGGTGCTTCCCCGTCGTGGGTTGCGTGGCCTACCGCGGCTACTTCAAGGAGGCCAAGGCAGACAGCTTCGCGAAAAAGCTCCGCGCGGAAGGTTTCGACACCGTGGTCGAGGGAGTGCCCGCCTATTCGACGCTGGGCAAGTTCAACGACCCCATCCTCAACACCATGCTCGGGTACGGTGACGATGAGCTGACGTCCATCATCTTTCACGAGCTTTCCCACCAGGTGATCTACATCCCCGATGACAGCTCGTTCAACGAGGCGTTTGCCGTCACCGTCGAACGCGAGGGATTGTCGCGTTGGCTGACCGCGCACGGCCGTGCGGCCGATCTGACCCGTTATCTCAAGCGTCGCGAGCGCCAGGAAGCCGCCATGCACATCATCAAGCGACATCGCGAGCAGCTGGCAATCGTGTATTCCAGCGGAGCGGCGCCCGACGCCATGCGCGAACAGAAGAGAACGGTGTTCGCATCCCTGGTTGCCGAGCTCAAGGCCCTGGACGCCAAATACGGCGTTCGTTCGGCGCTCGCGACCGAGCTCGAAGCGGCGCCCAACAACGCGCGCCTGGCATCACTCGCTACCTACTACGACTGCGTTCCCGGCTTCGAGCGGGTACTGGCCGAACAGCAACGCGACCTGCCACGCTTCTATGACACAGTGCGCGCCCTCGCAAAATTGCCGCGCGACACGCGCCACGCGCAGCTCTGCGAGCGTCCCCCCGTGAATAAGGGTAAGTAGGCCGCCGAACTCGCGCGCAGGCAGCCGCCTGGCTGTGAAGATGGCCGGCCTTATGTCGGGTCGTGAAACAGTACGCCGTTTCCGGACGTGTCACCTGTCATCATCGACACGCGGTAACCACCACAGTCCATGCCTTTCAATTCCAAGCCCAAATCCTTCCTGGATGCGTCGCGGCGCGACTGGCAGTTCGAAGCCTTCGGCTGGCTGCTGCGCAATACCGGCGGATATCAGAAATTCCTCGAGACCGAGCTGGTGCTGCCCACCGAGGAGTACTTTCCCGATCGCGGCATGAAGGGCCACGCGGGCGTGTCCGCGTTGTTCCGCCGCGTGCGGGAACACGCGGGGATGGAAGACTGGCCATGCACGGTCGAGGTAGCGAGCGACGAGCCGCGCCCGGCCAGCGACGGCACCGATCGCGTCCACGTCATCACCTATCAACGCGGTCCCCTCGAACCCATCACGCTGGTGGCGCACTTCGCCCGCGAGATGTCGCGCTATCTCATTGGCACCTTCGACGAGCCGGCGCCCGGAGGCGAGGAGAAGCGTGAGTCGACGATAGAACTCGCCGCGGTGTTCATGGGGTTTGGTCTGTTCATGGCGAATTCGGCGGCCAACCACGTGAAATACCAGCTGAGCGAGGGGGAGCTGACGCACGCGTTGGCGCTGTTCTGCCTGCTGGCCAGGAAAGCGCCCGATTCCGCCGATGAGCACCTGAATCCGCATCTGCGCAAGCACGTGCGGCTCGCGGCGCGCGATCTCGGCCAATACGAAACCCGTTTCCAGAAACTGCGCGCCCTGGCGGGCACTGCGCCCGCGGACGTCGCCGAGCGAAGCTCGAAAGCCGGACTGTAAGCTGCGCCGCATGCACCGCGTTGCCCGCGGTCGCATTAGAATCCGCGCATGGTGACTGCGGCACCCCTGACCGACCTGATCCAGCGCGCGCAAGCCGGTGATGACGCGGCGATGAAGCTGGTTTTCGCCGCAACCTACGACGATCTGCACCGCATGGCGCGCAAGCGCATCCGCCAGACCGGCGGTGCGACGCTGCTCGATACCACCGCCCTGGTGCACGAGTCCTATCTACGATTCGCCGGTACCGGTGAACTCAAGGTCACCGACCGCATCCACTTCTTCCGCTACGCCGGCCAGGTGATGCGCAGCGTGATCGTCGACATGGCTCGCGCCCGCCAGGCCGAGCGACGCGGCGGCGACGCGCAACACCTGGTGCTCAATACCGCGCTCGGCAATGCGCTGGATGCGGGGGAAGAAGAGGTCTTGCGGGTCCACGAGGCCCTGGACGAGCTCGCCCAGCTCGACGCGCGGCTGGCGCAGGTCGTGGAGATGCGATATTTCGCCGGGCTCACCGAGCTGGAGATCGCCGACGCGCTGGGAGTCACGGATCGCACCGTGCGGCGCGACTGGGAGAAGGCGCGACTGCTGCTGGCGAAGGCCCTGGCCTGATCACTGTCCGGTTCCCGGCACGCAGGACGTAGTTCGGGTAGATGGAGGAAACCCATGGGCAAGATGGAAATTGACCCGGCCAGCTGGACTGCCTTGAATCGCCTGCTCGATGACGCACTCGACCGGCCGCCGGCCGAGCGTGCGCAGTGGATTGAATCGCTCGCCGGGGAGTTCGCATCGCTCAAGCCGCAGCTGCGCGATCTGCTGGCACGCGCAGCCTCCGTGGAAACCGGCGAGTTCATGAGCACCGTGCCGAAGTTCGGCCCGGAAGGCGCCGTATCGGACGCGCCTCCGTCGCAAGGCCCGGCGGCAGGCGAGCAGATGGGTGGCTACCGGCTGGTGCGCAAGCTCGGTGCCGGTGGCATGGGCTCGGTCTGGCTGGCGGAACGGGCCGATGGCCTCATCCAGAGACCGGTGGCGCTCAAGCTGCCGCATGTGGTCGCGGCGCAGGCCGCGGGCCTGGCGGAACGCATGGCGCGTGAGCGCGCCATCCTCGCGACGCTCGATCATCGCAACATCGCCAAGTTGCTCGATGCCGGCATCACCGCGGACGGCCAGCCTTTTCTCGCGCTCGAATTCGTGGAAGGCGTGCCCATCGACAGGCGCTGCACCGGTGAAGCCGGTGGCGCGCCGCTCGATCTGCGTGCCCGGCTCGGATTGTTCCGCCAGGTGGCGGATGCCGTCGCGTACGCACACGGCAAGCTGATCGTGCATCGCGATCTCAAGCCGGCGAACATCCTCGTGACACCCGAAGGCGGCGCGAAGCTGCTCGACTTCGGCATCGCCAAACTACTGAGCGCCGGCATCGCGGCGGAGACCCGTCTCACGGAACTTTCCGGCCGGGCGCTGACTCCGGACTACGCCTCGCCCGAGCAGATCCTCGGCGAGCCGCTGACCGTGGCGAGCGACGTGTATTCGCTGGGCGTGATCCTCTACGAGCTGCTCACGGGCACGCGGCCCTACAAGCTCAAGCGCGATTCGCGCGGTGCGCTCGAGGACGCCATCCTGCAATCGGAGCCGGCGCGTCCGAGCCAGGTTTGCAACACGGGCTGGCGGCGGCAACTGCAGGGTGACCTCGACACCATCGCGCTCAAGGCGCTGAAGAAAAATCCGCAGGAGCGCTACGCCACCGTCAATGCGCTGGCCGATGACATCGCGCGTCACCTGGACAACCGACCGGTGCTCGCCCGTCCGGACAGTACGAGGTACCGGCTGCGCAAGTTCATCGTTCGCAACAAGCTTGGCGTCAGCCTCAGCGCCGTGGTGATGCTGGCCATTGTCGTCGGCACCGGCGTGACCGTGTGGCAGGCGCGCGTCGCAGTCGCCGAGCAGCGTCGCGCCGACGACGTCAAGGATTTCCTGGTTGAGCTGTTCAAGTCCGCGAATCCCTCGGACAACGGCGGGCGCAAGGTCACTGTCGACCAGCTCCTGCTGGCGAGCCAGGCGAAGATCGACGAACGGTTCGCGAATCGTCCCGAGATCCGCACCGAGCTGCTGGTCATCGTCGGGCAGAACCTCGCGGCCATCGGCGAGGGCCCGGCGTCATTGCCGATCTTCGAGGAAGCCGCCGCTACGGCGGAGAAAGCCTTCGGCCCCGATCACGAACTCACGCTGCAGGCGCGCAGCGCGGTGCTCGACGCTCGTCTCGACCTCGATCCGGTCGCCGACCTGAGGGCCGATGCCGACCAGCTGATCGTGGCGATGCGCCGCAACCCGAAGGTGGATCCTTCCTACCTGTCCAACCTGCTGGCGCAACGTGCGTACATGGCGACGAATGTGAGCAATTTTCCGGAGGCGGTGAAATTCGCGACCGAAGCGCTGGAGGTTTCGTCGACCCGGCTCGGTGAGACCACGGATCTGAACCTGAACAACGCCACTCTCGTGGCCCACGCGCACCAGCGCAACAAGGACTGGCGGCGCGCGCTGGAGGCGGCCACCGAAGTTCGCAGGTTGGTGTTCGAGGTGCGCAAGCTCCCGGGCGACGATTTCAATGCCGTGGATGCACGACTCATGCACGGCATGGCACTCGCGGACGCCGGCCAGATGCGCGCGGGACTCGATGAAATGGGTGAAGCCATGCGATTCGCCCTGGTGCGAAGGGCGCCTGACGACGCGGCCATCGGCAGCTTCCGGACGCATCTTGCGCGTTACCAGTTGCGCGCCGGCCTCGAACGCGAAGCGCTGGAAAATTCTCTCGTCGCGCTCGACATCGTCCGCAAGGCGCATGGCGACAAGAGCCGGCGGGTCGCGGCGGCCAGCGCCTGGCTTGGGTGGAACTACCTGACGATGCGTCGGCCAGCCGATGCCGTCGCCCCGCTGCAGGATGCCGCAGCCTTGTTTGCGGGTTCGACCGATCTGGGGAATGTGCTCGTTCCAGCGCGGCTCGCGGTGGCGCGAGCGCTGTCGCAGCCCGTGAAGCCGGATCTGGCGATCGCGGGAGATCACAAGAATTGGGAGATTCCGTTCCTGAACGCGCAACTCGAACGGCTGGCGAAACGACCCGCCGCGGCGCAGGCGCTGCTGCAGCAGTCGATGACCCTGCTCGGCGACGCGCCGGCGGACCAGATGCGACGCGCCGAGGCCACGCTCGAAATGGGGCGCGTGTCATTCGACCTCGGACAGTTCGAAGCGGCGCGGCGTTCATTCACGGAGGCCATCGGCATGATGCGCGCCGCGCAGCTGAATACGAGTGCGCCGCGCGCCGATGCGGAGCTGTGGTTGGGGAAGGCGCTTCTCGCCCTGCACTCCCCGGAGGCGGCGCCGGCACTGGAGGCCGCGGCCGCCGACTGGGCGAGCGTCGACCCATCTCATCCTCTTGCGGCCGAGGCCCGGCGCGAGCTCGTCGCGCTCCGCACGCCCAACGCCGCGTCGCCCTGAACGGTAGTCAGGCGCCCGGAACCCACCCGGTTCCGGGCGCGCTCGTCTCACGAACCCGTGATCACGAAGCCCTTCGGTGCAGGCCCGTAGATCCGGTCCGCCTTGCAAGTGGCGTTGTTTGCATCGAACGACTTGGAAGTCTGGGTGTCCGACCAGTCGCCGTCGGCTTCCTTGCGCTTGAAGATGAAGCGGATGTTGTTGATGTTGGTCCCCTCGACATCCTTGAGGTCCTTCTCGTTGGTGAGGCAGGTCTCCTGGAACTTGCACTCGAAGTTGGCGACTCCCTTGGTCACCTGCTTGTTGTTGACCACGTCGTGGTACTTCACCGCGGTGATCAGGATGCGCTTGCCGGAGACGTGTTCGTTGGTGAGGCGGAAGCGCACGTTGGTGCACTTGTCATTGTCGGCGGACGCCGCCCCTGAAATCGCCATCACCAGCGCAGCCGCCAGCGAGGCCTTGATCATCGTTGACTTGTTCATGTTGCAATCCCTCGCAGGCAGGTGGAGTTGTTCGCGGAGTGATTCGCGCTGCCCGTGCCGCGTGCCCACCGCATCTCTCTACCTGGCTCACGCGGACGGCGGGCAAAAGCGGACATCTCAGCGCGCGGCGGTGCGCATCATCAGCCAGGTGATGCCGAGCAGGACGGCGGCCGCGGCGAGCTGGTCCACGAAGGCCCAGCGCATGAATTGTCCCGACAGGGCCGCGATGCCGATGATCGTGGCCGAGAACCAGAACAGCGTCTGAACCTCGGGAGCGACCACACCCTGCGTCGCGAGGTGGCGCACCGCAAACCAGTACATGAACACGCCGAACTGGAAGCCGGCGGCGGACTTGAGCGCCTCTATCCAGTTGAAATGGCCACCGTCCCAGACGCGGCCTGCGTGCACGAAGCCCTGGGCGTCACCCAGGCCCGACAACAGCGTGAATATCGCGATCAGGAGTATGGATTCCATGGCGCCTCCCTTCCTGAAGGAGCTCACGGCATACGGCCGGCGATTCGGACATCCACGTCACGAAAATTGCGCGCAAAATGCCGGCATGAACGAAGCGAGGCCACTGACGGATTTGCTGCATCGCGCCCAGGACGGCGATCCGGCGGCGTTTCGCGAAGTCTTCGACGCTACCTACCAGGACCTGCGCCAGCTCGCGCGCCAACGGTTGTCGCGCGGCGGCCGCGGTGCGCTGCTCGACACCACCGCGCTGGTGCACGAGTCCTTCGTGCGCTTCGCGAATGCGGGCAATCTCAAGCTGGAAGACCGCAATCACTTCATGCGCTACGCCAGCCACGTCATGCGCTCGGTGATCGTCGACATCGCGCGAGCCGGGCAGGCGCAGCGGCGCGGCGGTGATGCGGTGCACGTGACGCTGAACACCGAGGTGGGTGAGCGCACCGGGCGCGGTGAGGACGAAATCCTGCGCGTGCACGAAACGCTGGAGGAACTGCACGCGGTGGATCCGCGCCTGGTGCAGGTGGTGGAGATGCGTTACTTCGCGGGGATGACGGAGGCGGATATCGCGGTGGCGCTCGGGGTCAGCGACCGCACGGTACGGCGCGACTGGGAGAAGGCGCGGGTATTCCTGGCGCGCGCGCTGAGTTGATCGCGCCTGGATGTCCGGGTTTGCCGCCGGAGCGCGTTAGAAGAAAATACGAACCGGCAGGAGCACGTCATGTCACGTCTCGAAATGGATGCCGCGACACTGGCCCAGGTCAGCAAATTGCTGGACGAGGCACTCGAGCAGCCGCCCGCCGCGCGGGTGAGCTGGATCGATTCACTGGATCCCCGTTTCGATGGGTTGAAACCGCGCCTGCGCGACCTGCTGTCTCGCGCCGCGTCGGTCGAGACCGGCGAGTTCCTCAATACCATTCCCAAGGTCATCGCCGCAGATGCCGCGCTCGCGCCAGGCGCGCGGGCCGGCGAGTTGATAGGTCCGTATCGCCTGATGCGCGAACTGGGATCCGGAGGCATGGGGGCAGTCTGGCTCGCGGAACGTGCCGACGGCCTCATTTCACGGCAGATCGCGCTCAAACTCCCTCACCTGGTGACGCCGCGCCGCGCCGAGCTGGCCGAGCGCATGGCGCGCGAGCGCGAGATCCTCGCCGCGCTCGACCATCGCAACATCGCGAAATTGTTCGACGCCGGACTGACCGCGGAGGGGCAACCGTACCTCGCGCTCGAGTACATCGAGGGTGTGCCCATCGATCAGTACGTGCATGGCACAAGCGGTGGCGCCGCGCTGCCACTCGGGCAGCGCCTGCGGCTGTTCCTGCAGGTGGCGCATGCGGTGGCGTATGCGCACGGCAAACTGGTGGTTCACCGGGATCTCAAACCCGCCAACATCCTCGTCGGCCCCAACGGCGGAGTGCGCCTGCTCGATTTCGGCATTGCCAAGCTGATCGAAGACGGTGAGGCCAAGGCCACGCAGCTCACCCAGTTCGCCGGCGGCGCGTTCACGCCTGACTACGCCTCGCCCGAACAGATTCTCGGCCGACCGCTGACCGTGGCGAGCGACGTGTATTCGCTCGGTGTGGTGTTGTACGAACTGCTCACCGGCACGCGTCCGTATCGACTCAAGCGCGAATCCCGCGCCGCGCTCGAGGACGCCATCCTGCAGGCGGAACCCAGGCGGCCGAGCGATGCTGCACCGGCCGCGCTTCGCAAGGCGCTACGCGGCGACCTGGACACCATCCTGCTGAAGGCGCTAAAAAAGGATCCGCTGGAGCGTTATGCCACGGCGACCGCCTTCGCCGAGGACGTGGAGCGTCATCTCGCGAATCGACCGGTGCGCGCCCGCCCGGATAACGCGATGTACCGGCTGCGCAAGTTCATCGTTCGCAACAAGCTCGGCGTCAGCGTCACCGCGCTGGTGTTGCTCGCCATCATTTCCGGCGCGGGTGTCGCGGTATGGCAGGCCCGGGTCGCCATCGCCGAGCAGCGCCGCGCCGACGAGGTGAAAGGATTTCTGGTCCAGCTTTTCAAGTCAGCGAACCCGTCATTCAACGGCGGGCGCAAAGTCACCGTCGACCAGTTGCTGCTCGCCAGCCGCGCGAAGATCAGCGAGGAGTTCGCCGGCCGTCCGGAAATCCGCATCGAGCTCCTGTCGATCGTCGGCGAGAACCTGTCGGCGATCGGTGAGCCCGCATCGGCATTGCCCATCTACCAGGAGGCCGTCGCCACGGCGGAAAAGGCCTTCGGCCCGGATCACGTGCTGACGCTGCATGCGCGCAGCATGGCGCTCTCAGCGCGTCGCGACATCGATCCGAGCGCCGACGTCACCGCCGACACCGACCAGCTGATCGATGCCATGCGCCGCAATCCCGACGTGGATCCCGCCTATTTTTCCAACCTGCTCTCGGTGCGGGCGCACATCGCGATGAACAACGGGAAGTTTCCGGAGGCGGTGAAGTTCGCCACGGAAGCGCTGCAGATTTCCCGCACGAAGATCGGCGAGGACACCGACCAGAACCTGGGCAATGCGACGCTCCTGGCGCTCGCGCACCAGCGCAACGGCGACTGGCGGAGTTCGCTTGCCGCCGCCACGGAAGTGCGCCGGCTCGCGATCGACGTGCGCAAGCTGCCGGGCGAACACTTCACCGCGGTCGATGCCAGGCTGATGCACGGCATGGCGCTCGCGGACGCCGGCCAGTTGC
>Ga0315912_10005520_pt1 | contig 11611 bp, 11 predicted proteins | sample VfabasoilMG_FD_204469 | JGI IMG/M metagenome (GOLD analysis project Ga0315912, IMG submission 204469) | Garden soil microbial communities collected in Santa Monica, California, United States - V. faba soil | ecosystem: Environmental > Terrestrial > Soil > Garden | place: USA: California...
GGCGCGTTTCTTCTGGGCGATTGCCAGCGCGGCCGGCAGGACCGCGATGTTGACGTGTACCGCGGCACCGACTCCGATCGAATCGTAGTCGAGTGCCGAGGCCGTCATGCTGTTGATAAAGGCGGCGGCGGGTGCGGGCAGGCGTCCGCCGTAGGACCAGACCGTGGTATCAGGCCGGCCCCCTTCTTCTGCCAGCAGCGCGTGAGCTTCGCGGCACCCCGGCGCATCCGAACCGGCCCACGCCACCGCGAGCGTATCGAGCATGAAGAGCTTGGCGGCTTCGAGCGCAGGATCGGGAATGGCCTCGCTGGAAATCGTGACCGCATGGTGGGCAAGGCGATGGGAAAGGGACGCCGCCCTTTGCGCATGTACGGCAGCGAGCGATTGGTCGTTCATGTTTCTGCTCCCATAACTATCCCGCGCGCACGCCGACTCGACATACTGAACTGGAAAAGAGTATGCGCGTGGCGCACCGGACAATCGCCTTCAATGACAACGCGGCTTCAGGTACCCGTATTGGAAGCTCCCGCCCTCACGAACCCGGCAAGCGCCTCTGCAATGCGGAACCTTGCGACGGTGTTGCTATCACGTGAATGCAGGAATATCCGGGCATCGCGGATATATTTTGGCAGAGGCATATCGAGCATGACGCCCGATCCTCCGAAACACTCGGCCGCTTCCTCGGTCGCCTTGTAAACCGCTTCCGAAATGAATACTCGCGCGATCGCGTCGAGCGGAAGATCGAAGACGTGACGGTCGGTGCGCTCGTCCGGATGGTCCAGCGTCCAAGCCGCATGCCACAGGATCGCTCGCGCAACTTCGATCTTGACGGCCGCATCGGCGAGTATCGTGCCGATTGCCTGGTGCTCGATGATGCGCCGCGCGCCCTGCACGCGCAGCTTGGCGTACTGCACGCCCGATTCAAGGGCCGCGCGGCCAATGCCGAGGTTCATCGCGTAGTGCAGCGGATGGCTGGCGCTGGCAGCCCGAGAGAGGGCAGAAGCGCCTTCCGCGCCCACGACATTGTTTCCGGAAACCAGGCAATCCTTGAGCGTGAGTTCCCCGCCCGCACCGTGGTACCATCTCACCGCTGGGGTATCTCGAGGGGACCCATTCGCCGTATCGCGTATGGTCAGGCCGGGCGAGTCTCCCGGAATCAGCAATGTCACGAGTCCATTGGTTGCGGTACTCGCCTGCACCGCAAACAGCTTCGCGAGCGGAGCATTGGCGACGAAGCCGGTCTCGCCGTTGACGCTCCAGTCCCCGTTGGCATGCTGCACGGCTTTCACGCGACAATCGGCCCCGTGTTCGGTCTCGCGATGGTATTTCCAGGCAAGTTCGGCACGGGGCTCGGCCGCCGCGAAGGCAAGGTGATAGCGATCGTCGCCGATAAACTGCGGCAGGAACCGCGCCCGCTGCTCGTCGCTCATCGCGCCATCGAAAAGGGCGCGGGCCAACAACGCCGTCTGGCCGAGCGGCATGGCGATATCGACATCCCCCGCGCCGAGTTCCTCCATTACGACGCAGCACGTGAGATTATCCGCCGCGGCCCCACCCGACTCTTCCGAGAGCGCCAGTGCCCGCAGACCCATCCGCGAAGCCTGGTCGATCAACCCGAGCGGCAGCGGCCTGGCGAAGTCCTGCAGGCGGTCAGGGTGAAGAACGACAGGCTTGACCTCGTGGGTCACAAAGTCGCGGATCGTGTCGCGAAATTCGCGCTGTTCAGTCGAGAGCTGGTGATCGTACATGCTGGCTGGGTCCCAAGGTTATCGTCTGGAGCTCACACCCCCCGTACCGCCCTCAATGCTTTCTGACCGCTTTCATGCGCTGGACTGAATCGCCCGCAAGATGGGTCCACATCACTGCGTCGCGCACGAGCTTGTCAGCGCCGGCGTTCATTTCAACGACGCCCTCGCCGCCATGGATCTCGAGGTTAAGCGCCGTGACGCGCTGAATGACATCGGCGGCGAAGTTCTGCAGGAAAATCGCATTGTTCGCGTACTGGCCGCTCTTCTTGCTGCCTTCCGCTGCGACCCGCATCACGAATGCCCGCAGGGCTTCCGTCAGGTGCCCCATCTCCGACAGCTTCAGCTGCACCGCCTGGTTGTCGTCGAAGTACTTGCCGCCGACCCAGCGCATGCCTACGTGCTCGCGCGCCATGTCGCAGGCGGCGTCGCAGATGCCAAGGGCGTGGGCGCCGAGCTCGAAATCGCCGAACGGACGCGCTGAACCGGCACGCAGCCCGTGGCCCTTGTTGACCTCGCCAACGAGATTGGCGTGCGGCACGCGGGCGTCCTCGAATATGAGCTCCGCGTTCTGGTAGAAGCGCCAGCCGCTCTTGTTGAAGACCTTGCCGATGCGCACGCCGGGGGTGCCTATCGGCACGAGAAACGTGGTGCCGCCTTCCTGCTGCCTGACATCGGGATTGGTGCGGGTATTGACGAAGAAGAGTCTCGCCACCGAACCGTTCGCGATGAAGCACTTCTCCCCATTCAATATCCACTCGTCGCCCTTGCGCTCGGCACGCAGATGCCAGCCCGCCCTCGGATCTTCTTCCGGAGGCAGCCGGTGGTCCGATCCGGTGTTCGGTTCGGTGCCAGCCTGGCCGAGCAGAAAGGTGTCGTCTTCGACGAACGGCGTCAGGAACCGCTTTTTCTGCTCGTCGGAGCACTGCGCAAGCATCAGGTGGCTCCATTTCCAGCACTGGCTGAAGGTCTTGGCGATGGGCATGTCGCCGCGCGCCAGTTCGGCCATGACCAGCGCCTGCGTGACGAAGTCGATGCCCTCACCGCCCCACTCCTTGGGCACGACGGCTGTACGGAAACCGAGCTTGGAGCCCTTCTTGACGATTTCCCAGTCGAAAGTCTGCCGCGGATCGGCTATCCGGTCCCGATCGAGAGACATCGGCCGCAGCTCCTCCTCCGCGAACCTGCGCGCCTTCAGCTGCCATGCCTGTTGCTCGTCGGTGAGTGAAAAATCCATGCTTGCCCTTTCCTTTCGCCGCTGTCACCCGCTTCTGGCAATCCCCGCTGCGCCTATTTGACGATTCCCATGAAGGTCATCACACGCTTCAACCGCTCGTAATCGGCCTCCATGTCCTTGCGCGTCTCGGCCGCCCCCATGAATTCAAGATCCCACTGATGCTTTTCGGCCATCGCCCGCATTTCCGGACTCTGTGCCACGCGCCGCATGACGCCTTCCCAGAATACGATCTGCGCGGGTGTCAGGCTCTTGGCTGCGATGATGGCCCGCCACGATCCGGTCAACACGTCTTTGTAGCCGGACTCCACCCATGTGGGTACCGCTGCCAGCTGGCCGCCCAGGCGTTTGGGCGAACCCACGGCCAGCGCGCGCAACTTCCCGCCCTCGATCAGCGGCAGCGCTTGCCCCGGCGCCGCTACGCCCACGTCCAAGTGGCCGCCGGCCACGTTGAGCGATGTCTTGGCGCCCGAAATCGTGACGATCTTCGCGCGCTTGATGTCCGCCTTTGCGGCAAGGAACAGCATGCCGATCGCCATGCGCTGGGGCAGGTTGCCGCCCGCGAGCGTTATCGAATCGGGCGCCTGCCTGATCGTCTCGATCAGATCCCTCGGTGCGTTGAATGACGAATCCGCTCGCACCACGAACATGTAGTATTCCGACATCATCATCGCGATCGGCGTGAAATCGGTATAGGTGACCGGCAGCACACCCGAGATGTGGTTGGTAAGCAGCACCGGCGAGCACAGGACGAGAACGTGCGGGTCCCCGGCTTTCTGGTGGAGGTAGCTGTAAGCCACGGCGTGCTCGCCGCCGGCCTTGTTGACCACGGTACTGCTCACCGGCAGGGTCTTTAACTCACGCGCCAGCGACTCCACCGCTCGCGTGAAAGTGTCCATTGCGCCGCCCGCGCCTGCCGGCGCAATGAATTCGACATGGCGCTGGGGCGCCCACGTCTGCGCCGGGGCGGCTTGCCAAAGCGCCATCCCCGTGATTACGCAAAGAAACGGCAGCGCCGTTGGATATTTCCGGCTTCCCATCGATTGTCTCTCCTCGTTCACATTCTATGGCGGACCTGCCAATTGCCGGATTGCAATGAGCCTGCGTCCGACTGCTGCCTGCTCCAGCACAAGCCGTTTCCGGAGTCAGCAGATGTATTGCCAGGCTCCCGGCATACACACGTTTGCTTCAGACGCCGCCATACTTCCTATCGCCGGGGCGAAGAACAGCGCGGGGATCGGGCATCCGCATACGGGATGCCCGATCCCCGCAGCGCAGTGATGTTACCCGTGGCGTAGGCCTGCACAGGCATCTGACCCGCGACCCTCGACGAGGGGATGATACCACCAGATCATGCGTGCAAACCTCATAATTCCATCATGCGAAATTGAAACCACCGCCGCGCGACCTTGCTGCACAAAGTCTGAGAATCCGAATTACTCCCACTCGATCGTTGCGGGCGGCTTGCTGGAAATGTCATAGACTACGCGGTTGATGCCGCGCACCTCGTTGATGATGCGGCTTGAGACCCTCGATAGCAGATGGTATGGCAGTTCGGCCCAATGCGCGGTCATGAAATCCTGGGTTTGAACCGCCCGCAGCGCCACGACGTTCTCGTAGGTTCGGCCGTCTCCCATGACGCCGACCGAACGCACGGGGAGAAAGACCGCGAACGCCTGGGCCGTCTTCTCGTACCAGCCGGCCGCCCGCAGTTCGTCGATGAAAATCGCGTCCGCCCGCCGCAGCAGGTCGGCATACTCCGCCCTCACCTCGCCGAGTATGCGCACCCCGAGTCCCGGCCCGGGGAATGGGTGGCGAAATACCATATCGTGCGGCAGGCCCAGCGCCAGCCCAAGCTCGCGCACCTCGTCCTTGAACAATTCCCGTAACGGCTCCAGAAGCTTGAGGTGCAGTGTCTCGGGCAGCCCGCCGACGTTGTGGTGCGACTTGATGGTGTGCGCCTTCCGGGTCTTTGCCCCGGCAGACTCGATGACATCCGGATAAATCGTTCCCTGCGCCAGCCACTTGACCTTCGGCAGCCGGGCCGCCTCGCGCTGGAACACCTCGACGAACTCGCGTCCGATGATACGGCGCTTCTCCTCCGGATCGGTGGCGCCCGCGAGCTGGCCAAGGAACTGCACGCCGGCATCGACATGCACGACCTTGACCCCCAGGTTCCGGGCAAAAGTTTGCATGACCTGTTCGGCCTCATTCAGGCGTAGCAGGCCGTGATCCACGAATACGCATGTGAGTTGATCCCCGATTGCGCGATGGATAAGCGCGGCGGCCACCGACGAATCCACGCCGCCCGACAAACCCAGCACGACCTCTTCCCCCTCGACTTCCGTGCGTATGCGCGCCACCGCTTCCGCGATAAAGTCTGGCATGCGCCAGTCGCCCGACAGCCCGCAGATATCGAGGACGAACCGCTTGAGGATGGCCTTGCCCTGTAGCGTATGGGTCACCTCTGGATGAAACTGCACGCCGTAGAACCGCCGCCCCTCATCCGCCATGCCCGCAATCGGGCAGGCATCGGTGGATGCCATCAACTTAAAGCCCGGCGGCATTGCAACGACCTTGTCGCCGTGGCTCATCCACACCTTCAGCAGGCCGTGCCCTTCCGCGGTGCGCGAATCTTCGATCCCGTCCAGCAGCTTCGTATGGCCGCGCGCGCGCACCTCGGCGTATCCGAACTCGCGCACCTTGCCGGCCTCGACCCTTCCTCCCAGTTGTTGCGCCATCGTCTGCATGCCGTAACAGATGCCAAGCACCGGCACGCCGAGTTCAAACACCGAAGCGGGCGCGCTGCCCGCGGCTTGGTCATAGGCCGAGAGGTGGCTACCGGACAGGATCACGCCCATCGCGCCGAAGCTGCGCACGAAATCGTCCGTTACATCGTAGGGGTGGATCTCGCAATAAGCACTCGCTTCGCGCACGCGGCGGGCGATGAGCTGGGTGTACTGCGCGCCGAAATCGAGGATGAGTATCTTCTGGTGCGGCATCTTAAGAACCAGGGCGCAGGATTCGCAATGCAGGCGTCAACGGCACCGGCACGCTTGCAACCGGATGCCGAATACAGCCTCCCGCATCCGGCTACTCAATGCGGTAGTTGGGTGCTTCCTTCGTGATCTGTACATCATGTACGTGCGATTCTCGGATGCCGGCTACCGTGATCTCGACGAACTCGGCTTTGCGGCGCACCTCTTCGATCGTGGCGCATCCCAGGTAGCCCATGCTGGCGCGCAGCCCCCCCATGAGCTGTAGCAGCAGCGGCACCAATCCCCCCTTGTACGGTACCCGACCTTCCACCCCCTCTGGCACCAGCTTCTCGGTGTCGAGTTCGTCGTCTTCCTGAAAGTAGCGGTCGGCCGAGCCCTGCTGCATGGCCCCCAGCGAACCCATGCCGCGGTACGCCTTGTAGGAGCGGCCCTGGTAGAGTTCAATCTCCCCGGGCGACTCCTCCGTGCCTCCAAACAGGCTCCCGATCATTACCAGGTGAGCCCCGGCCGCAATCGCCTTGGCGATGTCACCCGAATAACGGATGCCGCCATCGGCTATGACCGGCACGTCAGTCCTCGACAGCGCCTTGGCGACGTTGGCCACCGCGGTGATCTGCGGCACCCCGATTCCTGCCACGACGCGCGTGGTGCAGATTGAGCCTGGCCCTATGCCCACCTTCACGCCATCGGCGCCGGCATCGACCAGCGCCTTGGCTGCGGATGCCGTCGCGATGTTGCCACCGACGACCTGCATCTTGGGGAAGGTGCGTTTCACCCAACGAACGCGATTGATCACACCCTGTGAGTGGCCATGCGCCGTGTCCACGACGATCACGTCCGCGCCGGCTTCCACCAGCGCTTCGGCGCGTTCCTCAGTGCCTTCCCCCACCCCGATCGCGGCCCCCACCCGCAATCGTCCCAGACGATCCTTGCTGGCGTTGGGATGCTCGGACGACTTGAGTATGTCCTTGACGGTGATCAGGCCGCGCAGTTCGTAGGACTTGTTCACCACCAGCACGCGCTCCAACCGGTGCTTGTGCATGAGGGCCAAGGCCTCCTCGCGCTTTGCGCCTTCGCGCACCGTTACCAGACGCTCGCGCGGCGTCATGATGTTCTTGATCGGTTGATCGAGCTTGGTCTCGAACCTCAGGTCGCGGTTGGTGACGATTCCAACCACTTTCCCGGCTGCATTGACCACCGGTAACCCGGAGATTCTATGGCGGCTCGTGAGATCCAACACCTCCCGCACCGTCATGGCGGGATCAATGGTGATGGGGTCCTTGACCACGCCGCTTTCATAACGCTTGACCTTCGCGACTTCTCCCGCCTGGGCCTTGGGCGACATGTTCTTGTGAAGGATACCGATGCCGCCTTCCTGGGCGATGGCGATTGCCAGGCGGGCTTCGGTCACCGTATCCATCGCGGCGGAGGCGACCGGGATATCAAGCGCGATAGTCCGGGTAAGCCGGGTTTTGAGGCTGACTTCGCGGGGCAGGATCGTCGAGTGGGCGGGAACGAGCAGGACATCGTCGAAGGTGAGGGCCTTCTGCACCACGCGCATGTTTCTAGTCCTTCGGCAAAGCGGGTATTATATGAGATGCGTGGTAAACGGCCAAGGAACCCGCGCGTTAATTGGTTGACTGAATTGCAGAATCAGCCGAAGCAATGGTTCGGCCGGACGTCACTGCCCGGTCGAACCCGAACCGTCACGGAGCCATTGTGAAAACGATCATAGCGCTTGCTGTAATGCTGTTGGCGACGGCAGCCCACGGGCAGTTGCTGAAGTGCGTAGGCAAGGACGGACGCGTCGAGTATGCCGCCCAGTGTCCGGCGGGAACCCGGGAGCAGTCGACGGGGATACGCAATGCGCCCGCTCCGGCCGCCTCGCCCGCCGGCGCCGCGGCCACGAAGCAGCAGTCATTGGCGGAGCGCGACGCCGAGTTCCGCAAACGACAGACGGAAAAGGCCGAAGCCGATGCCAAGGATGCCAAGAAGAGCGCGGAGAGTGCGCAGCTGCAGCGCCAGTGCGAAGACTCGCGCGCTTACCTCAAGAATCTTCAGTCCGGCAATCGCATCGCCAGAATCGATCCCAAGACCGGCGAGCGAATTTTTCTGGAGGACGCCCAGTACGCCAGTGAAATCGCGGCTGCGCAGCGCATGGTTGCCGATAACTGCAAGTAGCCCGCTTCAGCCGGCGCTCGTCCGCCCCCGCCGCCGTAAGCGGGTGTGTCGGGCATCCTTGGGATTGGCAGGCAGCTGACGATAGATTTCCACTCGATCCCCTTCCTTGATGAGCGTATCGGGCGTCCGGTGCTTCCCGAACACGCCGACCTTACCGACGAGATTATCGATTTCGGGGAACCGCCGGGAGATTCCAGAGCGCTCGATGGCTTCTCTTATCGTGCTGTCCCGGGGCAATTCGACGTACAGCACGATCTGTTCACCTGGCAGCGCGTAGACCACCTCCACCGTCACACGCGGTTCAACGGCGCCCATACACAGCTTGCGCCCGGCGTACAAAGGCATCGACGAGACTGTTGGCGATGTAGCTGAATACCGGGTCGACGAGGCGCTCGAGCAACTTGCTTGAGAACTCGTAGCGCAGGGCGAACTCCACCTTGCAGCCCGTCCGGCCAAGCGGCCGGAAAACCCATGTCCCATCCAACTGCTTGAATGGCCCCTCGACCAGTCGGATGTGCATGGTACCATCGGCGGTCTTGAGATTCTCGGTGGTGAAACTCTGCCGGATGCCGCGATAGCGGATGCTGATCGTGGCAACCGTCCTGCGTTCATCACGGTACGCGACGCTGGCGCTCCCGCACCATGGCAGAAAGTCCGGATAGCGCTCGACCGCGTCAACCAGGGAAAACATCTGTTCCGGTGCAAATTCCACCAGAACCGATTTCGCAACCTCAGTCACGCGCCATCCGTTCTTCCGCCAGCACGGCAGGAACCACGGCCGGGGCTGCTAGAATAGCCCGAATCTTCATGCCGGCTTATTCATGAGCATCGCCCAGAACAAGAAGGCGTTCCACGATTACTTCATCGAGGAGCGCTTCGAAGCGGGAATCGTCCTGGAAGGCTGGGAGGTGAAGGCGATCCGGGCTGGTCGGGTGCAACTGAAGGAAGCGTACGTGATGGTCCATGGCACGGAGATTCAACTTGTCGGCTGTCATATCAGCCCCCTGTCCGCCGCCTCCACGCACGTCACCCCGGATCCGACTCGCACACGAAAATTGCTGCTTCATGCCAACGAGATCAGCCGCCTCATCGGGAGCGTCGAACGCGCCGGCTATGCGCTGATACCTCTCGACATGCATTACAGCCGCGGCCGCGTGAAAATTGAGATTGGACTCGCGAAGGGCAAGAAACAACACGACAAGCGCGCCACGGAGAAGGAGCGGGAGTGGCGCCGTGAGCAGCAGCGTCTGATGCGTGTCAAGGCCTAGTGTGTGCCACCCAGCAAGCCTGTTCTCTCACAGCGCCCGCGTCGCGCCGCCTCTGCCCGCGCCTAGCGTTGTCGTTGTCTGATCAGGGGATACGGCCACGGCCCAGCAGGCCGCGTACCGCGTCCTGCAGGTCAGCCGGAAGCACCACGAGCTTGCTGTTGCCGGAAAGAGCGAGTTTGTCGAGTGCGAGTATGTACTTCTCCCCCAGGAGGTACAGCATGGGGGTGTCGCGATCCCCGACCGCTTGTGCCACCTTTTGTATCGCCTGCGCGGAGGAGTCGGCCAGCGTCACCTGCGCCACTGCGTCGCGTTTCGCGCTCTCAAGGCGTCCCTCTGCTTCGAGGATCATGGCCTGCTTCGCTCCTTCCGCCCGGGTCACCACGGCCTTCCTCTCCCGCTCTGCCGCTGCCTGCAATTCCATCGACTTCACCATGGATTCCGAAGGCTTGATGTCCTGGATTTCCACGGATTTTATGGTCACTCCCCAGTCAATCGCTTCATCAGAGATGCTCTCTTTCAGCCGCACCTTGATCTTGTCGCGTGACGATAAGGCCTGGTCGAGTTCCATCTCGCCGGTGATGGAGCGCAGCGTGGTCTGCACCAGATTGCGGATCGCTTCGGCAAAATCCACCACGCCATAGACCGCCTTGACTGGATCCGTCACCTTGATGAAGGCCATCGCATTGGTCAGGATCACCGCGTTGTCCTTGGTGATCACCTCCTGTTCGGCGATATCGAGAATGATGTCCTTGGTGATGACTTTATAGGCGACCTTGTCGAGGTAAGGAATGATGATGGTCAATCCAGGGCTCAGGGTCGCGTTGAATTTCCCCAGGCGCTCGACGATCCACTCCTCGCCCTGGGGGACGATGCGAACGCCCTTCCACAGCGTCACAAAGACGAACGCCAATACCGCAACAGCCAAAATGGTCTCGACCATACCCCCTCCGCCTAAGCCTTGCTCACTTTCAATGTATTACCCTCGACTTGCAGAACCCTGACGCGTTCTCCCGCCTTGATTTCCTCATCAGCGATCGACTCCCATACCTCGTCCCCGAGTATGGGCTTCTGAAAACGAATCTGCCCTTTCTCGTAGGGCCGCATGTCCTTCGTCACAAGCGCGATTTCGCCGATGAATGAACCTTTTGACATGCCTGCCCTGCTCTTGAACACCTGGGGCTTGAATACTTTGAACCATAGCCAGACGAAGAGCAGGGAGAATGCACTCCAGGCAAGGACCTGATAGCCGAACGGCAATGCCGGGAACAGCCACACCAGCGCCCCCAGGACGAGCGCCCCGAGTCCGAACCAGACCAGGAAGAATGCCGGCACCAAGAGTTCGAGCAGCATCAAGACGATGCCGAGCACGATCCAGTGCCACCACAACACCTGCTCCATCATTCGTTTGCGCCTGGTAGTTGCCGCTGACGCGTCGGGGTAGCGGCGGGAGAATTAGAGCATGATTGCCGCGGCAACGCAAAGGCGCGGCCCGAGCAACGCATGGATGACGGGAAATTGGGGTGGCTGATGGGACTCGAACCCACGACAACCGGAATCACAATCCGGGACTCTACCAGCTGAGCTACAGCCACCGTCAGAAGAAAACAGTGTTGCGCGCCAAGTTCTCGGCGTAGAGATGTCCAAGCTTTGGCTTGAACGCTTAACACCCGGCACTCAGCAACACAACAAATACTGCCCGGTTGGGCGAATCTGGCGCGCCCGGCGGGACTCGAACCCACAACCCCCGGCTTAGAAGGCCGGTGCTCTATCCGATTGAGCTACGGGCACAGTCTCGAAGTTACGCGGCGCGTGTCTGGACGCGCGCCCGGGACGCTGAACCAGTCCGGCCAGCGCGCGGGCGGGGCGAAACCGGAGGCGCGTAATATACTCCCCGCCCCCACCTAGGTCAATTCGGCGACGCGCTCCGGAAGCGGCGCTTTTTTACCTTGCGATTGCGGGGGTTTTCTGCTATTAAAGCGCTTTTTTGCGGATATAGCGCCAATGGCGACGGAATTACACAAGGCCTTCCCTCCCTATAAACCCAAGGGGAAGGAGGAGTACATGAATCCCCGGCAGCTCGCGCATTTCAGGAAGATGCTGGAAGAGCAAAAACGCGAGCTGTCCCAGGATATCGACCGCACCGTTCACACGATGCAGGATGAAGCGACGGTGTTTGCGGACCCG
>Ga0315912_10005521_pt1 | contig 11609 bp, 4 predicted proteins | sample VfabasoilMG_FD_204469 | JGI IMG/M metagenome (GOLD analysis project Ga0315912, IMG submission 204469) | Garden soil microbial communities collected in Santa Monica, California, United States - V. faba soil | ecosystem: Environmental > Terrestrial > Soil > Garden | place: USA: California...
TCTCGGATCGTTGCCGGCCGCTGAAATGGCCGTCGCGCTGGTCAATCGCGCGGTGACCCGCGGCGTGCGCGCCAGCCGCCTGCCCGGCCTCGCGCTGCGCGCGGGTGTGCCCGCCGAACTTCGCTCCATGATCGTGATGCCGGTGCTCCTGACCTCGCGCGCCGGCGTGGAGGAACTCGTCCATCGCCTCGAGACGCACTACCTCGCCTCGCCCGACGACCAGCTGCACTTTGCGCTGCTATCGGACTGGGCGGATGCGTCGACCGAACATCTCGACACCGACGACGCACTGCTCGATGTCGCGGTGCTCGGCATCGCGCGGCTCAATCGCCGCTATGGTCCCGCCGCGGGGGGTGACCGGTTCCTGCTGCTGCATCGCCGGCGCACCTGGAGCGACAGCGAACAACGCTGGATGGGTTGGGAGCGCAAGCGCGGAAAACTGCAGGAGCTCAATGAGCTCCTGCGCGGCGCCACCGACACTCACTACGTCACGAGCGCCGGCGGTTCGCCGTGGGTACCCGACGGCGTGCGCTACGTGATCACGCTAGACGCGGACACGCGCGTGCCGCGCGAGACCCCGCGGCGTCTCATCGGCAAGATGGCGCATCCGCTCAATCATCCGGTGTTCGACACGCGCGTCGGCCGCGTGGTCGAGGGCTATGCCATCCTGCAGCCGCGCGTCGCGTTTTCGCTGCCCGTGCAGTTCGAGGCTTCGCCATTCCAGCGTGTGTTCTCGGGCGCCGCGGGTGTCGATCCTTATGCCGCGGCGGTCTCGGACGTCTACCAGGACCTGCTCGGTGAAGGCTCGTTCGCCGGCAAAGGCATCTACGACGTCGACGCGTTCGAAGCCGCGCTCTCCAACCGCGTACCCGAGAGCTCGCTGCTCAGTCACGACCTCTTCGAGGGCATCTTTGCGCGCGCAGGGCTCGCGTCGGATGTCGAAGTCGTCGAAGAATTTCCGACGCGCTACGACGTCGCCTCGTTGCGCCAGCATCGCTGGGTGCGCGGCGACTGGCAGCTCCTGCCCTGGATCTTCGGGCGGCGCGACGCGGGCGGCGACCGCCGCGGCCACAGCCGCATGCCGCTCATCGGCCTCTGGAAGATGATCGACAACCTGCGGCGCTCGCTGTTTGCGCCCGCGAGCGTGGCGGCATTGTTCGTCGGCTGGACGCTGCCGCCGAAGGCCGCGCTGATCTGGTGCTCGTTCGTGCTGGTCGCGATCGCGATGCCCACCCTGTTGCCGGCGATCGCCGCGATCGTGCCGCGGCACTCCACCGTGACGGCGCGAAGCCACCTGCGCGCACTGCGCATCGACCTCTCGCTCGCGCTCGCACAAACCACGCTGCTCACAATCATGCTGGCCTACCAGGCCTGGCTCATGTGCGACGCGATCCTTCGCACCTTCTGGCGCGTGTTCGTGAGCCACCGCCGCCTGCTCGAGTGGGTGCCTGCCGACCTCCTCGGCAGCTCGCGCAACGATTTGCCGAGCTTCCTGGCGCGCATGGCACGCAGCATCGTGCTCACGCTGATCCTCGCTGTGGCGAGTGCCGCGCTCGCCGGCGGGATGCCGCCGCCCATCGCATGGCCTTTCCTCATCCTGTGGCTGCTTTCACCCGTGGTCGCGTGGCGCATCAGCCGCACACCGCCCGCCGCGGCAAAATCCGAACTCTCTGAAGGCGAGCAGCGCGAGATGCGCCGCATCGCCCGTCGCACGTGGCGTTTCTTCGAAACGTTCGTCACGCCGCAGCACAATCACCTGCCGCCCGACAACTTCCAGGAAGAGCCGCGCGGCGTCGTGGCGAACCGCACGTCGCCGACCAACATCGGCCTCTATCTACTGGCCGTGGTCGCGGCGCGCGATTTCGGCTGGTGCGGGCTGCGCGATGCGCTCGATCGCATCGAGGCGACGCTCGACACCATGGTACGCATGCACAAGTACCGCGGCCACCTCTACAACTGGTACGACACGCACGACCTGCGGCCTCTCGACCCCCGTTACGTCTCGTCGGTCGACTCGGGCAATCTCGCCGGCCACCTGATCACGCTGGCGGGCGCATTCCGCCAATGGCAGCAGAACCCCAAGCCTCGTCCGACGGCATTCTCGGGGCTCACCGACGCGCTCGACCTCGCACGCGAGGCGCTGCGCGAATTCCGCTTCGCCCCCGGGCTCACCATCACCCAGGGACTGCTCGAGACGGCCTTCAACGATCTCGAAGCCACGCTGCGTCCGCACGGCACCGATGTCGACCCTGCGGCCGACGCGCTCGCCGTCGCCTCCGAACGCGCGTCGACGCTCGTCGACATGGTGCGCACATTGGCGAGCGAGAGCGATCACGACAGTGCTGTCGACCTCGTGTACTGGGTGGAAGCCACCCGCCGCACCATCGACAGCTGGCGCAGCGACCTCCTGGCCCGAGATCCGGCCGGCTTCATCGTCGAACACCTCGACTCGCTCTCTAACACCGCGCTCACCATCGCTTCGGAAATGGAGTTCGGATTCCTGCTGGACACGCAGCGCAAGCTGCTCGCCATCGGCTTCCGCGCCACCGACGGCACACTCGACGACAGTTGCTACGATCTCCTCGCGTCCGAAGCACGGCTCGCGAGTTTCGTGGCCATCGCCAAGGGCGATATTCCCGCGCGGCACTGGTTCCGGCTCGGGCGCACCGTCACGCCGATCGGCGCCGGCGCCGCGCTCGTGTCCTGGTCGGGCTCGATGTTCGAATACCTCATGCCCGACCTGGTGCTGCGCGCACCCGGCGGCAGCCTGCTCGCGCAGACGAGCCGGCTCATCGTCAAACGCCAGATCGCCTACGGTGCGGAGCTCGATCTTCCCTGGGGCATCTCCGAATCGGCGTACAACGCGCGCGATCTCGAACTCACCTACCAATACTCCAACTTCGGCGTGCCCGGCCTCGGCCTCAAGCGCGGATTGTCGGAGAACAAGGTGGTGGCGCCCTATGCCACCGGCCTTGCCGCCATGGTCGACGGCGAGGCCGCGCTCACTAACTACCAGCGGCTCGCGGAGCTCGGGGCCCGTGGCCGCTATGGCTACTACGAGGCGGTCGACTTCACGCCGAGCCGCGTGCCCGAAGGCGCCGAGCTCGTGCTGGTGCGCGCCTACATGGCCCACCACCAGGGCATGACCATCATCGCGATCAACAATGCGCTGCTCGACGGGCGCATGCGCGAACGTTTCCACTCCGACGTCACGATCCAGGCGACGGAGCTGCTGCTGCAGGAGCGCACGCCGCGCGACGTCTCGGTGGCGCATCCGCGCGCCGAGGAAGTCGGCACCGCCGCGCGCGTCGCCGACCTGCAGGTCCCGCAGGTGCGGCGCATCCGAAGCCCCCACGATTCGGCGCCGCAGACCCACCTGCTCTCGAACGGCCGCTACTCGGTGATGCTCACGGCCGCCGGCTCGGGGATCAGCCGCTGGAACGATCTCGCGATCACGCGCTGGCGCGAAGACGCGACCCGCGACGACACCGGCAGCTACTTCCTGCTGCGCGACACCGACTCCGGACGCGTGTGGTCGGCCGGTTATCAGCCGACTGCGATCCAGCCCGCCGCGTACGACGCGTCCTTCACCGAGGATCGCGCCGAAATCATCCGCATCGACGGCGATGTGACGACCACGCTCGAAGTACAGGTGTCTCCGGAGGACGATGCCGAGGTGCGCGTACTGTCGCTGACGAACGGCTCACTGCGGGCGCGCGAAATCGAAGTCACGTCCTACGCCGAGCTCGTGCTCGCTCCGCAGGTCTCGGATGTCGACCACCCCGCTTTCTCGAAAATGTTCGTCCGCACCGAATACCTCGCGCGCCACGGTGCGCTGATTGCCAACCGCCGGCGCCGTTCGCCCGACGAGCCGGACGTCTGGGCCTCGCATCACGCGGTCGTCGAAGGCGTGAGCGTCGGACAGCCCGAGTTCGAAACCGATCGCGCGAAGTTCATTGGGCGCAACCGGGGCCTCCGCCGGCCCGTGGCCATGCTCGAGGGACGCGCGTTATCGGGCTCGGTGGGCACGGTGCTCGATGCCGTCTTCACGCTGCGCTACCGCCTGCGCATTCCGGCCGGCGCCACGGCACGCATCGCGTTCTGGACCTGCATTGCCTCCGGCCGCGCCCAGCTGCTCGATCTCATCGACAAGCATCACGACTCGAACGCGCGCGTCCGGGCCGCGACGCTAGCATGGACGCAGGCGCAGGTGCAGCTGCGCCACTTCGGCATCGACGCCTCCCAGGCCAACCTGTTCCAGCAACTCGCGGGGCACATCGTGTTCGCCACCGCCGCGGCGCGCGCTCCCGCGGACGCCATCCGGCGCGGCGCGGCAGGCCCTGGCGGACTGTGGTCGCAAAGCATTTCGGGCGACCTGCCCATCGTGCTTCTTCGCGTCGAAGATCTCGACGACCTGCCGATGCTTCGTCAGCTCTTGCAGGCACATGAATATCTCGGCATCAAGCGGCTCTCGGTCGATCTCGTGATCCTCAACGAACGCGGCGCTTCGTACGTCCAGGACCTGCAGATGGCGCTCGAAGCGGCGGTGCGGGCGAGCGCCGCGCATCCGCGCATCGCGGGTGCCGACACGCGCGGCCGGGTGTTCCTGCTGCGCTCCGACCTCATCACCTCCGAGACACGCGCACAGTTGCTGGCCGTCGCGCGCGTCGTGTTGTCGGGCAGGCGCGGCAGCCTGGCCGACCAGATCGAACGCATGCAGCCGACACCGGCCGCGGCTCCACGCATCCCGCGCCGGCCCGCCGCGGAAGCAGCACCCGCGGATGCCGAGCTCCCGCGCAAGCTGGAATTCTTCAACGGCCTCGGCGGCTTCGCCGCGCAAGGCCGCGAGTACCTGGTGGCCGCGCCCGGCGGGCAGACCACGCCCGTACCGTGGATCAACGTGGTGGCGAATCCGGCCTTCGGATTCCAGGTCGGCAGCGATGGCGGCGGCTACACCTGGTCGCGTAACAGCCGCGAAAACGCCCTCACGCCCTGGTCCAACGACCCGGTCAGCAACCGGCCCGGCGAGACGATCTACCTGCGGGACGAAGAGACCGGCGAGTTCTGGACGGCCGCGCCGGGCCCGATCCGCGAGGAAGACGCGCGCTACACCTGTGCACATGGCTTTGGTTACAGCCGCTTCGAAAACGATTCGCACGGCGTCCATCTCGAGCTCACGCTGCTGGTGCCGCTCGCGGATCCCATCAAGATCTGCCGGCTGCGCGTGCGCAACGATTCGCCGCGGCGGCGCAGTTTCTCGGCGACCACGTACGTCGAGTGGGTGCTCGCCTCCTCGCGCTCGGCATCGGCACCTCACATCCTCACGTCGCTCGACGAGGAGAGCCGCGCGCTCTTTGCACGCAATCCCTGGAACCAGGCGTTTCCGGGAGTGGCCTTCGCCGACCTGCGCGGCCTGCAGTCCGAATTCACTTGCGACGGCCTGGAATTCCTCGGCCGGCACGGCACGCCCGATACGCCGGCGGCGCTGCTGTCGACGGCGCCACTCTCGGGACGGCACGGCGCGGCGCTCGATCCCTGCGCCGCGCTGCGCACGCGATTCGAGCTCGAGCCCGCCGCCGACACCGAAATCGTATTCCTCTTAGGCGAGTCCGCCGACGCGGACGCCGCTCGCGCGTTGCTGATGCGCTATCGCGCGCTGAATGTCGACGCCGTGCTCTCCGAGGTCCAGGATCACTGGACCCGCCTCACCGCCCCCGTGCAGGTGAAGACGCCCGACCGCGCCTTCGACATCATGATGAATGGCTGGCTGCTGTATCAGACGCTCGCCTGTCGCACCTGGGCACGCGCCGGCTTCTACCAGGCGAGCGGTGCGTACGGATTCCGCGACCAGCTCCAGGATGCAATGGCGCTCGGCCTCGCGCGACCGCAGCTGCTGCGCGAGCAGATCCTGCGCGCCGCCGGTCGACAGTTCCCCGAAGGCGACGTGCAGCACTGGTGGCTGCCGCATTCCGGCCAGGGCGTGCGCACGCACATCTCGGACGACCGTGTGTGGCTTTCCTTCGTCACCGCGCATTACGTGTCACTCACGGGCGATCGCGACATCCTCGACGTGCAGATCCCGTTCATCGAGGGACCCCCGCTGCCGCGCGAACGGCACGATGCGTTCTTCGAGCCCGCCATCAGCGGAGAATCCGCGACGTTGTTCGAACACTGCCGGCTGGGGCTCGACGGCGTGGAGCTCGGATCCCACGGGCTGCCGCTGATCGGCGGCGGCGACTGGAACGACGGCATGAACCGCGTCGGAGAACACGGCCGCGGCGAAAGCGTCTGGCTCGGCTGGTTCCTGTACGCCACGCTCAACGCCATGGCGCCCGTGGCACAGTCGCGCGGCGAAGTCGCTCTCGCGACCGGCTGGCTCAACCAGGCGACGCGACTGCGCGCCGCGCTCGAGCAACATGCCTGGGATGGCGAGTGGTACCGCCGCGGCTTCTTCGACGACGGCACGCCACTCGGCTCCGCCGGCAACGACGAATGCCAGATCGACGCCATCGCGCAATCGTGGGGCGTGATCTCGGGCGCCGCGAACCCGGCGCGTGCGCGGCGCGCGATGGACGCACTCGATGCGCAGCTCCTGAAACGCGATCCACCGCTTGCGATGCTGTTCACGCCGCCGTTCGAAAAATCCCAGCAGGAACCGGGGTACGTGAAGGCCTATCCGCGCGGCATCCGCGAGAACGGCGGACAATACACGCATGCCGCCGTGTGGACCGCCATCGCTTTCGCGCTCCAGGGCAATGCGACGCGCGCGATGGAAGTGTTCAACATGCTGAACCCGATCCGCCGCGCGATGACGCGTGCCGACGTCCAGCGCTACAAAGTCGAACCCTACGTGGTCGCGGCCGACGTCTACTCGGAAGCGCCGCATGCCGGGCGCGGCGGCTGGACTTGGTACACGGGTTCCGCGGGCTGGCTCTATCGCGCCGGCCTCGAATGGATCCTCGGATTCCGCGTGCGGGAAAATCGCGTGACGCTCACGCCCTGCGTGCCACCCGACTGGCCGGGTTTCGAAATCCACTACCGCCACGGCAATACGCCCTATGAATTCATCGTCGATCGCCAGCCCGGTGCGGACGCCGTGCCGCAATTCACGATCGACGGCGAACCACGGCCCGCGGGGCGCACCACGATCGACCTCGTCGACGATGGCGCTCCCCACACCGTCAAAGTCACCTGGGTCGGTAGTCCGGCCGCGGAAACCGTCGCGGCCTCGCAGGTTTGATCGAACCGATTCTCGCGTAGGGCGAATCTGACGGCATGATCGCCGGCATGATTGCGCTACTCGAAGCTCGGCGGGCCGGCCTGCTGAAACGCGCCCAACTCATGCCCAACCTCATCGCGGGCGTGGTGATGGGGCATTCTCGCGCTCGTCGGCGAAGAGAACGTCTGCCTCAACATGCAGATGGTGGCTGAGCGCGTCGCGACTCCCGCCGCGTAGGATTCTTCCGTCTTGCCTATCCCGGCATCAAGGCACTTAAATCCGCGGCGCAATGTCCGCTCACACACTTCTCCCGGCCAGCTCCGAAAGTTCCGCTGTCCGCACGCGGCGCGTTCTCGTGGCCGATGACAATGTCGACGCGGGTGAAACGCTGGCGATGCTGCTGCGTCTCGACGGCCACGAGGTGCACATCGCCAACGACGGGCTCGAGGCACTCGACCTCTATTCGAGGTTTCATCCCGACGTGGCGATTCTCGACATCGGCATGCCCGGCCTCTCCGGCCACGAGGTCGCGCGAAAAATCCGCGGGCTCCAGGGCGGGCAACCGGTCACGCTGATCGCCGTCACCGGCTGGGGCCAGAAATCGGACAAGGATCGCGCCGTCGCGTCGGGCTTCGACCATCACTTCACGAAGCCCGTCGAGCCTTCGGTGCTGAGCGAACTACTACTGAAGTAGCAACAGGTTAGCCCCGCTTAACAGTCGGAAAGAAATTCACGCCAACTGTCACTGGCGCGCTTTCGGGCGGTCGTCGATCATTCCGGTCCGGAACTGGAATGGGAGAAACCGATGACGCGTCGTGAGTGGTCGTTCCTGATGTTAGGTTTCCTGGGGGGCACCGCGGCGCTCGTCGCTGCGCAAGCGGCGAAGGACGCGCCGGCTCCGCGCGTGTCGTCGGGTGTGTTCGCCTGGGACTCGCTACCCGTCGAGAAGACGCCGAATGGCGAGCGCCGCGCGATATTCGACGGCACCACGGTTACGGTCGATCGGCTCGAAACGCATATCACGACGCTCAAGGAGGGCCTGGCATCGCATGCGGCCCACCGCCATCCGGATGAGGAACTCATTTTCGTCCGCGAGGGCGTGATCGAAGCGACCATCAACGGTGTCGCGCACCAGGCGCCCGCGGGCTCGGTCATTTTCTACGCGTCGAATGATCTTCACGGCATGCGGAATGCCGGCGCCGGACAGGCGAGCTACTTCGTGCTGCGCTGGACGTCGCCCGGCAAGGAAGGACCGAAGCCCGGCGAATCGCGTTGAACCCGGAAACCGCACGCGCCGCGCCGGGACTCGACCGGCGCATGTTGCTGCTGATGTGCGCGGCCGCGACCGTGCTCATGGTCACCATGGGCATGCGGCAGTCGCTCGGGCTGTACATCGCGCCCATCATCGAGACCACGCACGTGGGTTACGCGGCGATGAGCTTCGCGCTCGCCGTGGGCCAGCTCATGTGGGGTGTGGCGCAACCCGTGTTCGGCGCTCTCGCCGACCGGCACGGCTCGCGGCCCGTGCTCATCGCGGGCGCATTGTTGTTAGCCGGCGGTACGGCGCTGACTCCCTTTGCCGGCAATGAATTAACGCTGCTCGCGACGATCGGCGTGCTCACCGCGGCCGGTGCCGGCGCGGGCAGCTTTTCGGTGCTGATCGGCGTGGTCGCGCAGCGCGTGCCCGCGGCGAAGCGATCGTTCGCGTCGGGTTTCGTGAACGCGGGGGGCAGCCTTGGACAGTTCGTGTTCGCGCCGCTCAACCAGTTGCTGATCATGAGTTTTGGCTGGATGGTCGCCATGTGGAGCATGGCGGCGGCGGCGCTCGCGACCATCCCGATCGCCGGACCCCTGCTCACGAAGCGCTCGCCCGGCGCGCCGGCACCGGGCGCCACGGCGCTCACGTTGCGCGAGCAGCTCCGGATCGCGGCACGCGACAAGAGCTACTGGTGCCTGCACGCCGGGTTCTTCACGTGCGGCTTCCACATCTCGTTCCTCGTCACGCATCTGCCGGGTGAAGTGAGGCTTTGCAGCCTGCCGGCCTCGGTGGCCGCGGGATCGCTCGCCATCATCGGTCTCGCCAACGTCGCTGGCAGCCTCACCGCCGGATGGGCCGGCGGCGTCATGCGCATGAAGTGGCTGCTGTTCGTGATGTACTTCAGCCGGGCGCTCGCGGTGGCCGTCTACCTGGCCGCACCGAAGACGCCAACCACCTTCTATCTATTCGCGGCGGTGCTCGGTTTCACATGGCTCGCCACGGTGCCGCCGACCGCGGGACTCATCGGCAAGCTGTTCGGCGTGCGATACCTCGCGACCCTGTTCGGCCTCGCGACGTTCACGCACCAGATCGGCGGTTTCTTCGGCGCGTGGCTGGGTGGTCGCGCGCTCACCGCGTTCGGCGATTTCTCGTGGATGTGGTACGCGGATATCGCGCTGGCACTCGCGGCGGCTTTCATCAATTTGCCGATTCGCGAAGCGAAGCTGAGACCAGTACCGGCCACTGCGTAAATGGGGACATTCCTCGTTTCCTAGCAAACGGGGACAGGCCTCATCGCAGGTGCGTCCCCGTTTGCTAGGAAACGAGGAATGTCCCCATTTCAGCTGCGGATCAGGCCGTCCATCGGCTTCGCCGACGCGCTGTCGGGAAAGACTTTGGAGTCGAGCGCCGATGCGGGCACGCCCAGGTGATCACGCAGTACGCCCTTCATGACCGTGCGCAAGTCTCTCGTGGGCTTCAAGTCACGGTTGTCGAGCAGGTTCGAGCGTGAGAGGCCGGGCCAATCGGCAATGACGCGGCCGCCGGCTACTGCGCCGCCTAACAGGAAGGCCGCGGCACCGGTGCCGTGATCCGTCCCCCGTGTGCCATTGATCGCGGCCGTACGGCCAAACTCGGTCGCCACGAGGACGACCGTGTGACGCCACACAGGCCCCAGCGATTCCTTCAAGGCCGCCATCGCCGCGTCGAGGCCGCGAAGGCGCAGCGCGAGCTGTCCCTGCGCACCTCCTTCATTCGCGTGCGTGTCCCAGCCGGTCGTGTCGAACATCGCGACGCGCGGCCCGTCCTCGCGCTTGAGAAAACCCGCCGCCGCGCGCGCGGTCTCGACGTAGCGCGCGTTGTAATTTCGCCTTTCCTTGCCATCGCTCTCGACCGCGCCGGTCCTGGCCGCCATCGTCATCGCGGCGTCCGCCGCCTCGGCTTCGGCCGCGGCCTGCGCCTCGTTGGCGATCGCATCGCTCTCGAGCGCATCGGCGAGCCGCTGCGACAGCAGCGCGTCGTGGGCATACAGATCCGTGATACGCGCCAGCGTTCCGTCGTCGAGCGCCGCGGTTTTCGTCGGCGACCACGACGCGACCTCGGCCGGCCCGCGCATCGCGAGCGGCACGTTTGCGCCCAGTGCCACACCGGCCTCACGCGCCCGGTTGGCGGGCAGCGCCGTCAGCGCACGATTGAGCCAGCCGCTCGACGAGCCGTGCGGCTTGTGGTCACCACTCTCGAGCACGTTCTGCGCATCGAAGTGCGAACGTTCGCGATACGACGTCGCGATCGCGTGCAATACCGACAACTCCTTCGCGGTGTAACTCCGGTGCATGAAGCTCAACGCCGGATGCAGGCCGAACGGGCCTTCGAGCGGCAACGCCGCGCCCTCGCCCGTTTTCGCGAGCGCGATCTGGCCGCGCAACGACGCGTATTCCGGGTCGCCCACGGGCGGCACCGCCGAGAGGCCATCGAGCGCGCCGCGCAGCAGCACGAACACGAAGCGCGAGTCGGTCGGCGCTGTCGCGAAGGCGAGCCGGGAACTCATTAACGTGCTCGCACCCGCGAAGAGCGAAGTGCCGAGAAACGATCGTCGCGAGAATTTGGGTTTCATCAGGATCACCGTCATCGCCGCATGAATTCCGGGGATGCGAGCAGCAGCGTGAGCGCCTGCGCTCCGCTCTCCGCGCGCCCGATGGCCTTCGCAGTGTCTTCGCTCAGGGTCGCGCCCAACAACTGCGGCGCGAGATCTCGCGCATTGCGCGCGTCGCCCATGCGTTGCGCCACGACGTCGGCCCAGGCAATGCGCTTCAGCAGGCCCGACGAGCCGTCCCAGTCGGCACTCGTGTCGGGCCAGCCGGCCGGCGATCCGGGCATGAGGTTGCGCTGGCCCAGCGCTTCGAACGCCTGCAGCGAGCGCCTTGGATCGCGGAGCGGAAGCGCGAGCGCCCTATAAGAAGAGTAGATGTAGTCGGCCGGCGTCTTGAACTTGGCGAGCGGCCGTTCCCAGCTTTCGGAGGATTCGATGAGCACGCGGTACACCGCGGGCAGGTTCGCCTTCGAGTCGAGCCACGCGCGCGTCATTCGGTCCACCACCGTCGCCGGCGGATCATCCGCGATGAAATGGCGCGCGAG
>Ga0315912_10005522_pt1 | contig 11607 bp, 10 predicted proteins | sample VfabasoilMG_FD_204469 | JGI IMG/M metagenome (GOLD analysis project Ga0315912, IMG submission 204469) | Garden soil microbial communities collected in Santa Monica, California, United States - V. faba soil | ecosystem: Environmental > Terrestrial > Soil > Garden | place: USA: California...
TGCCCTTGCCAGCGTCGATCGGGAAACGATCCGGGAACAGCCGGAGTATCCCGATGGACTCACAAGTCCGGTAAGCCAGAGCAGGATGCAAGGCAATTGGCGGGACGCCGAGCGCGAACGTCGAAGTCCGCATTGAATCAGCAAGGCTTGCAGAGGTCCGCGTTATTCGCGCAAACCGGCAACGCGCTCAAGCGCGGGCTTCTGCAATGCTGGCACGTGTCCTGCGATTCTCAGTGCGAAGTCTCGCAGCCGTGCGCGTGCGGCACCATCCGATTGCGCGATCCGAAGTACGCGCTCGCTGAGCTGAATCCAGCGCTGTCCGACAGGACGACGCTCGGCTGTGTAACTTGCGAGCGTGCCATTGAAGAAGTGCCGCACGAAGGTGGCGGCATCCTCGATGCCGAGATTCATGCCGCGCGCGCCTACCGGCGACTGGACGTGAGCGGCATCGCCGCCCAGGAAAACGTTGGCCTTCCGATAGGTGGGCGCCTGACGGACCGGGATCCGGAAGTCGTCCGTGCGCACGACCCTTGCGATGCGGCACGTTTCCGGGATGCGCGCCATGGCATCCAGTGTGTTGGAGACGGCGCGGAAGCGATTCTCACCGATGGGTATGACGAAGCCGACTTCCCCTTGGGAGTGCAGAAACAAATGGCCAGCGTGCGGATCGTAAGGCCAGTGCGCCATCTCGATGTCCGCGATGCTCCATGTGCGCTCATGTGTAAAGCCATCGAACGGCAGGCCGAGCGCGTCGCGCACGGCGCTGTGAACTCCGTCGGCGCCAAATACGTGCGAAAACTGCGCTGTCTCGGATCCTCGCCGTCTCTCGAGCGATACTTCGATTCCGTCGTTGGTCGTCTGCAAGCCGACGAAGCGGGTGCCCCATTCGACTCCTACGCCGAATCCGGCCATCGACGACGCCATAATCGACTCGGTGTCGCTCTGCGGCAGCGACAGCAAAAAGTTGAAGCGATGTGAAAGCACACCGAAGTCGATTCGGCCCAATTCTTTTTCGCCCGAATGCAGGTGGACGCGGCGCACTCGGATACCACGTTCGAGCAGCCGCGCGGTGACGCCCGACGGCTCGAGCAGGTCGAGACTTTTCGGACTGATACCGACCGCCTTCGAAAGCGGTGTGGGCCCATCATCGGCATCGATGATGCGCGGGGTGATGCCCCGCCGCGTCAGCTCGATCGCCGCCGTGAGCCCTGTCGGACCCGCTCCCACCACCAGTATCCGGCCGGCACCAGGTCGAGGCAGCTGAATCATGCCTGTCTCGCTGCGCACAGGCACGCACCGCAAATGAAGATCGTGCACGAAAAATATATCCACATCAGCAGCGCCACGATGGCCCCGAAGGTTCCGTAGATCGCGTTCAGCGAAGCGAAGTGACGCAGGTAAAGACCAAACCCGGTTTCAGCGCCGATCAGCAGCACAGTCGTGATGATGGCTGCGATCCGTACTTCAGAAAACTTCGTACGTCGGCGCGGCGCCAGTCGGTAGAAAAAGCTCAGTGCCCGGAACAAGGCCAGAGTCCGCGGAACCAGGTGCGAGTCCGTGATCATTGGTTCATGCGTGTGCAGCGCTGGTCACGCGTTTCGCTCGGCAGAATGCAGGGATGCGGCTCCAGTTGGTAGTCGGGCAGATCCAGGCGGTCGCGCAGCGCGCGACCTAAGAACAGGTCCGCGACGCCCGGCAGGTTCATGGCTTTGGTTGCCCAGTTGCGTGCCAGCACTCCGAGCGTGGTGCGCGGCGCGAACTGGCCCGCGAAGCGCTTTGCCGCATGCTGTTTGTCCGCGATGAAATCCCGCAACCTGCTTTCGTAGTTCAGGAAGGCTGCCGTGTGATCGCCATCGGCGCGCGCCAGCTCTCCCGCGAGGACGTAGGCGTCGACGATGGCAAGCGCGCAGCCTTCGCCGGCCAGCAATGACGGGCAATGTGCGGCGTCGCCTAGCAGTGCCACGCGACCTCTGCTCCAGCCGGGCAGGTGTATCTGGCTCACGCGATCGAAGTAGAAGGACTCGGCACGTTGCAATGCGCTGAGGATTGCGTCGGTTTCCCAACCCATGCCGCCAAAGGTCGCGCGCAGCACGTCCCGTTGAGCTTGCGCCGTCGGCGCCTCGATGGGTTGCGGACTTGTGAATATCAGCATGAATACGGTGCGATCATCGCGCATCGCGAAGCGGGCGATCTGCCGGCCTGGACGCGAGAAACTCACGTAGGTGAGCTCGTCGCGCGGCCGATAACCCGTCGCTTCGAACGCGGCCACGTGGTAGCCCAGAAAAACTTCGGCTTTCGAGTCTTGCAAAAACACGCGCCGACGGACATTCGAATGCAGTCCGTCGGCGCCGATCAGCAGATCGAACTCGCGCGACGCCCCACTCGTGAAGTCCACGCGCACGGCGCCGCCGGCTTCTGCAACCGAGGCAATGCTGTTGTCGAACAGCGTCTCGACGTGGTCCTTGACGGTATCGAACAGGATGCTCGCGAGCTCGCCGCGCGGCAGGCTCACGAAACGCCCGCGCAGCGCGTTCGCCAGCAGTTTCGCGTCGAAGCCGCCGGCCTTGCGGCCAGCCTCGTCGACGATGCGAATTTCCCGCACGTGATATCCGCGGTCCAGCAGGCGCGGCAGGATTCCCATGCGTTCGGCGATGTCGTAGCCCCTGCCCCAGAAATCGATGATGTAGCCGCCGCGACGGAAGTGCGGCGCGATTTCGACGAGCGTCGGCTGGTGACCGTGATGCAGCAGCCAATATGCGAGCGCCGGACCTGCAACGCCGGCGCCGCTGATGCAGACCCTCATCGCGCGTTCAACGCCGGCATGCCGAGGGCTTCGCGCGTCCACCAGTTGTCGCGGCAGACCACGCCCCACGGCTTTTCCCCGGTATGAATTTTCTTGCGCAACGTGAGCGCCGGGAGTGTGAACACACTGAGATCGTTCGAGGGGCCGTTCGCGACATAGAGCTCCTTGCCGTCGGGACGCATGGCGAGGTCCCAGGGTCTCGTGCCGGACTCGGCGCGTGCCATCAGGCGGCCGGAAACCGGATCGACCGCGAGGATCTCGCGTCCCCGGCCGGTACTCACGTACAGGGGTGCGCCTTCCGGAGACACTGCCGTGCGCATGGGCAGCATGCCGTCGGGCAGCGCAATGTTCCGCAGCCTGCGGAAACTCGCCGTGTCGATGACGCTGATGTTGGCGCTCGCCTCATTGGCTACATAGGCGCGCAGACCATCGGGGGAGAAGGACGTCGAGCGGGGCCGCGCTCCCACTGCAATCCGCGCCAGCACGGCAGCGGAGCGTGCGTCCAGAACGGAAACACGGTTCTCCGACTCGGAGGTCACATAGACGCGCGAACCTGAGGGACTGAGGTCGACGCCCTCGGCTTGCGCTCCTACCGGAGTACGTGCGAGTAGTTTGCCCGTATTTGCATCGAACATCACGAGCGATCCACGATCTTCGCTGGCGACAAACAACCTCTTGCCGTCCCGGCTCACCTCGACCCGTTCGGGGACAGAGACCCCCCTGATCGTGCTGACGAGGCGGCGAGTAGTGAGGTCGATCACACCGATCCCGTCGGCGAGCTTGTCCGGCGATGGCAACGAGGACTCATCGACACCCGGTCCAGCGATGGGCGAGTCACTGAGCGCAACGAACAACCGCTCGCGATCGGGGGACAACGCCATGCCTCGGGGCCGCTTGCCCACGGGAATCTTGCCGACGACTTTCAAGGCAGCAGGATCGATGATCGCCAGGTCGCCGGAGCCTTCATTGCTGACGATGACTTCCAGGCAGGCGCCGGCGGCGACCGAAGTGCCGCAGACCAGCAATGCGGACAGGGTCAGAATGCAGATTCGCATGGTCGATTACCTCAGGCTCTGTAGATAGGCTACGAGTGCGCGCAGTTCCGGCCCGGACAGCTGTCGCATGCTCGGCATCTGTGCTCCGGGTTTCATGGATTGCGCGTCGACGATCCAGGCGGCGAGGTTGGCCGTGGTGTTCTCGAACGATCCGCCGGCGATGCGCGCACGCCCACCGACGTGCGTGAGATCGGGACCCAGCAGGCCGCGCGCCTCCGTGCCGCGGATCGTGTGACACAGTGCACAGGCAGCGGAGAGAAATACCTCACGGCCGCGCGCTATTCGCTCATCGCGCGGCTCTTCCGCGGATGCGCGCTGCATGTCGAGCCAGGCCTCAAAAAAAGCGGGCTGTTCGGCGACTATCTCGATGCGCATGTGCGCGTGCTGAACACCGCAGAATTCCGCGCATTCGCCCCGGTATACCCCGGGCTCGTCCGCCATGAGGCGCACACGATTGATGCGGCCGGGTACCAGGTCCACCTTGCCGTGCAGCTTCGGTATCCAGAATGAGTGGATCACGTCCCGCGTTTCGAGTTCGATGTCGATGGGCTTGCCCACGGGTATGTGCAGCTCGGTGGGCACACGCACGGCGAGGTCGGGACGTTCGCCGCGATACTCGGCCTCGAACCACCACTGGCGCCCGACGACGCGGATATCGGCGGGTTGGTTCGCCTGTTGATGCGCCGGGGACGCCTTCATGGGGCCGAACATCATCACGAAAAAAGCCAGGAACACCACACCCGGAATTCCGAGCCCGCCGATCAATATCCACGGTCGGCCTCGCGCTTCCTCGGCTGGCGCGTGCGTAGCGAAGTTGCTGTCGTCGTAGCGAAGTGCGATGCGCACGAGAATTGCCCAGACGATCGCCGCCGCAACACTGAACGACAGGAGCGCCCACCATCCGAAACTCGCGATCTCGCGTGCCGCCGGATTCGCCCCTTGCATGTAGTCCTGCGGTCCGGAACACGCGCAGAGCAGCGCGGTCGCGCAGAGGGTAACTTTTCGCGCAGCGCTGATCATTGCGGCGGGTCCGGTTCCTGCGCAGTGCGCAGCGACTGGATATAGCTCACGAGCTGCCAGATGTATTGCGGCGGCAGCAGTACGCCCCAGGCGGGCATACCATGCGCGCGTCCTTCGGCGATCGAATCGAAGATGTCTGCCGGCTCGTTGCCGTACATCCAGTCCTCATCGCGCAGGCTCGGGCCCATGCCGCCACCGGCGTGTCCGCCATGGCAACCCGAGCAGTTGAATGAGACAAACAACTTGCGCCCAGACTGCAGGGCGGCGTCATCCTGGGCGTACGGATTCTTCATGGCGGGGTGCTTCTGGCTCGGGCCGGGCAATGGGCCGACGGGCTCGCCACCGAGACTCGACTCGACGCCGCGCTGGGCGGCATCCGGTGTCTGCGACATGGCGACGGCGCAGGCGAGAGCGAGGATCAGCAAAATGGCAGTGACAAAGGATTTCATGTCTGTCCCTCCGATCGGGCCAGCAGCGGGACGTGAAAGTTGCGCAACACATCGTCGACTTCAGATCGACGAGCCGAGAAGACTCCCTCCACTGCGGTCTTGAGAGCAGCGTCCCCTCGACGCACGCCGGCGGAGATGTCGAACTGCATCGCCGGGTCGTGTTCGTCCTTGTCGATGACCGGGGTGACCGTCAGCGGTACGGGCTCGCGCGCCGCGAAGTAGCCGGCCAGCGGGCCCCACGCAATCGCGACGTCAACTTCACCGCGCGCGACGGCATCGATCAGCGAACGCGGCGGATTCGGCCTCGAGTAGTCGCCGTAAATGCTGTAGCCATGGATATTGGTGACGATGCCGCGCGAGGCCAGTGCCTGGGCCGGTGGCACATTGGCATAGTCGTCGCCTATGGCATGCAAACCGATGGCAAGCGCGTGCAGCCGCGGATCGTCGAGGCTATGGAGATTCAGTTTGCGATCGGTCCGCGTGACAAACACGTACCCCGAGCGGTAGTAAGGCGCTGTCGGCTCGACCATTTCGAAATTCGCCGGAACGCCCATGACGAGATCGCAGCGCTCCGCCTTCAACGTCTGACGGATGAATCCGCGTCTCTGCGGCCACCAGGTGTATTCGAGATCGCGCCCGAGCTCGCGCGCGAGCAGCCGCGCCAGGACATTTTCGAAGCCCTCGCCGCGCTGATTGGAGAACGGCAGGTTGTTGGGATCGGCGCAGACACGCAATACCGTCGCCGCCGATGGCGTGGTCGCAGCCTGTGCAACCGGCACCGGCGTGAAGGAACCCTGTTTCGACACCGGAGAAGGCCGCGTCCAGAAGTGATAGTCCATCGCGCCGAGCGCGGCCACCGTCACGACCAGCGTCAACACCGCCTTGTTAGCGCCCGAAGACATAAAGTGCCCCTCCGGGTGAGGTGTACTTCTTGATGTCCTTCATCGCTCCAATGACACCGAGGGCGGCATAGGGGTCATCCTCCGAGAGGGCCGGAAAAGCTACCGCGCCCATCCAGCCGCCCACTCCGGAATACACGGCCACGTATTGCTTGCCGTCCGGGCCAGTAAACGTGATCGGGCTGCCGACGATTCCAGAGCCGGTCTTGAATTTCCAAAGTAACTTGCCGGAGCGCGCATCCAACGCCTTGAACCAGCCATCCATCGTTCCGTAGAACACCACGTCGCCGGCCGTCGCCAGCACTCCGCTGTACACGGGAAATTTCTCTTCCTTCGCGCCCCAGACTTCATGTGCCGCGACCGGATCCCAGGCGACGAGCTCACCCTGGTAGCCTCCGGGCCCGGGATACATCTTCACGCTGGCACCGAGATACGGAGTGCCCGCAATGTAGTTGGCCTCGATGCCCTCGTAATCCATGCAGGTGTTATGCGCGGGGATGTAGAGCAGCCCGGTGCGCGGCGAGAAGGCTGACGGAATGAACTCCTTGGCCCCGGTGGAGGAGGGACAGATGCCGCGCGTCACGACGCCATAATGCGTGCGCTTGTCGGCTTTCTCGTGCGGCTTGCCCGTCTTGAGGTCGTATCCATCGGCCCAGTTGGTAGACGCCTGGAATTTCTCGGCCGACAGCAGTTCGCCGTTGGTGCGGTCGAGCACGAATACGAATCCAGTGCGGCCGGGATGGATGAGTAGTTTGCGCATCCGCCCGCCGACTTCCATGTCGACGAGCACGTTTTCCATGATCTCATCGTAATCCCATGCGTCGTGAGCGGAGATCTGGTACGCCCAACGCATTGACCCGTCATCGGCATTGCGCGCGATGATGCTGCACGACCACTTGTTGTCGCCCGGTCGCAGGTCCGGATTCCAGACCCCGGGATTGCCGGTTCCGTAGTAGATGAGATCGAGCTCGGGGTCGTACGATATCCAGCCCCAAACCGTGGCGCCGCCAAGTTTCCATTGCTCCCGTGGCCAGGTGGTGGCGCCAAGATCCGGGCCGCGATCCTTGGCGTAAAAGGGCTTGAAGTCCGCGCCAATCTTCACGTCGATATCCGGTCCCGTGTTGTAGGCGCGCCAAAGCTCGTGGCCGTCGGAGACGGCGAGCGCCAGCAGCCAGCCGCGCACGCCGAGTTCTCCACCGGAATTGCCGACGATGACTTTATCCTTGACCACGAGCGGCGCCATCGTGACGGTCTCGCCGACGTTGATGTCGCCGACGCGCACTTTCCAGATTAGCTTGCCGGACTTTGCATCGACCGCAACAGTGTGGGCATCCAGCGTGTTGTAGATGATCTTTCCGTCGGCGTAGGACGCGCCGCGGTTCACGACGTCGCAGCAGGCGATGCCCACCGCGCGAGGATCGGGGTGTGGCTGATACACCCATTTCGTGGGCCCGTCGGGTTTTGTCAGGTCGATGGCGATCAGATTGTTCGGATAGGGCGTCACGACGTACATCGTGTCGCCGACCACCAGCGGGTTTCCTTCGTGGCCATTGGGAATGCCCGTGTGCATGATGTTCACGGGCTTGAGCTCGCTCACGTTGGCTGTGGTGATCTGTGTCAGCGTGCTGTAGCGCGTGTTTGCCAGGTCACCGTTCGGAAGGCGCCACTCCGCGCCCGGGAGCGGAGAGATCATGCGGATGTTGCTGGCAGGGGCTGCCGCCGGCTGTGCAGCGGCCGGCATCCAGATCGCGGCACTACACACTGAGCCGACGGCGGCGAAAGCGAGTCGAAATTTCCTGCGCATGACGAATGCCTCAATGCAATGTGTAGAGGTAGGCGGCGATATCACGCGCATCGCGCTCGCCGACGTTCAGTCGCGGCATGGCCGTCGCCGGAATCATGCGGGGCGGATCCATGATCCACTGGACGAGCATCTCGGGCGTATTGGGTAGCTCACCGCCGATGAATGAACGCTCGGCGAAGGAGTCGAGCGGTGGGCCGACCCGCCCGCGCGCGCGCCAGATTCCAGGGACCGTATGACAGGCTCCGCAACCATACTCGGTGATGAGCCGAGCACCGCGCTCCGACACACCTCCGGCGTTCTGCGCTGCATATTCACCCATGCGGCCGGCAATGCGATTGCCTGGCCGGTCACAGCTGGCGAGCAGCGCAGCCGAGAGCAGCAATATGCAAATGCGCGCCGGGCCGCTCATGTGCCGCCCTGCCATCGTGGAAGCAGATAGAGCAGCATTACTATGAAGATCCACATTGCGTCGACGAAATGCCAATAGAGCGCGGCGGCATGCAACGGCCGATGGGGAGGCCGGTCCGAACCTGGTCCCGGGCGCGGCAGGCAAGCCACGTAAACCAGCATGAGCAATCCGACCAGCACGTGCAGGCCATGGATGCTGGTGATCGTGTAGAAGATGGAACCATAGGCGTCGGTGGTCGGCGTCACGGACCCCAGCCGTTCGCGGTACTCGAGCGTCTGTACCCACAGAAATGCGCCACCGAGCAGTGCGGCGGCGCCGAGCGCGGTGCGAGTCATGCCGTTGCGGGACTGTTTGGCGAAATGCCGGGCCATTTCGACACATCCACTGCTGATCAGCAGCACGCCGAGCATGATCAACGCCAATTTCACCTTCGGCGGTGCATCCATCGGCCAGACCGGATTGTTGTCGGCGAGCAGGAAATAGGCGAAGAACAGCGATACGAACAATAGAGCTTCGGTCACGATGAGCCACGCCACTGATTGCGTGCCGCGCTTTTCGTCCCAGCCCAGCTGGTGAACCAGCGCGACCGACCCGCCACCCGGTCCGGTTCGCACGTTCTTTGGCCACAGCCAGTGCCCGATGCACAGCAATCCAAGCGCAAGGAGTCCCGCCGTCCAGGTCGGCTCGTGCAGCAGTGCGGCGGAAAACAGGGCAGTGAGTATGAGCGCCAGGATGAGCGGTGCCATCGAGTCTTCCGGCATGCGCGCGACGCCTTGCGGTGTCGCGGAGCGCCAATGGGTCGCCAAGGTGAGGCGACCCTGGTCGAGAATTCGCTCGCCTTTCGGGTCTTCCTCTTCGTCGTGCTCGTCCCACAGGGGATTGCGACTGACGACGGTCGGAATGTGCACGGACCCGAACACGGGCGGCGGCGAGGCGACTGACCATTCGAGCGTGTCGGCACCCCAGGGATCGGACGGGGAACGCCCGCCGCGTCGGGCACTCACGAGAAAGTTGATGACGTTGACGGCGACGCCCACCGCGAATAGATAGGCTCCGCCGGAAATCACGAGGTTCCAGGTGTCCCAGCCCATGTCGCCCGGATAGGTGTAGATGCGGCGTGGCATGCCCGCCAGTCCCACAAGATGCATGGGAAAGAATGCCGCGTTGAAGCCGATGAACATCAACCAGAATCCCCACTGGCCCGCTCGTTCGTTCATGAGTCGTCCGGTCATCTTCGGCAGCCAGTGATAGAACGCGGCGAACACCGGGAAAACGTTGGCGCCAAGGATCACGTAGTGGATGTGCGCGACGACAAAGTACGTATCGGTGAGCTGCCAATCGAATGGAATGAAGGCTGTCACCACTCCCGACAGTCCGCCGACGACGAATAGCGCGATGAATCCCATGATGAACCGCAGGGCGCTGGTCATGATCGGTTTGCCGTGCCAGAGCGTCACCAACCATGCCACGACCTGAACGGTGCTCATGAGCGAGATGCCGATGCTCGCGGCACTGAAGAAGCTCATGGTGTGCGTGCTCATGCCGGTCGCAAACATGTGATGGACCCACACGGCGAGGCCGAACAATCCCGTGAGCACCGTGGCCGCTGCCACCCAGGTGTATCCCGCGAGCGGACGGCGTGCATATGCGGGCAACATCACGGAGATCATTCCCGTGGCCGGCAGAAAGATGACGTACACCCACGGATGTCCAAAGAACCAGAACAGCTGCTGCCAGAGCAGCGGTGTGCCGCCGCGCTGCGTGTCGAAGAAGTGTGTGCCCCACTGCCGATCGAGCAGCAGGAACAGGCAAGCGGCCGTCAACGCCGGCAGTGCCAGGACGATCAAGGCCGACGTGGTGCCCGTGCTGTACATGAGCAATGGCATGCGCGACAGCCGCATGCCTGGCGCGCGCATCCGGAAAATGGTCACGAGAAAATTGACCGCGCCCGCCGTCGTGGAGATCGTCAGGAAAACCAAGCCCAACGCGTAGAAGTCCATGCCGAGACCTGGCGAGAACTCGCGCAAGGTATAGGGCGCGTAGGCGAACCAGCCGGCATGTGGTGCCTGGCCGATCAGGAATCCCGAGTAGATGAAGATTCCTGACAGCAGGAACGACCAGTAGGAGAACGCGTTCACGCGCGGGAGCGCCATGTCGCGCGCGCCCAACATCAGCGGCATGAGGTAGTTGCTGAAGCCGGAGAGGATAGGCGCGGCATACCAAAAGATCATGGTGATGCCGTGCATGGAGAAGAGTTGGTTGTAGCTCTCCGGATCCAGCACCTTGAGATCGGAGGCGGCCAGCTGCAGGCGCAGCACCAGCGCCTCGATACCCCCCAGCAGCAGAAAGACGAGCGACGTCACGAGGTATCGCAGGCCGATCTTCTTGTGATCGACGGTCGCAAGGCTTCCCCACAGCGAGCGTGGCGTCTCCCACACTTGTGTCAGGCGGGCAGCGATGACGGACTCGGACAAGGGCCCTCCGGAAAAAGGGACGCGGCTCGAAGCTCGGACTACAGGCGCCGCGTACATCTCACGTCGACGGTGGCGAAGCATTACGAGCCGCGCGGCCCAGTAGATACACCCCGGGACTTCCAGACGTCAGCAGATACATGGATACCAATGTATCGGCATATCCCTACGTGAAACTGAATGTGGCGGGCGTAGGATTCGATGTGGCTGGAGGAATCATGCGCAGGCAAAAAGAGGCAATTAGTGTCGCGAGCGGACACGACGCACTGGCACTCGAAGTACTGAAGCAGTTCAGACTCGTGTACGGGGCCGTAAACCGGCACTTCCGGGATATCGAGCGGCGCTGTGGGCTCTCCGGGGCGCAAGCGTGGCTGCTGAGAGAGCTTTCGCGTTCACCCTTGCTAGGGGTAACAGACCTTGCGACAAGGATGTCGGTGCACCAGTCGACCGCAAGCCAGTTGATAGAGAAGCTGGTGCGCGCAGGTTACGTGGAGCGTGCGGCGCACGAAGAGGACAAACGGCGCGTGCGACTTCGGATTTCGCGACGTGGGCGCGCATGCCTGAAGCGACTGCCTCAACCGGCGGAGGGCGTCTTGCCGCGAGCCCTTGGAAAGTTGCCGAGGCCGTCATTGCGTGCACTGCGTTCGAGCCTGGCACGGCTGATTTCCCAGTTGCAGGCTCGGCGCGCGCAGGATGC
>Ga0315912_10005523_pt1 | contig 11607 bp, 10 predicted proteins | sample VfabasoilMG_FD_204469 | JGI IMG/M metagenome (GOLD analysis project Ga0315912, IMG submission 204469) | Garden soil microbial communities collected in Santa Monica, California, United States - V. faba soil | ecosystem: Environmental > Terrestrial > Soil > Garden | place: USA: California...
GCAATGTGAGGTCGGGGGCTTGCAATAGGCACTGGAATGCACATTGACCCTTCGCGGCTGCTGTGCTTTTATGAAACAACAGGCGTCTTCAAGAACGCTTCGATTCGCTCGCCCGGGTGGCGCGGTTGCACCAACAGACGGGGGACGCCGCGTCCCAGGGTCCATAAATTCTCCTGCAGGTTTCCGCGGCAGCGGATTCCCGGACAGGGGGAGGAGGCCGGATGAAGCACAATCAGACCGACGCCGATGTGGCGGCGATTCGTCGCGCCCATGGCCAGTTCCTCAGCAAGGGACGCGTCCCCGAAGGTGTCGTCCCGGATTTCATCGAACGATCATGGCGCCGCAGCGCGGCTTTCGGCGTGGCGCACGACCGCATTCGCGAGATCGGCCGGGTCGACGAGGCCGACTTGCGCGTGGCGGTCAGCCAGTACGGCAGCCTCATCAACTTCGCGGCGCCCGTCATGGAGAACCTGCGCCACCAGCTCACCGGCTCCGGCAGCGTGGTGCTCCTCTGCAGCGGCGATGGTTTCATCCTGCATTCGCTCGGCGACCCCGATTTCCTGCCGAAGGCGCAGCATGTGGCGCTCAAGCCCGGCGTGTCGTGGGCGGAAGAGCAGAAAGGCACCAATGCGATCGGCACGGCGATTGCCGAACGCAAGCCGGTGGTCGTCTATGCCGGACACCACTATATCCGCCAGAACCATTTCCTCGCCTGTTCGGCGACGCCCGTGCTGGATCCGTTCGGCGACGTGGCCGGCGTCCTCGACATCACGTGCGACTACCGATGGCACCAGCGCCACACGCTGGCGCTGGTCCAGATCGCGGTGCGCGTCATCGAGCGCCAGATGTTCCAGCACCGTTTCTGCCGCGATGTCATCTTCAACGTCCATCCCGAACGGAATTACCTCGGCAGCCCGTTCGACGTCCAGATGGCTTTTTCGGAAGACGGAGAGTTCCTGGCCGCGACGCCCTCGACCTGCAGCGAACTGAATATCCTTCCCGGCGCCTTTCACGGCCGCTTCGAGGAACTGTTCGGAGTGTCGTTCGAGCAGATCCTGCATCGCCTGGGGAGGATTTCACCGCCGGTTCTGCAGCTTCGCATGCAGAGCGACGGCAGGCCGGTATTCCTGCAGCTCGCGCAACCTGCCCACGCAAGGCCCGCGATTCCCGGCGCCTCGCTTGCTTCGGCCAGCGACGCGGAACTGCGCCCGCGGGCGCCCGCCGCGCCGCTCAACCTGGAAACCCTGGGCGCGATGGATCCCGCGATGCAAGCCAATGTCGACAAGGCCCGGCGCTCGCTCGGGCGGGACATTCCCATCCTGCTCGAAGGCGAAACCGGATCCGGCAAGGAATGGTTTGCGCGGGCGATCCACAACAGCGGCGCCCGTGCCCGTGGCGAGTTCGTCGCGCTCAACTGCGCCGCGATCCCGGAGCTTCTGGTCGAATCCGAACTGTTCGGCCATGACGAGAACGGACAGGGCGGGCGGCGAAAGGGCGGACCCGGCAGCATCCAGCGCGCGGATGGCGGCACGCTGTTCCTCGACGAGATCGGCGAGATGCCGATGCCGGCCCAGGCGAGGCTGTTGCGCGTCTTGCAGGAACGCGTCGTCGCGGCGCCCGGCGAAGCACCGGTGGAAGTGGACATGACGCTCATCTGCGCGACCCATCATCGCCTGGCCACCCTGGTCGCCGCCGGCCGCTTCCGGGAGGACCTCTACTACCGGATCAACGGCCTCACCCTGACAATGCCGCCGCTGCGCGACCGCGGCGACATCGCCCATATTGCACGGGCCATCCTCACCCAGGAATGCGGGGGAGGGCGCACTGCGGACTTCTCCAGCGACGTCATCGAGCTGTTCGGGCGGCATCCCTGGCCCGGCAACCTGCGGCAGCTGCATTCGGTCATCCGCGCCGCGGCGGCGATGATGGACGAGGAGAACGTGATCGAGCGGCGCCACCTGCCGGAGGATTTTCTCGTGCAACTGGAGCACGAACCCGAGCCACAGCCCGTGGCCGCGCCCGCAGTCGCCGTCGTGACGGAAAGCCTCCAGGTGATCGAATTGCATGCGATCCAGGAAACGGTCCGGCAGAACCAGGGCAACATCTCGGCCGCTGCCCGCCAGCTCGGCGTAAGCCGCACGACGCTCTATCGCAAGTTGCGTCCCGAGTCGTCAAACCAGTAGCGATTCGTCGCGCGCACGCCGCTTGCGTGATGGCGCCTTCCTGCGCTCGCCCCATCGGTGCTGAACCGTCCTGCAACAGCTGTCCAGAAGTGAAACAGTCGCTTTCGCATCGTTGAACGCAGGGCAATCTTTCCTCACAGAAAAACCGTTGACCCTGAAATTTCTCTGTGCTGTCATAGCTGAACACGTTCGTTGGAAAAATTCTTCGGGTGTGCGTACCGGAATGTGTATGCCGGGCAGTACGGACGCAACGGCCGCGCGCGAAGCCGGTCCGCTGTGCGCGGCAAGGGACGCTCTTGATCAAAATCACACACAGATAAGCAGGAGGAGGAGACGTGAGAGTTCATCTTCGAGTTCTGGCACTCCCGCTGGCATTGCTCGCCGCGGCAGGCGTCGCCCAAGCCAACAAGGACGTAGAGAAGCTGATTGCAAACCCGTCCAACTGGGCGATGCAAGCCGGCGACATGTACAACCAGCGTTACAGCAAGCTCAAGCAGATCAACACCAGCAACGTCGGCAAGATGCAGGTGGCATGGACTTTCTCCACCGGCGTGTTGCGCGGGCACGAAGGGTCGCCGCTGGTGATCGGCGACATGATGTACCTCCACAGCCCGTTCCCCAACAAGGTGTTCGCGATGGACCTGAACACCCAGACCCTGAAGTGGAAATACGAGCCCAAGCAGGATCCCGCCGTCATCCCGCAGATGTGCTGTGACACCGTCAATCGCGGTCTCGCGTATGCGGAAGGCAAGGTGTTCCTGCAACAGGCCGACAGCGTGCTGGTCGCGCTCGATGCCAAGACCGGCAAGGTCGTATGGTCGGTGAAGAACGGCGATCCGTCGCTTGGTGCGGTCAATACCAACGCCCCGCACATTTTCAAGGACAAGGTGATCACCGGCATCTCGGGTGGCGAGTGGGGTGTGCGGGGCTTCGTCGCCGCATACAACATCAATAACGGCGAGCTTGCGTGGAAGGGCTACAGCACCGGTCCGGACGACGAGATGCTGATCGATCCGAACACGACGACCACCTGGAAGGACGGCAAAGTCCAGCCGGTGGGCGCGGATTCCTCGCTCAGCACCTGGCAGGACGACCAGTGGAAGATCGGCGGCGGCACCACCTGGGGCTGGTACAGCTACGACAAGGCGCTGAACCTGATGTACTACGGTTCGGGCAACCCCAGCACGTGGAACCCCGCGCAGCGTCCCGGCGACAACAAGTGGTCGATGGCGATCTGGGCGCGCGACGTCGATACCGGCAAGGTGAAGTGGGTCTACCAGATGACGCCGTACGACGAGTGGGATTTCGACGGCGTCAATGAAATGATCCTGGCCGACATCAACGTCAAGGGCAAACCCACCAAGGCGCTGGTGCACTTCGATCGCAACGGCTTCGGCTACACGCTCGACCGCACCAACGGGGCTTTGCTGGTGGCGAAGAAGTACGATCCGGCCGTGAACTGGGCGACCCACGTGGACATGAAGTCGGGACGCCCGCAGGTGGTATCGCGTTACAGCACGGCGCAGAACGGCCCCGATGTGAACACCAAGGGCGTCTGCCCCGCGGCGCTCGGCTCCAAGGACCAGCAGCCCGCAGCGTTCAGTCCCGGCACCGGACTGTTCTACGTGCCCACGAACCATGTGTGCATGGACTACGAACCGTTCCAGGTCGAATACGTGGCAGGCCAGCCGTACGTGGGCGCAACCCTTGCGATGTACCCGGCGCCGAACAGCCATGGCGGCATGGGCAACTTCATCGCCTGGGATGCCAACGCCGGCAAGATCGTCCAGTCGAAGGCCGAGAAGTTCTCGGTCTGGAGCGGCGTGCTGACCACCGCGGGCGGCCTCGCCTGCTACGGCACCCTGGAAGGCTACCTGAAGTGCGTTGACGCCAAGAACATCAACAAGGAGCTTTTCAAGTTCAAGACGCCGTCGGGCATCATCGGCAACGTCTTCACGTACCAGCACAAGGGCAAGCAGTACCTTGGCGTCTACTCCGGCATCGGCGGATGGGCGGGGATCGGCCTGGCGGCCGGTCTCGAGAAGGATGCGGACGGCCTGGGGGCGGTTGGCGGGTATCGCGAACTGGCGAACTACACCGACCTCGGCGGCTCGCTCACCATCTTCACGTTGCCGCAGAAATAAACCAGACAGCAGTGTCGTGCGTTAAAGGGGGCGTCCCGGCCGGCGAGCCGGGACGCCCCCTGTTTGAGTATTTCCATCCGGAGCAGCCGATGAACTTGTTTCGCAAGGTTTCCTTCGTGGTATTTCTGCTGATGTCCTGTACAACCCATGCCGCGGACCTCTACACCGTCCAGGAAGGCTACAAGGTCGACCCCGAAACCATGAAGGGTTTCCGGGCGTGGCGCGCGGCTGCATGCGACCGTTGCCACGGCGCCAACCAGCAGGGCCTGGTCGGGCCTTCGCTGATCGACCGCCTGAAGGTCCTTAGCAAGGACGAATTCGCCAAGACCGTTTCGGAAGGCCGCCTCGAGAAAGGCATGCCTTCGTTCAAGACCAGCAGCATCGTGATGTCCAACATCGACCAACTCTATGCCTACCTCAAGGGACGCTCCGACGGTGCCATCACCCGCTCGAAGGTCGAACCGATCAAATAGGCTGCGCCTCTCCGCAGCCTTGCTGGCGGCGTGCTTCTGCGCCGCCGCACCCGCCGCCGAGGAAGAGGAGTACCGGCCGCCGCGGGCGCTCAAGGTCTGCGACGACCCCAACAATCTCCCGTTCTCCAACGACAAGGGCGAAGGATTCGAGAACAGGATCGCCGAGGTCCTCGCGCGCCGGCTGGCCTTGCCGTTGGAGTATTTTCACTATCCCCAGCGGATCAACATCGTGCGCAACACGATCCGCTACAAGCTGCCCAACCAGTCGGAATTCCGCTGCGACCTGCTGGCCGGGGTGCCTTCGGATTTCAACGCCGTCGCCACCACGAAGCCGTATTTCCGGTCCACTTACGTCCTTGTTTACCGCAAGGGCGGCAAGCTCGATGGCGTGTCCAGCGCGGAGCAGCTGTTCGCGCTCGATGCGGCAAAGCGCAAGGGCCTCCGGATCGGGGTGTACGAGCGCACGCCCGCCGTCGAATGGATGCTCAAGCACAAGATGATCGACCAGGTGGTCCCTTACCGCCTGCTGAATGCCGATCCGAACCACTACCCCGGCAAGATCATCGAAGAAGGGCTCCTGGCCGGCAAGCTCGATGCCGTGGTCGTCTGGGGACCCATCGGCGGTTACTTTGCAAAGCGGGCCGGCGGCGAAAGCCTGCAGGTCGTGCCGTTGCGCTCCGAACCCGGCGTGCGTTTCGATTTCGGGGTATCCATGGGGGTGCGCCACGGCGAAAAAGCCTGGAGCGCCAAGGTGCAGCAGGCGCTCGACGACAGCCGCGAAGAGATCGACCGGATCCTCGCCGAGTACGGCGTGCCCCGCGTCGACGAAAAAGGCGCGCCATTGCCATGACCATGAATTCATCGCATCGCTTTTTCGCCTTCCTGTCGCTGTTCGCCGCTTTGCCGGCGGCCGCGGCCAGCAATTTTCCGACGGCGGATCGCGTCGAGTTCGTGCTCGAGTGCATGCGCGATCACCAGGGCGGCGAGTTCGAACTCGTCAACAAGTGCTCGTGCGTGGTCGACCGGCTCGCGGAAAAGTACAAATACGACGCCTGGGTCGAAGCCCAGACGCTGGCCAAGTCCGTCACCATCGCCGGCGAGCGGGGCGCGGTGCTGCGCGACAATGAAGCGGCGCAGAAAGCCGCGCGCAAGTACCGCGACACGCTCTCGGCGGCGTCGCGCGCCTGTTTCCTGGCAGACAAATGAATCGCGCATCCCCTGTCGCATTCCTGCTTCTCGCGGGATGGCTGTGCATCGCGCAGTGCGCGCTGGCTGCGGATGAGAGCGCCACGCCGGATACGGACATCTGGCGCAAGGTGCGGGCCGACCTTTTCGGCGGCAGGTCGCTGGAGGAGGACAAGACAGGCGCCCGCATTCGCATCGAGATTCCCGCGCGCGCGGCGGATGCCGCCGTCGTGCCGCTCTCCATTCGCGTGACGCCGCGCGCAGGGGAGAAACCGCCTGCCAAGATCTACGTGGTCATCGACCGCAATCCTTCGCCGGTGGCTGCAATCTTCGAATTCGGCGCCGGCAGCGGCGGCGCGGAGATTGAAACCCGCGTGCGCATCGAGGAGTACACCTGGGTACGCGTGATCGCGGAAGCTGCGGATGGCGCGCTGGTCGCGGCGCAACGCTACGTCAAGGCCGCAGGAGGCTGCTCGGCGCCTGCGGGCAAATCGCTCTCCGAGCGGCAGGCCGGCATGGGCCAGATGAAATGGCGAATCGCCGATGCAAGTTCATCGACTGAGCCGCGCGCGGTGCAACTGATGATCCGCCACCCGAACGACTCGGGCCTGGCCATGGACCAGTTGACGCGACACTACGACCCCCCGCACTACGTACGCAACGTCCGCATCACCCGCGATGGCGTCCTCGTGCTCGATGCCGATGTGGATTTCTCCATCAGCCAGAATCCTGCATTCCGTTTCCTGCTGGCGCCGGGGCCCACGGACAATCTACGGGCCGAAGTGACCGATTCCACCGACATGAAGTTCGAAAGCAGGTCGGCCGCGCCCTAGCGTGGCGATCCTGCCCTTTGACCGGCGGCAGCAAGCCGCAGCCACCGGGTTCAGTTCAGGTGGCCGCGAGCGCGGTGCGCGACGTCGCCCAATGCCACAGCGGGCTCGCGCCGCTGCCGAGCATGACCGCCAATCCCGTCGCCAGGACCGCCGCGCCCGCCCTCCGCCGCCAGCGACGGCGGGTGGGGAGCGGGCCGTCGTTCAGCCACTTTTCGGCGGCAAGGATCGCGGTGGTCACGGCTGTCCTTCCCTCGTGACTACGCGAGGTCGAAGCGGTCGAGGTTCATGACCTTGGTCCAGGCCGCGACGAAATCCTCGACGAATTTCGCCTGTGCGTCCGAGCTGCCGTAGACCTCGGCCAGGGCGCGCAACTGCGAGTTGGACCCGAATACGAGGTCAGCCCGGGTGGCGGTCCACTTCAGGTCGCCGGTCTTGCGGTCACGGCCTTCGTACACTTCCTTTGCCTCCGAAGTCGCAGTCCACTGCGTGCCCATGTCGAGCAGGTTCCTGAAGAAGTCATTGCTCAGCGCTCCCGGCCTGGTCGTCAGGACGCCATGCTTCGCCTGCCCGACATTGGCGTCCAGCACCCGCAGCCCGCCGACGAGCACCGTCAGCTCGGGGGCGGTCAGGGTCAGCAGTTGCGCCTTGTCGAGCAGCAGCGCTTCGGCGGGAACAGCGAAGCGCTGCTTCTGGAAGTTGCGGAAGCCGTCAGCCACCGGTTCGAGCGGGGCAAAGGAGTCAACGTCCGTCTGCTCCTGCAAGGCGTCCATGCGGCCCGCCGCGAAAGGCACCGTCACGCTGACACCGGCATTCTTTGCGGCCTGCTCGACGCCGGCACACCCGGCCAGCACGATCAGGTCGGCCAGCGAAACTTTCGTGCCGCCTGACGCCGCCTTGTTGAACTCGCCCTGGATGCCCTCCAGCGTCCTGAGCACTTTCGCCAGTTGCGCGGGCTGGTTCGCTTCCCAGTCCTTTTGCGGCGCGAGGCGGATGCGCGCGCCGTTCGCGCCGCCGCGCTTGTCCGAGCCTCGGAATGTGGACGCCGATGCCCATGCCGTGGAAACGAGTTGCGGCACCGTCAGGCCCGACGCCAGGATCTTTGCCTTCAGCGCAGCGATGTCCTGACCGTCGACGAGTTTATGGTTCACGGCGGGAATCGGGTCCTGCCAGATCAACTCCTCCTTTGGCACTTCCGGGCCCAGGTAGCGCGCACGCGGACCCATGTCGCGATGCGTCAGCTTGAACCAGGCACGGGCGAAGGCATCGGCGAACTGGTCCGGGTTTTCCATGAAACGCCGCGAGATCTTCTCGTAGGCAGGATCGAATCGCAGCGAGAGGTCGGTGGTCAGCATCGTCGGCACGAGCTTTTTCGACGGGTCGAAGGCGTGTGGAATCGTGGCGCCGGCCCCCTTGGCGACCCATTGGTGCGCGCCGGCGGGGCTTTTCGTCAGCTCCCATTCGTAGCCGAACAGGTTCCAGAAAAAATTGCCGCTCCATTTCGTCGGCGTGGTGGTCCAGGTGACTTCCAGGCCGCTGGTGATGGCATCCCCGGCCCAGCCCGTGCCGAACGTGCTCTTCCAGCCGAGGCCCTGGGCTTCCAGGTCGCCGCCTTCCGGATCGGAGCCGATGTGCGAGGCGGGGCCGGCACCGTGCGTCTTGCCGAAAGTATGGCCGCCGGCGATCAGCGCGACGGTTTCCTCGTCGTTCATTGCCATGCGGGCGAAGGTCTCGCGAATGTCCCGCGCGGCCGCGACCGGATCGGGGTTGCCGTTCGGACCTTCCGGGTTCACATAGATGAGGCCCATCTGCACGGCGGCGAGCGGATTGGCGAGCTCGCGCTCGCCGGAATAGCGCGTGTCGGCACCCAGCCATTCCTTCTCGGTGCCCCACGAGACATCATGGTCCGGTTCCCACACGTCTTCGCGGCCGCCGGCGAAACCGAAGGTCTTGAAGCCCATGGATTCGAGGGCAACGTTACCTGCGAGGATCATCAGGTCGGCCCAGGAAATCTTGCGGCCGTACTTCTGCTTGATCGGCCACAGCAGGCGGCGCGCCTTGTCGAGGCTGGCGTTGTCCGGCCAGCTGTTGAGCGGCGCGAAGCGCTGCTGCCCGCGGCCGCCGCCGCCGCGCCCGTCACCGGTGCGGTAGGTGCCGGCGCTGTGCCAGGCCATGCGAATGAAAAGGGGACCGTAGTGGCCGAAGTCCGCGGGCCACCAATCCTGGGAATCCGTCATCAGCGCGGTGAGGTCTTTTTTCACCGCGGCGAGGTCCAGGCTCTTGAACTCCTTCGCGTAGTCGAAGCCCCTGTGCATCGGATTGGACTTCGAAGAATGCTGGTGCAGGAGTTCCAGCGGCAGGTGTTTCGGCCACCAGTCCTTGTTCGACGTGCCGCCGCCGAAGGTGTGGTTGAACGGGCACTTGGGTTCGTTGGGCATAGGGTCTCCTGACTTCTGAAGGGGTTACCAGACGAGGGGCAACGCGGCGCAACGCCGCGCCAGCGCGTTCAGTGCGATATTAATCCTTGCCTGCATCGATGCCCCGCTGTTCGGTCGGGCGCCCCGGAACGGAACGCCATGCCGTTATCCTGCCCCAGGGCGCTCGATCGATCCAATGGATTGTTTTGAACGGATCGATAGATAAATCCTATCGCTCCTCCACGCCCGGCGCGGCAGATGCGTGATCCCCGTGCGTTTCGCCGCCGGTCAGACGCGCGTGTCGAGCCGGCTCTTGAAGGGGATGCAGTAGAGCTCGATGGGTTCCGAGCGTCCGCGCAAGGTCAGCGGCGGGAGCGTAATCGCGTCCACTTCCGCGTTGCTTGCCCTGAGCGCCTGCATCACCCGGTCGCTCAGGAGCAGTTCGCCCGCGCGGGCCCGCTGCATCAGGCGCGAGGCGATGTTCACGGCGTCGCCGATGATGGTGAAGCTCATGTACGCGGGTGAGCCCACGTTTCCCGCGACGACTTCGCCCTTGTTGACGCCGATGCCGAGGCCGGTCTCGAGCCCGTACTGCTGTTTCCAGTCCGCCGACAGCACCTCGAACTCGGCAAGCATTTCATACCCGCACTTGATGGCGCGCTCCGCCGCGTCCGGTTGCTCGAACGGGACGCCGAAGCCGACCAGCAGGCTGTCACCCGCCATGTTGAAGATCACGCCGTTATGGCGATACGTCACGCCCGTCAGCAGGGAAAAATACTGGTTGAGCAACTGCACGACCTGGGCGGGTTGCAGTTGCTCGGCCATGCGGGTGAAACCGCGCAGGTCGGCGAACAGGATCACCGCATCGAACCGCGTCTGGAAGCCGACCAGGGGATTGCCCGGCACCCCCGAGGCCGTCAGCATCTTGTCCATCAGGCGGGGGCCGCTCGCCGGATGATCGAACAGGGCATCCGCCGCCGCCGGCGCTTCCATATCCGGCACCGCCTGCCTGCGCGATTGGTGCGCGCTGACGAGCGTCTTGACCCGGACCAGGAATTCCTCGCGCTGCACGGGCTTGCTGAAAAAGTCGTCGGCGCCGACCTGCAGGCCCTTGATGCGGTTCTCGCGTTGTTCTTCGGCGGTCAGGAAGACGACGGGGGTATGCGCCGTGTCGGGATTGGTCTTGATGCGCTTGCACACCTCGAACCCGGACATGCCCGCGATGTGGAAATCGAGGATCACCAGGTCAGGCGCCATGGACGCCGTGACCTGCAATGCCTCTTCGCCGTTGCGGGCAGTGAGGATCTCCACGCCGGAGCGTCGCAGGTAAAGCGACATCATCAGCCGATTGTCGGGTTCGTCGTCGACGATCAGGATGCGAGGCGCCGGACCATCCGAATTGGAGTGCATTGCCATCGTCAGGCTTGTCCCATGAATACGAAGCGAAATCCTGCCATTGTCTCATGCCGCAAGCATCGGCCGGACCGGCGGATTGTGCCGCCTAGCCGGGTTTGCCCTGCATCGCCGCGGGCGGCACCTGCAGCCAGAGGGTCACGGGCCCATCGTTGGTCAGCGAAACCTTCATGTCGGCGCCGAATTCACCGCATTCGACGCGCAAGGGTTGTTGCCTTGCGCGCGCCAGCAGGTACTCGAACAGCCGGCGGCCTTCCTCCGGCGGGGCCGCCGGCGTGAAGCTGGGCCTGTTGCCCTTGCTGGTATCGGCTGCGAGCGTGAATTGCGGCACCAGCAGCAGGGCCCCGGCCACGTCCCGCAGACTCAGGTTCATGCGTCCCTGCCCGTCGGAGAATACGCGATAGCCGAGTAAACGCTCCAGCAGGCGGTCCGCCTGTTCCTCGCGATCGCCGCGTTCGGCGCATACCAGCACAAGCAGGCCGGCGTCGATGCGGGCGATGCTCCGATCCGCCACCACGACTTCGGCACGTGTGACCCGTTGCAGCAAACCGATCATCTATCTTCCTGTTCCCTTGGGTGATTATGACAGTTTTGTGACTGCTTCCCGCGAGGCATTACAATGCGTTTCAGCCTTGCAAAGACAGCGCCTTAGCGCTGCATTCCACTGTTGCGACCCGGGAGCGTCCCATGTTTGCACGCCTGATGCCGACCGAAGGGCGGTTCTTCGAACTGTTCGCAGAGCATGCCGAGGAAATCGTCCAGGCCAGCCGCGAGCTGGCCAGCCTGATGGCCCATTTCGACGACCTGGAACGCCGTTCCTATGTCATCGAGACCATTGAGAAGCGCGCCGACCGCATTGCGCATGCCGCGATCGACCTGCTGCACAAGACCTTCATCACCCCCATCGATCGCGACGACATCCACCAATTGATCACCCGGATGGACGACATCATCGACCTCAT
>Ga0315912_10005524_pt1 | contig 11604 bp, 10 predicted proteins | sample VfabasoilMG_FD_204469 | JGI IMG/M metagenome (GOLD analysis project Ga0315912, IMG submission 204469) | Garden soil microbial communities collected in Santa Monica, California, United States - V. faba soil | ecosystem: Environmental > Terrestrial > Soil > Garden | place: USA: California...
GGCGGGCCCTCGCGGGCCCGCCGCCGTCTCGTTAGTGCGCACCTCGGTGTGACGAGTGTGGGCGGCTACCGTGTCGTGTCGCGCTGGGCCTGCTCGTCGCGGAAGCGGTAGACGATCTCGCCGGGTGCCGCCCAGCCATGGTCGGTGCGCGCGATCTCCTCGGCGCGGAACTTGCGCTCATAGGGACTCTGCAACTGCGCCTCGAGTGTCTCGGTGGACTTCTTGAGCTCGCGCGTGTCGCGCTCGGCTTGCGCGATCTCGCGCTTGAGCTGGGCGATGCGCCAGAAGCTGTGGTCCGAGAGCACCGTGGCCCACGCCAGCCACAGCCCGGCCAGCAGCCAGACCCAGCGCGGCACCTTGCGGGCTTTCGCGCCGAACACGCCGTCGAGCGGGCGTGAGAAGAAGCGGCGCGTGCGATCTCGCGACTTCATCGGAACCTCCCTGTGCCTGCGCGCGGCGTCCGTGCCGCGGTGATCGAGTGTCGCCCCGCGTTCGCGCGGTGCTTCACCGCGGTGCGAACGACGTTGGAAGAACGGTGAGTCCCGAGGAGCTTCAGCGCATGGCCCGGAACGCCGTGCGTCCCGGATAGCTCGCGCTCTCGCCCAGCTGCTCCTCGATCCTCAGGAGTTGATTGTACTTCGCCACCCGGTCGGTGCGACAGAGCGATCCGGTCTTGATCTGGCCGGCGTTCGTGGCCACGGCCAGGTCGCTGATGGTGACGTCTTCGGTCTCGCCCGAGCGGTGCGAGATGACCGCGGTCCAGCCGGCGCGCTGCGCCATCTGCACGGCCGCGAGTGTCTCGGTGAGCGTGCCGATCTGGTTCACCTTGACGAGGATCGAGTTGCCGATGTGCTCGCGGATGCCGCGCGAGAGCCGCGTGACGTTGGTGACGAACAGGTCGTCGCCCACCAGCTGCACCTTGCCACCCAGCTTCTGCGTGAGCTGCGACCAGCCGGCCCAGTCGTTTTCGTCCAGGCCGTCCTCGATGCTGACGATGGGGTAGCGCTCGCAGAGGCCCGCGTACCAGTCCACCATCTGGGTACTGGTGAGCTTCTTGTCGCCCTCACCCGCCAGAACGTAGCCACTGCCATCGTCCTGCCACAGCTCGCTCGCGGCCACGTCCAGCGCCAGCGCGACCTGCTCGCCGGGCTTGTAGCCCGCGGCCTCGATGGCGGTGATCAGCACTTGAAGCGCTTCCTCGTTGGAGCGCAGGTTCGGCGCGAAGCCGCCCTCGTCGCCCACGGCAGTGGCGAGGCCGCGCTTCTTGAGCACACCGTGCAGCGCGTGGAACACCTCCGCGCCCCAGCGCAGTGCTTCGCGGAACGAGGGCGCGCCGAGCGGCACGATCATGAACTCTTGCAGGTCCACGTTGTTGTCCGCGTGCGCACCGCCGTTCACCACGTTCATGAGCGGGACGGGCAGCACGTGCGCGTGCGCGCCACCGAGGTGCCGGTAGAGCGGGACTTCGAGCGAGGCCGCAGCCGCGTGGGCCACCGCCATGGACACGCCCAGGAGCGCGTTCGCGCCCAGCTTGCCCTTGTTGCTCGTGCCGTCCAGCTCGATCAGGCAGCCGTCCACGCCGGCCTGGTCGAATGCGTCCATGCCGAGCAGGGCGGGGGCGATCACCTCGCCGACGTTGGTGACGGCCTTGCGCACGCCCTTGCCGCGGTAGCGCTTGGCCTCGCCGTCTCGCAGCTCGACCGCCTCGTGCTCGCCGGTGGAAGCCCCCGAGGGCACCGCGGCGCGGCCCAAGGCGCCGCCGGCCAGGACACAGTCCACCTCGAGGGTGGGATTGCCGCGCGAGTCGAGGATCTCGCGGGCGCGCAGGGAGGTGATGGTCATCATCGCGCGGCAGGCTAGCCCGGCGGGTCCCGAGGCCGCAAGCGCGCGCAGGCGGCGGCCCGAGCCGTCAGGAACCGTGCAATTGTCCAGATTCCGGCGGTTCCCCGCTCTCATGACGGGTGCGATTCGCGGTAGCTCCACATCGATTCCGACCGCTCCAATCGCGGTTCCAACGCAATTCTGGGCATGTTCTTGACCCGCTTGTGACCGCGAACCTAATGTGCCCCGACATGAAACCTTCGGCCGCTCAGGTTCGTAGCCGCCACTGGACCCCGGGGACGTGAGCGGCGGCGAAGACGCCGATCTCGTCCGCCGGTGCCTGTCGGGTGACCAGCGCGCCTGCCGGGACCTGGTTCGGCGATACGAGCGGCCTGTGTACTCGGTACTCATGCGAGTGCTGCGGCGGGCCGAGGATGCCGAGGACCTGGTCCAGGAGACCTTCGTCCGGGTGTTCCGGGCGCTCGACCGGTACGACACCAACCGGCCGTTCGCGGCATGGGTGTTCACGATCGCCTCGCGACTGGCGATCGACCACCTCCGCCGGCGGCGGGTCAAGACGGTCTCGCTCACCGTCTCGGAGCCGGGTTCCAGCAGTGAGGAACGGGAACTCGACGTGGTGGACCCGGGGCTCACCCCTGACGAATTCACGTCGCACAACGAGGAAGAAGTCCGGGCGGCCGCGCTCATCGACAGCCTCCCGGAGCACTACCGGATCGTCGTGCTGTTGCGTCACCAGCAGGACCTGTCGTACGAGGAGATCGCCGAGGCGCTGCAGCTGCCCCTCGGTACCGTGAAAGCCCGCATCCATCGCGCACGAGCACTGCTCAAGGACCGCATCCAGGGACCGTCATGAACCGCTGCCCGGAGACGATCAAGGTCCAGGACTGGCTGGACGGCGAACTGCCGCCGGCCGAGGCCGCGCGCTTCGAAGCCCACCTCACCACGTGTGGGGAGTGCGAGGCGGAAGCGCTCGCGTTCCGGGTCGTGTTCACCGAACTGCGTGCCGTGCCGCTGCTGGACCCGCGCCCCGAGCTCTTCGACCGCATCATGGACGAGGTGCTGCCGCACCGGACGCCGCGCTGGGTGAAGGTGCTGGGCTGGGGCTACGCCACCACATTCGCCGCCAGCATCGCCGCCATCGGTTCGGCGTTCGTGCTGCCGGGGCCGAGCGCGTGGCTGCGCGGCATCATCGCCGCCGGCCTGCGCTCGCTCACCGAGACCGGGACGTTCGTGCTGCGCTCCACCAGCGAGGGCCTCGCCCGCTTCGGCGAGGCACTCGCCGGCACGAGCGGCGCCGCCCGGCTGATGAAACTCCTGTGGAGTGCGCTCTCGCACCCCGCCGTGTTGCTCACGCTGCTCGCCGCCGTCGGCGTGTGCGCGGCCGTCCTGTGGTGGATGCGACCGCGTGAGCGGCGCGAGTCCGAGGAGATCCCGCATGTGGGGCTGTTGGGCCTCTAGGCGAACTGCTGTCGCGCTGTTGCTGGTGCTGCCCTCCCTGATCGCTGCACCGGCCGAAGCGCAACGTGAGCGCGAGACCACGGTCAAGAAGCCGGACGTCACGGTCACGAGGAAGGTCGAACGCAGCCGCCCGACGATCACCATCTCCTCCTCCAACGACAGCGACAGCACCTCGATCACGCTGCGCGGTGACTTCGAAGCGGGCCCCATCTCGGTGCGCAACGGCGATGGCACCGGCATCGTGCGGCTGTTCTCGGACGCCGAGGTGGGCGCGGGTGAGAAGGTCACGGGCGATGTCGTGGCCGTGTTCGGCTCGCTGCGCGTGGAAGGCGAGGTGACGGGCTCGGCGGTGGCGGTGTTCGGCACCGTGGACCTGGGGCCCTCGTCGCTCGTGCGCGGCGACGCGGTCGCGGTGGGCGGCGGCCTGCGCGAGGCTCCAGGTGCGCGTGTGACGGGCCAGACCGTGCAAGTCGGCTTCCTGCCGCTCACGCTCGGGTTACCGGGCCTGCCCGTCGTGCTCGCCACGATCGCCTTCGCGTGGCTGATCTCTCTGTTCTTCGGCTGGCTCGGCGCCGTGCTGTTCCCGGGTCGCGTGGCGCGCGTCGCGATCACGTCGTCGCGCCGCACCACGGCCTCACTGGCGCTGGGCATCGTCTCGGGCCCGCTGATGCTCGTGACCATGCTGCTGCTCATGGTGACCGTCGTGGGCATCCCGATCGCCATCTTCCTGCCGGTCGTCTACATCGCCGTCGTCTACATGGGACAGATCGCCGCGACGTACGTGCTGGGCTGCAAGCTCACGCGACGCCGGCTGGGCGAGGGCGCGATCGCCCCACCGCTGGTGGCGGGCTCGCTGCTGGTGGCATCCATCTTCGGCTTCGGCGCGATCCTGTGGGAGACACCGGGTGTGGTGCGCACGGCCGCACTGTTCTTCCTGCTGGTCGGCTGCCTGTTGCTGGTCGGGCTCGCCTGCATCGGCACGGGAGCGTTCCTGTTGTCGCGTGCGGGCTCGCGCCCACGCGACATCGGACCGGCCGGCACGGGCGACACGCCGTCACCGGCGGCCACACCGACGCCGAGCGTGTCGGCGGGCTGATCGCCGGGGGCGAGTCGAGCCGTCCGACGGACTCGCTGTGCCGCCTCACCCAGCGCATGGAACGCGGTGGGCCGGAACCCCCGACGAGCGCTCGCGTGTGACGCCACGCCTTGCTGAGAACGCGCGGTCGCAATGCCGGGGTGGTCGGCAACACTCGTTCCCACAGTGCCTTGCCAGCTCGTTGCAGCGCGCCCGGAGCAGCCGTGCACAGCCTCGCCGTGGCACATTCGTCGCGTTAGAGTCCTGACATGGAAAACCGTCTCCCCACCCTCCGCGCCCTGCTCACCTGCGCCACGATCGCCCTGACTCCCCACGGGGCGGCGGCCAGTGAGCTCAAGTCCGCGGCGGCCCACGTGGCCGGCATCGTCGTCCACGACGCCGCTGAGACGCTGCGCGACTACTGCCATCGTGCGGAGGGTCGGCTGTGGCTGGAGCTGCCGGGCGGCGCGCGCTGGGAACTGGTCACCGCCACGACCGACCCGCTCATCGCCAATCCGGGTGACGGCGCGTTTCACGTCTTCGATGCGACCGAGGTGCGCGCCGCGCTCGACGAGGTCGCCTTCCCGATGGGCAGTGTGTCGGCCGAGGTGTTCATCCTGCCCTACCCGCGTCGCGCGAGCCTCGAGTCCGCGGCGGGCCCGGGACTGATCCTGCTGTCACCCGGTGTGCGCGTACTCTCGCGCGAACACCAGCACAGCGAGTTCGTGCACGAGCTGGGGCACGTGGTGCAGTACGCGCTGCTGCCCGACTCCGACCTGGACGGCTGGGAGCGCTACATGGACCTGCGCGGGCTCTCGAGCGAGCGCAACACGGCGACCGCGCCGCACGCCGATCGCCCGCACGAGATCTGGGCCGAGGACTTCCGCGCGCTGTTCGGCGGGATCACCGCCAACGCGAACGGGACGATCGAGAACGCCACGCTCGTACACCCCGCACAGGTGTCAGGCCTGGGCGACTTCATGCGCGCCGTGGCCGAGGGATCCATCGCGAGCAGTGCGGTGCGGCTCGTCTCCGCCCCGGTCGTCAGTGGTGCGGTGAGCTTCTCTCGCTTCGGCACCGAGGCGGCCGTGCTCGACGTGTTCGACAGCGCCGGACGTCGGCTTGCCAGCGTGATGCCGACGGTGGGGGCCAGCAGCGTGGCGTGGAGCTGGAACGGCGAGGACCGTTCGGGTCGCAGGCTGCGCGGTGAAGTCGTGTTCGCCCGCGCGCGTGACGGTCGCGGCGGCGCGGTGCGCGTGGTCGTCACGCACTAGCCGCGACGCGGAACCTTTAGTGCGGGTCCACCGGCAGGATCGCGGGCGTGAACTCGGCGCTGATCATGCGAGAGCGTTCGTCGCCGAAGCCGGCGAAGTTGCGCGCCGCGTCGAACACCGAACGCGGGATCCCGGTGAGGAATCCCAGCCCGCCGCCACCGCCGGTGCTCTTCACCTCGCCCGAGAGCCAGCCTTCGACCTCCTCGACGTCCTCGAGGTCGAGCGGTCGCAACGAGGCGACCACCACCACGTAGAAGGGCGCGGTTGGCGGCAGCTTCTCCAGCGACGCCACCGGGATCACGAGCGTGCGTTCGAGCAGCACGCTCAGCGAGTCGAGCGAGGGCACCGTCAGCGGCGGGCGGCCCGGACGTTCCAGCCGCCAGACGTCGTTGCCCACGTCGTGGCGGATGCGGAACGAACTCTCGACCGAGCGTTCGAGCCGGTCGAACCAGCCGTTGCGCCGCCGCCAGAGTTCAGCGCGCAGCGACAGCGTGGCCGGCATGCCGCGCCCGAGGCTGCTCGCCACCCGCGGCTCGATCGGTTCCTCGAGGCGCAGCTCGACCCACAGCCGCTCGCTCGAGTCGCGCGCCGGCCGGATGGACGTGAGCTGGAAGGCCGACGCACTCGACGCGATCGCGAGTCCCAGCGCACACGCCGCGCAGCACGCCGCGACCCGGGCGCGGCGTGCTGCGGCGCGCGACGAAAGGGCGGGTCTAGCAAGGGGACAGGGGAGCAAGGGGAACGGGGGGCGCTTTCCGGTTCAACCCACTCGCGAGCCATGCTCGTGAGTGGATCGAGCCTGGCTAGAAGGGTCGCTGCAGTCGGAAGGACCAGACGTATTCGGCGGACGGGTCACTCAGGTCGCGGGCGACGTAGATGCGCACATCGTCCTCGGTGCTGGCGAGACCGAATCCCACATCGGTCGTGAAGCGCTGGTTCGTGACGTCCCAGCGATGCGGGCTGTTCCATGCCGTCCCCATGTCGGCGAACGCGATCGCGTGGAGTCCCGCCTCGAAGCCCTCGCCGCGCAGCGCCCACAGGCCGATCGTGTACTCGGCCTGGGCCAGGGCGACCTGGTCGCCGGTCTCGAAGTTGAGCGGGTGTCCGCGCAGCCCGTCCACGCCGCCCACGCCGAAGCGCTTCTGGCGCGGCAACGTGCCGCCCGTGCCCGAGCCCACGACGGCGCGCAGCGACAGCGACGTGGCGGGCGAGAGCCTCACCACGCTGCGCACGTCGGCCAGCAGCCGCGAGTAGTCGAAGTCGCCACCCATGCCGCCGCCCGAGCGCTCGAACTCGATCCAGTGGTAGAGCCCGGCGCGCGACGTGCTCGAGCGGCGCTCGAGCCGTTCGAGCCGCAGCAGGAGCGAACGCGACTGGCCGTCGTCGATGGCGGGGTTCTCGCGCAGGTCGCGCTGCTGGCGGAACAGCGACTCGACGTCGCGATTCACGGTGAGCGAACGGTACTCGTCGCTTCTCGTGTGCAGGCTCACCGTGGAGAAGTCCGGCACGCGCCACGACAGGTACGCGCCGGCGCCCTCGCGTTCGTAGTAGTCGCGGTAGTCCGTGCGGGTGAACAGCAGCGCCAGCGAGTTCTCGAGGTCTTCGACCAGCTGCAGCTCGGGATGCTCGGTGCGCCGCACCATGCTCACGCCCGCCGAGAAGCGAGCCGTCTTCTGGAGCGGCTGTTCGAGCTGCACGCCGTAGAGCGTGGTCTTGCGCCCGGTGGCGTAGTCGAGTCGCGCCCCGATGCGCGGCATCATGGTCTCGGGCCGCTGTGCCTGGTAGTGGACACCGTAACGCACGAGATCCACACGGTCGTACGCGACCACCGCCGAGACCCGCTGCGAGCGGTGCCAGTGATGGCTGCCCCACGTGTCGGGATGATCGAGCAGGTGGTCACCCATGGGGGCGCGCAGCCACTCGGTGTCGGAGCCGAGGCCGATCTGCACGGACTCATCGAAGTCCGGTTCGTGGCCGGTGCTGTCGAAGAACTCCGAGATGGGACGGAAGCGGAGCGTGTCGGAGTGGGACGGGCTCGAGGGCTTCGCGCTGGTGTCGGCCGCGGCGAAGATGGTGGGCAACGGGCCCGCGGAGGCGGGCGTGCTCGCGACGGACAGCGAGGTTCCAGCGAGAAGGGCGAGCAGGGCGAGCAGCGTGGGTGAGAAGGGGCGAAGGGCGGTCACGGATCCTCCGGAGAAGGTCGGGGGTACGCCCGATGCCACATGGCAAGCCCCGTACCACGATAGCCGTCTGCCGAGTGCGCGCAAACCTGCGCCGGGCGAGGGGTTGTACGGGCGCGGTGGCACGAAGGTTCCGCGCGGCGTGGCGCTGCGGCCACGGGGAGTGGCGGAGGTGCGGCGGGGGGGCGAGCTTGGGCCCCGAAGCGCTCGGGATTGCGGCCCGACGAGCTTCCTCGCGCGATCAGGCAACAGGGCGGCGGACTGGCGCTGCGAAAGATCCTCGAACCCATGTGAGCCTCGAGCCGAGCATGAGCCGCGGCTCGAGAGGCAGCGGTCGGGCGAGAACGTCCTGCTCGAGGTCAAGACTCGGCACCTGAGACTCGCGCCAGAGGGCCTTGCACAGACTTGGCTTGACGGCTCCGCGCGGGGATAGTTTCGGGACTCCGAGAATGCCTGGCCGAATAGGCGTATTCGCTCGCCAGCTGGACCCATTGCCGACTTCAGCGCGAACTCGCGAAAATTGTTGTCGCGACCCGATTCATGCGGCGTGCGGGCACGTACGAGCGTCGAAAACTCGCGTGATATGAATCGAGCGTGCCCCCGAGCGCACCCGCCCCCGCGGAGTCGCACTCATGCACCGATTCTCCCGGATGCACCTGTCGCCCGAGGCAGCCATGGGCTGCCTCGACGCCATCGACCTCGAGGAGAAGTCCAAGCTCGCCGAAGGCATCTCGCTCATCGCCGTGATCGACCACCGTCGGGACTACCTCGCTGCGGGGTACTCGAGCATGTTCAGCTACTGCACGGGGCGGTTGCGCATGTCCGAGGACCGCGCCGTCCGGCGCATCGAAGTCGCCCGGGTGACGCTCAAGGTCCCGGAGGTACTCGAATACCTGGCTGACGGCCGGCTCAGTGTGACGACTGCCTGCGTCCTGGCCCCGCACCTCACGCCGGAGACGGCGACTGATCTGTTGGCGGTCGCGGCTTACCGGAGTCGGCAGGAGATCGTGCGGCTGCTGGCGGAGCGGTCACGTCCCGCGTTGGGGGAGACGCTGCCGCTTGACGCGCCCACCCAGGTTGAGGACTCGTCAAGTTTATCCGCACCGGTGCGGATAGATTCGCTCGCCGAGTCGTGCGCAGCTTCGGGGGGCGAGTCGAGCGCCGAGCCGACTCCGCCGGCGCTGGCCAACTCTCGACGCCGCGGCCGGGTCTCGCCGTCCGCGAACGGCGGCTACGACGTCCGCCTTTCGATCACCGACGAGGAGCACGGCGTCCTGCGTCAGGCGACGGCGCTGCTGGGCCATGCGGAACCGTCCGGAGACCCGGCGCTGGTCTACGCCCGGGCGCTGAAGCACTACCTCGCGCACCTGGAGAAGCAGCAGCTCGGAACCTCGCGTTCGGCGTCTACGCGCCCGAAGTCAGGGACCACGCCAGGATCACATGCCCCGGGGCAAGTGAATGAGCCGCGTGGCCGTGGCATCCCCAAGGCCCTGCGCCGCCAGGTCTGGGAACGCGACGGCGGCCGCTGCGCGTTCGTGAGCACGGACGGCCATCGCTGCGAGGCGACTCGCAGGCTCGAGTTCGACCATGTTGTGCCGATCGCCCAGGGCGGCGAGACGACGCTTCAGAACCTCAGGTTGCTGTGCCGGCCGCACAACCAGTACGAGGCCGAGCGCGTACTCGGGAAGGACCACGTCGCGTCGAAGCGTGAACTCGCGCAGCGCGAGCGCGCCAAGACCAAGGCCGCAGCCAGGGCATCCAAGGCACGAAGGCAGGTGCGAGACGAGGCGCTACAAGCACGCCACGACGACGTGTTCGAAGCGCTCCGCGGCCTCGGATACGAGGTCGCCAGAGCCCGCCGCGGCGCCGCGTTGGTGGACACGATGCCCGTAGCATCGCTCGAGACGTGCATGAGAGCCGCGCTGACCCACCTCGCGCGCCCGCTCATCCTGCGCAGCGAGCGGCTGGCGAGGTGCAGCGCGTGACGGCCGGAAGCCAGATACGCAATGGCGGCGAAAACACCCGTCCGATCGCGCGTCGGCGGATCGATTCGTCAGCAGGCGGGAATTCATTCGACCGGCGCATGGGCCCTCCGGCGTCGGGCCGTCGCGACTACCTTCTCGCGATCCCGTACTTCCGCATCTTCCGGTGCAGGTTCGTCCGGTCGATGCCCAAGCCGGCGGAAGCCTGCGTGACGTTCCAGTCGGCGGCCTCGAGTGCGCGGCGGATGGTGTCGATCTCGCTCCGGGCCACCTTGCCCTTCAAGCCCGCGTCCTCGCCCTCCTCGGGCGGGCTCTCGAGCCACGCGTCGAGATCGGCGGCGGCGATCTTCGCGTCGGGCACGAGCACGACGGCGCGTTCCATCAGGTTGCGCATCTCGCGCACGTTGCCGGGCCAGTGGTACTCCTCGAGCAGCTCGCGCGCGTCGTCATTCAGCGTCATGGGGCCGCGGCCCTCGGCGGCGGTGAAGCGGTCCAGGAAGTACTGTGCGAGGCGCGCCACGTCGGCCTTCCGCTCGCGCAGCGGCGGCACCACGACGGGCAGCACGTTCAGCCGGAAGTACAGGTCCTCGCGGAAGTCACCGGCCTTCACGGCCGCGGCGAGGTCCTTGTTGGTGGCGGCCACCAATCGCACGTCCACCTTGGCGGTGCGCGTGCCGCCGACGCGTTCGATCTCGCCGGTCTCGAGCGCACGCAGCAGCTTGGCCTGCGCTTCGAGTGCCAGGTCGCCGATCTCGTCCAGGAACAGCGTGCCGCCGTCGGCCAGTTCGAGCCGGCCCTTCTTGGTGGCGACCGCGCCGGTGAACGCGCCCTTCTCGTAGCCGAACAGCTCGCTCTCCAGCAGGTCCTTCGGGATCGCGGCGCAGTTCAACTTCACGAACGGCCCGCTCGCGCGCTTGGAATGCGCGTGGATGGCGAGTGCGGCCAGTTCCTTGCCGGCGCCGTTCTCGCCGGTGATGAGAACGCGGCCATTGCTCGGCGCCACACGGCGGATCTGCTCGCGCAGCCGCTCCACGGCGGGGCACTCGCCGACGATGCCGAGTGTGGCCTCGTCCATGTCGAGTTCCGCGGGCGCCACGGCACCGGCCGCGACCTTCGCCGCCCCACCCGCCGCCTCAGCCGCCCCTCGGCGCAGGCGCGTGACCTTCACCGCCTCGCGCAACACGTCCAACAGGTGCTCGGGGTCGGGCGGCTTGGCCACGAAGTCGAATGCGCCGCGCTGGCCGGCCTTGACGGCGTTCAAGATGGTGCTCTCGCCCGAGACCACGATCACCGCGGTGTCGGGGGAGTGCTCGCGGATGCGCACCAGCGCGTCGAGCCCGTGTTCGCCGGGCATGCTCAAGTCCAGCAGCACGGCATCCCAGCGGCGCTTCTCCAGCGCCTCGTACGCGGCATGCGCGTTGGCCGCTTCGCCCACTTCGTGCCCCTCGTCCTCCAGCACGCCGCGCAGCTGGCTGCGGATCGCGGGGTCGTCGTCCACGGTCAGGACCGCGAAACTCTCACGCTCGGGCATCCGTGCTCCTCGGAACCAGCGGCAGCGTGAGGCGTGCCACCGCCCCGCCACCTTCCCGGTTGGTCAATGTGATGTCGCCCTGGTGTTGCTGCGCGATGTCGCGCACGAATGCCAGCCCCAGCCCACTGCCTCGCCGCCGCGTGCTCACGTAGGGTTCGAACACGCGGTCGGCCACGTCCGCCGAGAGCCCGTGGCCGCGGTCGCGCACCTCGAGCCACGCCGCGCGGCCATCGGCACCGGAAGCCACTTCCACCTCGCCGCT
>Ga0315912_10005525_pt1 | contig 11601 bp, 9 predicted proteins | sample VfabasoilMG_FD_204469 | JGI IMG/M metagenome (GOLD analysis project Ga0315912, IMG submission 204469) | Garden soil microbial communities collected in Santa Monica, California, United States - V. faba soil | ecosystem: Environmental > Terrestrial > Soil > Garden | place: USA: California...
TTGTTGTTGGAAGCTGAGCACGTTATTCGACATCTGGCGGCAGAAAAGAACATAGAGGTGAGTATTGATTGCGCAAAAAAACTCATGGTTGAGACCGACAGAAAACGACTTTACCAAGTTGTGCTGAATGTAATGAGTAATGCGGTGAAATATACTGAGCAAGGCTCGGTGTTAGTTAATGCGGTAATGAATAACGAGCAACTGTACATTAATATCCAGGACACAGGTATTGGTATAGACGAGGCGGGGCTAACCAGTATATTTAAACCTTTCGAGCGCGTGGAATCAAGGCTTAGAATTAAAACGTTAGGCACAGGCCTAGGTTTATACCTCACCCGTAAAATTTTAACGCAATTGATGGGTGGCACAATTGAAGTAGATAGCACGCCAGAAGTTGGTAGTATCTTTACAATTTGTATCCCGCTAAAAACACCTGAGTTGGTGGCAGGACCTATTATCTCTGTCCTGGAGGACGCGCCGGAATGACTACAGCCCTGATTATAGAAGACAACGAAGATAATTTAGAGTTGATTAAATTCATACTCGAACAAGCCAATTATAAAACGCGTTCTGTCATGAGCGGCGTTGAAGGCGTGCAACAAGTAACAACCATTCCACCTGATTTTGTGATTTTAGATATACAATTACCCGATATAAATGGCTTAGAGGTGCTAAGACGCATTCGGGCGCATCCGGTGGGCAGAGATATTCCAATAATAGCTATGACGTCCTATGCCATGTCTGGGGACAAAGAAAGACTGATGGCAGCAGGCTGTACTGCGTACATAGAAAAACCAATAGATCCAATGTTAGTAATTGGACAAATAGAACAAGTCATTGGCGGGGAGGCCAGTAAATGAAGATTTTGGTTGTTGAGGATGACGAAAACTCAAGAAAACTACTCGAAACGGTGCTAGCCGCTGAGGATTATCAAGTCATTAGCTTCGATAATGGTTTTAAGGCTTTAGAGCATTTGGAAGCGGAATCAGCGGATCTGATTATTTCAGATATTCTGATGCCCGAGATGGATGGTTACGATTTATGCAAAGCGGTTAAGCAGCACCATAACCTACAGAAGATACCTTTTGTTTTTTATACAGCCACTTATACGTCTGCTCAAGATGAACGCTTTGCAATGACCTTAGGTGCTACTAGGTTTCTAGTTAAACCCATGCCTATCAAAGAGCTTTTGGGAGTCATTGCAGATGTAATTAAATTAGAAGCAAGTTCTAAAATTGCTAAGGGACGGGGCTTATATCGTACAAGCCCGTCAAAGATAGATAAGCTGCATGCAGATAGGGTTCGGGCGAAGCTTGATGAAAAAATAGTCGAGCTCAACGAAGAAAAGAATAAATTAATTGAAAATGAAGCGCGTATCCGCGATTTTGCCGAAGCATCCGCCGATTGGTTTTGGGAATCAGACAAGAGCCTAAATATTAGTGTGGTTTCAGGTGGGGCGACAGGATTTAATTTTAGCAATTTGACTGATTTTGCCAATGCTTGCCAAAGTCACACTTCGAATGAGATGCTTAAAATTTTGCAAGCGCATAAAAAGTTTTCTGATTTTATAGTGCATTCAACTGACAAAGCAGGAAAGATATCCTATATGCGTGTGTCTGGAAAGCCTGTGTTTACTAGAGGTGAAGTCTTTATTGGCTATCGTGGTGTTGGGCGTGATGTGACTGAAGTGATTGCACTGAATCGGCGTGTGGAATTTTTAGCTTCGCATGATGAACTTACAGGTTTGCCAAATCGAAGTTTGTTTAGACAGCGTTTAGAGCATTCGATCTCAAAGGCGGAGCGCGCTGGACAGCAACTATTGCTGCTGTTTTTCGACCTAGATCATTTTAAAATGATTAACGATACGCTTGGGCATGAGGCGGGAGACTTATTGTTAGTGCAGGCGACTAAGCGTATTACGGAACGAGCACGTGCTACGGATATATTATGCAGATTGGGTGGCGACGAGTTTGTGATGGTGATGGAAAGTGCTTCTCCACAAGATGGACACCGCTTGGTGCGCGAAATTATTGCCGCTTTTGCAGTCCCTTTTGAAATTCAAGGGCAGCGTGTCTATACCACAGTAAGCATTGGAGTAAGCGTTTATCCTGACGACACAACCGATCCGCAAACTTTGCTGTTGTATGCCGATTTAGCAATGTACCGAGCCAAACAAAACGGACGTAACGATTTCGAGTTCTATACGACTGGGCTTAACTTTATTGCGCATCAATGGCTCGAGATGGAGCATGGGTTGCGTAAAGCCCTGAAAGAGGATCAATTATTTGTGGCTTATCAACCGCAAGTCGATAATGAAAATATGCAATTGGTCGGAATGGAAGCTTTATTGAGATGGCGCCACCCTGAGCGTGGTTTAATTCCACCACTTGAGTTCATTAAAATTGCAGAGCAGTCATCATTAATCAACGATATTGGTGAGTTTATACTTGAGGCCAGTTGCAAACAAATACGAGAGTGGCTAGATGCGGGCTTTCGTGTGCCTCGTGTATCAATCAATATTTCGGCTCGACATTTACGCTCTCCAAATTTAAGTAAAGCGTTAATGCGAATTTCTGAAAAATATGGAATCTTGCCCGGGATGCTTTGCATAGAAATTACCGAGCATGCTTTATTAGAGCATGCAGAGGATGTGAAAAAGAATATGAGCTATATTAAAGAAGCGGGATTTCATATCTCGTTAGATGATTTTGGTATGGGGCATTCATCATTACTTTATTTAAAGCGTTGGGCTGTGGATGAGGTAAAGATCGACCAATCCTTTGTTGAAGGTTTGGAAAACAATGAAGAAGATCGCGTAATTGTGAAAGCAATAGTTGCCTTGGGGGACGCGCTGGGACTGAGCCTGGTAGGTGAAGGGGTTGAGAGTCAGCAGCAATCTGACTTTTTATTGGCGAGTGGCTGCAAAATCATGCAAGGATACTTTTATTCGCCGCCATTGTTAGCTTCTGAAATAGAAACTTGGTTAAAAAAGTAACTTTTTAATGCCGCTTCAAGCCGCCTAGCAAAGCAGCTAGCGGCTTTTTACTTGCTACCGCACTTTTACGGGTTTCACTTTTTATACTTGCTTCTGCTGGCTCGTAAGGTTTATCAAACCATGGGTCATTATTAGCGTTACTGCCCTTGTTTTGTTTGCTATTGTGGCTTAAGCGTGAATGTTCCAAACTATGTACGTGTTTGCCAGATTCGGTCTGATTTTTAGATTTACTGCGAGCGTTACTGCTATGTTCTATTTTAGCTGCCTCGCGGGGAATACTTTTTTTAATTAGCTTCTCAATTTCTGCCAGATATTTTTCTTCGTCTTCGCACACTAGTGAGATGGCTGTACCACTAGCACCAGCTCGGCCTGTACGACCAATGCGATGTACATAATCTTCTGGTGCGGATGGAATTTCGTAATTAATCACCATCGGTAAATCGCTAATATCCAAGCCGCGTGCAGCTACATCAGTTGCCACAAGCGCAGTGACCTTACCTTGTTTAAATGCATCTAGCGCGGCTAAGCGTTCCTGTTGGCTTTTATCACCATGAATTGCATCGGCAGCGATACCTTCTTTTTGCAAGGTACGGCTTAATTTGCTAGCAGTGAGCTTGGTTTTGGTAAAAATGATTACCTGATTCGCAGCCTCATTTTTAAGTAATTGGGTTAAAAATGTTTGTTTTTTACCTTGTTCTAACAGATAAACCTTTTGGGTCACATTCTCTGCAGTAGCATTACTACGTGCTACCTCTACTAACGTTGGGTTAGTTAAAAAATCATCTGCAAGTTTTTTGATTTCGTTAGAAAAAGTAGCGGAGAACATCATATTTTGCCGCTGTTTTGGTAATAACGCTAAAATGCGTTTTAAGTCAGGCATAAAGCCCATATCGAGCATTCTGTCTGCTTCATCTAATACCAAGATTTGCACCTGATTTAAGCTTAATGTCTTTTGTTCAATATGATCTAGCAAGCGTCCTGGCGTTGCTACTAAAACTTCTACACCGCTTTTAAGGTGAGGCGTTTGCGTTTTAATATCAATGCCGCCAAATACTACTAAGCTGCGCAAGGCAGTATTTTTGGCATAAGCCTTAATGCTATTTTCTACTTGAATTGCTAGCTCACGTGTTGGTGTTAAAACTAAGGCACGCACGGGGTGCTTGGCCGGAGAAGTGCTGGTGCTGGCTAATGGCAGCAATTTTTGTAAAAGCGGTAATGCAAATGCGGCAGTTTTACCTGTGCCGGTCTGTGCACCAGCCATTAAATCCAGACCCTGCAAGGCTAGAGGAATCGCCTGGGCTTGGATAGGTGTTGGTGTGGTGTAACCGGACTCAGTGATTGCCTGTAACAAAGGCGTCGCAAGCCCCAAAGAGTTAAAATGAACAGCGTTTTCTATACTCATAAATGTTTAAGCAAAGTTACGTGAACGTTTAGTGTTATCACCATTATTGCGGCGTGGGCTATTGTTGCCGTTATTATTACGTTGTGAACGTGGTTTACCAAATTTTTCGCCGGATATTTTAGCAGAGCCAGTATTAGGGTTGCGTGGGTTTACACCAGAGCGAGCAGGTTGAGATTCGCCAAAGCCACGGGTTAATTCACGGGCAAATTGCATGTCGGTATCTTTGGTGTAGTTGCGACTGTTGCCGTTCACATCGCGTGGCCTAACATCACGATTACCTGCATTCTCGGAACGGTCATTGATGCGAGCCGGTTTGTTTGAAAAGTTCCCGTTGGATTGTGGTCTGTTACTTCTAGGCGTGTCGCCGAAAGTGGCACGATTACCAAAAGTACGCTCTGCAGAATTGCGATTAGATGAGCTACGAACGTGCTCAGTACCATTATTGCGCGGTTGATAGCCACTACCGCCACCGGGTTTGTGTGAGCGTTCGTTACGGCTATTCCTGCTTGCGCCACGGCTGCCACCATTATGTTTCCCATCTGGGCCATCCATTTTCATGGCACGTTTCGGCTCAAAACCTTCAATCACCGCAGCTTCCATACGTTGGCCGGTAAATTGCTCAATCTTGCGCAGAATATGCCTATCCATATTTGAAGCGAATGAAATCGCAATACCCTTGTTGCTGGCACGACCTGTTCGGCCGATGCGGTGTACGTAATCTTCGGCAAATTTAGGCAAATCGTAATTAATCACATGGCTAACACCTTGCACGTCAATACCGCGCGCAGCAACATCTGTTGCTACCAATACTTTAACGTCACCATGACGCAGCTTGGTCAGTGTGCGATTGCGTGCGCCCTGAGTCATGTCACCGTGCAACGCAGCCGTTTTGTGGCCAGCAGCGTATAGGTCTTCTGCGAGCACGTCTGCATGACGCTTGGTGCTGGTAAAAATAATGGCTTGATTCATATCAGGCGCAATGAGCAAATGCTCCAGCAGTTTATTCTTATGGGTCATGTCGTCTACAAAGTGTAGACGCTGCTCGATATTCGCATGCTTTTCTTTTTGTTGTGCAACTTGAATGGTTTTGGGATTTTTTAGGATATCGCGTGCAATGCGGCCAATATTGCCGTCCAACGTGGCTGAGAATAACAAAGTTTGGCGCTCTACTGGTAAAGCTTGGCAAATACGTTCTACATCGGGCATGAAGCCCATGTCTAGCATGCGGTCTGCCTCATCTAGCACCAGCATTTGTAAACGACTTAAATCGATGCGGCCGCGCTCCATATGGTCAATAAAGCGGCCTGGTGTCGCCACTAAAATGTCTAAGGGTTGCGACAACAATTTGTTTTGTAGAGGATATGGCATACCGCCAACGATGCTGACTGTGCGGGCACGGATATATTTGCCGTATTTGCGTGCAGATTCATTCACTTGAGCTGCCAATTCGCGTGTTGGCACGAGTACCAAAATACGCGGACCACGACTTCTGGATTCGTGCGGAGTTGCGAGTAGATTTAATGCCGGTAACGTAAAACCTGCGGTTTTGCCTGTGCCGGTTTGAGCCGAGGCCATAATGTCGTGCCCAGCTATAATTTCCGGAATAGCTTGTGCCTGAATTGGCGTGGGTGTAGTGTAACCAGCTTCTTCAATCGCACGTAAGATGGATGGGTGTAGGTTTAATGATTCAAAAGACAAAATAATTCCCTAAAATAAAATATATAAAGGGCGCAAGCATTGGCAAATATGGCACACATGGTGCATAAACGCAGAAGAGTATGATGTTTAAAACTTCTTTACCGGCGCACGGGCATAGCCACTAACCGATAAATGAGATGTAACTTCAAAATTTCACGAGTTACGACAGGTCAGGGCGATGAATCTAAAACTTGATAATATTTTTTTAAAAAATATTGATGCAAAAGTTTTAACTTGCGCGCAGTATAAACATTTAATCGCTAAAGTCAAATTTATTTAGTGGAATTTGACTCTATTTGATTTAATTGAATATTTAATTAATCGCGTATTCAGTCTAATTGAGGTGCTTGTCATGAAAAAAATCAATCAAAATTTTCGTTTTTCTATTTATTTCAGTTTGCTGGTTCTTTTAAGTTATGTAATAACTCCGTCTGCCATGGCAAACCATATCAGCCAATCGAAGCAGGGTAATTTGGATGTGTACTATTTCGGCGGGGCAATGGCAAAAACATCGAGCCATGCAGCCAACCAGGGAAGCAGGCAGTTTATGGTAGCTGACAACAGTGCCGATGAAGAAGTTGATATGCAGACCAAGCGTGAGAATATGATTAAAGACTGCGAGGATAATCGCGGCGTTGATTGTGAAGAGAAAGTCGATGTCGAATTGGAGGCTCAGCAGCTTGATAACAAAAACATCATATATCAGGACGGCCGATTACGGCCCAGACCCAGACCTAGAGTGGGTCAATAGCAAAAATTATTTATCATTTTTCTAGCTTTGACTAAGTAGGGACCTGTGTCTACCAACTAAGCAGTTAATGTGTCCGATTCTGTGTTAAAATCGCGCCCTTCCAAACAGTTTAGCAGCCTACATGTCTCGAAATTTAAGAAATATCGCCATTATCGCCCACGTTGACCACGGTAAAACTACCATGGTGGATAAACTATTACAACAATCCGGCACATTTGCATCGCATCAAGCGGTGACCGAGCGTGTGATGGACAGTAATGATCTAGAAAAAGAACGTGGCATTACTATTCTGGCAAAAAATACCGCAGTAAACTTTGAAGGTACACACATTAATATCGTGGATACGCCTGGCCATGCAGACTTTGGTGGTGAAGTAGAGCGTGTATTAGGCATGGTAGATGGCGTAGTGCTATTGGTAGATGCTGTAGAAGGGCCAATGCCACAAACACGTTTCGTTACAAAGAAAGCTTTGGCACTTGGACTGAAGCCGATTGTGGTGATTAACAAAGTTGATCGTCCGGGTGCGCGTTGTGATTGGGTCATTAATCATACTTTTGACTTGTTTGCCAATTTAGGCGCAACCGATGAACAACTGGACTTCCCTGTGGTATATGCCTCGGCGCTCAATGGTTTTGCAACGCTGGATATGAAGACGCCATCAACCACCATGCGCCCATTGTTTGAAACAATTCTAAAGCACGTAGAGCCGCCAGAAGGTGATTCGGATGCGCCATTGCAATTACAAATTTCCGCACTGGATTATTCAAGCTACACAGGCCGCCTTGGTGTTGGACGTGTGCGTAATGGTCGCATTAAACCCGGTCAAGCTGTGGCGGTTATGAAAGAAAACGAACAACTTGGGCAAGGTCGCATCAACCAAGTATTGGGGTTTCAAGGCTTAGAACGTGTGCCAGTCGACGAAGCAGAAGCAGGTGATATTGTCATTATCTCGGGACTGGATGCGATTGGTATCGGTTTCACCATCGCGGATAAAGACAGTCCAGTGGGCTTACCACATTTGGGCGTAGATGAACCAACGCTCACTATGGACTTTATGGTAAACACATCGCCATTGGCGGGTACGGAAGGTAAGTTTGTAACTTCGCGACAAATTCGTGACCGTTTGACCAAAGAATTGCTCGTCAACGTGGCTTTGCGTGTTGAAGATACCGAAGATACCGATGTGTTCCGCGTGTCTGGCCGTGGTGAGTTACATCTGACTATTTTGCTGGAAAATATGCGTCGTGAAGGCTTTGAAATGGCTGTTGGTAAGCCACGCGTGGTATATCGTGATGTTGAGGGCGAAAAATGTGAACCATACGAAGTTTTAACCGTAGATTTGGAAGATGACAATCAAGGTGTGGTGATGGAAGAGCTTGGCCGCCGCCGTGGTGAGTTGCAAAATATGGAATCCGATGGCAATGGGCGTACACGTTTGGAATACAAGATTCCAGCGCGTGGCTTAATCGGTTTTCAATCAGAGTTTTTAACCATGACACGTGGTACTGGCCTGATGGCGCATATTTTTGATGAATACGCGCCAGTGAAGCCTGATATGCCAGGTCGTCGTAACGGCGTGCTTATTTCTGCAGAGCATGGCGAAGCGGTAGCTTATGCCCTATGGAAATTGCAAGATCGTGGAAAGATGTTTTCAGTACCGGGCGATAAGCTTTACGAAGGCATGGTTATTGGCATTCACAGCCGCGACAATGATTTGATTGTCAATCCGATTAAAGGCAAACAGCTTACCAATGTGCGTGCTTCCGGTACCGATGAAGCGGTGCGTCTTGTACCTGCTGTGCAGCTGACCTTGGAAAGTGCAGTAGAGTTTATTGATGATGATGAATTGGTAGAAATTACGCCAAAAAATATTCGCATTCGTAAGCGTCATTTATTGGAGCATGAGCGTAAGCGTGCTTTGAAAGAGTAGAAAGAACCAGCTTCGGCTGGTTTTTTATTAAAGAGGATTAATCGTTTAAACGAATCAGGCTATGTCACTTAAAATTTTAATTCGTTTGAAATGTTGACTCTTTGTGATTAAGATAAACGTTTAAAATCAAAAATATGAAACATTATGAATGACAAAATGAATAAAACTTCGATTTGTAGCGTCGTTGCTTTAGATATTATTGATTATTCAAAAAAAACGGCTACAGAACGGGCTGAGATTAAAGGCCAGTTTGATAACTTAATCAACCTTGCAGTTATTGATATCCCAGAGGCTGACCGTATTATAGTTGAGACGGCGCAAGGCGCTGTGATTGCCTGTAGCGGCCCGCTAGAAGATGCATTGGAAGATGCACTATTTATCTCACTTACCATTCGCGATGAAATTTTAAAAAATAATATTCAAAGCTTGAAGCCACTTTACGTACAGTTAGGCATAAATTTAGGCTCTGTTGTGCGCGTAGAGGGTAAAAAAGGACAGACGGATATTATTGGTGAAGGTGTGGACGAGGCTAAGAGAATTATGAGCTTTGCTAATCCGAACCAGATTTTGGTTTCACGTGTGTATTACGAAATGGCATCTAAGTTAACGCAAGAAATCTTAAAAATGTTTGAGCAATACGACATGCACGCTCACGATCAGGATATTTTCGCTGTACGTCTGCTTAAAGATCAAGCAGCCACAAAAGAATCTGCCAATGACTCAGCGCCTGAGAACTGGCAGTTATCGTCAAAGAAAATTAACTGGGTGTACGTTGTTGGCAGTGTGTTGGCTTTTGCTGGATTTTTTGTTTTAGGTAAATGGATATTAACGCCAATTGAACCGACTATTACTATGGACCCACCGGTAGTGATAGCCCCCACGATTAAACCTGAAAGCAAGCCGACGGCAGATAGCACTAAGCAGGCTGCCGAACCTGCACAAACTGTCGAGTCAAGCCAGATTGCCGAATCAGGTTCAGCTAATGAGTCTGGTCAGCCAGTTAAAACAACTCAGGAACAGCCTAAGAAAGGTAAAACACTTCAGAAAAAACCTACGCAGAAAACTGAAGTACAGGCTAAGACGTCACCAACTAAAGAGTCGGCTAGCAACACCAAAGAGTCCGAAATAGGTAATGCTGAGAAACCCACAGCTAATGTTGCTGATAGTCATTCAGCTTCAAGCACTGCAGCAAAACCTACAGAATCAAAAACAGAAAAAAATACTGCACGTGAGAAATCTGGCTGGCAGACCTTTAAAGATAGCGTCACAAGCGGTACCGAGCGTAAGTGCACGCAAGCTGAAATTGCTATGAATCAATGTGCTAAGTGATGGGCGCTTAATTTAAGCCAAGTTCTGAAAAGAATTTGGCTTTTTTATTTGCTTTTCAGTACGATACTAAACTGAGTAGCAGACGGAGAGGTGGCAGAGTGGTTGAATGTACCTGACTCGAAATCAGGCGTACGTGAATAGCGTATCGAGGGTTCGAATCCCTCCCTCTCCGCCAGCCCTCCGTTCTAACTTCACGTTTATTTAAACTACCACTGATCCTCACTATGCTGGAAACTCGAGACCTCCCGGTCTTTCTTTTTCTTCTGTCGGCTCATTCCTACTATTAAATAGGACTTTATCTAATAGCAGGTAACCTTAACTCAGAATTATATTGAGATACATTCATTTTTCTTGGATGAAAGATAATTTTTATTTACTGATTTAAGGAGAATATCATGAAGAAGATATATATATTTATCACCACAGTTGCTTTGGCTATGGCCTACAACCATGCTGGTGCAGAACCGGTAGATAGCGGGCCGCCGGCGCAACAGCAGAAAGATAGCGTTCCTCCGTCAACCACACATGGCGATTTTCTTGAACCCCAGCCTGATGAAAATGGCGCGAATGCAGATACTCAAAACCAAAATAAAAAGGCAATGAAGAAACATAATAAGAATACGAAAAAGCCTGATGCAGCAGTTAAGGGTAAAAATCAGACTGAGCAACCTAGTACAGGCGGTGTGACTGTAGAATAAATCGCTTAGGCTCTGAAACACTGTGAATTAGGTGCATCTAATTCACAGTATTCAGTGTTAATTCTACTCAATACCCTGACTTGCCAAGTAGTCTTCATAATTACCGGTGTAATCAACGATACCATCAGGTTTGATTTCAAGAATACGTGTCGCGATAGAACTTACAAATTCACGGTCGTGACTCACAAAGAACAATGTACCTTTGTATTTGTCCAGAGCAGTATTTAATGCTTCGATAGATTCCATATCCATGTGGTTAGTAGGTTCGTCCATTAGCAGCACGTTGGTTTTGGCGAGCATCAGCTTGCCGTAAAGCATACGGCCTTTTTCCCCACCTGATAACACTTTAACGGACTTTTTGGTGTCTTCACCGGAAAACAGCAATCGTCCCAGCATGCTACGCACTGCTTGGTCATCTTCATTGGTTTGGCGATATTGTGCCATCCACTCGAATAGAATTTCATCTTTTTCAAATTCATATTCATGGTCTTGTGCAAAGTAGCCAAGCTTGGCTTTTTCCGCCCATTTTACCTCGCCATGTTTTGATTTTAAATCGCCCGCTAGGCAGCGTAGGAAGGTAGTTTTACCCACGCCATTTTCACCGATAATCGCGACTTTTTCACCAGCTTCAAATATAAGTTCTACATCATTGAACAAAGGTTTATCGAAGCCGTGTGAAAGTTTTTTAATCTCAACCGCGTTACGATGAAGTTTTTCACGGTCGTCAAATTCAAAACGAATAAACGGAAATTGACGGCTTGAGGGCTTGAACTCCTCGATTTTAATTTTGTCGATTTG
>Ga0315912_10005526_pt1 | contig 11600 bp, 17 predicted proteins | sample VfabasoilMG_FD_204469 | JGI IMG/M metagenome (GOLD analysis project Ga0315912, IMG submission 204469) | Garden soil microbial communities collected in Santa Monica, California, United States - V. faba soil | ecosystem: Environmental > Terrestrial > Soil > Garden | place: USA: California...
TACGTCTGCTGCTGCCCGGTGACCACGTAACTCGCGCCGCAGTCGCGGCACTTGAGGAGGCCTGAGAAGAGGTAGCGGCGGCGCGCGATGCCGCCCGCCGAGCCGGCCGCGGCGAACCTGCTCAGCCCCGAGCGGATCGCCGCTCCGACGCGCGACGACGCGGCCGCCTGGCGCGCGCGCACCTTCGCCCACATCTCTTCGTTGACGATGCGTAGGTGCGGCACGGCGACCTCGACGCGGTCCTTGTCGGGGCGGCGGAGGAACACCTTGCGGTCGCGCTCCGGGTCGATCACGCGCCTGCTGCGGTTCCAGACCCGCACGCCTGCGTAGGTGGAGTTGTTGAGTATCCCCGACCCGCGCTTCGGGTCGCCGTAGATCGCCGACGCGAGCCAGCGGCTGCGCGGCCTGTCGGCCGAGCGCTTCCAGGACGCGCCGGGTGACGGGACGCCGCGACGGTTGAGCTCGGCGGCGATGGCGCGCGGGGACTCCCCGCGGGCGTAGCGCTCGAAGATCTCGCGCACGACTTTCGCCTCGGTCTCGTTGACGCTGACGCTGAAGCCCTCGACCTCGCCGCGGGAGTCGGTGATCGCGACGCCGCGGTTGTAGCCGAAGGCGCGGCCGCCGACCGACTGGCCGGCGAGGGCGCGGCCCTCAAGTCCCCGGTGCGTCTTCGTGGCGAGATCGTCGAGGTACGCCTCGTTCATGAGGTTCTTCACGCCGCGGTGGAGCTTCGCGTTGCGCGACGTGCTGTCGTAACCGTCGGACGGCGCGATGACGCGGATGCCGTAGAACTCGAAGCGGCGCGCCGACTTCTCAGCCTCCACTTGGTCGCGCGAGAACCGCGAGAGGTCGTCGATCAGGAGTACGTCGAACTCCTTGGCCGCCGCTGCTGCGAGGAGGTCTTGGTACCTCGGGCGCAGGCGGACGGAACCGGAGATGCCGTGGTCCTTGTAGCGCTTAGTGACCGTCCAGCCCTCGCGCGCGACGACGCGCTCGCAATTGCGCTGCTGGTCCTCGTGGCTTGCCTGCCGCTGCTCGTCGGTGGAGACGCGCGTGTAGATGACAGCTTTCATGATTTTCGCTCCGGGTTCTTGAGATACGCGTCGACGACCTCGCGCATCAGCTGCGCCAGCTTCACGCGGCGCTTCTTCGCGACCGCGTCGAGCGCGGCCTTCTGCGCCGGCTCGAGGTAAACTGACACCGCCTCGCGGCTCCCGATCCTCACGGCGCCTCCGTCAGCGCGACGTCGCCGTTGTACTTCACGTACCCCACCGCGCGGCGTGAGCGGCCGTCCACGCTCATGCGGTACAGCGGCAGTCGACCGCCGAGGTCGCTCGCGCCGTAGCCGCAGTCGTCCCTCGTGGCGCAGAAGTCGGCGACGACGTCGGCGAGCTCCAGCGAGCGGAGCCAGCGACGCTCCGGGGCGATCATCACGCCGAAGTAGGGCATCGGCGCGACTGTCAGGTTAGTCATGGGTCTCTCCTCGACAGGTAGTTAGAAAAACTTAAGTTAATTTACCGTGCCGGGAGGCATTCGTACATTTGACGGCCGCAGGGCGGTCAAACTACTCGACCGGGCGCCCGGATGGCGGTCAGGCGCGCTTCCGGGGCGCCGGAGGGACTGCAGGGGCGGCCTCCGTGAACCTGGCCGGGTCGGCGAAGACGGCCGTGCAGCTGGCGCACGAGTAGATCGGGGCGCCCAGACGCGTCTTCCCGAGGACGGTGAAGGCGCCTGAGGTGCAGATGGGGCAGCGGAAGCCGCGCTGTGACTTCGGGTACACGTGCGGATCGTCTCGGGAGGCGCGCGGCGAGTCCATCCAGTCTCGCGAGTGCGGAAACACTGTATGTGTACCATTTCTCCGCGAACGCGCGTGATTCCCGGCTCGCACCCCGGCGCGTGGTCCGGCACGTTCGGCGTGTGACAACCGACGAAGCCATATCCGCCTTCGAGTGCGCGCTGCGACGCGTCGCGCGCATCAGGGGCGCGCCGGCGGTCGCTCACCTTGGCCACCCGCGCATCTCGCGCACGCGCACCAGGCGGCGCGCAAACCACCCCGCGAGGCCCGGACGGAATGTCAGCTTGAACTGCGCGCCCGGTGAGTGGAGCAGCGTCCAGCCGTCGAGGATGAACGCGCCGTGGGTTACCTCCAGCCGCAGTGCACCCGCGCGCAGGGTGGTGGTTCCGCCGGTGCTGACCACCTTCGCGGTGATCATGGTTCGCGGAAGAAGTTCACGGACACCTGCAATGACGCCACGTCGGCGCCACCGTTGTCGCTTACCCGGCACCAGAACGTGCCGGCGCGCGAGTTCCCGGGGCTCATGCCTGACGCCACGAAAGTAGTGCTGGCGGAGCCAGGGAACGAGATCGCGATGTCGGCGCTACCCGGGTTGTGCCAAGAAAACACCGGCGTGGTGCCGTTGTGCACGGTGACGGCGGCGGCATCCGAGACCGCGCCGGCGGACGTGGTCAGTGACTTGAACATCCCCAGCGGGGCGACCGTGGCGGACCAGCCCGTCGGCACGCTTGGGGCCATGTAGTTAGGCACGACGGCGACCCCGTACGTGCTGGGGACGTAAGCGCTGTACCAGGAGTTGGCGCGCGCCCGCACCTGCAGCCAGAACGGGCTGTTGACGCTGAACGCCAGCAGCTTCGAGGTGTCGTTGCCGGAGAAGATCAGCGACTTGCTGTCGGGATGGGACAGGCTGAACGGGGCCGACCACAGCTCGTACTCGGTGCCATAAGGCCTGGTCAGCGGCTCGACCCAAGTGGCCGTCACGAGCGCGTCTATCACCGAAACGTTGAAGTTCAGCGGCGCCGACGGTGCGGTCGGGTTCGTCGGCGGGATCGCCGAGAAGGACTCGGGCAGGATGGTCTCCAGGACGCGCCTCATGCGAACGCCCTCCTGACGAAGTGGTGGTCGGGCAGGCGGAACGACTCGGGCCAACTTGTGGCGGGATTGCCCGCGGCGAGCGCCGCCTCGATGCCCGGGAAGATCGCCGGCCGCACCTTGCCGAGCGAGGCCCACTCCGCTCGTGCGTCGAGCGATAACTCGTCCCACTGTTGAATGACCGCGCGCGAAGCGACGATATCCGCCGTGCGCCATGTGTGGTCGCCCGCGCGCGATGGGCCGCGCAGGTCGTACCTTCCAATCACCGGGCGGATTTCTCCAGGCACGAAGTACGCATTGATCGGCACCGTGCCCTCAAAGCACTGCAACCACCACCGACCGTCGCGTGTCGCTTCCAGGTATTTCAATATCGTGTGGGGGCGCCTGGTCGCCTGGTCGATCACCCACACGCAGACGACGTCGCCCGCGTGCGGTTGTATGTTCGGGTTCACCACCGCGACGCAGTTCTGCCACTCGGGGCCTAAACACTCGCCTCGCGTCTCCGTCTCCCAATGCTCGAAATCGCGCATGTCAATACCTCACGTAGTTAGAAGCCCGGCCCGGCGGTCCCAAGGACCTTGAGAGGGACCGCCGGGCGGCATGCGCCGGCGTCGCGCAGGAGTCCCGACGCGGAAAACATGGGAAAAACCCATCGGGCGAAAACGCGACGCCGGTGTTCACTTCAATTCCTCGGGCGGCGGGTCGTGCAGGGTCGGCCCCCACTCTCGCGTCTGGGCGGCGAGCAGATCGGGCAGCGACGCCCGGCGCACGGCGATTCGCGCGCCGAACTCGGCCAGCTCGTCCCCCTGGAACAGCAGCGAGGCCGCCGCCAGGCCGAGCAGCTCGGTCGGCGTCGCGTCCGGCATCGTGAGCGAGAAGGTCGCCGCGTTGAGTTCCAGCAAGCCGCGCAGCGCCGGGCGCAGGCGGTCGAGGAGGAACGCGTGGCGGTCGCGCAGCGTGACGATCTCCACCCCCAGCACTCGCTGCGCGAGCGCCGGGTCGCCTTCGAGACGGAGCTGGTCGAGCTGCCGCGAGAGCGCGGCGACCTCGCCGAGCAGGCGCTTGATCTCGCGGCGCTCGGAGAGGTCGGCGACTTCCGCCACGGCTCAGCCCGCGCCAGAGGACGGGTGGCGGACGACGTCGAGCACGCCGCGCATCGAGACCTCCAGGAGCGCGCGCTCCTCGGTACCGCGCGCCAGGGCGCGCTTGTTGAACTCCTTCCACGCGGCGGCCTCGCCCCGGCCGCTCGCGAACTCGAGCTCGTTGACGCGGCGGATGATCTCGTCGTCGGCCTCCTTCTTGTCTGCGGCGGTCACGACGAACTCCTCGTCGGCGGCCCGTGCGGCCACGTAGCGCGGGAGCTCGGTCTTCCAGTCGATCCTCTTCGCGGCGTTGCGAGAGAAGTAGTGCTTTGTCATCTGCGGTTGTGTCTCCAGTCTGTGTGTGTTGTCGGTCAGGGCCAGTCGAAGCGGCTCCGGGCGCCGCCGTACAGGGACCAGTCACCCGTGGCCCGGCCGTAGCCGCGGGCGAACTCGGAATCGATCACGGTCGCCCTCGCGTCGCCCGCGGAGGCGGTGCGCGAGGCGGCGACGACCGCGTGCGCGACGGCATTGGCGAGGTCGTCGTGGCCGTTTGGGCGGTGCTTCACGGTGTCCTTGCCCGTCGGGCCGGTGACGCGCTCGAGCCCGAGCAGCTCGGTGCGCAGCGTCGGGTCTGGCGGCAGCTCCACGCGGCCGCTCGTGAGCAGCGGCAGGAGCTTCAGGTACGTCTCGCTCGCGTTGTGCTCGGCGCGCAGCAGCGTGATCCCGCCCTCAGCGTAGAAAGACCTGCTCAGCTCCGCCGCGTAGTAGTCGGACAGCACGCCGCCGCCACCGTACTGGTCGACCACGACGCGCATGGCGTCGCGGACCTTCGAGGGGTCGTGCGGCGCAGGCCAGTGCCAGCACCCCGCGACGACGGTCTTGCTGCCGTCGACGAACGCGACGGCGAGCGCCGTGCCGTCGCTGCGGCCGGCGGAGATGTCGGCGCCGAGGAAGAACTGGCGATGCCCGCCGGTCGGCGTCGTGGGGTGTGGCGCGATGACCCTGGGCTCCGCGCGCGTGAGTGAGTCGACCAGCGGCGCGCCGACGAACGACGCGAGGCCCGAGATCCACACGCACTGCCACTCGGCCGGCGCGCGGAAGGGGTCGAGCTCCAGCTCACGCCTCGCCAGGGGCACGAGCGCCGGGTGGAACTGCTCCACGCGCGCGTGCACGACGAGGGTGTCCGGGTCGTTGACCCCGAAGAACCTCTTGTCGAGCTCGTACGCCGTGCCCGCTGCGCCCGCCGGTGTCGTCACGATCAGCAGCATCGAGCCTGGCATCGTGGCGAGCGAGGGGCGGGCGGCAGCCAGCAGCGCGTCGAGGTTCGGGATGTACGCCGCCTCGTCGAACACCGCCGCGATCGAGGACACGCCGCGCAGCGAGCCGTCGTCCGACGTGCCGATCTCGAGCACGTTCCCGTTCGAGAGCGCGAGCCTGTGCTGGTTGCGGTCGACGACCTCGGACGCGAGGAGCGCGCTGGCGTCGAACCCGCCGGCCGCGTAGCCGTGCGCGATCGCCGCCTGGCGCCGGTCGACGGCGTAGTAGCGCACCGTCGGCTGCTCGCCTGGCGCGTGCGGCCAGTCGCGGAGCGCGAGCGCCGAGGAGATGGCGACGGCGATGCGCGTGCCGGCGACGCGGCGCGACTTGATGATCACGAGCGTGCTCGGCGACCGGTCGAGCGGCGCGCGGCCGCCGGTCATCTCGGCGAACATCGCGCGCTGCTTCCGCGTCATGCGCGAGCGCGGTCCGAAGATGCCGAGGACGAGCGCGCGGTGCGCGTCGAACGATGACGCCTCCCACCCGGTGCCTAGCAGCGGGGCGTCGAACACCGCGTCGTAGACGGGGACCATCACGACGGCTTCTCCTGCGGCGCCTTGGAGGCGAGGTAGGAGCGGTAGTCGCCGACGCTCTTCTGCCGCCGCTTGATGCCAAGCGTCTTCGCGATGCCGTGCATCCTGTCCACCAGGCTCACGTACGTTGCGACGTCGCGCAGGTCGCGGTTGCGCACGCGCTCCTCGATCAGCAGCGCGGCGGCGCGGATGTGCGCGAAGCGCTCGAACAGCGTGCGCTCGAAAGGCGACATCTGGTCCGCGCCGCCGAACTGCTCGGTTGCGAACGCCTCCATCTCGCGAGCGAACGCGGTCGACTTCTTGAGCCGCGGCAGGCCCGACGCGTCGCGCGAAACGACCGCCTTCCTGGACGCGGGGGCCTGGGGCGCCTGGGCTGCCTGGCGGCGCTTAGTGGTCACGGTTTCCCCCTAACGGCCGGGCGATCCGGGGGCAACGGCCGTCTAAATCGGGACCCCGATTCGTACGCCCCCGGGACATCCCTAACGGAATCAGGCGGTTAGGCTCGCGCCGTATCGGGGCCTCAAGGCGCAGGCCAGGGGCGAACCAGGGGCTCGGCGCCAGGGCCCGCCAGAGGGCTCCGTACGCGGCCACGGCGTGAGTTCCGGGACAGCCGGAAACGCGGAAAGCGGCTGAGAGAGCGCTTTTTTCCCTGTCATACCTGCCATACCTGCCATACCCCTTCATTAATAGAGGGCCCTGTGCACCCTCCGAATACCTATAGCTAGTTAGCCTGTATGGCAGGTGTGGCAGGTGTGGCAGGCTCATTTGGCCCCCTCGGGGCTCAGTTCCCCGGTTTCCCAGTCGATCCGCGACCTCGTGTAGCGCTCGAAGTGGCGGCGGCACTCGTCTAGCGGCGGGAGTAGGTAGACGCCCTGGCGCTTGCCGGCGACGCTCGGCCGCGGCTTGCTGATCGTCGGGCAGAGCTTCTTGAGCGCGATGCCGACCTTGGTCTCGAGCCCGCGCTGCTCGTGCACCGAGACGCCTCCGGCCGAGACGATCTGCTCGACGGGGTGCGAGCTCAGTATCTGCTTGGGCCAGACCGCGGCCGGGACGAGCGTCGAATCGTGGCACGCGCCGCGGCAGAGGCACTCGAACCACCACCGCGTGGCGTGGTCGAACGCGAGCTTCTTCTGGTCGAAGAGCGCCTGCGTCTGGGGGAAGCGGCGCGGATCGAAGCCCGAGATGTCGCGGCGCATGAGGTCGTGGAGCATCGCCTCGTAGCCGCCCGCCTCAAGCTCCCCGAAGAGGGCGCGGAAGTACGCGTGGTCGTCGCGGCGGTGCTCCGACACCTGGAACACCGCGTAGCGGCGCGCGTCGGGCCCGGCGGGGATCACCCAGCTTTCGTTCGAGGCGATGATGAAGCGCCGGTAGTTCGGGAGCGTGTACGGGTTGGCGAACTTCGCCTCGATCGTCATCGTGGGCTCGGAGATCATGGTCTTGAGCGCGCTCGCGGCCGCGTGGTCGCCCGCGTAGAAGTTCTCGTCGGCGAAGACGAGGAGCTTGTCCTTCATCTGGTCGTTGAAGCGGTCGGTGAGGGCGCCCGGCTTCTCCAGGTGCTTGAAGTGTCGGCCGTAGAGCCTGCCCAGCGCCTTCGCGAGCGTGCCCTTGCCCGTACCCTCGCCGCCGGTGAGCACCAGCGCGACCTCGGGCAGCGTCGCCGGGTGCTGGACGCCGTGCGCCATCCAGTCGAGCACGTACTTCGCGATGGCCTTGTCGCCGCACGCGATCACCTCGGAGACGTGCGCGCGCAGGCGCGACCAGCTGCGGTTCTTCCCCGGCGGTGCGGGCTCCACTGCCCAGCCGCTCCAGATGTTGAACTCGCCGGTCTGGGGATCGAGGCCCCACGGCGCGCCGGGCCGCATCCAGATGCGCTTCGCCTCGCGGCGGTACTCGTCGGCGAGCCAGAGATCGAACTTCGACCTCTTCTGCGGCACGTCGACGTCGCCGACGCGCTTCTTGCCGACCTCGGTCAACTGGTTCGCGTACTCGAGCCTGAGGTCGGGCACGCGCGACATGGAGACGAATCTGGTGCCCGGGAAGTCGAGGTCCTGCTCGACGGTGATGACCTCCGCCTTGCCGTTGGTGACGAAGGCGAGTCGCTCGTTGAGCTCGGCCGTCGCGGCGTGCGCGCCCCAGTCGTCCGGGATGCCGGTGAGCGGGATCTCCCCGAGCGCCTTGGCGCCGCGGGCGAAGAGGAAGTCGTTCACGTCCGTCTTCTCGGCGCCGTCGAGCGCGGGGATGATCCGGAGCCTGGGACTCGCGCCGAGCGACACCAGGTAGTCCCAGAGGCGGCGGATCGCCTGCTTCTGCGCCGGCTTCGCCGCGGCGTCGGAATCGACCAGGATGGTCACCTCGCGCCCCTTCCACACGAAACTGACGAAGTTGGCGATCGGCTTCTTCGCGTTCCCGCAGCCGTCGAGGCCGTTGCCGCTGATCGTCGGGACGCCGGTGTGGTGCGCGTGCGCGCCGCCCTTGCCCGGTCCCTCGGCGATGGCGATGCCGACCTTCGGGTCGCGACGGACGCGGGCGCACTCGAGCCGCGGCGAGTGCAGGGTGACGCGCGGCTTCCAGTCGTCGGGCGCGAGGAACTTCTTAGGCGCGTCGGGGTGCAGCAGGCGGACCACGCCCTCGTCGCCGTCGAACGGGAATGCGAGCGAGTCCGATCCGCCCTCGAGCTCCTTGTAGTTGTAGCGGGCCAGGCCGAGCACGGAGGCGGTCTCCAGCGCGGTCAGGTAGCGGATGCCCATCGACTTGGCCGCGCTGGCGGATATTGCGTGTGTCCTGAGGTACTCGGCGGCGCTGGGAGGGAACCGCACGCTGCCGACGCCGGGCCAAGATGCCGCGCTCACTTCGACACCGCCTGGCGCACCGTGGCCTCGGTGGGCGTCAGTCCTTGGTGGACGACCAGCACGATCCGGCCGGTCTCGGCTTCCTCGTACGCCGTGCAGTTGACGGCGGACCTCTCGACGTCGCGGATCGCGCGGCGCATGCCGGCGTCGAGCTCGCGCGGCTCGACCTTGCGGATGCCGAGCTCGCGCAGGAGCTCCGGCGTCGCGGGACGGTCGAGCGCCTTGTCGGCGCGACTCACGCCGCCGCCTGGGCGCGGCCAACGCGGTAGTCGTAGACCCAGGTCAGAGCGCACTCGACGACGAACGCGTCCTCCTCGGTGCAGGCGAGATCTCGGAGCAGGCCGGCAGCCTCGGCGCGCGTGAGGCCGGCGGCGCGCGAACTAACCGCGTCCTCGAGGATCACGAACACGCCTTCGATCCGGTCAACGCGCTGGCGCGCGGCGGGATCGAGTGCGAGGAACCTCGCGAGTGCGCTCTCCGCACTTTTCGTTCTCTTCAACCTTTTCGGCTGCCTCCGTGGAATGGGCCGCCTGGCTGGCGGCGGTAGATAGAAAATCCTCGACCGCCCGGCGCGCGAGGACTCGCACGATGGTGGTCAGGTGGGGATTCATTCAGTCGCCGACTCCGGATCGCGGGCTTTCAGTCCGCGCAGGTGCGCGACGGCGGCGACGTCCTCGACCCTGAAGGTCCGGTAGCCGTTGTGGTCGCGGGTGCAGGGGAGCTCGCCGCGGTCGGCCTTCTCGCGCACGTGCCTCTCGGCGATACCGAGGATGCGGGCGGCGCCTGAGACGCCCGTCGTCCCGCATGAAAGCTGTTTATCGATCATCGGCTTACGACTCCGCCGTGTACTAGACATGGGGGATATCGTATAAACCCCTCCGTAACCGAGGTAACAGATTTACTTCGACTAATTTAGTTACGCGGAGGGATCATGTTCATCGAGGGTGATTTCGCGAGGTGGATGGCGTCCGAGGTGGTTAGGCTGTGCCGCGACGATCTGTCAGAGGATGGGCAGCATGAGTGTGCAACCAAGATACTTATGTGGGCCGACAGCCAGCGCGGCGTGCGGAAGCACGAGGTCTCGAAGGCTCGGCCCTTCGCGCGACGGATCGTCCGAGCCATCGTTCGCGCGATGCCGCGCGCGGACCGAAAGAAGAGGGGTGATGGACCGGTGCGCCGTATTCCGGCGTCGCGCATGAGCGCTCTCAGGAACCGCGTTAACGATTTTCTGCCGACTCTCGCGCGTGCGACCGCGTCGTACTCGCTCTCGGAGGAAGGGCGCCTGACGGTCTCCGCGCACCTGGCCGAGGCTGACTTCGCATCGGCCTTATCTGTTGGGCTTGCGATTCTTCTAGAGGAACGGCAGGGGCTGTTCGCGCGAGTGAGGGAATGCGCGCACTGCCGCCAAGTGTTCCTCGCGCTGCCCAGCCCGCCGCGCCAGTCGAAGTGGCGGTCTGTAAAGTATCGGCCGCAGCACGGCTCGTTGGGGCGGGTCGAACTCGAGGCAGGCCACAGGGTCTCTCCGGGTGCCGCGCCCGCCACTTGTTCCCTTTCTTGCAAGCACGAGCGTCACAAGCGGCAGATGCGGGAGGCGAACAGGAAGACTCGAAGAAGCAAAGGTGCAGGGAGCGCCTTCATCCGTTCCTGAAGCACGTAACAAAAATCGCCCGATCCCGACGCGTCTATTCCGGTGACGTTGGACGGGTCAAGTTCCGCGTCGCCGACAAATTCGTTGGTCACAAGGAGACGCGGATGGAAATCAGACTGAAGGAAAACGAGGTGGTACTCGTCGTGCGGTTCGTGGAGGAACAGGCGGCGGTCACGCAGGCTCTGCTCGGCCTCGCCGAGGCGGCGACGCGCGGGACGGCGATGCACGAACCGACTCGCGACCGGTTGGTAGCCATCATCGAGGAGCTCCGTGGACTGTCGAGGCAGCCCCTCGCGTTCATCAACGAGAAGGCGTTGACCGACGAGCGGCGCGCCGAGCACGTCCGCGGCCACGTGGTCAACGCGCGCTACGCAATCGAGGGCGCAAAGCGTGATGCCGACCGCTTGTCCCCGCGCGCCAAGGCCGGAGCGCTCGAGGACCTGCGGCTGCGCGAGTTCGTGATCGACGCGCTCGACGCTGCTCAGGAGAGCCCGGCGGCGTCGTAGGCGGGGCGTCGAATGAGTGTGAAGCGGAAGGCGATGCTCGCCACGCAGGGCAGGCCGGCAGACTCGCAACCTGAGGCGACGCCTCCGGCTCGAGTTGCGCGCGCCTAGTAGTCGAGATTGAAGATAGGAATGCCCTTGAGCGTTGGCATGCCGACTTCGTGGACAATTCCCTTGTCCTTGGCGAAAGCCGAGTCCTTGATCAAAGGATCGTCCAACAACTTGAGCGTGTCGAAGTCGGAGTCCGTCAGGCTCGTTCTCGCTTTGAGGACGGCCTTCTTATTGGCCCTCCCGACCTCAAGCAGTTGGGCCGTGTCCGCCAGGTTTTCTTTGGACATGGTGTGCGCGGACGTAAACGGCCATTCGAAGTCATGAAAGTGGAAATATGAGTTCTCGCAGGCATACCTGCGACTTCCGGCCAAGAACGGCACGCTCGCGATTGAGGCGATCTGCCCCATGTTCACGGTGATGAGCTCGGTGGGAAGCGCCCTGAGCAGGTTGTAGAGAGAAAAGCCGTCCTCGATGTTACCGCCAGGACTACTCATGAGCAGATAAAGCCTTTCGCATGGCTTGTTGTTTGAATTAGAGCCGTTCGCCATCGCGCAAAGCGCATTTCGAAGTTTCGTTGTCGCGGGGTGAGAAATTTGCCCGTGAAATATGAGAGCAAGTTCGACCATTGAGACTCTCCGTCGTTGCGGTGAAAGCTACCTAACAACTAGTGTCACCTAGGGGGCGAATGCCTCACTCAGTGGAACTGAATTGTTAGGCAGGCGGGGTCATC
>Ga0315912_10005528_pt1 | contig 11596 bp, 8 predicted proteins | sample VfabasoilMG_FD_204469 | JGI IMG/M metagenome (GOLD analysis project Ga0315912, IMG submission 204469) | Garden soil microbial communities collected in Santa Monica, California, United States - V. faba soil | ecosystem: Environmental > Terrestrial > Soil > Garden | place: USA: California...
GGGGAAAAACAGGTAGGCTACGAGGACGAGGGCCGTGACCAGCCCGAGCGCGGCAAGAAATAGCTTCGCTCGGATGCTCGTCACACCTGCGCCTCTTCGGGCGTGGCGACGAAGCGATACCCGACGCCACGCACCGTCTCGACGTAGTCGCGAGCGGCTTCGAGCTTTTCGCGCAAGCGCTTCACGTGCGTGTCGACGGTTCGCGTGGTGATGTCCGCCTGGATGCCCCACACGTCATCCAGCAGAGCGCTGCGCGTCTGCACGCGATTTCTGCGATCGTAGAGCGTGACGAGCAGCTTGAACTCGAGCGCCGTGAGCTCGATCTCGACGCTCTCCACCCAGATCCGATGAGCGCCGCGGTCGATCTTGAGCCGCCCGAACTCGACCATGGGCTCGAGCTCCTCGTCGTCGCCGCGCCCCCGTCGCAAGATGGCCTGGATGCGGAGCATCAGCTCCCGCACGCTGAATGGTTTGACGACGTAGTCGTCGGCGCCGAGCTCGAACCCGACGACCCGGTCGATCTCCTCGCCCTTGGCGGTCAGCATGATGACCGGCATGCCGCGCGTCCCCGGGTGCTCCTTCAGCTGCTTGCACACCTCGGTGCCGGGCACGTCAGGCAGCATCAGATCGAGCAGCACGAGATCCGGACGCTGCTCGCGGGCGAGCTTCACCCCCTCGAGCCCGAGGCGGGTCACCGTCACCTCGTGACCGCCCTGGCGCAGGTTGTAGTCCAAGACCCTCTGGAGGTCTGGCTCGTCTTCGACGACTAAAATTCGGGTCATCTCGAGCCTTAGGTATCCCCGGGATGTGACGGCAGTGTGACATCCCTCTGTCGCGATCGCTACGGTATCGATGTCCCCCCGGCCCGGCGCGTCAGACGCCGTCGCTCAGCTGCCCCTGCGGAGTCTCGGCGAAGCGGTACCCCACCCCGCGCACCGTCTCGATGTAATCCCGGGCAGCGCCGATTTTCTCGCGCAATCGCTTCACGTGGGCATCGACCGTCCGGGTCGCGATCTTCGTGTCCATCCCCCACACGTGGTCGAGCAAGGCGCCGCGCGATTGCACGCGATTGCGCCGATCGTAGAGCGTGACGAGCAGCTTGAACTCGAGCGCCGTGAGCTCGATCTCCTGCTCTTCCACCCAGACCCGATGGGCGTCACGGTCGATGCGGAGGTTTCCGAAATCGACCACGGTGGATTCGGGGGCCTTGCCCTCGTTGCGGCGGAGCGTCGCCCGGATCCGGAGCACGAGCTCACGCACGCTGAAAGGCTTCGTGACGTAGTCGTCCGCGCCGAGCTCGAAGCCGACGACCCGGTCGATCTCCTCGCCCTTCGCCGTGAGCATGATGACGGGCGTCGTGCGCATCGACACGTCGTCCTTGATGGCGCGACACACCTCGGTACCGAGAATGTCGGGCAGCATGAGGTCGAGCAGGATGAGGTCGGGCCGTTGCTCACGCGCCAGGCGAAGGCCGTCCTGCCCGCGAGCGGCAGCCAAAACCTCGTGCCCCGCGGCCGCCAGGTTGTAATCGAGCACCTGCCGGATGTCGGCCTCGTCCTCGATGACGAGAATGCGAGCCATTGAGGACGAACGCGATAACGCGCCGATGTGACCCCCCGGTGACGAGTGCGTAGCAGTCGTCGCGGCACCGCCGAATAGAAAAATCTAGCATGCCATCTTCAAGAAATGTTCGGACGACGCGCGGGCCGTCGGCCGCAAATCATCGTTTTCATTGAGATCGCAGCTCGGCACGGAGCCTGCTCTACGGGCATCCGACGATGTTCAGGATCTCTTCAGCTGCCGCGCCGCGCACGCTATCGCCAGGCGTTGCCCGGCGCGCCGTGCACGGCCTCGTGCTCGCGATTTCGCTCGGCCTGTCCCTGCCCGCGCGGGCCCTCGAATCGAAGGGTGCCCCCACCGCCGCGCTGGCGCACACCGCCTCGGCGCACCGGCTGCTCGGCGATCCCGAAGGTCTCGCGAGCTGGCTGTCGGGCCAGAGCCCGTACGTGCGCGCTGCCCGGGCTCGGGCGCACCAGGCGCAAGCCGACGTCGCCACGAGTCACCTGTTCCCGAACCCGGTGCTCGACGCCAGTCTCTCGAACGTCCCGCTCACGACGACGACGCCACCGGGGCTCACCTTCGGGGAAACGGCCATCTACGGGGTGGAGCTCAGCCAGACCTTCGAGCTCGGCAAGCGTGGGCCCCGGCAAGACGCCGCCGCACTGCGCGAGCGCGCCGCCCTGCTCGACGTGACGAGCACGCTGATCGAGCGCGTCACCGCCGCCCGCGATGCGCTCGGCGCCGCCGTCCACCTCGGCCTGCGCCTCGAAATCCTGCGGGAATCGCTGACCGACGCCGAGCGTGCCGCGGCCCTCGAGCACACGCGCCTCGAGCAGAAGGCCCTGAGCGGCATGGACTACGACCGCCTGCTGCTCGACCTCGCCGGGCTCAAATCGGAGTTCGCGCGCAACCAGGCGGAGCTCGCGGCGGCTCGTGCCGAATGCCGCGCCGCCCTCGGCGCCGAGTGTGACCTCACCGGCGTGAGCGACGGCGACCTCGGAGACGCGCTGCCGCTCGCCCCGCTCGCCGCCAGCGAGGAGCGCTTGCCTGCACGCGCCGACCTGCGCTCGCTCGATCTCCAGGCGAGCGCGGCGCGGCGGGATGCCGACCTCGCGTCGAACCGCGCCATCCCGGACGTGACCGCGCGCGTCGGCTACACGCACGACCGCTTCATCGCGTCGGGCGACAACATGAACACGCTCGCCTTCGGGCTCGAGCTCCCGCTGCCGGTGTTCGACCGCGGGCAGCACGACGCCCGCAAGGCCAGCGAGCACGCGCTCGAGCTCGAGGACGAGCGACGCGCGCTGCTCGCCGACGCGCGCGCCGAGCTCGAGGGCCTCCTGAGCCGCAAGGCCGCCCTCGAAGCCAACATCGAGGTGCTCACGCAGGAAACGCTGCCGCGCTCCGACGCGGTGCTCACCGCCGCCGAGCAGGCCCTGCACCAGGGCGGGGCGAGCATGACCGATTTCCTGCTCGCGCGACGCAGCCACATCGCGCTCACGCTCACGCGACTCGATCAGCGCTTCGAGCTCTTCACGGTGAAGAACGAGCTTCACCGTGTCCTCGGGCTCGCCGTCCCCGCTCATCAAGGAAATCCATGACTTTAGAGGTTTCATCACGACCGGTCGCGGTCACCGAGCGCGCGCGCAAGGTGCCGCGCGTCTCGGGGGTGCTCGCCGCGCTCGTCGTCTCCGGCGTCGCCATCGCCCTTGCCTTGCTCTTTCATCGGCAGGTGCCCGCGGAGCCGCAGCCGCCGGCAGGCCTGCGCGTCGACCAGGACAGCGTGACGCTCGCGAGCGGCGCGCCGCAGTGGAAGGCGCTCCGCCTCGGCAAGGCCGACGCGGCGCACGAGCACTGGAGTGAGGCCTTCCCGGCCCGTTTCCGGGTGGACGAGGCCGTGTCTTCACGCGTCGGCTCGCCGCTTTCCGGCCGCGTCACCCAAGTCTCGGTCGAGCTCGGGGAGAGCGTCAAGGCCGGCGCCCCGCTCTTCACGGTCGCGAGCCCCGACATCGCCGCGCTACGCGCCGAACAGCAGAAGGCCGCGGTGGATCTCGAGGTGACGCGCGCCGCGTACGAGCGCGTGAAGGCGATGGTCGAAGCGCGCGCGCTGCCCGCCAAGGACGAGCTCGAGAGTGACCAGCAGGAGAAGCAGGCGGAGCTCGCGCTGAAGCTCGCCAGGATGAAGCTCTCGTCGCTCAAGGTGTCGAGTCGCGGGGAGAACGAGTTCACCGTCGTCGCGCCGCGTGACGGCGTGATCATCGAGAAGACCGTGCTGCCGGGCCAGCAGGTGACGACGGACGACAGCCTCGTCAGCGTTGCCGAGCTCGACGTGGTCTGGGTGCTCGCCGACCTGTTCGAGGCGGATGCCGGCGGCATCGCGACCGGGACGACGGCGCACGTCACGAGCCCCTCGCTGCCGGGGTTCTCGCTCGAGGCGCCCGTGGAGCGGGTGTCGTCGGTCGTGGACCCCGAGCGGCACACGGTCGCGGTGCGCGTGAAGCTCGAAAATCGCGAGGGCCGCATGCGGCCGAACATGTTTGCCGAGGTGAGCTTCCGGACGCTCGCCGCGCCGAACGCCGTCGAGATGGCGGCGACGGCGCTCGTGTCCGACGGGTCGAAGCAATACGCCTACGTGCTCGAGGGCGGAGGGCGCTTCGTTCGGCGCAGCATCGTCGCGGGCGCGCAGCGCGACGGCAAGGTGACGGTGCTCTCGGGCCTCAAGGCAGGCGAGACCGTCGTCGAGCAAGGCGCCGTGCTGCTCGACAACCAGATCGATCTGAGCACCTGAGGTCCCGATGCTCGAGAAGCTCCTGCAGTTCTCCCTCACGAATCGCTTGTTCTCGTTCGTGCTCGCCGCCGTGCTCGGCGCGTGGGGCTACTACGCGTTCAAGAACCTGACGATCGAGGCGTTCCCGGACCCCACCGATACCCAGGTGCAGGTGATCACGCTCTTCCCGGGGCAGCCGACGGAAGAGGTCGAACGGCGTGTTTCGTTGCCGCTCGAGCGCGCGCTCAACGGCACTCCCGGCCTGTCACGCCTGCGCAGCATCTCGCTGTTCGGCCTGTCGTTCGTGACGCTCACGTTCGAGGACGGCGTCGAGCCCTTGAGCGTGCGCCAGCAGACCGTCGAGCGCATGGCGGACGCCGAGCTGCCCGAGGGCGTGCGGCCCTCGCTCGGGCCCATGGCGACGCCCATCGGCGAGGTGTACCGCTACACCCTCGCCGGCAAAGACGCCGATCCGATGACGCTTCGCACCCTGCAGGATTGGGTGGTGCGGCCGCGTCTCTTGCAGGCGCCGGGCGTCGCGGACGTCGTCTCCTACGGCGGCCTCGTGCGCGAGGTCCACGTGCAGCCCGAGCCGACGCGCATGGCCGCCCTCGGCGTGGGGCTCAGCGACATCTCCTCCGCCCTCGAGAAGGCGAGCGCCAACGCGACGGGCGGCTACGTGGAGCGCGGCTCGGAGATGTTCGTGATCCGGAGCCTCGGCATCTTCAACGGGCTCGACGACGTGAAACGCGTGCGCGTCGGCTTCCACGCCGGCGTTCCGGTCACCGTCAAGGATGTCGCGCAGGTGAGCGACGGCTACCAGCCCCGGCAGGGCGTCGTCACGCGCGGCCACGACGAGGACGCCGTCGAAGGCATCGTGCTGATGCGGCGCGGCCAGAATCCGTCCGTCGTGCTCGCGGGGCTGCGCGACAAGCTCAAGGAGCTCAACGACCGCATGCTGCCGCCCGGCGTCAAGGTGAGCGCCTTCTACGATCGGTCGGATCTGGTCGGTACGACGCTCAAGACGGTGTTCCACAACCTGGCCGAAGGGGCCGTGCTCGTCGTGCTGGTGCTGCTCGCGTTCACGTTGTCGTGGCGGGCCGCCCTGATCGTCGCCGCGGTGATTCCGCTCTCCCTCGCGGCTTCGTTCGCCTACCTGCACACGCGGGGCATGTCCGCGAACCTGCTGTCGATGGGCGCGGTGGATTTCGGCATCATCGTCGACGGGGCAGTCATCCTGGTGGAACACCTGTTCCACAAGCTCTCGCACCGCGCGGGCGAGGAGCCGGAAAGCTTCGTCGAAACCGTGTTCCAGACGGCCCGGGAGGTGGCCCGCCCGACGCTCTTCTCGCTGCTGATCATCATCGCGGCGTACCTGCCGATCTTCTCGCTCCAGCGCGTGGAGGGGCGCATCTTCTCACCGCTCGCCAACACGGTCGTGAGCGCGCTGATCGGCGCCCTCTTGATGACCTTCACGCTGGTGCCGGTGCTGTGCTTCTTCGCGCTCCGGAAGCCCAAGCCGATGCGTGATTCACCGTTGCTCGTGTGGGCGCAGCGCGCCTTCGACCCGTCGCTGCGCTTCGCGATGAACAACGTCGCCGTGGTGCTGATTGCCGCCACGGGCGCGCTCGCCGCCACCGGCATTCTCGTCCCCCGGCTGGGCTCGGAGTTCCTGCCGGCTCTCAACGAAGGCGCTCTCTACGTCACGTTCACCTTGCCCGGCAACATGTCGCTCAGCGAGGGCAGGAAGCTCACGCCCCGCCTCAAAGAGCTCCTGAGTCGCACGCCCGAGGTCACGGAAATGCTGTCGCAGCTCGGCCGGCCCGAGGACGGCACCGACGCCACGCTGCCCTCGAATCTCGAGGTGTTCGTGAAGCTGAAGCCGCTCGACCAGTGGCGCCCGGCGGTCCGCGACCTCGACGCCCTGATCGCCGAGATGGCGAAGAACCTGAGCGAGGTTCCCGGCATCGACTACAACTTCTCGCAGCCGATTCGCGACAACGTGGCCGAGAACATCTCCGGCCAGTTCGGACAGATCGCGCTCAAGATCTACGGCGAGGACCTGGAGGAGCTGCAGCACGCCGCGGAGAAGGCGGATCTCGCGCTCTCGAAGATCCCGGGCGCCGCGGACGTCGGCGTCGTGAAGTCGGGCGAGACACCGCAGCTCGCCGTCCACATCGATCGCGCCGCGCTCGCGCGCTTCGATCTCGATCTGGGCGACGTGCAGAACTACGTCGAAACGGCGATGGGCGGGCACGTCGCGAGCGAGATCTGGGACGGCGAGCGACGCTTCGACGTGACGGTGCGCCTGCCACCTTCGTCGCGCGCGGACCTCGGCGCCATCTCGCGCATCATGCTTCCGCTCAAGGAAGGCTCGTTGATTCCGCTCTCGGCGCTGGCCGACGTGAACATGGGCACCGGGCGCGCCGCCATCACGCGCGAGAACGGGCGCCGCTACATCGGCGTGCGGATGAACGTCCGCAATCGCGACCTTGGCTCCTTCGTGGCCGAGGCGCAGCGAAAGGTGAACGACGAGGTGAAGCTGCCGCAGGGCTATCAGATGACCTGGGGCGGCGAATTCGAGAACCAGGAGCGCGCGATGCAGCGCCTGAAGCTCGTGATCCCGCTCGCCCTCACCATCACGTTCCTCCTGCTCTTCTCGGCCTTCGGCTCCGTGTTCGATGCCCTCTTGATCCTGCTCAACGTGCCGTTCGCCCTGATCGGCGGGGTGGTCGCGCTCGCTTTCGCCGGCATGCCCCTCTCGGTGTCCGCCGCCGTCGGCTTCATCGCACTGCTCGGCCAGGCGGTGCTGAACGGCGTGCTCGTGGTCGCGGCGATCCGCGCGCGGCTGACCGCCGGTGAACCGCTCTACGAGGCCGTGTTCGCGGGCACGCGCGAGCGGCTCCGGGCGGTGCTGGTCACGGCGCTGCTCGCGTCCCTCGGTCTGTTGCCCGCGGCGCTGTCGCACGCGATCGGGAGCGAGACCCAGAGGCCCATCGCCGTGGTGGTCGTGGGCGGCACGCTGTCGGCGGCGCTGCTCACCCTGATCGGACTTCCCGTGAGCTTTTACCTGGCGAGTCGCATCCGTGAGGCGCTCGCCGTTCGTCGACTCAAACCCTCGCTCAGTAGCGGGACCTAAAGCAACAAGGAGGCTACGATGACGATTGCCCCGAACCTTCGCAGCATCGGACCCAGGCTCGACCCGAGCGTCGCGAACGAACCGTTCGACGTTCCCTTGCCGACCGAGACCCTCGAAAAGCTCGCGAGCGCGAGCCGTAGCCCTTTCACGCCGGTGCTGATCGTCGCGCCGGGAGAGAGCCGCAGGCTGGCCGCCCGCAGGCTGCACGCGCTGACCTACCCGGGTCGGCCGGAAGCTCCGTTCGTCGAGGTCGACGGCACCCTCTACGCGGAGGACTCCCTGGGCACGGAGCTCGCGTCCGCCCGGGGCGGCACGCTCTTCCTCGACCACCTGACCGCGCTCACTCCGGCCGTCCAGGCGCGCCTGCTGCGCCTGCTCGACGCGATGGCGACCCAGCGTTCGACTCGGCCCGGCGCAGGGGTGCCCGAGCTCCGCGTGGTCGCCGGCGCCGACCGCGAGCCGCTCGACGCCGTCCATGCCGGCCGCCTGCGCGATGACCTCTACCGTGAGCTGGCCGTGCTCCGCGTCGACATCGCGCCCCTGCGCGAGCGCGGAGCCGACATCCTGGAGCTCGCGCGCGCACAGGTTCGAGGCTTCGCCGAACGGCTCGACAAGCCAGTTCGAGGCCTGAGCCCCGATGCGGAGAATGCCCTCCTCGCCTACGATTTTCCGGGCCACGAGCGCGAGCTGCGCGCCGTGATCGAGCGAGCGATGATCCTCACTCAGGGCAGCGAGCTCAGCGCCGGAGACCTCGGGCTCGCCGACTCGCGGCATCGTCAGCCGTCGCCGGAAGACCATTTCTTCTGGGTGGACGCGAACCCGGGCGGAGTGCCGCCGCCCCTCGACGTGGTCGATCGCGCCTACGTCGCGCGCGTGCTCACGCACACCTCGGGCCGACGCCTCGCGGCCGCCCATTTGCTCGGCATTTCCTACCCGACGTTCCTCAAACGCCTGCGCGAGCTCGGCTTCGATCGACCCGCGGAGCGAGTCCCTAGCCGCTAGTTCGTCGCCGGGCCCGACCCGGCTTGCAGGCGCGCGCGGTATTGCTGGAGCCGAGCGACCGCTTTCCGATCCGCGAGAGCGTGCGGGATCAGGTTCACGGCGCTCGTCTGCGCTCGGACCGCTACGGCGAGGTCATCCCTTGCTTCGGCGACCAGCGCCAGCGTCTCGAAGCAGCGATAGCAGGACGCGTTTGCCTTGAGCGCACGCAGCGCGAAGTGCTGCGCCGACGAGGCGTTCTGCTTGGCCAAGAGGTAGCGCGCGACGAAGTTCAGCTCCGCGCTCGTGCGGCCACGCTGCATGAGCTCCTTCATCAGGCTCGTGAATTCGGCTCCCTGCGGCACATCCGCAGCCTCGTCGTGTTGCTCCGCGAGTAGCAGCGCGAGCGCGTGAGCGTAGGCGGGCGCACCGGCACCGAGCTCGTGAGCCCGCCGAAGATCCTTCTCGGCCGAGGCGAGCTCACCTAGCAGCAGCAACCGAAGCCCCCTCTGCCGCCAACCCGCGGCGCTCGTCGGCTCGAGCGTCAGCGCTCGCTCGAGCTCGGAATCCGCAACCTTCGTCGCCTCGGGGTCGCCTCGATTCCGGGCGTCGGCGAACAGCCGCAGCACCTCGGCCGGGGTCATGCGACGAACGCTCGGAGCTTCCGGGTCGGAGCGCTCGGACGGAATGTGCACGACGCTGGTCTCGTGTGCGACGAGGAAGTGCCTGAACGCCGTTTCGAGCGCTCCGCTCGGGACATCGCCGAAGCTTTGCTGGAACGCCGTGGGCTCGTCGACAGCCGCGGCATGAAGCGACTCCAGGTAGGCAGCGAAGCGCCGTCGGCCGTTCGGCAAGTCTTGCAGCGTGTGGACCGCCGCCCACGCCGATTTGTAGCTCACGGCGCGCTTATCGTCCGCCGCGAGTGAATCCGGATCGGCGAGGTCATCCCCGTAAAAGCGTGCGGCGTCGAGCTTACGAAGCTCGGCGAACGGAGGCACGGCGCTCGAGGGGATCACGAGATAAGCGTCTTGACCCGAGACGCCAATGCCGCGCTCGTCGGCGCTGAACGTGACTCCAGGCAGGTAAGCGCCGAAGGCCACTTCATGCTCCTCGATGGCGACGGTCGAGTAGTATTCGGCGAGGCCTTCGTTCAGCCACAGCGGCGCCTGCGGGTAGTAATAGGCTATGAAAGCGTGACAGAGCTCGTGGACCACGTGCTCTTTGTCGTCGTCGGCCGCGGCGGGGAGCAACATCAGCGGCGCGTCGTTCAACGCACCCGTGCCGTCGTAGAGGTAGAGCCCGCCGGTAGCGCGATAGCCGAGCGGTGAGAGATCGTGAAACCCATCGAAGATGGCAACGTGGGTAACCGCATCCATCGGCTGGCGGTACGGGAACGCGAACTGCTGCAGCGCGTCGTAGATGCTTTCGAGATCGGTCACGAGTCGCTGCCCCTCGTCGAGCTCGAGATCGGTCTCCAGGACGAAGTGGCGCGAGGTGAGCTCGTGCCACCCTTCGTCGCCATGAGCCGCCACTCGAGGCCCCCTCGCGCCGCAGCCGAGCAGGCCCGCGCACGCAACCATGCACCACCATGCCGGCCTCATGCAGCAGCCTAGCCCGCTGCGCACGCCCGCGAAGCGCGCTCGCCGGCGGCTTTCCCTCACAACCTCAATGGGTGACGGCGCACTGGCTGGCCCGCGAGCCAGTTCGTCATCGGTATTTTGCGGGTGAGTCACAGAGACGTCACGGGGCACACCCATGCTCCCGCCCTCGAACCCCCATGCAATTCGACTCGATCGCCGTCGAGCATGTCGACACGGTACGCCTTCGCCGCTTGCTCGTCGGCTGGGTCTTCGGCGCCATCAGCGTGGCGCTCACCATGGTGTTCATCGTCGCGACCTCCAAGGGCGTAGCTGCTGCCGAGGAGGAAGACGACGGCCCGATCGAGGTCGCGCTCGCCAAGGAGGCGGAGCCGCCGCCGCCACCTCCTCCGCCGCCCCCGCCTGACAGACCCAAGCCTGCACCGCGGCCTCGCCTCGCGTCGCCTCTCGCCGTTCCCGACGACAAGCCCGCCGAGAAGGAGCCCGAGAAGAAGGTACTCGTCGCGGAAGAAGAGGAGCAGCGCGCCGAGCCCGCCGTTGCGAGCGCCGCTCCGCCTCCGCCGCCCCCGCCACCGGTCGTCCACGCCAAGCCTGCGGTGAAGAAACCGATCCGGCTCACGGAGGACATGCCGAAACCGGTGCAGACCGTGATGAAGACACCCGAGTACCCGGCGGCCGCCAAGGCCGAGGGCATCGAGGGCGTCGTCGTCGTCAAGTACGTGATCGCGGAAGACGGCTCGGTGCGTGACGCCAAGGTCCTCAAGGGCCCGCCCGAGCTCGCCGAGGCTTGCCTCGCAGCAGTCCGCACCTGGCGCTTTCAGCCCATCGTCGTGGACGGTAGCCCCGTTGCCGTGGTGCGTGTCGCGCGCTTCCCCTTCCACATTCGCTGATTTCAGAGCCCGCGGAGAAACCGGAGAAACCCTCGCATGTCCTTCAATCTCGCCCACATCTTCCAGTCGATGTCCCCCCTCAGCAAGGGGATCTTCGTCGTGCTGCTCGTGATGGCAGTCCTGTCGATCGGCGTGACGATCGAGCGCTGGCTCGCCTTCCGCAAGTCGGTGGTCGATTCCCTGGCCTTCGCGAAGAAGATCGATCCGCTGCTCGACGCCTGGAAGATTGACGAGGTCGCGGAGGTGGCACGCACCTTCAAGAGCTCGTTCCTGGCCCGCCTGTTCGCGCCGACCATCGATCGCTACATCCGCGCGCACGAGACCCTCGGCGGCGGCCTCTCTCCCGTCGAGCTCGCTCGCAACGAGGCCGATCGTCGCAAGGAGCAGATTTCGGCCGAGCTGCGCCGAGGCATGAGCATCGTCGCCACGGTGGGCTCGATCGCTCCGTTCGTCGGTCTGCTCGGAACGGTCGTCGGGATCATCGCCGCCTTCCAGGGCATCGGTGCCTCGGGTTCGGGAGGCATCGCGGCCGTCTCCGCGGGCATCGCCGAAGCACTGGTCGAGACGGCCTTCGGTCTGATGGTCGCCATCCCGGCCGTGATCATGTTCAACTGGCTGACGGCTCGCGTGGCCATCCTGGAGCTGGCGATCGCGCGCGCCGGCG
>Ga0315912_10005529_pt1 | contig 11595 bp, 11 predicted proteins | sample VfabasoilMG_FD_204469 | JGI IMG/M metagenome (GOLD analysis project Ga0315912, IMG submission 204469) | Garden soil microbial communities collected in Santa Monica, California, United States - V. faba soil | ecosystem: Environmental > Terrestrial > Soil > Garden | place: USA: California...
CCGGGCTGAAGAAGTGCATGCCGAGTACATCACCCGGCCGCTTCGTGAAGCCCGCGATGCGATCGACGTCGAGCGTCGATGTGTTGGTGGCCAGGATCGCGCCGCGCTTCATGACGCCATCGAGCGATCGAAACACCGACTTCTTCACCTCGAGATCCTCGAACACGGCTTCGATGACGAGGTCCGCATTCGACGCGGCTGCGTAGTCGAGCGACGGCTTGATCAGCGCACCTCGCGATGCCGCCTCTTCGGGTTTGAGCTTGCCCTTGGCGACCGCGCCTTCGTGTTGCTTGCGGATTCCCGCGACACCGCGATCCAGCGCTTCCTGTTTCGCTTCGAGCAGAGTGACGGGTATGCCCGCGTTGGCGAAGTTCATCGCGATGCCGCCGCCCATGGTGCCGGCTCCGACCACCGCAACGGACGCGATCGCACGTTGCGTAGTCTTGTCGGTGAGCCCAGCGACCTTCGAGGCTGCACGCTCCGCGAAGAACGCATGGCGCAACGATTTCGATTCTTCGCTGAACATCAGTTCGCCGAACACCTTGCGCTCGATCGCCATGCCCGCGTCGAAGTTCTGCGTGACCGCGGCACCGACCGCCTCAATCGCGCGCGCCGGCGCGGCAAGTCCACGCGACACGGAGGCCACGGCGGTCTTCGTGAATTGCAGGAATGCTTCGGCTTGCGGATGTTTGCAGGGAAGATCGCGCACGCGGCGGATGGGCTTGGCGTCCTTCAGAAGCGTCGCAACGAATTCCCGTGCGGCGTCCTCGAGCGAATCTTTCGCGATGGCATCGAACAAGGCCGTGCCCTTGAACATCGACGCCGGTACCGTGCTGCCTGCCACGATGAGATTGAGCGCCGCTTCGAGTCCAACGAGACGTGGAAAGCGTTGTGTGCCGCCTGCCCCGGGGATCAACCCGAGTTTTACTTCCGGGAAAGCGATCTTGGCGTCGGCACGCGCCACTCGATAGTGACAACCGAGCGCAAGTTCCAGTCCACCGCCCATGCAGGCGCCGCTGATGGCAGCGATCACGGGCTTGGTGGCGGCCTCGACGATATCGACGACCGCCGGCAGGAACGGATCGGCGTAGAAAGCGCCGCCGGCGAACTCCTTGATGTCCGCGCCGCTCGAGAAGGCCCGTTCATTGCCGATGAGTACCACGGCTCGAACCTTGGGGTCTGCAATCGCGCGGTGGATGCCGTGCACGATCTCCGAGCGCAGTGCGTGCGACAACGCGTTCAGCGGTGGATTGTTCATCGCGAGCCAGGCGATGCCCTTATCGACTTTGTAGCGGACGACCGTCATGGCCCGATCATAAGCACGCCGGCAAGCGCGCGTCGATCAGGCAAGTCCCCATCTAAATTCTGACGCGGCGCCAAGCGCCGTGACGCCACCGCCAGAACATGCCGCAGCCTAACAACGTGCAATAGATCATGAGGGCGAGCCAGCCACCCTTGGCACCGAGGCCATACTGTGGCAGGCCATCCACCCACCCTTCGCCTGGCGCGAAGATCAGCGTGTGCGCGAGCGGCACGAACAGGAACCACGAGAGACACAAGGCGGTGAGCGCCGGCACCTGCGTATCACCGGCGCCGCGAAGGCAGAAGCTCGAGCCGCAATAGAGCCCGTCAAATATCTGGTACGCCGCCGCGGGCCAGAGGAGGACCAGCCCGAGCGCCACCACGTCGGCGGCGGCTTCGCCGCCGCTACTGACGAAAAACGGCAGCACCCAAGGGCCCACGACCAGCAACAGAACGGCAACGATCGCCATGAGCGCCGCGCACATCGCAATGATCACGTTGCCCATGCGATTCGCCCACTCCCGATCGCCGGCGCCGATGGATTGTCCGACGAGTGTCGTGCCCGCGAGTGCGATACCGATGGTCGGCAGGTAGGCCATCGACGTGAGCACCATGACGATCTGCGTGGCCGCGGCACCCGTGGCACCCGTCTGCGCGATCATCATCTGTGACAGCGCGAGGCCCAGCACGTCGGCGCCGTACATCACGCCGATGGGCAGGCCCACCTTGAGTTGCGCGCGAATCATCGACCAGCGTGGACGCCACATGAGCGTCGCGCGATAGCGGCGACCGACCTCGCCTCCCAGGAACAGCGTCATCGCGAGTGCGACGCCGATGACGAGTGCGCAGTTCGTGCCCCAGGCCGAGCCTTTCATGCCCATCCCGAGCTCGAAGATGAAAATCTGGTTGAAGATGGCATTGGAGATCGTGGTGACCACCATCACGGCCATGGAGAAGCGCACCGCCGAGATGCCGTTGAAGAATCCCATGGCAGCCCAGCCCATCGTCGCGAGGAACGCGCCACCCATGCGCGGCCCCCAGTACTCGAGCGCGAGCGCTTCGATGTGGGGATCGAGCCGGAATGGATGCAGAAGCCACGGGCCGGCGAAGGCCAACACCAGGAACAATGGAATGAGAGTGACGGACGCCCACAGCGCGTTCCACATCGCACTCGAGGCGCGCGCGCCCCGACGGCTGCCGTGCGCCTGCGCCACGAACGTCTGCACCGCGAGCCCCACGCCGCCGAACAGCAGGATGGCGCAGGTCATGATCCAGTAGATAGCGCTCATGGCCGCCACGGCATCCGTGGAGATGCGCCCGATGAACCACAGGTCGGTGAGATTCAGCAGCGCCTGCACGGCGTTGGTGATCATCAGCGGCGCCGCGAGCCGGAACACCGCGCGCAGGTCGACGTGTGGCGAGCCTGCCGCATCGACGCGTTGCGCCGGCAGCGCCGGGACGGGCGTATTCATCGGGAGGACGGTGCCGCCACCGGCTCGCCGGCGCGCCGCTCCTGTTCGAACCGTTTGCCCAGGTAACGCATGAGCGCGAGCAGCACGACGCACAGCGCTGCGCACATCCACGCAATGCCCGACAGCGTGAGCCCGGCGATCAGCAGGTACAGCCATTGCGCAAGCGCATCCGAGCCGCGGTGCAGCACCGTGTCGATGAGGCTCTTGCTCTTGAACTTGCTCTCCGCGTTCAGGACGGTGAACAGCATTTCACGCGGCGGCTTGCCGAGGCCGTAGTCCGCGGCGCGACGCAGGACTTGCGTGACGAGGAACATGGTCGCGGAAGGAAACAGCGCCATCACCACGAAGCTTCCGCCGACCACCACCGGCATGGCCGAGAGGCTGAGTACGACACTGCCCTGCCGCGTGAGCCAGGTGACCACGCCCGCCTGGAAAACCAGGCACAGCAGGTTGACGTAGAACTCCATGCGCGCGAACAGCGCGGCGCGATCCGCCAGCGAGTGGTAGTTCTCCGACACGAGCTTGCCCTGCTCGCTGTACATGAACCCGCCGATGATCTGCCCCGCGACGATGATGCCGGCGATTCCCAGCAGATAGGGCGACCCGGCGAAGCGCTTGAGATCATCGATGGCACGGCCACCGACCGGAATGGCCGCATCCGGAACGGCGTGGCCATCCGGTGCATGGCGCAACGCGCGCCGCGCAAGCGAAGCGAGCACTGCCGAACCCATGACGAATGCGCAGGCCATGACGATGAGGGGCGCCGGGCCCCACTCGTGCACCAGGCTCGAGACGAGCTTCGGACCCAGGATCGCGCCCGCGCTGCCGCCCGCCGCCACGTAGCCGTAAAACCGCTTGGCGAGATTCGGCCGCCACACGTCCGCCATCGCGCTCCAGAACATCGAGATCAGGTAGAGGTTCGCCGAGCTCAGGGCGACGAAATAGATGAACGCCAAGGTTCGATTGCCCGGATCGCGCGTGAGCCCCGCCGCCAGTGCGAGGAAGATCACGACGAACGGAGTCGACACGAGCCACGGCAACCGGCCGCGCGGCGTCCGGCCCGCGAGCCACCAGTAGACAGGCAGCAGTGCCGCCGAACAGACGAGCGAAGTCGAGAACAGGATGGAGTTGTATTGCACGCCGACTTCGAGCGCGAGCGCTTCGCGCATGGGGCGCAACGTGTAGTAGCCGCACATCAGGCAGAAGCAGCCTGCGGCGGCCATCAGCAAGGCGTGCCGTTCTTCCCGGCCCACGGTCGCGCCTACCGCAGCGATTTCATCGTCCCGGTGAGATGCGGCTTCTCTCCCTGCGCATCGCGCAGTGCGAACGCCGAACCATTTTCGATGTCCCAGCGTTGCAGCATCAGCCAGGCGGGCATGTAGATGGGCAGCTTGAAGGTCACGTTGAGCTCGCAGCCGCCGTCGAACTGCGCGGGCTCGAAATCTGAAGCCAGTCGCGCGAGCGACCACATGCCATGCGCGATGGCCTTGGAGAATCCGAAAGCACGCGCGCTGAGATCGCTCATGTGGATTGGATTCACGTCACCGGAGATGAATCCATAGCGGCGCCCGAGACCCGACGGCGCGCGAAAACTGCTCGACTTCATCGCGAGTGGATCGGGCGGCGACTCGACGCTGCGGTTGATCGAATTCTTGGGCGCGCCCGCAGGCGGCCGCTTGCGCGCGAGGAACGTGCAGGTCTCATCCCAGCGCGGCTCACCACCCACCACGTATTCGGTGTGCAGTTCGAATTCCTGCCCGCGCTCCGTGTCGCGATGGCCCTCGATCCAGCAGCGGATCTCGGCCGGCTCGTCGGCCGACAGCGGCTCGCGCATCGCGATGCGATTCTGCACGTGCACCAGGCCGAACAGCTTCACGGGAAACGCTTCGGCGCCAAGCATCGCCAGGTGCAGCGGCATCGCCAGGATGTGTGGATAGGCGATGGGCAGCGTGGAACCGGCCGCCGCCCCGCAGATCTCCGAGTACTGCGCGAGATGCTTGCGATCGATGGTGACCTTCGCGAGCCGCGACTCGATGCGCGGCACTTCGCCACCTTCGGGCACGAGCGAAGGCTTCCGCGACATCATGATCTTCGGATACATCGACCATACGGCCGGCGCGCGCGCAAATTCGAGCGAATGCTTGGCCTGCATGAGGTCCCCGGTTGGTGCGTCTTAAGGCGCGAGCCGATCGATGACGATGTTCAGTCGTCCGTCCTTGCCGACATGATAGCTAACTTGTCCGAACGGGTCGCCGCTGGTCGCGGTCGGAGTGCCGCCGAGCGCGACGCGCGCGACGATCTCGAGTTTCTGCCCCGCGGAGATGGCGCGCGACGGCATCATGGCATCCGCGGCAGACAACTCCACGTCGACCGGGAACGTCGCGGGAAGTCGCTTGGCAGCAAATGGAGGGCCGGGCTGTGCGGGATCCCGCGCAGCGATGAACAACAGCGCACCCGCCGGAACCTTGGCGGCAATGGACGGCGCCACCGTGACGTGCACCGCGACCTTTGCAGCGCCCTTGCCCTGCTCCGCCGGCGTACCCGTGGCCGCCGCGGCAAGTGGCTCGGACGGCGCTCCTTCCAGCGCGGCCAACTGCTTTTGAACGATGTCGCGGATCTGCGGCGGCGGATTGAGCGCCAGCATGCGTGTGAAGCGGTCTCGCGCGCGATCCGTTTCGCCGCGACTCATCGCGCCGAACGCGCCATAAAGCAAGGCCTTGGGATTGTCCGGCTGAAGCAGCAACGCCCGTTCGACCAGGTGTCCGGCGCCTCCGCGCAGCTGATCGAAGTCTTCGGCCAGGATCGACTCGGCAATGCCAAGGATGGCTTCGATGTTCTGGCCGTTCGCAATGCGATCGGCACGTTGGTAGGCTCGCGACGCCAGCGGAAACTGCTCAAGGGTTACGTAGGTCCGTCCGAGCAGCAGCCATCCTTCGAGATCGCCGGGCGTGTCGGCGAGGCGTTGCGCAAGTTTCGCAGCCATCACCGCGGGAGTCCGGCCTGCCTCGGGTGCCGCGACCCAGGAATAGTTGCTGAATGCCGCATAGAGCCCGGCGCCGCCGAACAGCAACGCAAACATCACGATTGCCGCCGCCACTCCCGCTGCCGGACGGGAGTCCGCGCGCTGGCGCATGAGCGGAAGCAGCAACAACACAGCCGCACCTGCGGCGAGCGAACCCGCGATCAGTACGAAAGCGAGGATCATCGCGTCACGTCTTCGGGTTCGATCACGCTGTCGTCACTGGCGACCATCGCCTTGCGCTGGCGCACGATTCGAAACGCAATGTAACCGCCGATGATCAACAGCAGGAAAGGGAACAGCCACACCCAGGCCGTGGACGGCTGGAACGGCGGCCGGAACAGGATGACGTTGCCGTAACGCGCAACCATCGAGTCCCGAATCTGCGCATCGGTCTTGCCCGCGATGATCTGTTCGCGCACGTCACGCCGGAGATCCTCTGCCAGCCCCACCGGCGAGTCGGCAATGCTCTGGTTCTGGCATTGCATGCAGCGAAGCTCGTGCGTGAGCCCGTTGTAACGCTTCTGCATCTCCGGAGTCGGCATTGATTCGGTGTCGAATGCCGACAAGAGCATCGACGCACCGAGCAGCATCGCGCCAAGAACCATCCGCGCACCGGCGCGCACATGCCTTTTCAAGGAAGACCTCCACGTGGCAGCCGCGAAAGAAACTCCCGCTCCCATACTTCCGGCGTCATGGGGCCCACGTGGCGGTACTGTACTCGGCCGTCAGCGTCGATGAAAAAGGTTTCCGGCGCGCCGTACACGCCGAAATCGATAGCGGTTCGGCCGTCGCGATCCGCGACCACCACCGTATAGGGATTGCCCAGTTTCTTCAGCCACTCGAGCGCCGCTTCGTCTTCGTCTTTCCAGTCGAGCCCAACGAGCGGCAACGCATTCTGCTGCGAGATGGCGAGTAGTGCCGCGTGCTCTTCCCGGCACGCCACGCACCAGGTGGCCCAGACATTGAGAACCCACGGGCGCCCCGACAGCTGTGCCTTGGTCAGTGTCGCACCGGAGGGATTGCCGAGCACCGGCAAACTGAATTCCGGCACGGACTTGCCGAGCAGCGCCGATTGCATGGTGCTCTTGTTGGGTGAATGGACGACACCCACGTACAGCACACCGGCGAGCGCGAGAAAAATCGCGGCAGGAATCAGGAATCGGCTCACGTCGCTTCCGCCGCGGACCCTTGCGCAAGTGCCGGTTCGTTCGCCGCGGACCGCAGGCGATATCGACGATCCGTCACCGCGACCAGCGCGCCCAGCGCCATGAGCGCGGCCGACAGCCAGACCCAGCCGAGGAAGGGCCGCAATTGCGCACGCACGCTCCAGCGTCCGCCGCCCACGTTCTTGCTCAGCGCCAGGAACATGTCCATGTTCCAGCTTCGCTCGATGCCCGCCTCGGTGAGCGTCGACCGTTGGACCCAGTAGTTGCGTTGTTCCGGATGCAGCGTGGTCACCGGCTCGCCGTCGCGCAATACCGTGACCACGGCTCGCGCGGCGTCGTAGTTAGGCCCCTCGACTTCGCTGATGCTCTCGAAGCGATACGCGTAACGACCCAGCGCGAGCGTCTCGCCGGGCGCAATCGCCGCATCGCGCTCGACCGAATACGACTCGACCAGGGAAATGGCGAGCACGCCGACTCCGAGACCGATGTGCGCGAGCGTCATGCCGATGATGGCGCGCGGCAACGACAGCTTCCGCCGCAGGCGATCCACCGGGTCGAACAACGAGGACAGGATGATCCAGATGCCGAGCACGATACCGATCGGCGTCAACGGTTTACTGGCACCGTAGACGCCATAGACCAGCGCCAGGCCGATGAGCAGTGAAACACCGAGCCCCACGAGGACGCGTGCACGGTTGTTGCCAAGCTGCCCACGCTTCCATGCGGCATGAATTCCGATGGCGACCAGGGCGCCGAGCGGGAGCATGAGCATCGGGAACAAATTGTCGAAGTATGGCGCGCCCACCGAGAGCGGCGTGGTTCCCAGCGCGTCGGCGATGAGCGGCGCCAGCGTGCCGATCAGCACCATGGCCGCGGCCACGACTAGGAAAATGTTGTTATAGAGCAGGAACGCTTCGCGCGCTGTGCCTTCGAAACCCGCCGGCGATTTCAGCATGGGTGCGCGCCAGGCGTAGAGCGCGAGTGCCCCGCCGATCACGATGACGAGAAAGGCGAGGATGAACAGTCCGCGAGTGGGATCGGCGGCAAACGAATGCACCGAGGTCAACACGCCGGAGCGCACGAGGAAGGTTCCTAACAAGCTCAGGCTGAACGCCAGAATCGCGAGCAGGAGCGTCCAGCTCTTGAACACGCCGCGCTTCTCGGTGGCCGCCAGCGAATGGATGAGCGCGGTGGCCACCAGCCAGGGCATGAACGAGGCGTTTTCCACGGGATCCCAGAACCAGTAGCCGCCCCAACCGAGCTCGTAGTACGCCCACCAGCTGCCGAGCGCGATTCCCACTCCGAGAAAGGCCCAGGCCATCGTGGTCCAGGGTCGCGTCCAGCGCGCCCAGGCCTGGTCGAGTTTGCCTTCGAGCATGGCGGCGCAAGCGAACGCGAACGCGACTGACATGCCCACGTAGCCCATGTAAAGGAGCGGCGGATGTATCGCGAGCGCAGGATCCTGCAACACCGGGTTCAGATCGCGGCCGTCCGCGGGGATCGGAAAGATTCGCTCGAATGGATTCGAAGTGGCGACCGTGAACAACAGGAATCCGAAGCTGACGAACCCGAGGACGCCCATGACGCGACTGGCGAAGCTCGGAGGCAGGTTGCGGCTGGCGAAGGCCACTGCCAGGGTCCATGCCGCGAGGATCCAGGCCCACAACAACAGCGAGCCTTCGTGAGCGCCCCATAACGCAGCCACGCGATAGAACGTGGGCAGCGCGGAATTCGAATTGCTGGCGACGTACAGCACCGAGAAATCGAACGTGACGAACGCGTACATCAATACGCCGATCGCCGTGCTGACCAGCACGAACTGGCCGGCGACCGCGGGTCTCACTACCGACTGCCAGCGCGCATCGCCGCGCGCCGCGCCGAAGATGCCGAAGAATGCCTGGGCGCCTGCGAGTACCAGTGCAAGGATCAGTGCGAAATGTCCGAGTTCGGGAATCATCAGGTGCCTCCCCCCGTTTTCGCAGCGGGCAGGTTGGGCGGCGGTGGATTGTTCTTCAGCGAGTCCGCGACTTCCGGCGGCATGTATTTCTCATCGTGCTTCGCGAGGATTTCATCCGCGACGAAGGTGCCCGACTGCATGCGGCCGTGAGCGACCACGCCCTGCCCCTCACGGAACAGGTCGGGCAGGATGCCCGAGAACTTCACCGGCACGGTGTGTTTGAAATCGGTGACCAGGAACTGGATGTCGAGCGTGCCCGAGGTCTTCACGACACTGCCCTTCTCCACCATGCCTCCGAGGCGAAATCGCTCGTTGGCAGGTGGCATCTTCGCGGCGAGATCCGTGGGATCGTAATAGAGCATCACGTTGGATTCGAACGCGCGGAAGCCAAGCCACGCCGCGGCACTGACACCCACGAGAATGCCGGCGACCGTTACCATGCGTTGCTGCCGCGGTGTCATTGCGACATCTCCATGCGCTTGCGCGCTTCCCGTCGCGCCTCCGCGAGCGAATTCATGGCGAGGTACAGGTTCAGCAACACGACACCGAAGCCGAGCGCAAATGCCGGCCACAGGTATTTCCCATAGCCACCCATGTCGAAAAATTCGCTCATGTCAGTACCTCGCGCACCCAGCTCGCATTGCGTTCGCGGCGCAGCAGCTCGGCACGCAATCGGATCAGTAACACGGCGATGAAGTAGAGCGCGAAGGCCGCGAACATGAGCAGCAATGGCCACAACATCGAAGGTTCCATCTTGGGTTTTCCCAATTGCATGACGGTCGCCGTCTGATGCAGCGAATTCCACCACTCCACCGAGAATTTGATAATAGGCACATTGATTACACCGACGACCGCGAGCATGGCGCTCGCCTTGTCGGCTTTCACGGGATCTTCGATGGCGGCGCGCAGCCCCATGTACCCGAAATAGAGGAACAGCAGCACCAGCTCTGCCGTGAGCCGCGGGTCCCAGACCCAGTAGGCGCCCCACATCGGTTTACCCCACAACATGCCGGTGCCGAGCGCCGCCACCGTGAACCACGCGCCGATGGGCGCGCAAGCGGCCGCGGCGGCGTGGGCGACCTTCATGCGCCAGATGAGGCCGACCGCGGCGGCCACTGCCATGGTCGTGTAGATCATGAGCGAGAGCCACGCCGTCGGCGCGTGCACATAGACCATGCGGAATGCGTCTTTCTGCTGGTAGTCGGGCGGCGCGAGCACGAGCCCGCCATACAACGCCACCACCATGGCGACGGCGGCGAATCCACCGAACCATCGCGTCCAGCGGTGCGCGAACCCATAAACATGGGGCGGCGATGCCAGGCGATGAAACCAGGTCCACGTAGCCACTAGATCACTCCAGTCCGATGCGCACCGCGGCGGCCGCGGCCAGGGGCGCGAGCGTCACGCCGAGCACGGCGATCGCGCCTAACAAATACATGGGCGGAGCGATGTCTCCGCCCGTAATCGCGAGCTGCGTCGCGCGCGCGCCGAAAATCAGGATCGGCACCGCGAGCGGAAGCGTCAACAGCGAGAGCAGCACTCCGCCACGCCTTGCCCCAAGCGTGAGCCCGGCGCCGATCGCGCCCACGAGGCTCATCGCGAAACTGCCGAGCGCCAGTGACGCCACCACGCCGCCCATTGCATCCACCGAGACGCCGAGCGCCGCCGCCGCTATGGGCGCGGACAACGCCAGCGGGAGTCCCGTGAGCAGCCAGTGCGTGCAGGTCTTCGCAAACAACATCCATGTCAGCGATTGCCCCGATAACGCGAACTGCTCGAGCGTCCCATCTACCGCGTCGTCGCGAAACAGGAACTCGAGCGCCAGCAGCGAGGATAACAACGCGCCGATCCACAAGACACCCGGCGCGGCGTCTCGGAGCCGCGACATTTCCGGGGTTAATGTCAGGGGGAACAGCGTAGCCACGATCATGAAGAACATGAGTGGCTGGATGACCTGGGAAGGTTTCCGGAATGCAAGACGAAGGTCGCGCACGGCCACCAGGCGCGCGGCCGACAAGGCCTTTGTCTTCGGCAGACCGCTCATGACGCGCCGAGTTCCAGGTTCGTCAACCGTTCGGCCGGCAACGGCAGGGAATGGTGTACGGCCGCCACCACTACTCCGCCTCGCGAGAGCTGTTCGACGATGAGTTCCCCCACGAGCTGTTGCCCGTCGGCATCAAGATTGGTGGTCGGTTCGTCGAGAAGCCACAACACGGCGTTTGCGAGCAACACGCCGGCCAGTGCCACGCGGCGCTTCTGGCCCGCCGACAGCATGCGCGTCGGACGATCGGCAAATGAAATGGCGCCCGTGCGCGTGAGGGCAGCCTGGATTTCAGCGGGCGTGACGCTTCGGCGAATGCCGATGGAATACTTCAGGTTCTCGAGCGCCGACAAATCACCTTTGAGCGGCGGCTCATGCCCGAGATAGGCGAGCTCCGCATGGAAGTCGTCGCGCCGCTCTCGCGCCGGTGCGCCTCGCCAGAACACCTGCCCTTCTTCGGGATCGAGCAAGCCGGCAATTGCGCGGATGAGCGTCGTCTTGCCCGCGCCGTTTTTTCCGGTGAGCAACACACACTTGCCCGCGGTTCCCTCGAAACTCACACCGCGAAGTACATGGCGATCGCCCCGCCACAGGTGGATTCCCCGGACGGTCAGCATCGAATGGACATCGGATTT
>Ga0315912_10005530_pt1 | contig 11595 bp, 8 predicted proteins | sample VfabasoilMG_FD_204469 | JGI IMG/M metagenome (GOLD analysis project Ga0315912, IMG submission 204469) | Garden soil microbial communities collected in Santa Monica, California, United States - V. faba soil | ecosystem: Environmental > Terrestrial > Soil > Garden | place: USA: California...
ACGGGGGCTCTGCGTGCGCAGCTGCCAGGCGTCCACCAGCGCGCCGATGCCGGGGTCGAAGGCGCCGTCGGTGGCAGCGCACCAGTGGCGGGCATCGTCCAGCCAGGCGAGCAGGTCGGCGTTGGCCGGCACAGCCTGCCCGGCGGGGGTGGCGTTGAGGCGCGACAGCGGCGTGTCGCCGCGCCAGTTGGAGAGCACGTCGTCCCAGTGCGCGACCTCGTCGAGGGCCGCGGCGATCGCCGTCTGGACCGCGGGCTCGTCCATGCCCGGCGCCGCGAAGGCCTCCACGCTGCAGAGGCTGCCCATGATCTCGCGCTCACCCTGCAGCGAGCCGAGCGGGGTGCGTACCGCGCCGCTCGTGTCACGCTCGGCGCCGGCGGGCGCCCCGGCATCGGGGCGGCCGGAGGGATCGGCGGGCGCGCGCAGCGCCGCGGGGGTGACGTCCGTGGCCGGCGCCAGCCGGGCACGGGCCTGCGCGTCGTCTCCTCCGGGAAAGAGCGCCTGGACCACGGCCAGGGCCTTGCGCACACCGCGGCAGATCGCGTGGCCGGAGAGCGTGGCGCCGGCGATGTTGATGATGTCGCGGTCGATGCGGATCTGGTCCTGCAGATCGAGGCCGCGATATTGTTCGAGGAAGCGGCTCGCAGCCACCTCGTCGCCGTGGCTCTCGCGGTAGATCATCACAGCGACCGTGCCCACCTTGCCGTCGGTGCCGACGCCGACGATGTGAGTGATGGGCTTCACCTTGCCGATCTGGCTCACGATCACGCCGAACCCGGTGATGTGCTGGCCGACCATGCCGGCGTACACGTAGTAGCCGCCCTCCTCCAGCGGTCCGCTGCCCGACAGGGCCTCGACCCGCGCGATCTCCTCGGCGGAGAGCAGGGCACGCAGTTCGAGCACGCGCTCGGCCTGCGGGAAGACGCGCTCGAGCGCGGCCTCCTTGTCGAGGTAGACGCGCGTGCTGGTCGCGCTGCGATCACCGGCCCGGGCCGGCGGGGCAGCGCCGGACACCAGGGCCAGGGTGAGGAGGATCGCGGCGCGCATGGCTCAGAAGTACGTGGCGACCGACATGACCCAGGCATTGCCGTTGTTCGTGCCGGCAGCCGACCCCGAGTCGTCGTTCATGAGGTAGTCGAGCTTGTACACGGTATGCCGTTCGTTCGGCCGGAAGTTCAGGCCGAGCGTCGTGCGCTGCATGCGGTAGTCGTCGAGTTCGACCGTGTCGTAGCGCGTGACGAAGGTGAAGTGCGCGCCGTCCTCGATCAGCCCTCCGGGCTCCACGGCCTCCGCGAGGAAGTCCGGCGTGAAGTGCACGTTGGCCTGCACGTAGTGTCCCTCCATGTCTCCCACGACGCCACTGGCCCGCGCGAAGGCGTTGCGCTCGACGTCCGCCCAGGCTCCCTCGTACAGCAGCTCCATGTTGTCGGGCAGCACGGGCACGGCACGCCCATGCACCGTGGCGTCGAGCGCCAGGATCCGGAGGTCGTTGTCGCCCGCCTCGTCGTACTTGTCGACCATGCCCGAGGCACCGGTCTCGACGCCGAGCACAGGCGTCCAGGCCACGCGCCCGGTGTAGGCGAAGTCGTCGTTCAGGTTCTCGAAGGGCTCGCCGATGCCGTCGGACTGCGGTGCGGCCTCGCGCAGCCCGTCGGTGGCGGTGATGACGTTCGTGCCGTCGTCGGCGAGGCCACGGAAGCCGTTGGTCACGGTGGTCTGGTAGGACACCTGCTCACCGAGGTCGCCCCACAGGCCGACACCCGCATCGCGCAGCGTGGTCGGGATGATGTACCGATCCACGAGCGGCCGGTTCGTCAGGTCCTGGATCGGCGAGTCGTGCACCTCGTTCAGCTTGCCGAGCGGCAGCAGCTGGATGCCGGCCCGCAGGTTGGCGTGCTCGTCGAGCAGGAAGTCCATCTGCGCGAACTCCACCTCCAGCTCGTGGCCGTGCTCGATCTCGATCTCGGAGGCGAACTTCACCGACTCGCTCACGTCGGCATAGAGGAAGGGCACGAGCCGATGCTGGTCGAAGTTGCGACCCGTGTTGCCGGCCGGGTCGGTGAACTCCAGGTCGATGTAGCCGCCGATCTGGACGGGAGCGCCGGGTTGCGTCAGGAAGGGCTTGGTGTAGATCCCCCCGGCGTGCTCCGGCAGCCGCGCCCGCTCGGCGTCGGCCGACTGGCGCGGGATGTAGAACTCGTCCACCCCGCTGGGGGCAGCGTCGAGGCGGGCCTGCAGCCCCTGCGCGAGCATCAGCAGGTCTTGGTAGGCCGCTCGCAGCTCGGCGACCTCGCGCTCGAGCTCGTTCATGCGCTCGTCCGTGCCGCCGTCCTGGTTCGTCACCGGATCCTGACCAGCGAGTGTTTTGAACGGAGCCAGGAGGCAGATCGCCAGGAAGAAGCCGGTGGCGAGGCGTTGTGTGGGCATGGGCGAGCCGGGGTGTGGGGTGGAGAGTGCGGTGGTATTGAGACTCAGACTCAAAGTCTAGATGAGACCGCATCTCAAAGTCAACCAGGCGGCGGGACGCCGCAGGGAGTGGTCCTGGGCGAATCACCCCGACCCTGCGCCCGTCGTCCCGGAAGCCCGGACCGGGCGGTATGGGCCGACGCGAGGTCAGACCGCAGGCCCGAGGAGCTCGGCGTAGAGCCGCTCCTGGGCAGCCACCATGAGCCGCTGATCGAACTCGCCGACGGCGGAGCGACCGGCGGCACCGAAACGCGCGCGCAGAGCGTCATCGGCCAGCAGCCTGAGCACGTGCTCGCTGGCGCGCGCGAGGTCTCCCGGCTCGAACAGCAGGCCATTGCGCTCGTGCACGATGGCTTCGGGCGTGCCGTCCACGGCCGTCGCGACGACCGGCCTCCCGGCTGCCATCGCCTGCGGGCAGACGCGCGGCAGGCCCTCCCAGCGCGAGGTGAGCACGAGCACGTCGATCGCACCGAGCAGGCGCGGCACGTCGCGCCACCAGCCGAGCAGCCGGAAGGCTTCGCCCAGGCCCAGCTCGCGGGCGCGTTGTTCCACCTGGGGACGCAACTCCCCGTCGCCGGCGAGCAGGCAGCGGACGTCGGGTCGCCGACGCCGGAGCCGGGCGGCGATCTCGACGAAGTCCTGCGGCGCCTTCTGCGGCTTGAGGCACGCGATCATCCCGACCACGGGCGCTGCTGCCGGCAGTCCGAGTTCGCGGCGCGCCTCGGCCCGCAAGGCGTCCGCGCGCCCGAACTCCTCGAGGTCGATGCCGCTGCGGATCACCTCGCGTCGCGCGCTTCCGAGCAGGCCGAGCGCCTCTCCATCCAGCAGGTTGCGCCGGCTCACCGAGATGAAGGCATCGGTGCCCCGCGCGACGTGCCGCTCGGCGGCCAGGATGGTCCGGCGCAGCAGCGGGTTCCCGACGGCCGCGTGGCCGAATCCGTGGATCGAGTGCACGCAGGGCGCCGCACCCGCGCGCCTGGCCGCCAGGCGGCCGACGATGCCCGCCTTGCTGGAGTGCGTGTGGACGATCACCGGACCACGTGCCGCCAGCGGTCGGAGGATGTCGGTGAGGGCGCGCACCGCGGCCAGGTCGGCCAGGGGGCGCACCGGCCTCACGAGCTGCGGTACGAAGTGCAGGGGCACGTCCGTCAGCGCCCGCGCCTCGTCGTCGAGCATCCCTCCCGGTCCGCACACGAGCTGCGGCGCGTAGCGTGTGCGATCGAGGTGCTGCGCCGTGTAGAGCGTGTTCTGCTGGGCACCACCCAGCTCGAGCAGCGTGATGATGTGGACGACCGGGACGGGCCCGCTCATCGGCAGGCCACGTCGCGTACCCAGCGTGCGGCCTCGCGACCGTGCCGCAGGCTGTCCTCCATGGCGAGGTAGTCCCAGGTGCCGTAGCGACCCATCGGCACCACGCCGCGCTCGACGTACCAGCGCAGCAGGCTGGGCAGCACCTCGCGCCGCGCCCTGTCGAAGACCACGTAGGCCATCGGGATGTCCACGACGCGCGTGTGCACGATGTCGGCCGCGTCGCGCAGGAAGCCTGCCTTCACGAGCGCCGCGATGCTCTGGTCGAGAGACGCTTCGGGCCCCTGGTCCTCGTCCGGCCGGAAGGCGATCTCGGCCACCAGGGCGTGGTGCCCGGCGGGCGCCATCGACGGCGTGAGCGCCGCCGGCAGGCCGACGCGATGGAAGGGCACCGCGGGCTCGGGGAAATAGACCCATTGTGCTCCGGGGTGGACGGCATCCCCGCGCACGCCGAGATTGACGGCGCGGATCGACACGTGATCGAGGCGCGTCGCCGCCCGACGCAGCGCCTCCGGGAGGTCGCGCGTCATGCCGGCCAGGACGGGCAGCGGCAGGCTCGTGAGCACGGCCGCGCCGTCCACCACGGTGCCGTCCGAGAGTGTCACGCGCCGTCGCCCCGCCTCCAGCTGCAGGGCGGCACAGCCGGTCCGCAGGCACTCGCGCGGCAGGCGTGCGGCGATCGAGCGGGGCAGGTGGTCGATGCCTCCCGCCTCCGGGTACAGGAACTGCGGGTTGTAGCCGTAGACCTGCGTGGCGCGCGTGATCGCGCCGCGCAACACGTCGGCCAGCTCGGGCCGCGGGATCGACCAGCTCACCCAGTCGCCCGTCACCTCCGCCAGGTCGCGCCGCCAGAGCTTGCGGTTGTAGGGTTCGAAGAAGTGCCGCGCGAAGCCGGCTCCGAAGGTGGAGTGGATCCAGTCGAGGAAGCTCGCCTCGCCGGCTGCCGGGGGCGGCGCCACGGCCAGGAACGGCAGGCCGGACTCGATGCGCACGGCGGCCGGTACCGGCACGGCGGGCGTCGCCGCCGCCTTCAGCGTCTCGATGAACCCGAGCAGGCACTCGAGACGCACCTCGAGCGGCAGCCCGGCCGTGTTGGCCTGGAAAGGATAGGGGGTGAGCGTGTCGTGCGAGTGGATCCAGGCGCTGCGGGCGAGCAGCCGGTAGCCGTCGGGCAGCAGCTCGAGCACCCAGCGCCTGATCGACTCGTCGCGCAGGTGCAGCAGGTGGCCGGTGAAGTCGAAGGTGAACCCGGCCTCCCGGATGCTGCGACACAGCCCGCCGACCTCGTGCTCGCGCTCCACCACGAGCACGTCGCGCCCGTCGAGGTGACAGGCTGCGGACAGGCCGGCGAGACCAGCTCCCAGGATGACGACCATGACGGGCTCGGAGTGGGGGCGGCCGAGGCTAGCGCAGGAACGCGGACGGGTCGACACCCAGGACGCGTGACACCTGCTCGACCATGCGCCGCGGGTAATCCTCGTTCTTGAAGATGCGCGCCAGCATCGCGAACTGCTCGCCCGCCTGCGTGTAGAGCTGCTTGCGCATGTAGTAGTGCCCGCGGAAGAACCAGTGGGCCTGGGCCGGCACGCTGCGGTCCAGGAAACGCATGCAGTCGCTCTTCACCTCCAGGCGCTCTTCCTGGTCCATGCACGTGAAGTCCGCCTGCGACATCTCCGGGTCGGTGACGGCCCACACCACCATCTCGGGCGGCAGGGTCGGCCAGGCCTCGGGGTAGGCCATGCGCACCACCGGTGGACCGTTGCGCGTGTCCGGGATGTCGATCATGCGCCCGAGCGTCTGGTCGCCCCAGCCGACGCTGATGGCCAGCTTGCCGGCCGGACCCGCCTTGTAGACGAAGGTGGGGCGGCTGGTGCGGATGAGACCGCGCGGCAGGAGCGCCCGGCTGCCGGGCTCGGTGTCGAGCGGCGTCGGTTCCTCCTCGAGCGGCGCGAAGGGCCCGAAGCGCTCGCGCACCTCGGGCCTGGCGATCAGCGCCAGGGCGGCGTCGAACTCGCCCAGGGCGAGGTGGCAGAGCGCGATCTGCTCGTCGGCCAGCACCGGGTCCCAGTAGCTCGCCAGGGCCTCGCGCGCGGCCGCGAACTGCCCCTCCTGCATGAGGCTCTTGCCGCGCCAGAGGGGGTTCACGTCACGGATGGCGCCGAACACCATGAACCCCGCGGCGAAGAGCAGCACGAGCACGACCACGCCGACGCCGACACCGGCGCGCGTCGGCTCGCTCACCGGCGACGCGAGCCGCGCCTGGAGCCGCGCCTGCACCTCGTCGTCCAGCGTCGCGATGAGCGCCGGGAGCGACCAGCTGCCCTGGCCATGGGTAGGCTTCGGCACGCCCGCGGCAGCGCCGGCGTCCGGCTCGCGCAGCAGACGCGAGACGCCCAGCTCGAGCGCTCCCAACGAGCTGTCCGAACGCGCCTCCGGCCTGCGTTGCAGGGCGCGCCGCAGACGCCAGACCACGAGTGCGGGATCGAGCCGCAGGGCTTGAGAGATCTCGCCGAGTCGCATGCCCATGCCGTAGGCGAGCACGAAGAGGCCGAAGTCCTCGCGCTCGAGACCATTGAGGAACTCGGCCGCCGTCCGGGCCGGCACGGGCTCCACGTGCTCGACGGCATGCAGCCAGCTCGGCTCGTCCGGCTCGAGGGAGGCGAGGGAGGCCTGGAGCGTCGTCATGGTGAGCGCTCCTCCGGCTCGGGGTCGCGCCGCAGATCGGGCGCCGGTTTCCGCGAGAAGAACACGAAGGCTGCCGCCGCGCTGAGCGCGAAGCCGCCCAGCAGCCAGGGAGCCCGATCCCGGTTGCCGAAGACCAGCGCCAGCGAGATGACGCCGAGCACCACGGCGGCGCAGTAGGTCCGCCGCACCACGGCCGGCACGTCCAGCCCGGCGTGCCTGAGGCGCAGCGCGAAGTGGTCCGGCGACCCGCGGAAGAACGGGATGCCCTTGCGCGAACGATGGATGGCCACGAACACCGTGTCGAAGATGGGGATCGCCAGCAGCACGATGGGGGTGAAGATCGCGAGCCGGTTCTGGGTGCTGTAGCTCACGACCATCGAGAGCGCGCCGAGCATGAAGCCGATGAACAGGCTGCCGGTGTCGCCCAGGAAGATGCGGGCCGGGTGGTAGTTGAAGCGCAGGTAGCCCATGAGCGAGCCCGCGAGCGTGATCGCCATGAACGGCACGACCTGATGGCCACCCACGAGCGCCGAGATGACGAACAGGAACACGGCGGCGACGAGCGCCGTGCCCGCCGCCAGGCCGTCCATGACGTCGATGATGTTGAACGCGTTGGCGATGCCCGTCACCCAAAAGATGGTGAGCAGCATGCGCATCGTGGGCGAGAGGTCGCTGATCTCCACGCGCACGCCGGCCTTCCAGAGCACGATGGCCGCCAGCATCTGGCCCAGGAACTTGACGCCGGGCTTGAGGTTGGCGAGGTCGTCGTAGAGCCCGAGCAGCAGCACCATGAAGCCGCCGCACAGGATTCCCATGGCCATGTCCATGTCCTGGCCCGAGGTGTTCGACGTGGCACCACGAACGGACGTGCCGGTCGAATCACTCGGCTCGAGCAGCAGCCCGAACGCGATGACGAAGGCCGCCGCCACCGCCAGCCCACCGAGGTACGGCGTGGGCTGGGTGTGCTTCTTGAGGCGCCCGTCCGGCGTGTCGTGGATCTGGAGCGTCCGCGCCACGCGGATCGTGAGCGGCGTGATGTAGAGCACGAGCCCGAAGGACGTGAGGAACGCCAGCGCGTACCAGACTGGGTCGGACAACAGCTCGGAGGTCATCGACGGGAGGCAGGTGCTGGGGGCGGCGTTCTTTCCCCATCTCCGTCGGCACGCATGGCCGCCAGACGATACGCTTCCGCCACTTTTTCTGCGCCCCCCTCGATGCAGAAGCCGGCTTCGATGGAACGTCGCCCGGCTTCACCGAGGCGCGCACGCAGCGCCGGGTCGTCGGCCAGCCGGGAGAGAGCGCGGAACCAGCCGGCAGCGTCGTCCGCGAGCAGACCGTTCTGCCCGTCGGCGACGATCTTGCGGTTCACCCCCACGGGGCTGGCCACCACGGGGACCTCGGCGGCCATGCACTGCAGCAGCTTGAGTCCGCACTTGCCGGCCGCCCAGGGCGTGTCCGGCAGCGGCATGATGCCGATGTCGCAGGCGCCGAGTTCACCGGCCTCGCCCTCTTCCGACCAGGGGCGATGCACGAGCCTCACCGCCCCCCAGGTCGGCGAGGCTTCCGGCAGGCCGCTGCTGATGACGCGCAGTTCGACATCGCGCCCGCTCCCTGCCAGCTGGGCGAGCGGCGCGGCGATCTGTTCGAGGAACTCGAAGTTGTAGCGCAGTCCGATCCAGCCGATGCGCAGGGTGCTCGCCCCTTCCGCGCGCCGCCGGCGCTGGACCGCGCGGGCCTCTTCGTAGCGCCGCAGGTCGAGCGTGGTGGGGATGACGACCACGCGCCGGTCATGGCCACGCGCGAAGTCGGCGAGCACCTCGTTGCCGACGATGACGAGGTCGGCGCGCGCGCACAGCAGCTCGAGCTTCCTCCGGTGCCCCGGGGTGAGATGGATCGCGTCGTCGAACTCCAGCACCGTGGGCTGGCGTCGCGGCCACAGCAGCAGCTCGACCCAGGCGGGCAGGTAGGGGAAGAGCTGCTGCTCCACGAGCACGAGGTCCGCGCGGCTGAGGCGCACGCGCACCACCTGTCCGACGCGCGCCAGCAGACGCAGCGTGGCGTACAGCGCCTTGAGCAGCGCGCGCCACGGGCCGCGCTCCAGCTCGAGCAGACTGAACCAGGTCGCTCCGAAGAGCGGCAGGCTCGTCACGTCGATGTTGGTTCGCGACAGCAGCGGCTTGTACTGCTCGATGCGGTAGCGCGACGACGGTCCGAGGCTCGACGTGCGGGCGAGGGCGAAGACCTTCATCCGCCGGCTCCGGCGATGCGTTCGGCCGCCTGTTCGAGCGCCTCGAGGTGCGGTGTCCAGGAGAAGTGGCGTGCAGCGTGGGCTCGCAACGCGCGCCCGGCGGCGGCGAGTGCCTCTTGCCCACCTGACGGGCCGCCGGCCCCGAGCACGCCGGCGATGGCTGCCGCGAGAGCGTCCGGTGAGCCTGCGGGCACCTGGCGGCAGGCCGTGGCGCCTTGCAGCACCTCGGGGGTCGCGCCCACGTCGGTCGCCACCACGGGCAGGCCGGAGGCCAGCGCCTCGGCCGTCACCATGCCGAAGCCCTCGAGCGAGCGCGTGGGCAGCACGAAGAGCGAGGCCGCACGGTAGAGGTCACCGAGGCGGTCGTCGCCGACGCGTCCGAGGAAGCGCACGCGGGCGCCGAGACCGAGCGCCTCCGTGCGCGCCTCGAGGTCGGCGCGCTGCTCGCCGTCGCCCGCGATGGCCAGGCGGAAGCGGACACCGCGCCGCACGAGCAGTGCGCAGGCCTCGAGCAGATCGCCGATGCCCATGCGCGGCACGAGGCGTCGCACCGTGAGCAGCCACGGGACGTCGTCGTCCTCGAGTCCGACGGCCGCCCGGCTGCTGGCTCGCTCGTGCGGCGTGCCGGCCGGGCGGAATCGCTCCAGGTCCACGCCAGCCGGTGCGACCACGGTGCGCGCGACGGCCTGCGGGCACAGCTCGGCCACCTGCGCGAGCGAGAAGCGAGACAGCACCACCACGGCCTGGCTGCGCGACAGCAGGCGGCGGTCGGCATGCCGCAGCACGCGGGCCACGGCGCGTTGCGGCCAGGGGGCCGTGCCGCGGGCGTGACCGTCGCGGTGTCGGGCCAGGTACTCCAGGTGGTAGGGCGCATAGAAGCTGAAGAGCGTCGGTCGACGTGCCCAGGCGCCCGGGGTCACGGCCGCGACGGCCGAGGCCACCTGGTGGACGTGCATCACGTCGGCCCCGGCCCCGATGCCGAGGCGCAAGGCCGCACGCACGCCGCGCCACACCGAGCGGTAGAAGGCGGGTGTCGAGCTGCGGTCGATGTCGTAGCGCACGACGCGCACGCCGGCGCGCAACTCCTGCTGCGGAGCCCCCTCGAGGCGCGACGTGAGCAGCGTCACGTCGTGGCCGCGTGCGGCGAGTCCTGCAGCCACCGTGCTCACCACGCGTTCGGCGCCACCGAAGGCCTCGGGGTGCGCGAAGGTCGCCACCGACAGGATCTTCACGGCTGGGGCTGCCCGGACGGGGGTGGGCTGCGCTTCATGCGCTGGCGCGCAGCGTCGGCCTCGCGCATGAGGGCCCGGATGCGCTCGGCGGCCTTGGCGCCCGAGCCGCTGCGTGGCAGCCGGCGCCGGTCGAGCAGCGCGCGCGGGGCGAGCACCAGCCCGCAGACCAGCCCCGCCAGGGCGGCAAGCCCCTGGCCACGGCGCGCGTAGAGCGCCGCGGCGCGCAGGGGCGCGAGCAGCACCCACAACGCGCGATCGCGCAGCAGTCGGCCCGGCAGGCTGCGCAGCAGGCACGGCCAGTGGTTGCGCGCCATGTAGAAGACGTTGCGAGCCGAGTGGTGGCCGATGGTCCCGCCGCCTTCGTGCAGCACGCGCGCCGTCGGCGCCGTGCGGCAGACGTAGCCCGCCCGGTCGAGGCGCAGCGCGATGTCGACGTCCTCCCAGTAGAGGAAGTAGCGCGGATCGAAGTTGCCGGCGCGCTCGAGCGCGACGCGGCGCCAGAGGGCCGCGCCACCCAAGGGCCCGAGCACCTGGTGCGGCTGCTCGCCCGCCTCGGCCTCGGTCAGGTCGTGGTGCCAGTTGAGCTGGCCGAGCATCGACGTGAGGCCGATCCCGTCCGCATCGATGTGCCCGGGCCGGTGCTGCTGCAGGACGCGCGGGGCGATGCTGCCCGCGAGCAGGTCGCTGCGCAGGGCGGCTCGCGAGGCCTCGAGGCAGCCCGGCAGCAGCAGCGTGTCGGGGTTGAGCGTGAACACGAAGGGCTCGGTCGTCAGCGCGAGGCCATCGAGCAGCGCGGCGGCGAAGCCGGCATTCGTCGCGCGGCGCACCAGGCGGACGCCGGGCGGCAGGCCGTCGGTCGATCCATCCGAGGAGGCGTTGTCCACCACGACCACGGCTTCCGCGGGGTGTGGCTGGGCCAGCACCGAGCGCAGGCAGTGCCGCAGCCGGTCCCCGCTCTGGTAGTTGACGACGATGACCACCGTGTCCGGCACCTCGGCGAGTCTACCGGGGTCGGGGGCTTCATGACGACCGCCACGGGTGTCACCATGGGCCTCCGATGCGGCGTCGCGGCGACCCTCTCCGATCCAGGCGCGCACGGCTCCACGGGCTCGCTGCGCTGTGCCTCGCGGTGATCCTGCCGGCCTGCGCTTCGCCCTCCGGTCCGCGCGACACGCTGGGCTGGATGGAGGCGCGCGGCGCCGACCTGATGGATGTCGTCGGCGTGCGCGTCGCCTTCGGAGCAGGTCTCGGTGTGTACGCTCGCGCCACCGAGTACGTGCAGCTCGGATTCATGATGCGCGGACCTTCCGAGACGGCGTTGTCGCGCCCGGAAGGCAGCCAGCTGCGCGCCGTGCCATGCCTCATGCTGGGCACCATCGGCCGCTACGGCGGCGTCTGGCTGGATTCCACGCGCGAGTTCATGCTGCCGGGCTGGAGTTCGCGCGAGACCGACATCTTCGCGGTCGAGCGCGAGCCTCTGGTGGGCTACGTGTCGCCGCGCGGGCGCCTCGACGACCAGCGCCTCGCCGTGGGCGTCGGCCTGCACGTCATCCTGGTCGGCGCCGAGCTCGAGGTTCGTCCCTGGGAGCTCGTCGATTTCCTGGCGGGGCTCGTGGGCTACGACTTGTCGGCCGACGACGTGCCCGTCGCGTCGCC
>Ga0315912_10005531_pt1 | contig 11594 bp, 6 predicted proteins | sample VfabasoilMG_FD_204469 | JGI IMG/M metagenome (GOLD analysis project Ga0315912, IMG submission 204469) | Garden soil microbial communities collected in Santa Monica, California, United States - V. faba soil | ecosystem: Environmental > Terrestrial > Soil > Garden | place: USA: California...
AGATATCGAGCAGGACCAGGTCGACGCCCCCCTTGGCCACGCGTTCCACCGCGACCTGACCATCGGGCACTGTCTCCACCACGAAGCCATGCTTGCGCAGCATTCCGGCGAGCAGTTCGCGCGTGATGCGATCATCTTCGGCGACGACGATCGTCGAACCCTGCAGCGATCCTTGCACAGCGCTCGGCGAGGTCGGCTTTTCGCTGTCCGGCACGATGCAAAAGAGGTTACTAGAATCGCCCGGAAGCGCGAACCTGAAGCCACAAACTGCGGGAAGTGCCGCTAGAAGCCGCCCACTCGGCTCAGGGGGACAGATCGAAACCGAGCCAGGCGTCGAAGCCGCCCCGGCCGACCCGGTGGCCCACGAAGCTCGCCACCGCCAAACAGCCACATGGATGGCGATATCCTAGCCCGCCCCAGGTCGCGAGCAGCTGGCGCCCCGTCAGGTCGTAGTCGACCGACGCGCTGGTACTGAACGCACGCGACCAGGGGATCGAAAGCTCGGAGCCGCCATTCCACCCGTCGTGGTCGAGGAACGCGCGCGCTGGGTCGAACCAACTCTCGTCGAACAGCGCGCGGGCGCGGCCAGGCGACCCATTGCTGGCGCCGTCCGCACGGAGCAACAGCTGAAGCCCGTCCGTGCGACCCAAGCGCAGGCGCGAGAACGACACCAGGGTCGGACTCCGGCCGAGCGCCACGAACGACTGTGCAATGCCCACGAAGCGTGCGTCGGCCCGGGCGCGCCCGACGAAAACCGCTTGCGTCACGTCGTCGGCGTGAGCCAGAGCGCCCGCGCGCAACGAAAGGCCCAAAGCTTGGCGCGAACTGCGCTGCCCGAGCGAGGTGTCGAAGCCGCCCGCGGCGATCAACGTGCGCTCGTCATTCAGCTGCGAACCGCGAGGGGCCGCTTCGACCAGAGCGCGAGCCACGATCACGGGTTCCATGAAGTGCGCAAGCGTTCCGAAGTTTCGCAGCAGGGGTAAGCCGACGCGCGCCTGTAGGCCACCCCGGAGCAAGCCTTGTGTGCGGTATTCGGCGACCTGCAAATCGCCGGATTGGGCGGCCGTGACGTCGACCCCGAGCGGGCCAGGGCGCAGCTTTGCGCTCAGGGTGCCGCGTTGAAATAGGCCGGTTTGACCGTGCCTTTCGCTAGTGGTGCTGGTGCGGGCCAGCGCAAACACGTCGTAGCTCACGCTGTCACCGAGACCGCTGCCGGCTCCCAGGTACAGCTCCGGGCCGATCGCGCCGAGATCGCCGAGGGCGCCCCCGCGCGGTGCGTCGGCTCGCAGCCCGAAGCCCAACGCGAGTCGATCGACGTGCGAGACGCTGATGCGCGCGCGATCCATGCGCCGCGCGCTGACCTCCAGCGAGGAGGAAACGACCTGCGCGCGTGCGCCGCGCAACGCATCGATGCGATACGCGAACGTACCTTCGGACAACGCCGCGCTGCCGTGCGCGTCGACCTCCAACGCGGTTTCTTGCACATGGTCCCAGGCCACGCGCGAAGTGCTGGCTTCGGTGTCGAGCTCGGCTTCCACGCGAGCACCCTTGAGAAGGTAAGCTCCAGCGCCCAGAGTGAGGCTGCGCGTGACCCTCCCATCCGCGACTTTCAGCGGGAAATACGCGCCCCCGCCGGCGAAGAAGCCGTCTTGCCCGCGGTACGAGAGGCGCGGAAAAGTCAGGCCCATCCGCGTCGGTGCGCGCAACCAGAGCGCCGGCAACCACAGCACCGGCACGCCAAAGGTCTCGAGCCGTGGATTGATGAACAGCGCGTCCGTTGGCGGCGCGAGCGTGGCATGCGAAACGCGCAGCCGCACGGGTGGCTCGTCGCACGTGCAAAACGCGACGTCCGCAGAGCCGTCGGCTTCGACGCCGCGCGGGCCGCGGCGCAGTTGCAGATGCTGGCTCCTCAAGCGATAGCGCTGCGCTTGCACGCGCACGTTGCCGTCGAGTTCCAGAGAGCCCAAATCGCCCTCGACCTGCACGCGCTCGGCTTCGAAATCCACGCGATACTCGCGAGCTTTGTGGGTCGGCTCCGCTGCCGGCGAGAGCGCCGGAAAGGTCGAGCCAGCCAAGCACGCAACGAGCGTGAGCGACGAACGGCGCCGTGACACGATCAGGGATTGCGCGGCTCGTTCGAGGCGCTCTCGTTTCGTTTCTCGACGCGCGCCAAATTGGCGTACAGGTGATCGAGATACACGTTCAGCGTCAGGTAAACGCGTGAATCTGGACTGTACAGCAGATTCCGCCGTCGACCGTCGGGCCCGAGCTGCGGCGTCAGGTTCGCGTAGCCCACGGTCAGCTCGAGCGTGTCAGTCAGGCGACCCCAAAATTCGGTCTGGAAGTAGGTCAACGCCGAGCGCGTCTGCGGCTGTGAAATGCCGCCCGCTGCCGTGCAACCCGTGAGCACCACGCCGCAGATCTGTACGTCGTGGTTCACCGGGTACTTCCAAGCAGAGCGCAGCTCGATCGTGCTGATCCAGTTCACGCGCGGATGAACATGTACCCACGAGGAGAGGCCGAACGCTGCCGCGTGCTGTGCCAAGGTGGCGCCTCCCAACTGATCGGAGACGATCGAGCGGCCGTCGTTGCCCATGCGAATGCGTTCCAGGCCGCCATTGACCGGGACTTGGCTGCTCGTGAATTGATAGGCGTAGTCGATTTTGCCTAGGATCTCGATGGTCGAAAAAAACGTGGCACCGCGCCCGGCAAGCACGATCTCTTCCCGTCCGCCGACGCGCAGCCCGAGCCCCAGCACCTTGCCGCTGTCGTAGCTCACTTTGGAAGTGGGCAAGAGCAGGCGCGGTAGGCGCAGCGCGAACTCGGTCAGATCACCCTCGCTTCGGCGCAGGATGTTCGTGTACGAACCCCAGAATTCGAAATCCGTCGCGGACCACTCGTTCTGTTTGGTCGTGGTATCACTGTTCGTGCGTTCGCTGACGACCCCGAGATCACCGCGCGCGCTGACCGTCACACGATCGTTTTCGACGAAGTAATAACGCGGGCGAAAGCCGATCGTCATTTCGTACAGGGGATTGCGCGTCTGATAGTCTTGACCCACGCCGAGGGTGCTGGTGGTCACGGCGTTGTCCCAATACAGGTAGCTGTCGTGCCAAGGCAGGCCCGTGGGTTCAACGCCGTCCCGGCTCGGGCCGTTGACTCCGCGCGGCGTTTCGCGCTGCCGCGCGGACTGAGCATGCAGGGGGCTGACCGCCACCATGGCACCACATAGAAATGCCACCCGCCAGAGCCAATAATTCCTTCTTCGAGCCACGCGAACTGCGAGGACCTTACTCTCGTCGCTTTTTTTTGGCTATGGTGGCCCTATGCCGGCTCCCCTCCCAGCGACCGAAATCACTGCTCTCCTCGGCCGGGGCACGCATTTCGAAGGAAAATTGCAGTTCGAAGGTCGCGTGCGGATCGACGGCAGTTTTCGCGGTGAAATCCGCAGCCCGGACACCTTGGTCATCGGCGACGGCGCCGACGTGGACGCGCAAATCGACGTGGCCACGGTGATCATCAAGGGTGGGGTCGTGCAAGGCAACGTGCGCGCGGCCCGGGCGATCGAGCTCTACGTGCCGGCCCGGGTTTCGGGCACACTGCATTCCCCGGAGATCTTCATGGATAAGGGGGTGCAGTTTTCGGGAACGTGCACCATGGCTCCTGTAGAGGACGCGCCGTAAACGGAAGTTCGCTGCCTGTGCCGGTTTTGCGTCACCCGCGGGCGCCCGGTGTCACACCGCCGTTGGGAACGTGAGCCCAAATTGTTGGCCGATCTCCCCCAAAACACCGCTATCATAGGACATCGCTCGGGGTTTTCGGGCAGGCACGCGTCATGCACCTAGCCAATGCGAGTGGGGCGAAACCCCGCTCAGCGGTGGAAGGGAAACTTCAGCCGCTCCCAGCAGTAAAAGTAACTGTCACGACCCGCCAATCGCACCATGAAAAACCCCAAAGCTTCTGGTTCTAGCGGTCTCCTTGGTTCCCTTCGCGGCATGAGCCGCGGCAGCGCAGTCATGCTTGCGGCTTGCATGCTGCTGAGCAGCGCTGCAGTCGGTGCAGCGCCCGCCCCCGGTCCGGAACTGCAGAAATGGCGTGAAGTCTCGCGCTTCAACGTGAAGACACCGTACGCGGACATGAACGCCGGTGCGGCGCGCGTGAATGTCGACGCGCCGGAAGAGCTCGTGCGTTCCGTGGTGCTGGATTACAAGAATTACGCGAGCTTCATGTCGCGCTTCGAGAAGTCGCAAATCGTGGGCCGCTCGGGGGACAAAACGGACGTCTACCTACAGGTGCCGATCCTCAAGGGCGCCGCCAAAGTCTGGGCTGTCGTCCGCTTCGAGCCGATCAAGCAGGTCGACGGTGCCGAAGTCGTGGTTGGCCATATGATCAAGGGCAACGTCAAGCGCTTGGACGCCACGTGGCGCCTGAAAAAGCTGGATGATTCGTCCACACAGGTAGTGCTCGAGCTCTTGATCGTGCCGGATATGCCCGTGCCGGATTCGCTGGTCGTGCCCGAAGTGCGCTTTGCGGCGGCCAAGGCGGTCGAAGGCTCGCGCGACGAGGCAGAAAAGCGCAAAGCGCGCTGACCTTCGCACTGCTCGAGAATGTCAGCCTTACCTTGACGGAGTAGCCGCGCGAAAGTACTCGCACGGGTAGTGTTGCGCCCGCCAGAGACTCCGATCGAGCTCGTGTTGGTGCCGAGCGAGCGGCACGCCGAATATTTCGAACGCGACCGCGCGCGCGGCGCGCGCGTGCTCAGCTTGCGGGATCTCGCCCAGCGCCTGTGCGAGGCAGCCGAACCCGACCTCCGAGAAACGACGCCGGAGACCACGCGGCTGCTCACGCGCCAGGTGCTGTCCGAAAAATCCGTCGCGCTCGGCCTCGCGGTGGACGGCGCACTCGGGCAATTGCGCAGAGCTGGCAGCCAAGCCAGTGACTTTTCGCGGCTCAGCGGCTCGCGTGCGGAGCTACTCCGTTTCGCGCTGGAACAGAGCACTTTGCGCTTGCGCGAGCATGGGCTACGCGACCATCGCGAAAGCGCTTGGCTCGCCGCGCGCGCTCTCACGCGCGTGTCGATTCCAGATCTGAACGGCGTCGATAGCGTGCGCGTGCGCGGCATGTGTCAGTGGGAAAAAGGCGATCTGGCCTTGCTGGAGGCGCTGCATCGTCAGCTGCGCTCGGTTGGGGGCCGCGGCGTCGTGCTCGAATTCCCGACTGTCCCTGACTGTCTCGGTCTGCCGCTGCACCAGGCCGCGGAACAGCTCGCGGCAAGCCTCGAGCAGCGCTGGGCCGAAGAACTCGACCACCCCGAACTCGTATTCGTGGAGGCCCGCGTCGATGCTCGCCCCCCACAGGTGGTCGAGGCCGCGCACGAGGCCAGCGAAGCACGCGCCGTCGCGCGAGCCGTGTTGGAGTCGCTCGCCAACGGCACCGCGCTCGACCGCATCGCGATTGTGCCCGTGGATGCCGCGGAAGCATTTCTCGAACCGCTGCGAGCCGAACTCACCTCTGCCAAGTTGCCCTTCAGCGAAGCCTGGGGTCGACCCACCAGCGCGGCACCCGAAGCCCACGCGGCGCTGGAATTGCTGCGCTTGGCTCAAGGTCCGCTGCTGCGCGACGCGCTCGTGGACGTGTTGCGCGTTCCCGATCTCGAGCTCAAAGCGCTGCTCGCCGATTCACACTCGACCGTCAGCAGCGCGCGCTTCGTGGAAGTGATCGAGCGATTGCCGGTGCGCGTCGACCGCAGCGGGCGCGAACTCCTCGCCGCTCTGGAAAACGAACAGCGTCGTTGTGATCCAGCGCGCGAGCACGAGCTCGCGGCCATTCTCGCCGCAAAATGCGTCGTTTCTGGCCTACTCACTCGTTTCGAGCGTTTGCGAGAAACGAGCACTCGCCGCACATTTCGTGAGCGCGCACGAGAGCTATTCGCGGAACTCGGCCTGCTCACCGCCTCGCGTCGCGCTTTGACGCAGGCCATCGCCTACGCCGAAGACCTGGACCATGCGCCGCTCGCTGCGCTCGGGCAGAATGCGCGCGCTGGGCGAGCCATCGATCTTGCGCTGGAACGGGTAGTGAGCGCGGCCGAGCTTTTGAAGCTTGCCGACGAGCGCCTACAGCTCCGCGAATTTCACGACGAATTTGCCTCGGCCTTGAGTTCCATCGGGCCCAGCCAAGGCGCGGGTCGTGCCGGCACTCTGCGCATCGCTGGGCCGCTTTCGGTAGCAGGCTTGGACTGGGATCTCTTGATCGTGTGTCGCGCCGCTTCGTCCACGCTCGACTGGCAAAGCGCGACTTCCGATAGCGTGCTGGATGCGGACCTGCTCGAGCAGCTGCCGCAAACACGTCGTCCGCCCACGGCCAGCGAACGCGCTGCGTTCACGCGGCTGGCCCTTTCGAGTGCGTTGTCTCGCGCGCAAAATTCGCTCGTGACCTGGGCCAAGCGCGATGCCCGCGGCGCGAGCGGCGCGAGCCGGCTGGTCATGAATTTGGAGGCGGCCGCCCATCGCGTCGAACCGGCCTCACCACTCGACCCCAAGGCCAGCCGCGTGCTTTCGCTGACCGTCCCCAGCGCCGACGTGCGCGCCCGCGCCGCGCTCGAGCTGCGCCGCCACGAATTCTACGCCGATCCAGACGCGGCGCTCGGTTTCGATAACGGGCTTGCCGGGCCACTCGAGCGCTGGGTCGGCGGCGAGGCCGACCGCCCCATCGCCTTGACGGTCTTGGAGCGCTACGCGCGTTGCGGCTTTCTCGGATTTTGCACGCTCGTGCTGCGCGCGAATCGGGACGACATCATTGGTGACGGGCTGAGCGCGCGCGAACGCGGCAATCTGATTCACGAGGCGCTCGCAATCGCCCTCAATGGAACGCGCGCGAGCTTCGCGACACGCGATCTGAAGGAGCTCGAAGGCGAGGCAGCTGCGCGCGCGGAAGCCTTTTTGCGCACTCGCATCAGCAGCAATCTGCGAGGAGCCGCGTTGCGCGCGGCGCTCGAGGACGTGGCGGCACTGCTGCGCTGGTCGTTCGCCAACAGTGATGGCACGTGGTTCGCCGAAGCGGAACGAGCGTTCGGCAAGGGCGAGGCCTGGTCGGCGCTCGCCGTCGGCGATTACTTCGTGTCGGGTCGCATCGATCGCATCGACAGCAACAGCGATGGCAGCAGTGTGCGCATCGTCGACTACAAGACGGGCAGCGTCCGGCTCAGCGGAGAACACGGCGAGCAGCTACTGCAGCCCTGGATCTACGCGCGAAAGGTGGCCGAAGAATACCGCGCCGCGCGCGTCAGCTCGGGTTATTTGAGCCTTTCGCGCCGGAAGCCCGAGTGGCGAGCTGCGCTCGAAGACAGCGAGCCTTTGGCCCAAACCATCGACGACAAGCTGCGACGAACGGAGCAATTGATCGCGCTGCTGCGCGCGGGCCGGATCCCTGCACGCCCCGCGCTGCCCAGCTCTTGCACGCGCTGCGATGCCCGCGACATCTGTCGTCGCCCGCTGTCGGCGCCCCACGAGGCCAGCGAATGAGCTTGCCCGGCCTCGAGCAGAACGCCGTAATTGCCGCCAGTGCAGGCACCGGCAAGACGCAACTGTTGACCGGGATCTACCTTTCGTTCGCGCTCGGGCTCGGCAAAGACGGCCAGCAAGTCCCGCCTGAACGCATCGTGGCGACCACGTTTTCCCGCGCGGCAGCGGCCGAAATCCGCGAGCGCCTCGAAGCCCGTCTGAGTGTGCTCTCGAAGCCCGAGACCTTGAGCAAGGACTCCTTGAGCGCGCTGGCCAGCGAGCGCGGTTTGTCGGAAAAGGAGCTATCCACTCGCGCGCAGCGCGTGCTCGAAGAGCTACCGCGCGCCACCATCGACACGTTGCACGGCCTGGCAACGGGGCTCCTGCGTCGGCACGCGCTCGAACTCGGGCTGTCGCCGAACTTCACCATTCTCGACGAGGAGCAGGCGTTCTCGGATGCAGAGCGCAGCATCGATGACGTGCTCGACCAGGCCCTCGAAGGCCCGCTGTCTTCCGCCACCTCGCGCCTCTTGGACGCATGCTACGGACTCGACCGCGCCCGCAACGAGATCACCGTGTTGCTCGGCCGCCTGGATGAAGAAGGCCTGCCCGCTGAAGCGCTTGCCACGGGCGATCACGTGGCCGACGCCAAACGCCAACTGACGGCGCTGCGTGAGTCGTGCCAGAGCATCGTGGTTGCGGAACCCTCGGCGTTGAGCGTGCCCGCGCGCGCCGCGCTTTCCGCGCTCGAGGCCGGCGATCTGCTCGCGCTCCGCCCCGCGTTGCTGGAACTCGCCGCCGTGCGCGCCTCGAAATCGCTCAAGGAGTTGCCGTTCTGGCCGGCGTGGGAACGATTTCAGGACGGCCTCTCAGGTAGCACGAAGCGCGAACGCCTGGAGTCGCTGGTCGAACACGCTGAGCGCGCGGAGCAGCTCGACGCGGACGCGCGTGGTGCGAGCGCCGTGCTTGCCACGATCCAAAGGGCGCTTCTGGAACGACGGCGCGCAGAGGGCACACTCGGTTTCGGTGACGTGCTGCGCCTGGCCCGCGATGGCCTGCGCGATCAACCGAGCCTGGCCAAGAGCGCCAGCCAGAAGACCGAAGTGTTGCTGGTCGACGAGTTTCAAGACACGAGCCGCGTTCAACGCGACCTCTTGCTACTCCTGCGCGAACGCCCAAGCTCGATCGAGCGTCGAAAGCCCGGTCAGGTGCCTCTGCCCCAGGATATCTTGCCGCGCGGACTGGTCGTGGTCGGCGATCGCAAGCAATCCATCTATGCCTTTCGCGGCGCGGAGGTCTCGGTATTCGCGCAGCTCGCTGCAGAATTGGCGGGAGCACCCGCCGCCGAACGGCTGGAGCTATCCGGCGTGCTCACGAACGCGCAGCCGGTCGCCGAATTTCACACTTTGACCGCGAACTATCGCTCCACGCGCGCGATCATCGATGCCGTCAACGTCATCGCCAGCGCGGACTTCTGCGAGCGGCCGGAGCGCGCCTTCGAGATCCGTTATACGCAGGCGGAAGCTTTGGTGCTGCCCGAAAGCGCGGAAGCCGCGCCCACGGGCTCGGTCACGATTATCGAAGACGATGGCTCGGCGCCAGAGGATCCCGACGCGCCCGCGCTATTGCGACAGGCCGAGGGGACATTGCGCAGCGCGCTCGCGGCTGCGGGTCTGTGTGCAAGGCTTTCGCGCCAGGGCACGAGCTTCAAAGACATCGCGCTCTTGGCGCGGCGGCGAGCCACCTTGCCACTGCTCGAGCTTGCGCTGGACCGACTCAACATTCCGTTCGTGGTCGCGGGCCGCGCCCTGTACGCAACGCCAGAGGTGCGTGATTTGTTCGCCGCCTTGCGCCTACAGATCGATCCCGACGATCGCCATGCGCTTTCCGTGGTCGCGCGCGGGCCGCTGGGCGGCCTCAGTGATCGGGCCTTGGCTGAGCTGTGCACACCACGTCGCGGGCTCGATCCCGTCCGTGACTGGAGCGCGAGCCGGCTCCGCGACGAGCGTGAGCGCGAAACCATGAATACGCTGCGCGAACGGCTGCTCGAACTGGGACGAATCGCGCCGCGCCTGTCACCGCGCGACGCGCTTTCGGTGATCGCCGATCGCTTCCAATTGGAGGCGCTGTATTCGCTGTTGCCGCGCGGACGAACGCGCTTCGGCAACGTCGAGCGCCTGCTGGAGATCGCCGCGCGCCAAGGGGGAAGCCTGCAAAGCTTCGTGCGCTGGCTAGAACGGCAGATCCTGAATGAAACCGACGAAGCAGAAGCCTCCGTGTTCTCGGACGAAGACGACGCGGTTCGACTTCTGACCATCCACGGCAGCAAGGGGCTCGCTTTCCCCACTACGATCGTGCTCGACACGGGCTCCTGGGAACGCCCAAACTCCGCGCCGATCGGGCTTCTGCGCGGTGATTCCGAAACTTCACTGGTGATCCGGCACATGACCGACGCGGGCAGCCTGGCCACGCCCTTGTCTCGAAGGGCAAACGAGGATTCGCTCGCTCGCGCTCGCGCCGAGCGGCAGCGGCTGTCGTACGTGGCGCTGACTCGCGCCCGCAATCACTTGGCCATCGTGCTGCCCGCCGGCAAGTTGCGGCCGGATTCGTTGGCGGCATCCGTCACCTCCGCCCAGGCGCGGCTCGACGAAATCCCGGGCGTGACACGCGTGGCGGCGCATCAGCTGCTGGGCGAGCCAGCATTTGGCGCGACGGCGCTCGACACGCCCCCCGCGGCCCCACCCGCGCGCCCCCCGCGGCCGCGAGTCACGTTGGCCACGATCGGAGTCACCGCGCTGTCGGACTTCGCGATCTGCGCGCGGCGCTTCGAACTTTCGCACTTGTTCGGCATCGCCGAGCCGCGCGCGGGCGCGCGCGTGGCCGAGCGCAGCGGCGAAGATCCGCGCGCGCTGGGCAGCGCGGCGCATCGCGTGCTCGAAGCTTTTCCGAGCGAACGCTGGGGAGATCCGATCGACGCGACCGAGATCTTGGCAGCGCTGGCCCGCGAGGGGCTCGATCCCGAAGCCGATTCGAGCGCCGGCACGGCGCGTGGCATTGCGCAGTTCTTGGCCGGCACTTACGCGCGCTCGGTGCGAAAGGATGGGTCGCGCATTCGACGGGAGCTCTCGTTGGGGATCCCGTTCCACAACGCGCCGCCAAAAGCCGAGAGCCCGGCAGCGACGCCCGCCTCGCCCACTGCTTCACGAGCACGCGGCCGCCGCGTCGCGCCGGGTCAACTGGAATTGTTCGCGCTTCGGCCGCGCACCAACGCGCCGGATCCCGAGCTTCTTTCTGCGACAGTGGTGCTGAAGGCAACGCTCGACCTCGTGATCGAACGCGGCGACGGCAGCATCGACGTCATCGACTACAAGCGATCGCGCGGGGGGGACGAAGATCGCTACTCGTTTCAGCTCGCCGCCTATCGCGAGGCCGCCCAGCGCCACTACGGAGTCGAGCGCATTCGCACCGGGCTCGTGCACCTACTGGGCGAAGACAACGAGCCGGACTGGCAGACGCCTCCCGCGTTCGATTTCTTCGAGCTCGGAACGCGCCTGATCGAAGCGCGCTTCCACGACGCCTGGCCGGGCATCGCCGAGGCCGCGTGTCGCGACGCGCAATGCGGGTTCGTCGCGACCTGCCATGCTTCGAGCCGGCCACCGCACGGGCGGCCCACGGACCAACAAAACGATTAGCCGGCCGCGCAGGGCTTGAAAAATGGTAAAATCGTGGTTAGACACGTCGCGGACGTAACCGGAAAAAGTCGAGTAGATTTCAGAAGCTGCATTGGGCTTACCGGCCGCCAGACCTATTGCGCATCGCGTTAATTTATGGCAGAAAATTAGCGCAGCTTCACCTGTCCCGGCCCTCCGATCGCCATATACTCGCGCTCTGCCGGGTTGCCTCTACCTCAAACCCAAAGACCACAAAGCAGCGCCCCGGGTGGGCCCCCCACCTTTCAACTCACTCTCCGACATCGAGCCACCGAAATGACACTTCCGCCTCGCTCAGGACTCTACGACCCGAAATTCGAACACGACGCGTGTGGCGTTGGTTTCGTTGCCAACATCAAGGGTGAGGCGTCGCACGATATCGTCA
>Ga0315912_10005533_pt1 | contig 11589 bp, 11 predicted proteins | sample VfabasoilMG_FD_204469 | JGI IMG/M metagenome (GOLD analysis project Ga0315912, IMG submission 204469) | Garden soil microbial communities collected in Santa Monica, California, United States - V. faba soil | ecosystem: Environmental > Terrestrial > Soil > Garden | place: USA: California...
GCCTCTTCGACGGCTATCTCGTCGAACGGGTTCATGCTCATCTTGACGTTGGCGATGTCCACTCCCGTGCCGTCACCCTTGACGCGCACCTTGACGTTGAAATCGACCACCCGTTTGACGGGGACCAAGACTTTCATTGCAACTTCTCCTTGTCAGCCACGCGCCATCACGTAGGTCCCCGGCGCCGCGTCGAGCGGCGGGTGGCGGCGCGAACCCGCCTGTCGCGGCGCACGCTTGTCGGCGTCCGAACGTGCGGCGAGCCACTGCGCCAGGTGCGGCCACCAGCTGCCCTCGCGCACCGTCGCGCCCTGCTCGAAGGCCTGCGGCGAGTCGTGCGCGCCTTCATTGACGACGAACGAACTCTTCTTGTTGCCCGGCGGGTTGACGATCGACTGCACGTGGCCGCTGGAGTTGAGCACGAAATCGCTGCGCCCGCCGAGCAGCCGTCGCGTCTGGTAGCAGCCTTCCCACGGCGTGATGTGGTCGGTGCGGCCGGCCAGGATGTAGCTGTCGCAGCGCACGGCGGCGAGGTCGAGCGCCTTGCCGCCGAGCGTGATGCCGCCGGCCTGTGCGAACGCGTTGGACTCGAGCAGCGCCAGGAAGTCGGCGTGCAGCCGCGCGGGCAATCGGGTGGTGTCGGCGTTCCAGTACAGCACGTCGAAGGTCGGCGGCTGGTGGCCCAACAGGTAGTTGTTGACCCAGTAGTTCCAGATCAGATCGTTGGGGCGCAGCCAGGCGAACACCTTGGCCAGATCCTTGCCCTCGAGCACGCCGCGCGACCCGCTGACCTTGCGTGCGATCTCGAGGGTCTCCAGGTTGGCGAACAGGCCCATCGAACTGTCGGCGATGCCGTCGATGTCGAGGATCGACACCAGCAGCGCGAGGCTGCGCGCCCAGTCGATCTTCCTGGCGGCCAGGTAGGCGAGCAGCGCCGCCGACGTGATGCCGCCCGAGCAGGCACCCAGCAGGTGGAGTTGCGGCGCACGCGAAATCTCGCGCGTCACGCGCATTGCGTCGTGCAGCGCCAGCACGTAGGTCTCCAGGCCCCAGTGCGACTCGCTGGCGCGCGGGTTGAACCAGCTCACCACGTAGACCGGGAAGCCCTGCTGCACCAGAAACTCGATCAAGCTGCGGCCGGGCGCCAGGTCCCAGACGTAGTACTTGTTGATCTGCGGCGGCACGATGAACAGCGGCGTGCCATGCACGGCGGGCGTCAACGGCCGGTACTGGATCAGCTCGAGCTGCGGATTGCGGTAGACCACGTCGCCCGCGGTGACTGCCAGGTTGCCGCCGACCTTGAACTTCTTCACATCGACCATCGCCGGCAGGCCGCCGTTGTGGCGCCAGTCGTCCACCAGGTTCAGCACGCCGCTGACCAGGTTGCGGCCTCCGGTCTCCAACGTGCGCTTGATCGCCGCCGGGTTGCCCAGCAGGGTGTTGGTCGGCGCCAGCGTGTCGGCCGCGATGCCCAGCGCCATGCGCGCGCGTGCCTCGTCGCGCGGCGCCAGGCCGAGTTCGCCGGCCACGCGGTGCGACTCGCGCGCCAGCGCCAGATGGCCCTGCATCAGCCGACGATACAGCGCGCTGTCGCGCCAGGCCGGGTCGTCGAAGCGGCGGTCGCCGGCGGCGGGGGCGATCGTCGAGCCGCCCCGCACGACCGACAGCAGCTCCGCGCCGGCGCGTTGCATGCCGCGGGCCAGCTTGACTGGCTGCGTGAGCGTGGCCTTCGCCACCGCCTGAAGCGACTCGCGCAGGCGCGGGTTCTGGCGCGCGGTCGCGCTGCGGATCACGGCGCCGGTGCCGGACGCCTGCGTCGGCACCCGGGGCTGCGCCGCCTTGCGCGGCGGGCGCTTGGCCGATGCGGCCTTGGTGGTCGACTTGGCCTTGGTGGTGGCCATCGCGTGCTCCTGAGTTGAGTGATCGAGTGGACTTGAAGGCGAGTCAGGCGGCGCGCTCAAGGCGCCCAGCGCAACAGGGCCAGCACCAGTGCCGCCAGAAACGTGGTCTCTGCGAGCATCAGCACGACGGGCTTGAGGCCGACCGTGGCCAGCTCCTTCAATTGTGTCTTCATGCCGATGCCGGCGATCGCGGCCACCAGGCACCAGCGCGAGAACTCGCTGCCGGCCTTGGCCACGGCGCCCGGCAGCCAGCCGGTGCTGTTGATCGCCACCAGCACCGCGAAGGCGACCGCGAACATCGGCAACAGCGGCGGCCGCGGCCCGCGGGTGGCATCCGCGTTGCTTGCACGAGCGCGCACCAGCACGACCGCGAACACGATCACCGGCAGCAGCATGGCCACTCGCATCAGCTTGACGACGGTGGCGACGTCGCCGGTGAGCGGCGACATGCCGTAGCCCGCGCCCACGACCTGGGCCACGTCGTGGATCGTGGCGCCGAGAAAGACGCCCGCCAGGCGTGCATCGAGCCCGACGGCTTGCGCCACCATCGGGTAGACGATCATCGTCAGGGTCGACAGCACCGATACGCCGATCACGGTGAACAGCGTCGCGCGCTCCTTCAGCGGGTGGCTGGGCAGCGCGGCCGACAGCGCCAGCGCCGCCGAGGCACCGCAGATCGCCGTGGCGCCGCCGCTCAAGAGGCCGAACAGGCTCTGGAACCCGAACAACCGGGCCAGCATCATCGACACGCCGATGGTCAGCACCACCGACAGCACGACGATCACCACCGGTTGCCAGCCCAGCTCGGCGATCTGGCCGGCCGTGATGCGCAGCCCGAGCAGTGCGACGCCGATGCGCAGCACGGTGCGGGCGGTGAACTCGATGCCGGCGGCGCACGGCCCCTCGCCCGACAGGAAATTCATCGCCATGCCCAGCAGCAGCGCGAACAGCATCAGCGGGGCCCCGTAGTGCTCGGCCAGAAAGGTCGATGCGGCGGCCACCACCGCGCAGGCCATCACGCCGGGAAACAGCGTGCGTGCCTGCGCCACTCGCGCGGTGGCCGAGAGGGCGGTCATGGCCGGCCCTGGTCGTTCAGGTCGTGGGCAGCTTGTACGCGGCGAACTGCTCGCGCAGCTTGTTCTTCTGCATCTTGCCGGTGGCCCCGAGCGGGATCGCGTCGACGAACACCACGTCGTCGGGCGTCCACCACTTGGCGATCTTGCCCTCGTAGAACTTGATCAGCTCTTCGCGCGTCAGCGAAGCGCCGGGCTTCTTGACCACCACCAGCAGCGGCCGCTCGTCCCACTTCGGATGCTTGGCGCCGATGCACGCGGCCATCGCCACCGCGGGGTGCGCCATCGCGACGTTCTCGAGGTCGATCGAGCCGATCCACTCGCCGCCGGACTTGATGACGTCCTTGCTGCGGTCGGTGATCTGCATGTAGCCGTCGGCATCGATGTTGCTCACGTCGCCGGTGGGGAACCAGCCGTTGACGAGCGGGTCGCCGCCTTCGCCCTTGAAGTAGTTGGAGATGATCCACGGCCCGCGCACCATCAGCTCGCCCGCGGCCTTGCCGTCGCACGGCAGCTCCTGGCCGTCTTCGCCCACGATCTTCAGGTCGACGCCGAACACCGCGCGCCCCTGCTTGGCCTGCACCGCCATGCGCTCGTCGGCGCTGAGCTGCGCGTGCTTGGGCTTCAGGGTGCACACCGTGCCGAGCGGGCTCATCTCGGTCATGCCCCAGGCGTGCAGCACCTGCACGTCGTAGCGCTCCTGGAACGTGCGCATCATCGCCGGCGGGCACGCCGAGCCTCCGATGATCGTGCGGCGCATCGTGCTGAACTTGAGGTCGTTGGCTTCCACGTGCGCCAGCAGGCCCTGCCACACGGTGGGCACGCCGGCCGACACGGTGACGCCTTCGGTCTCGAACAGCTCGTGCAGGCTCTTGCCGTCGAGGTGCGGCCCCGGAAACACCAGCTTGGCGCCGACCATGCAGGCGGCATACGGCAGGCCCCAGGCATTGACGTGGAACATCGGCACCACCGGCAGGATGGTGTCGCGCGCCGAGCAGTTCAGTGAGTCGGGCAGTGCCGCTGCGAAGGTGTGCAGCAGCGTCGAGCGGTGGCTGTACAGCGCGCCCTTGGGGTTGCCGGTGGTGCCCGACGTGTAGCACAGCGAACTGGCGGTGTTCTCGTCGAAGCTCGGCCACGTGAAGGCGTCGCCGGCATCCTCGACCAGCTCCTCGTAGCACAGCAGCCCCGGCACCTTGCTCGATGCCGGCATGTGAGCGCGGTCGGTCATCGCGACGAACTTCTTGATCGTCTTCACGCGCGAGGCGATGGCCTCGATCAGCGGCAGGAAGGTGAGGTCGAAGAACAGCACCTGGTCTTCGGCGTGGTCGGCGATCCAGACCACCTGGTCGGGGTGCAGCCGCGGGTTCAGCGTGTGCAGCACCGCACCCGAGCCGCTGACCGCGTAGTACAGCTCCATGTGGCGGTAGCCGTTCCAGGCCAGTGTCGCGACGCGATCGCCGAAGCCCACGCCGAGTGCGGCGATCGCGTTGGCCATGCGGCGCGAGCGCGCCGCCAGTTCACGGTAGGTGGTGCGGTGGACGTCGCCTTCGACACGCCGCGAAACGACCTGCTGCTCGCCATGGTGCCGCTCGGCGTGGGTCAGAAGGGTCGAGATCAGCAGCGGCTGCTGCATCATCAGTCCGTTCATTGGGTTTCCTTTCCTACAGGGTCGGGCGGTCTGTTGGCAAACGTTCGCCAGCGGCCGGCATCCTCATTCCGCATCGCTGGCAGACCGGGTAGTGTTCATCCGATGCCCGGTATTCCGCAAGCCAAGCGTATTCCCTGGGCCTGCCGATGCGGCGAAAGCGGTTTCGGTGCCGCCCGGCGGCGCGCAGGCAAAGTCGCAGGCAAAATGCCGCCGAGGCCAACGCGGGCCGGCAGCGGGGCCTCGCAACAGCAACCGGCCCTTGCATCGGCTGCGGCATGCCTCGAAGGCCGTGGTGACACGGTCAAGTGACCTCAGAATCGACCCAGCGGTCCCTGGTGGTCGGTCGCATCTTCAATCCAAGGCGGAAACTCTCAATGAACAAGTCCCCTGTTTTCATCGTCTCGGCGTTGCTCGGCGCGCTGTGCATGCCCAGCTCGGCCCAGCAACAACCCGGCGCAGCCCAAACAACGGTTGCCGCGTCGTCGCCAGGCCAGGGCACTGTCGCCCGCATGTCGACGGTCCGGGCCACCGTCGAGTCCATCGACGCGGCCAACCGCCAGCTCACGCTCAAGGGGCCTCGCGGTAACGTCTTCCCGTTGACGGTCGATCCGCAGGTGCGCAACCTCGAGCAGGTCAAGGTCGGTGACCAGGTCGTCGTGCGCTACTTCGAGGCGCTGTCGCTCACGCTGAAGAAGGATGGCAAAGAGCTGCGCGGCTCGACCGAGCAGACCGATGCCGTGCGCACGCCGGCGGGCGAGCGGCCCGGCGGCGCGGTCGCGCGCGAGGTCGAAGTCACTGCCGACGTGATCGCCGTCAATGCCAAGACGCAGACGATCACCCTGAAGGGCCAGAATCACACGGTCGACCTCAGGATCCCCGACAAGGGGCAGTTCAAGCTGGTGAAGGTGGGCGACCAGGTCCACGCCGTGTACACCGAGGCGCTGGCCGTCGGTGTGGAGCCCGCCGCGAAGAAGTAGCAGCCGTCCGCACGACCGGGATCGGCGCCGCGTCAGTTCTGCGGCGCCAGGTCCCGCACGTAGACCATGCCGAAGGCGCCGATCGAGACGACGCGGCCGTTCACGGTGGCGTAGGACCCGACGCCCAGCGACGCGTAGCTTGACACGAACGCCGTGAGCGCGCCCACGCCGAGCACCTTGGCGACCGGGCTGCGCTCGGAGATCGCCGCCTTGATCTTCGCGCGGTGCTGTTCGGGCGTCGGGTTGAGCACGAACGCCGATGCGATCGCCGCGGCGCCGATCGCGGCGCTCAAGAGCCTGCTCATCGGCCATCCCCAGGGGCGCAAAGGCGCCGCGCGCTGCGGCGCGCGAAGTAGAACCATTCGTTGCCCGGCAACGCGTTGGGGCTGGGAAACACGATGAAGCCGTCGTCGGCTGCGCGCAGCGGCGTGCCGTCTGCTCGCTGGCCGATCAGATCGCCGGCCTTGAGTGCCTGGTAGCTGGACCATTCGCGCGCGAAACGGTCGTCGGCATGGTGGCGATCGGTCACCTCGACCAGGCACAGCAGTTCGGTGTCGGTGCGCGCTGCCGGCGGCGGCTCGTCGACCAGCGCGAGATGGGCCAGCGTGTGGCGGATCGCGCGGTACGCCACCTCGGGCGCCTGCGGGTCGGCGTGCTGGCCGCACTCGAGCGTGATGGCATAGCCGCCGCGCGAGCGCATGTACTCGGTGGTGCCCACGCCGTAGCCCGGGTCGGTGTTCAGCAGCCGCGCGCGTTCGCTCGGGTTGGCGCTGGTGCGCTGCAGCCGGTTGCGCACACCCGAGGCGTAGGTCTCGAGCCAGCCCTCGACGATGCGCCGCGGCCCCAGGCGCAGCGCCAGCGCCTCCTCCGCCCGCGCGTGCGCGAACGGCTCCAACGCGCCGCTGTTGTCGCCCGGCCCGATCATCGCGAACGGTTCGCCGGGTGAATGGAACGAGTGCAGGTCGAGCAACACGTCGTGCTCGGCCAGCAGCGGGCACAGCACGCTGGCGATGCGATCCTCGTTGTCCACCGGTTCGGCGCCGGGCCGCAGGTTGCGGTTGAGGTTGCGTTCGCCCATGCGCTGGCCGCGCTGGTAGGCCAGCGGATTGGTCACCGGCACGAACGTCACGCTGCCGCGCGCGAGGCGCCACGAGCCGGCGTCGAACTCCGCCAGCAGGCGCTCGATCGCGCGGGTGCCGCAGGTCTCGTTGCCGTGCACGGCGCCGAGCACGATCAGGCGCGGCCCGGGCGACAACGCGCGCAGCGCATGGATGCGAAGTGCGTCGGTTGAATACGTTGTTTGCGGATTCATGTCGTGCCGGCGTCGGCAAGCGGGCGGTCCGGCGGATGCCTCGCAGCCCAGTGTCGCACCGGTTCGCGACGCCATGCGGCGCGCCCGATCGGCCGCCGGCCGTTGGCCCCGCTCGTCAAAGCCCGGCCGCTGCTATCGCGCGCCGTGCTTCGGCAGGCGCAAGGTCGCTGCCGGGCCCCTGCGTCCGGCCTCAGGCCTCGGGCTGGCGGCGATCGATGCGCAGCACGATGCGTTCGCGCGTCACTTCGCGGCCCACCTGGTCCAGCGAGATCGGGCGCGGCCGCCCCGTGTCGTCGAGCATCTGATCGCCGATCTCGACCAGCGAGCCGACGCGCACTCGGTAGAAACCCGGCACCGGCTCGTCCGGACGGCTCGGCGGCGCGCGCCGCTCGTTGAACTTGTGCATCTGCGAACCCCACGTGGCGAGCGGCGCTCGACCGCTTGCTCTGGGCGCAACGATAACCGCTTGCGGCGGCGGCAACCGCCGGTCGGATCGGCCACGGCAAGCACCCGCGGCGGCGCCGAACCGAGCGCGCCCTCCGGCGCGCTCGGTTCATGCGTGCAGTCGGCTCGAGCGCGGTACGCTGGCCAGCAGGAACTCCATCTGGTCGGCCAGGATGCGACGCCCGCGCAGGATCATGTCTTCGTGCAGGTTGGGCACGTAGGGCAGGTACAGCAGGCTCATGCGCACCTCTTCGGGCAGCTTGTTGCCCTTGCGGCCGTTGCAGCCGCGGCAGGCGGTGATGCAGTTCATCCAGGTGTCGCGCCCGCCGCGCGACACCGGCCGCACGTGCTCGCGGGTCAGCAGGTCGAACGGAAAGCGGCGTCCGCAGTAGGCGCACACATGGCGGTCGCGATTGAACAGCTTGGGGTTGGTCAGCGCCGGCACCGTGCGCCAGGCGCGGGTGGGCACTGAGCCCTTGACGGCGATGATCGGGTGCACGTCGATGCGCGACTGCAGGCCCGTGGTGCGCTGGATGCCGCCGCGCAGCACGTGGAAGGTGTCGCCCAGCGTCCAGGCGACACCATCGCTGGCGTAGAGCACGGCCGCTTCGCGCGGGGTGATCCACGCCTGCGGGCGACCGGACACATCGAGTTGCAGGACATCCACGGTACTGGGCAGCCTCCTACAAGCAACAGGCGCAAGCGTAGCGCACTCTGAGCGGGCGCTCCAACCGCAGCGCCGGCAGGCGCTGCGGCTCTTCGCCTAGACAAGCCAGCCTACAAATAGTCAACACAGCGGCGCAGCGCGAATGATGGCTTTCGGTCAGAATAGTACGATCGTTCGTTTTATTGCTGCACCACCCTTTGACCGACATCTCCACCACCCGCACCGGCGCGCGGGCGCTGCTCAAGGGCCGTCAAACGCGCGCCGCGATCCTCGACGTCGCGCTCGGCCTGGCCTCGCACAATGGCCTGGAGGGTCTGTCGATCGGTGCGCTGGCCGAACTGATGCACATGAGCAAGTCGGGCGTGTTCGCCCACTTCGGCTCGCGCGAGGAGTTGCAGATTTCGGTGGTGCGCGAGTACCACGAGCGCTTCGCCGACGAGGTGTTCCATCCGTCGATGGCCGAGCCGCGCGGCCTGCCGCGGCTGCGCGCGCTGGTCGAGCGCTGGATCCGGCGGGTCTCGGTGGAGATCGATTCGGGCTGCATCTACATCAGCGGCGCGGTGGAGTTCGACGACCGGCCGGGGCCGGTGCGCGACGCGCTGGCGCAGATGGTGCTCACCTGGCACGCGACGCTGGAGAAGGCGATCCGCATGGCGATCGAGGAAGAACACCTGCGCGCGGACACCGACGCCCACCAGATGCTGTTCGAGATCCACGGCCTGATCCTGTCGTTGCACCACGACGCGCGCTTTCTCAAGCTGCCCGGTGCGCTCGATCGGGCCCGCCTGGCCTTCGACCGCATGGTCACCGACAACCTGGTGGCCGCGCCCAGCGCACGCAAGCGCGCCGCCCGCCGCTGATTCCAGCCTCACGACTCTCGAACCAGGAGTTTCGCCGCCATGCCGCACTACACCCCGCCGCTGCGTGACATGAAGTTCGTGTTGCACGAGTTGATCCAGGTGGTCGATCGCCTGAAGGAACTGCCGCGCCACGCCGACGTCGATGCGGCGACGATCGACGCCGTGATCGAAGAAGGCGGCAAGTTCGCCGCCGAGGTGCTGGCGCCGATCAACCAGAGCGGCGACGAGCAAGGGTGCGTGCTCGACAAGGTCACGCACGAGGTCAAGGCACCGGCCGGGTTCAAGGAGGCGTATGCGCAGTACGTGGCGGGCGGCTGGCCTGCGCTGTCGGCCGACCCGGCGTTCGGCGGCCAGGGGCTGCCGATCGTGCTCAATCAGTGCCTGTACGAGATGCTGAACTCGGCCAACCAGGCGTGGACCATGTACCCCGGGCTGTCGCACGGCGCGTACGAGTGCCTGCATGCGCACGGCACCGACGAGCAGAAGGCGCTGTACCTGCCCAAGCTGACCAGTGGACAGTGGACCGGCACGATGTGCCTGACCGAAGCCCACTGCGGTACCGACCTCGGCATGCTGCGCACCAAGGCCGAGCCGCAGGCCGACGGCAGCTACCGGCTGAGCGGCCAGAAGATCTTCATCTCGGCCGGCGAACACGACCTGGCCGAGAACATCATCCACCTGGTGCTGGCCCGCCTGCCCGATGCGCCGCAGGGCAGCAAGGGCATCTCGCTGTTCGTGGTGCCGAAGTTCCTGCCCAAGGCCGACGGCTCGCTGGGCGCCCGCAACCCGATCTTCTGCACGGGCCTGGAGCACAAGATGGGCATCCACGGCAACGCCACCGCGCAGCTCAACCTCGATGGCGCCGCCGGCTGGCTGGTCGGCGAGCCCAACAAAGGGCTGCCGGCGATGTTCGTGATGATGAATGCGGCGCGCCTGGGCGTGGGCAACCAGTCATTGGGCTTGACCGAGGTGGCCTACCAGAACGCGGTGGTCTACGCCAAGGACCGCATCCAGATGCGCTCGCTGTCGGGCCCCAAGGCGCCCGACAAGCCGGCCGACCCGATCATCGTGCACCCCGACGTGCGCAAGATGCTGCTCACCGCGAGGGCCTACGCCGAGGGCGGCCGCGCGTTGAGCATCCACATCGCGACGCTGATCGACACCTATCTGGCCACCGACGACGCCGAGGTGCGCAAGGACGCGGAGGACGAAGTCGCGCTGCTGACGCCGATCGTCAAGGCCTTCCTCACCGACAATGCCTGGCTCGCCACCTCGCACTGCATGCAGGTGTACGGTGGCCACGGCTACATCCGCGAGTGGGGCATGGAGCAGTTCGTGCGCGACGCGCGCATCAACATGATCTACGAGGGCACCAACACGGTCCAGTCGCTCGACCTGCTGGGCCGCAAGGTGCTGGCCGACAACGGCGCCAAGCTCAGGAAGTTCGGCCACAAGATCCAGGCCTTCATCGAGGACGAAGGGGTTGTCGAATCGATGCAGGAGTTCGTCGACCCGCTGGCCGACCTGGGCGACAAGGTGACCAAGCTGACCACCGAACTCGGCATGAAGGCCTTCGGCAACGCCGACGAGGTGGGCGCCGCGGCGGTGGACTACCTGCGCGTGGTCGGCCACCTCGCATTTGCCTACTTCTGGGCCCGCATGGCCAAGATCGCGTCGTCGAAGCAGGATTCCGGCGACCCGTTCTATGCCGCCAAACTGGCGACGGCGCGCTTCTATTTCGCCAAGCTGCTGCCCGAGACGGCAGCGCTGATCCGCAGCGCACGCGCCGGCCCGGCGCCACTCATGGCGATGGACGAAGCCTTGTTCTGAAATTTGCCGCCTCGAGCGGTCACCACAGGAGCGAGACATGAAGACGTGGTTGCTGGCCGGCGCGCTCGCGCTGGCGGGGTTGCCGGCGTCGGCGCAGAACACGCCGGTGGGCATGTGGAAGACGATCGACGACGACGGCAAGACCGAGAAGTCGCTGGTGCGCATCACCGAAGCAGGTGGTGTGCTGACCGGCAAGATCGAAAAGATCTTCGACGCCGCGAAGCAGGACTCCACCTGCGACAAGTGCACCGACGAGCGCAAGGACAAGCCGGTGCTCGGCATGGTGATCCTGCGCAACCTCAGGCAGGATGCCGACGACAAAGACATCTGGGCCGGCGGCGAGATCCTCGACCCCAACAACGGCAAGACCTACAAGGCTCGCCTGAAGCCACTCGACGGCGGCAAGCAGTTGCAGATGCGCGGCTACCTCGGGCCGTTCTATCGCACGCAGGTGTGGATCCGGGCCGAATAGTTTCCCGCAGGAGTTTTCATGAGTCGATTCGTTGTGCGCAAGGTGGCCGTGCTCGGCGCCGGCGTGATGGGGGCGCAGATCGCCGCCCATCTGGTGAACGTCAAGGTGCCGGTGGTGCTGTTCGACCTGACGGCCAAGGACGGACCGAAAAACGGCATCGTCACGAAGGCGCTCGATGGTCTGAAGAAGCTCAAGCCCTCGCCGATCGGCGTGGCCGACGACATCGTATTGATCGAGGCCGCCAACTACGACGAGCACCTCGCGCTGTTCGAGCAGTGCGATCTGGTGATCGAGGCGATCGCCGAGCGCATGGACTGGAAGCTCGACCTGTACACCAGGATCGCACCGCACCTGGCGCCACACGCGATCGTCGCATCCAACACGTCGGGCCTGTCGATCACCAAGCTG
>Ga0315912_10005534_pt1 | contig 11587 bp, 10 predicted proteins | sample VfabasoilMG_FD_204469 | JGI IMG/M metagenome (GOLD analysis project Ga0315912, IMG submission 204469) | Garden soil microbial communities collected in Santa Monica, California, United States - V. faba soil | ecosystem: Environmental > Terrestrial > Soil > Garden | place: USA: California...
CCGGCAGGAAGATCGCCTGCATCACGCGCATGCTGATGCCGAACCCGGCCTGGGCATCGGCGCCGAAGCCGCGGATGACCCAGTAGATCACGGCCATGTACACGAACATCAGCGCCAGCTCGCCGCCCGCCGGCAACCCGATTTTCAGGATGCGCCACCACTCCGCGAAGCGCGCGCGCCACAGGTCCGCGTCGAACCGGACGTAGTGCTCGAGTTTCAGGAAGTAGAGCAGCATCAGTACCGAGGCGGCGGCGACCGCGATCGTGGTCGCGAGGCCGGCACCCGCGACGCCCATCGGGCGGCCCGTGAACCAGCCCGCGATCAGCACCGGGGCGAGCACGACGTTCAGGAGCACGCTCAGCATCTGCACGATCATCGTCGGTTTCGCGATTCCCGTGCCGCGCAGGGCAGAGCTCATCGATACCATCGCGAACTGCAGGGCGAGTCCCGGGATGAACCAGTAGAGATACTCGGTGCCGGCGGCGATAGTGGCCGCATCGGCACCCAGCGCGCGCATGTAGGCGCCGCAGAATGCGTAGCCCAGGATCAGCGTGCCCGCGGCGCAGACGGCGGCCAGCAGCAGGCTCTGGTTGAAGATCAGGTTGGCATCGGCCTGGTCCTTGCGGCCGACCGACTGCGCGATCAGCGCCATCGTGCCGATCCCCAGTACCTGCGTGATTGCGAGCACGAGGAACTGGAGGTTGCCGGCCGAGCCGACGCCCGCGATCGCCGCTTCGCCAATCCGCGAGACGAAATACAGGTCGACCAGAAAGTACAACGTCTGGAAGATCATGCCCGCCGCGATCGGCAGCGCGAGCAGGATGATGTGCCGGGCGATCGAGCCCCTGGTCAGGTCCTGCATGCGCGCCCTACGTTACTATCGAATAGCCGCCGTCGACCACGAGCTCGGCGCCGATGACGTAGGAAGACTCGGGCGAGGCAAGGTACAGCACGGCGCCGGCGATATCCTCCGGCCGGCCGACGCGATGGAGCTTGGTCATGCCTTCCACGTGCTTCCGGATCTCGGCCTGCGCGGCCGCCGGCACGCCGCTCTTCTCGAAAATGGGCGTGTCGATGAAGCCGGGGCTGACCACGTTCACGCGGATGCCGCGCGGGCCGAGCTCGGTCGCCAGCACGCGCGCCAGCGCCCGCTGCGCGGCCTTTGCGCTGGCGTAGACACTCAGGCCCGGCTGGCCGATGGCATTCGAGATCGAACTGCAGAAGATGATGGATGCGTTCTTCGCGAGCCGGGGCAGGGCCTTCTGTATCGTGAAGAACGGGCCCTTGAAGTTCGTGTCGCAGAAGCCGTCGAGGATTTCCTCGGTCACGTTCTCGAACGGGGCGTGCACCCCGCCGGGGCCGGCGTTCAGGAATATCACGTCGATCTTTCCAAAGCGCTTTTCGGTATCCGCGAGCGTGCGCTCGATGTCGCCCATGTCGGAAGCACTGGCCCGGATCGCCAGCACTTCGCCCTTGATGGTGGTGACCGCCTTGTCGAGATTGGGCTGGCTGCGGCCCGTGATCGCCACCTTCGCGCCTTCCTTCGCGAAGGCCTGCGCGGTCGCCAGCCCTATGCCGGTGCTGCCGCCGGTGATGAGTACCACCTTGTCCTTGAATCTGCTCATGCGTTGTCTCCGTCGAAATTTCTGGAAATGTCAGTGCGTGAGGGTCGGCGATCGGCGCAGGTACAGGGTCGCGAGTCCGCCGAGGAACAGCAGCACGGCGAGGAACTGCAGTCCGCCGGCGTAGCTGCCCGTCATGTCCTTGACGACGCCGACCGCGTAGGGCCCGACGAACCCGCCCAGCGATCCGATCGTGTTGATCAAAGCGATCCCGCCCGCGAGCGGCGGGCCCGCGAGGAACCGCGGGGGCAGCGCCCAGAACGGTCCGCGGCTGCCGAGATCACCGACCGCCGCGACCGTCAGCGCGATCATCGCGGGCACCGGCGAGACGAGCCAGGCGCTGGCGCAGAAGCCCGCGACGGCGACGAAGCTCGGCACCGCGATGTGCAGGAACCGCTCGCCGGTCCGATCCGAACTCGCGCCGATCAGCACCATGCCCGCGGCCGCCGCGATGTAGGGCAGGGCGGTGATCAGCCCCACCTGGAAATCGCCCAGCCCCGACAGTCCCTTGAGGATCTGCGGAATCCACAGCGACAGGCCGTAGCTGCCCGACTGGCAGGTGAACATGATGAGGGCCAGCAGCCACACGGTCGGGTGCAGCAGGGCATCGAGCAGTCCGAGGTTGTGCTTCTCCTGCGCCTCTGCCCGTTCGGCGGCAAGTCGTGCCGAGAGCCAGTCGCGTTCCGCAGGCGCCAGCCACCCGGCCTCCCGCGGTCGCTCCGTGAGGTAGAAAAGCACGGCGACGCCAAGGAACACCGCGGGCAATCCTTCCAGCAGGAACAGCCACTGCCAACCGTGCAGTCCCATCAGCCCGTCCATCTCCAGCAGCAGGCCCGCGAGCGGGCCGCCGACCACGATCGACAGCGGGATCGCCGACATGAACCAGCCCACCGCCTTCGCGCGCTGCGCGGCGGGATACCAGTTGCCGAGGTAATAAATGATGCCCGGGAGGAAGCCCGCTTCCGCGACGCCGAGCAGGAAGCGCAGGACGTAGAAGCTCGTCACGCCTTCCACGAACATCATCGAGGTCGAGATGATGCCCCAGGTGATCATGATGCGGGCGATCCAGCGGCGCGCGCCGACCTTCGCGAGGATCAGGTTGCTCGGCACCTCGAACAGGGCGTAGCCGGCGAAGAACACGCCGGCGCCAAAACCATATACGGCGGCGCTGAAGCCGAGGTCCTCGTTCATCTGCAGCGCCGCGAAACCGACGTTGACGCGATCCATCCACGCCACGACGTACAGCAGCAGCAGGAACGGCATCAGCCGCGCCGTGACCTTGCCGAGCGTCACGCGCTGGAATTCCGCGTCAGGCTGTGCCGTGTTCATTGCGGCCCCGGTCCGATGGTCAGTCAGAGTCTGACCTGGAGGGCTATGTTACTGTAGGAGCGACACTACGAGGAGCAAAGGCCATGAGCAAAGGGATGAATCAGAAGAAGCAGGACCGCAGGAAACCCGCGAAGACCCTGATGGAGAAGCGGGCGGCGAAGCGGGCCAAGCGCGAAGGCACGAGCACCGGGATACCGACGAAGTAGTTGCAGCGATCTGCCACTGGGTTCCAAGGTGGCACCCACGGCAGTTGCCGGCGGAATTCGGCGCTACTTCTTCAGCGCCTGCCTGAGATAGCGCGCGAGGTCCGGGATCGAATCCGGGCCGAGGAACATGTGCACCATGCCGGCGTAATTTTTGTACTCGACGGGCACGCCGGCGTCCGCCAGTCGCTTCGCGTAGGCCGCGCCTTCGTCGATCAGGGGATCGTATTCCGCGGTCGCGACGAACGCGGGCGGCAGGCCGCGCAGGTTCGGCTCGCGGAGCGGCGAGGCGTGCGGGTGCGCACCGTCCTTCGGGGACGCGAGGTAATGTCCCCAGAACCACTGCATGGCAGCGCGCGTCAGTCCGTAACCTTCGGCATTCCGTTCGTACGACCCTGACCCGAAGTTGTGATCCATCACGGGGACGTTCAGCACCTGGCAGCGGATCGCCGGGCTGCCCCGGTCGCGTGCAATCAGCACCGCGGCCGCGGCGAGATTGCCGCCGGCGCTGCTGCCGCCGACCGCGATCGCGTTCCTGTCGATATTCAGCGACGCGGCGTTCTCCGCGATCCACTTCGTGGACGCATAGGCATCCTCGACCGCCGCCGGGAACCTGTGTTCCGGTGCGTGCCGGTAATTGACCGAGGCAACGACGCAACCTGAGGCATTGGTGACGGCGCGGCACCAGAAATCCGCGGTCTCGAGGTTGCCGACCACCCAGCCGCCGCCGTGGAAGAACACGAACACGGGAAAGGGCCCCTTGCCGACGGGCGTGTAGAAGCGGATCGGAATGTCGCCGCCGGGCCCGGGCGCCGCGCGGTCGCGAACCTCGGCCACGGGCTCGCCGGGGCCGAAGCGCTTCACCATGTCCATGGCGCGCTCGCGCGCCTGCGGCACAGTCAGGGTCTCCAGCGGCGCCAGCGCCGACATCTGCTCGATGAGTTCCTTCGCTTGCGGGTGCAGGGGCATGTTCGAATGAATGCGTCGTTTGAAATGGGAAGGGACAGTGTACTGAACTTCCCCGGACGCCTGCGCACGGCAACTTCCTGCGCGCGGGGCGGTCCAGTATCCTGAGAATTCCATTGCGGGGGGCGGATTCCATGCGCGGGCGTGCATTCAGGCTGTCGGTCCTGTTCCTGCTGTTGTCCCTCGGTTCCTTCCGGCTTGCCGCGGCGCCGATCCGGAGCGACGAGATCCCGCCCGCGCTCCGGGAGTGGACCGACTGGGCACTCCACGGGGAGGAGAGCCGGACCTGCCCGTTTCTCTACAACCGCCCCGAGGAACATCGCTGTGCCTGGCCATCCGCGCTGCGTCTCGAACTCGACGCGGAAGGCGGCCGCTTCAGCCAGTCCTGGGAAGTGCATGTGGAGAGCTGGATCACGCTGCCCGGCGATGCCGCGAACTGGCCGCAGGACGTCACGCAGGACGGCCGACCGGCGGCGCTGGTCGTGAAAAACAACCGGCCGCAGCTCCGGCTCGACGCCGGGCGGCACGCGATCGCCGGCACGTTCCGCTGGAACAAGCTTCCCGAGTCGCTTGCCGTTCCCGGCGACACCGGTCTCATCACGCTGTCCGTCGCCGGCCGGGCGATCACGGCGCCCGACATCGACGACGGTGGTCACCTGTGGCTCAGGGATCGCACGGGCGGCGGCGGCGCGCGCGCGGAAGCGGGCAACCAGGTGAAGTTGCTGGTGTTCCGCCGCGTCATTGACGACATCCCGCTGCAGATCGTCACGCGCGTCGACCTCGAAGTCTCCGGCGCGCAGCGAGAGGAAACCTTCGCGGGCGCGCTGCCAGAGGGATTCATCCCGCTGCGTCTCAATTCGCGCCTGCCCGCGCGTCTCGAGGCGGACGGACGGCTGCGCGTGCAGGTCCGTCCGGGTCGTTGGAGCATCGAGCTGACCGGCCGTCACCCGGCGGAATTGACGGCGCTCGCGCTCCAGTCATGGCCCGAGCCGTGGCCGCGCGAAGAAGTCTGGGTGTTCGACGCGCGGAACGATCTGCGCCTCGTGGAGATTGAGGGGCCGACGAGCATCGATCCGCGGCAGTCGCCGCTGCCGGACGCTTGGCAGGAACTGCCCGCGTACCTGATGGCGCCGGGACAGGAGATGAAATTCAACGTCGTGCGCCGCGGCGATCCGGCGCCGGAACCGGACCAGTTGTCGCTGCACCGCTCGCTTTCGCTGGATTTCGACGGCGGCGGCTACACGATCCAGGACACGATCAGCGGCCGCATGACCAGCGGCTGGCGGCTCGAGATGAACGCACCGACGCAGCTCGGCCGGGTGTCGCTGGACGGCGAACCGCAGTTCATCACGACCGTGCCGGGCACCGAGCGGCAGGGCGTCGAAGTGCGCCGCGGGGCGCTGGCCCTGTCCGCCGACAGCCGCTTCGAGGGAAGCATTTCCGATCTGCCGGCGCTCGGCTGGAACCACGACTTCCACGGCGTCAGCGCGGTACTCAACCTGCCGCCGGGCTGGGATCTGTTCTCCGCGGGCGGCGTCGACAACGTGCCGGACACCTGGATCGAACGCTGGACGCTGCTCGATATTTTCCTGGTGCTGATCGCGGCGCTCGCCGTGCGCGGGTTGTGGAACTGGAAGTTCGCGCTGCTCGCACTGGTGACGCTCGTGCTCATCTGGCACGAGCCCGGCGCACCACGGAACGTGTGGCTCAACCTTCTCGCCGCGATCGCGCTGCTGCGCGTCCTGCCGCAGGGCACTTTCCTCACGCTCGTGAAGATCTACCGCAACATGGCCTGGCTTGCGCTGGTCGTGATCGTCGTGCCGTTCATGGTGGACCAGGTGCGGCAGGGTCTTTATCCGCAACTCGAACCGATCGGTTTCTATCCCGCCATCGGGCAGGCGGCCTATGCCGATATGCAGATAGTTGCCGCGCAGGAACCGCCGGCGGCGCCGGAACCTGCCGCGGACGCTGCCATCGCGCGGTCGGCGCCCATGCTGGAAAAGCGGATGAGGGAAGACGTGGCGCAGGAGAGCGCCGCCGGTTCGGCGGGTTCGCTGGAGGAGATCGTGGTCACGGCGTCGTCGAGAAATTTCGCGCAGGTCGATCCAGACGCGAACGTGCAGACCGGGCCGGGACTGCCGGACTGGCACTGGCGGCAGATCCCGCTGTCCTGGAACGGGCCGGTGCAGAAGGACCAGCAGATTTCCCTGTGGCTGCTCTCTCCGTCGACGAACCTCGTGCTCAATTTCATCCGCGTGCTGCTGGTCGTCGCGCTCGCCCTCGTCACGTTCGGATTCACGTTCACGCCGGGCACGGGGCTGCGCCGTGCCGCGGCGGCGGTTTCGGCCTTCCTGCTGCTGCCGGGGCTGGTCTTCCACGCGCCAGAGGCCCGGGCGGAGTTTCCGGGACCGGACCTGCTGCGGGACCTGAAGACACGACTGCTCGAGCCGCCGGAGTGTCTCCCGGAATGCGCGCAGAGTCCGCGGCTGCGTTTCGAGATCGATCAGAATTCCCTGTCGGTGCGCGTCGAGATCCATGCTGCCGAAGCCGTGGCGGTGCCGTTGCCTGCTCGCGCGGGGCTCTGGTCGCCGGAGGAGATCGCGGTGGACGGCGAGGCCGCGCGCGGCCTGATGCGGGACAAGGAGGGGACCCTGTGGATCAGCCTGCCGGCCGGCGCGCACCAGGTCGTGCTGCGTGGCGCGCCCGCGTCCGGCGCGAGTTTCCAGTTGCCGTTGCCTCTGGTTCCGCGCCGCGTGGACTTCACGGTCAACGGCTGGTCCGTGGAAGGCGTCGCCGACGGCCGACCGGTCGGTCGGCAATTGCAGTTCACGCGGATCGAGAAAGCCGCGGTGTCCGCTGAACCCTCGGAACTCCGGCCGCGCGATCTGCCGCCGTTCGTGCGCGTCGAGCGCGAACTGGCTATCGGCCTCGAATGGGCGGTCTACACCACCGTCACGCGCCTGTCGCCGCCGGGCGCAGCCGTTGTCATCGCCGTGCCGCTGCTCGAGGGGGAGTCCGTCACCACCGACGGCGTGAAGGTCGAGGACGGCAAGGTGCTGGTCAACATGGCCGCGAACCAGAAATCATTCGAGTGGGAATCCTCGCTGGCGAAGACCCCGTCGATCTCCCTCACGGCGCCGCAAACTACGGACTGGACCGAGTCCTGGAAGGCCGACGTCAGTCCGATCTGGCACATGGAGACCGGTGGCATCGCCGTGGTCCATCACCAGGATCCGGACGGCGTGTGGCTGCCGGAGTGGCGGCCGTGGCCCGGTGAATCGGTCGAGCTCAACGTGACGCGGCCCGAGGGTGTGTCGGGGCGGACGCTGACCATCGATCAGGCTTCGCTGCGAACCGCGCCGGGGAAGCGCGCCACCGACACGACGCTGGAAGTCACGCTGCGGAGCAGCCGCGGCGGCCAGCACACGCTGACGCTGCCACCGGACGTCGAACTGCAATCGGTGATCCTGGACGGCGTTGCCCAGCCGATCCGGCAGGAATCCGGCAAGGTCACGCTGCCGCTGTCGCCCGGCACGCAGCATGCCTCGCTCTCGTTCCGATCCGCGCTCGGCATCGGCACGCTGTTCCGCACGCCGGCACTGGATCTCGCCGCGCCGGCGGTGAACACGCGCCTCAACGTCTCCCTCGGCCAGGATCGGTGGGCGCTGCTGATCGGCGGTCCGCGGCTCGGGCCCGCGGTCCTGTTCTGGGGCGTGCTGCTGGTCGTCGTGCTGATCGCGATCGGTCTCGGCCGGATCGACTTCACGCCGCTCCGTACCTGGCACTGGATCCTGCTCGGCGTGGGTCTCACGCAGACCTCGATCGGCGAGGCCGTGATCATTGTCGGTTGGCTGCTGGCGCTCGGCGGGCGGGCGCGGCTCAAGGGCGACGGGAATCGCGTCTGGTTCAACTTCGTGCAGATCATGCTGGGCGTGCTCACGCTGCTCGCGCTGACGACGCTGTTCAATGCCGTGAAACACGGCCTGCTCGGCCTGCCGGAGATGCAGATCACGGGCAATGGTTCGTCCGCGTGGGATCTCAACTGGTACCAGGATCGCAGCGACGCGGCGCTGCCGCAGGCGTGGGTCCTGTCGGCGCCGATGTGGGCCTACCGCGGATTGATGCTGGCCTGGGCGCTGTGGCTCGCCTTCGCGCTGCTTCGCTGGCTGCGCTGGGGCTGGGAGTGCTTCGGGCAGGGCGGCCTGTGGAAGGCGAAACCCAGGATCGAGAAAACCGCGGCCTGATTCAGCCTCCGGCCGCAGGCCACAGCCAGCCGAAAGTGCCGCCGGTCAGCGCGGCATAGATGATCCCGTCGAACAGCGACTTGACCGTCGCGGACCACTGGCGGCGGTACCAGATGGACATCTGCGGCAGCGCCAGTGCGTAGGCGGCGAAGGCGGTTGCCCCCGCGATCTGGAAGACGTGCAGGTACCCGGTGCCCGCGGGCAGCGCCCGGCCCGCGACGTAGGCCGCGAACGCGCCGACGACAAGGCAGTAGAGGAACCAGAGTGCGAGGTTTCGGCCGATTCCCGCAAATCCATTGGGGTACACGGTCAGCAGGAGCACCGGCCCCTCGCTCATCTTCTTCTTGAATTCCGGCGTCTGCATTTCCTTCATGCCCCCGGCCCGCGGCACCATGTAGTCGCCGGGTGGAATCGCGAGCGGGCGCAGCGCGCCCATGACCTTGTCTTCCTTCGGGATCTTCGGGTAATCCGCACGGTGCCAGAACGGCCCCATGTGGATGATGGAACTGGCGATGAACACCAGGACCGCGGACAGCAGGATGGGAAGCCACAGCGCGCCAAATCCGATCATGGAACACTCCCCGGTGGTGGAACTCTCCCGGGAAGTATAGCCGCCGGCTGGGAGGCCGCGGCCGGATGAAGCGGCCGGGGACGGAGCGCGGTCCCGTCCCCGGGCGCTGCCTATTTCTCGAGGTGGCTGTGCAGCATCCACGAATTCTTCTCGTGGATGTCCATGCGCTGCGTCGCCAGATCCGCGCTGGCCTGATCGTTCACGGCATCGGCCGCCGCGAATACGGCGCGCGCCGAGTCCGCGACCTTCTTCTGATCCGCCACGAGGTCCTTGATCATCTGCAAGGCCTTCGGATGACCCTTGGCTTCCTTGACGCTGGAGAGCTTCGCGAACTCGGCATAGCTGCCCGGCGCGAAGCTGCCGAGCGCGCGGATACGCTCGGCAATCTGGTCCACGGCGAGAGCGAGTTCGCTGTACTGGGTCATGAACAACGTGTGCAGGGTCGTGAACATCGGACCCGTGACGTTCCAGTGGTAGTTGTGCGTCTTGAGATACAGCGTGTAGCTGTCGGCGAGCAGCCTGTTCAGGGCCGCGACCGTGTCCGAGTTCGCCCGGGTTGCCATGTTCGTCTCCTGACGGGTAAGGGGGTTCCGGCAAATATGCGCATCGAATCCGGCGATTTCAAGCCCGGCGGCGGCGAGCCGCCGATCAGTGCGGGCCGATGCGCAGGCTGGAGATGGCGAGCCGGATTTCCTTGAGGAAGATCAGGAGCGCGATGATGAGGATGATCATGGAGGCGATGAACAGCCAGCCGCAGGCGACCGAGAAGTTCAGGTCCAGGAACGCGCCCACGAACAGCAGCACGATGACCGTACACACGAACAGCGCGCAGGAGGTGCACAGGGTGATGGACCAGTTGATGAGCCGTGCCCGGCGCGCCAGCCTTCCGAGTTCGACATGCAGCGCGGCGGCGCCGTCCTTGTCCGCCTTGGCCAGTCGATCCTCCAGCAGGCGGGCGCGATCCACGACGCGGCCGATGCGCTGCGAGAGCACCGAGAGCATCGCCCCGATGCCGGTCAGCAGAAACACGGGCGCTACGGACAGCTGGATGACGTGCGCGATGTCGCCGGCCTGGAGTTCAGTCGCCATGTCGTCTCCCGCGTCCGTTCAGCAGAGCGTCCGGACCGGCGCGGCGGCAGTTTCGCCGACGACCGTGTTCCAGCGGCGCACACGCCAGCTGCGCACGAGGCCGTTCTTCACGTAGGGATCGATGCTCGCGAAGTGTTCGGCGGCGACCGGCGAGTCGCCCCGGAACAGGAGCACCGCGCCGTCGGCGGGATCGCCCAGTGCGCCGCCGAGCAGCAGATCGCCGCGTTCGACGGCCTTCCAGGCAAGTTCGAGGTGCGCGCCGCGGAACTCGCCGCGCCGTTCGAGATAGTCGGGCGCGAGATCGTAGAGGAGGAGCCAGTGCATGGGGTCAGGCGGCCGCGGTTGCTTCCATTTCGATCAGCAGGCCGGGGAACGCGAGCCGGCTGACGCCGAGCAGGCTGCCGACGCTCCTGCAGCCGCCCTTGTTCAGGCGCTCAATCAGCACGTCGTGTTCCTTGAAAAAACGATCCACGTCGGTCGTGAAATAGCTGAGGCGCACGATGTGGGACAGGTCCATGCCCGCGGCCCGCAGCACGGTCTCCACGTTGTCGAGCGCCTGCGCCATCTGCTTCCGCATGTCGTCCGGGTACAGCAGCTTGCCGTTCGCGTCGACCGAGGCCTGGCCGGAGATGAACAGCACGCGCTCGTGACCGGAGATTTCCTTGCCCTGCACGAAAGCGAAGGGTTCCTGCCAGGTCCACGGATTGACGATCTTCTGTTTCATGAGGCGGTAGATGGTAGACGGTAGATGGGGAATGGGGAAGAACGGTGCGGGTAACGGAACGAGCGGTTTCCCCATCTTCCATCTACCAACTACCATCTACATCTTTTCGGTCCACCGGCGTCCACAATCGCCACGCTGGTGTGGTGATCAGGGTGTCGCGGGAGCGGTTTCCTTCTCTTCCACTTCCACCGACAACTCGTCGCCGGCGACGCTGACGTTCACGTGGCCGCCGTTGACGAGGCGGCCGAACAGCAGTTCCTCGGCCAGCGCCCGCTTGATTTTTTCCTGGATGAGCCGCGCCATCGGGCGCGCGCCCATCAGCTTGTCGTGGCCGTGCTCCGCCAGCCACTTGCGCGCGGCGTCGTCCACGTCGATCCCGACCTTCTTCTCGTCGAGCTGGCTCTGGAGTTCCACCAGGAACTTGTCCACGACATTGAGGATCGTCTTCTCGTCGAGCGGATTGAACTCGATGATCGCGTCCAGCCGGTTGCGGAACTCCGGGCTGAACATGCGCTTGATGACTTCCATCGCGTCCGAGGTGTGATCCTGCTGCGTGAAGCCGATGGACGCGCGGCTGATGCGGTCCGCGCCGGCGTTGGTCGTCATGATCAGGATCACGTTGCGGAAGTCCGTCTGCCGCCCGTTGGTGTCCGTCAGCGTGCCGTGGTCCATGACCTGCAGCAGCAGGTTGAACACGTCCGGGTGCGCCTTTTCCATCTCGTCGAGCAGCAGCACCGCGTGCGGATGCTTGTTGATGGCGTCCGTCAGCAGGCCGCCCTGGTCGAAGCCGACGTAGCCGGGCGGCGCGCCGATCAGGCGCGATACCGTGTGCCGCTCCA
>Ga0315912_10005535_pt1 | contig 11584 bp, 8 predicted proteins | sample VfabasoilMG_FD_204469 | JGI IMG/M metagenome (GOLD analysis project Ga0315912, IMG submission 204469) | Garden soil microbial communities collected in Santa Monica, California, United States - V. faba soil | ecosystem: Environmental > Terrestrial > Soil > Garden | place: USA: California...
CGACGTTGCCTGCGGAGGCGAGCCCCTTGGCCACCGAGCGCATTTCCACCGACAACTGGCCGCGCAGCTGCTCGAGCTCGCCGGTCGAGGCACGGTAGCGCGGATGGTTCGGACCCAGCTCGCGCGACATGTCGCGCAGCCTCGCCTCGCGCTGCGCGATATCCTCGCGCAAGCGCATCACGACCGGGCTCGTCACCACGTCCGCGGGCACGTCGGACGCGCCCGCGTTGCCGGCGGCGAACTTCTGCAATTGCCGGCGCCGCGCCTCCGCGGCATAGGATTCGGATTGCGCGCCCGCCAGCTGCAGCGTCAGGTCGCTGAGCGTCTGGGTCTCGTGGTCCATTTTCTCGTCGGTCGCGACGATGCCTTTTTCCTGCTGGTAGGCAGACAGCTTCGCTTCGGCCTGGGCCAGCGTGTCGCGCAGTTCCTTGAGCTGGCCCTGCAGCCAGGCGGTCTCGGTGCGCGCCGGCGCGGCCTTCAGCTGCACATTCGCGTCCAGAAACGCGTTCATGAAGGCGTTCGCCACGGCTGCCGAGAACTCCGCATTGGGCGAGTTGAAGCCCACCTTGAGCAGGCGGCTCTCGCGGGCCGAGGTAATAGAGGCTTCCTTCAGCAGGCGATCGGCCATCCAGTCGCGAAAAGAAAGCGTCCCCTTTGCGCTGCCGGAAAGCAGGCGCTCGACCAGGGCCCTCGCCCAGCCGAGCGGACTCCAGCCCGAGAGCAGCCGGCGCGACTTTTCCGGGTCCTTTTCCAGCCCCAGGCTGTCGATCACGCGCAGTGCGACGTTGCGGCTTGCGACCACGTCGCGCTGGGTGGCGAGAAAATAGTTCAGGCTGGTCCCGCCACTGGCGACGAGCGCCGCTGCGTCGAGCGCGGGCTGCTCCAGCACCGCGCTTGCTTCGGCGTAATAGCGCGCGGGCATCATCAGGCTGACGGCGCCGGCGGCCAGGATCGCCAGCGCGGTCACCACGGCAATGACGTCGAAGCGGGCGCGCAGGATCGCAAGAAAGCGCGTGAAGCTCATGTCAGAACCAGCCCTCCTGGACGCGCAGCACGTCGTTCGGCTGCAGCCGGTCCAGGCCCTTGACGCTGTACATTTTTACCGTTCCGTCCTCGGCGCGGCGCTCGATCCGGATGCCGCGCTCGGTGCCGCGCGTGGTAAGGCCACCGCCCACCGATAGCGCCTGCATCACGGTCATGCCGGCCGCAAGAGGGTAGGCGCCCGGCAGGCGCACTTCGCCGTAGATGTAGAACACCGGCGCGGCGGGCACGGTGACGGTATCGCCGGCGCGCAGCAGCAGCGCGTTGCCGGAAGCGCCCGCGTTGATCTGGTCGTTGACGTTGACTTCCTGGCTGCGCATCTGCCCGTTCGCGCCCACCTGGACCACCGTCACCACATTGCCGCCCTTGGGCGTGATGCCGCCGGCGAGCGCAATCACTTCTGCGAGCGTGCTTGGACGGGAGATTGCGTAGCGCCCCGGCTTGGCCACCTCGCCCAGCACCGATACCTGCTGGCTGCGGTATTCGAGCACGCGGATGACGACGTCGGCCTCCTTCAGGAAGCCGCCGCGCTTGAGGCTCTCGCCCAGCGCCTTCGCCGCCTCGACACGGGTCATGCCCCCGACCGCTACCTCGCCCACCAGCGGCATCGCGACCGTGCCGGCTTCCGAGACTTCGACCTCGGTCAGCAAGTCGGGCTGATTGAACACCGAGATGCGCAGCACGTCGCCGGCGCCGATCCGGTAGTCCTCGACGCCCTGACCCTGGGCCGCGCCACCGGCGCCGGACGGCGCCGCGGCCCCCACCATGGGTTGCATCGGTTTCTCAATCACGGTTCGCCCCGGTGCTACGGGTGCCGGCACTGCAGGCGTGGACTGGGCCGGGATGGTCCCGGTCGAGGGCACCGGCGCCGCGTTATTGGATTGCGCCAGGGCGGCGACACCCGCAAGGCCCAGCAGGACCGCGGCAGCGATGCGAAGCACGAAAGCGGCGGCGCGTGCCATGGTCAATACGCGTTCGGGTCCTTCAGGACCACCAGCGCCGTGCGCAGCATGATGCGCAAGTCCAGCGCCACCGACCAGCGCCGCATGTACTCGATGTCGTGCTCGATACGAAGGCGCATCCGGTCGAGCGAGCGGGTCTCGCCGCGCAGGCCGTTCACCTGCGCCCAGCCGGTGATGCCCGGCTTCACCTTGTGGCGAATCATGTAGCCCTGGATCAGGCGGCGGTACAGCTCGTTGTGCGCGACCGCGTGCGGGCGCGGCCCGACTATGCTCATGCTGCCTTCGAGCACATTCAGCAGCTGCGGCAATTCGTCCAGCGAATAGCGGCGCAGGAACGCGCCCAGGCGCGTGACGCGCGCGTCACCCTGCCGCGCCTGCTCGATGCGCCCGCCGTCCTCGCACACCGTCATGCTGCGGAACTTGTAGACCTGGAATTCCTCGCCGTCCAGGCCGTAGCGGCGCTGGCGAAACAGCACCGGGCCGGGCGATTCGAACTTGACGCCGAGGGCGATGGCCAGCATCAGCGGCCACAGCAGCGCGAGCGCGGCGCCCGCGACCAGGATGTCGGTGATCCGCTTGAGCGCCGCGTTGATGCCGTAGAACGGCGTTTCCAGCACCGCGATCAACGGGATGCCGCCGACCTGCGCGACGCGCGCGTGGATCGTGTCGAAGGGCAGCGTATCTGGCACGAAGTACACCGACGCCGTGGTATCGCGCAGATCATTCACCAGGCGCGCGATGCGCGCGTCGCTGGTCACCGGCAAAGTGATGTAGACCTCGCTCACGCGCTGGCGCTTGACGAAGCGCGCCACCTCGTCGAGGCCGCCGAGATAACGCGGCCCGGGCACCTGCACGCGCGGTTCGTGCCGGTCGTCGAAGAATCCGACCACGTCGCCCAGGCAGGGGTCGCCGCCGATCCTGCCCGCCAGCTCGCCGCCCAGCCGGTTTGCACCCACGATCACGCGGCTGCGCAAACCGGCAGCCTCGGCGCTCAAGTGCGCCAGCACGCGGCACGCCAGGTGACGTGCCGCGAGCAGCGCGAACGGCGTGGCGGCAAACCAGCACAGCATCAGTTTTCGCGAATAAAAGCCCGACTGCTTGCTGACAAAGCCCAACAGCAGCAGTACCGCCACCACCATCGCCCAGCGCGCCAGGATGCCCTGGTGCACGCCGCCCGGCACCGGCCGCACCGCGCCATTGGCAAGCGGCATTTCGCCGAAGACCTGCAGCGACACCACGAACACGATCACTGCCAGGTTGACGTAGAGCCCCGAGAAGGGTTCGCCAACCGCGGCGGCGCAGCCCGCGAGCGAAAGCACGCAAACGACTGGCGCGAGCAACCAGCGTAGCACCGCGGCGCCGGGCCGCTCGTCGCTCAATGGCTGCAATACATCGGCAAGGTTGCTCATGCCCGGCCCGCGTTTTTTTTCAACATTGTTACCGCAGCAACCTTTGTGCCAGATTCGCTCGCCCTCGGAATTTCATCGGCTTGCGTGTTTTTTTTATCGTTGAAGGGAGAATTTGCGCCGCTGTCTTCGCTGCTTGCGTCGCGCGGCGGCGACGCCGCGGACCGCGTCTCCCAGTTCCAGGCGTGCGCGATGATGGTCGCGAGTTCCGGGTAGCGCGGCTGCCAGTCAAGTTCGCGCCGCGCCAGCGCCGCGTTCGCCACCAGCCGCGCCGGATCGCCCGGGCGCCGCTCCGCGACGACCGTGGGGATCTGCTTGCCGGTGACCTGCCTCGCCGCCGCAATCACTTCCTTCACCGAAAAGCCGTTGGCGTTGCCAAGGTTGTAGTGCGCGCTGCCCGCGCCCCGGTGCAGCCGCTCCAGCGCGAGCAGGTGCGCACGGCACAGGTCTTCGACGTGGATGTAGTCGCGCACGCAGGTGCCGTCCCGCGTGTCGTAGTCGGTACCGTAAACGCGCAGCGCCGGGCGCTTGCCCGCGGCCACCTGCAGCACCAGCGGGATGAGATGCGTTTCCGGATCATGGCGCTCGCCGAGCCGGCCGGCCGGGTCCGCGCCCGCAGCGTTGAAGTAACGCAGGCAGGTGTAGCGCAGCTCGTGCGCAAGCTCGTAGTCGGCGAGCGCTTCCTCCACCATCCATTTGGCGCGCCCGTACGGGCTCAGCGGCCGCACCGGGTGGTGTTCGTCGATCGACGCCTTGCGCGGCTCGCCGAAAATCGCCGCGGTCGAGGACTGGATCAGGTGGCGCACGCCGGACTCGACCATCGCGTCGAGCAGCGACAGCGTGCCCGACACGTTGTTGCGGTAGTACGCCCCCGGCTGCGCCATCGACTCGCCGACCTGCGAGCGCCCGGCGAAATGCATCACGCCGTCGACGCGCCGGTCGGAAAAGATCCTGCGCAGCGCGGCGCGGTCGCCGAGGTCGGCCTGCACCAGCATCCCCTGCGGCACGGCGTCGCGAAAGCCGGTACTCAGATCGTCCAGCACGACCACGTCGTGGCCGTGATCGAGCAGCAACCGGGCCATGTGCGAGCCGATGTAGCCGGCGCCTCCGGTGACCAGGATTCTCATGACGGCGCGCCGCCCGCAACCCTGCCATAGCGGTCCTCGAAGCGCACGATGTCGTCCTCGCCCAGATAGGCGCCGGACTGCACCTCGATGATCTCCAGCGGCACGCGGCCGGGATTTTCGAGCCGGTGGCGCACGCCCATCGGTATATAGGTCGAATGGTTCTCCGTGAGCAGGAACTCGTCGTCACCGCGAAACACGCGGGCCGTGCCCTTGACCACGATCCAGTGCTCGGCGCGGTGGTAGTGCATCTGCAGGGAAAGCGACGCGCCCGGCTCGACCACGATGCGCTTGACCTGAAAGCGCTCGCCGCTGTCCACGCTGTCGTAGCTTCCCCAGGGCCGCCGCACCTTGCGATGCGCGGTGGTTTCGGGCCGGCCGGCTTCGCGCAAGCGGGTGACGACCGCTTTGACGTCCTGGGCCTTGTCCCTGTGCGCGACCATCACCGCGTCAGGGGTCTCGACCACCACCACGTCGTCCAGGCCGACGCAGGCGAGCAGCCGGTGCTGCGAGATCAGCAGCGCGTTGCGCGTGTCGGTCGCCTGCACGTCGCCGTGAATCACGTTGCCGTTGGCATCCTTGGCTTCGATGTCCCACAGCGCACCCCAGGCACCCACGTCGGACCAGCCTGCGTCCAGGGGAACCACTGCGGCCAGCGCGCCCGGCGCGCCCGGCGCGCGCCGGCCGATGTTCTCCATGACGGCGTAGTCGATCGAATCGCTCGGGCAGGCTTCGAATGCGAGACGCTCGATGTGCACGAAGGCACCGTCGCGCGCAGCGAGCCTGTGCGCCCGCTCGCACGCGGTGAAGATCTCCGCACGCAGCGCGGAGATGCATTCGATCCAGACCGACGCGCGCACCGCGAATATTCCGCTGTTCCACAGGTAGCGCCCGGAAGCGAGGTACTCCACCGCGGCCACCGCATCTGGCTTTTCGACGAATGCGTCGATGAATTGCGCTGCGGGACCGCCGGCCGCGCAATCGCCATTACGGCCGACCGGGCGCCCGGCGCGGATGTAGCCGTAGCCGGTTTCCGCGGCATCCGGACGCACGCCGAACGCCACGAGATAGCCTGCGGCTGCCAGCTCGGCGCCATGCGCAACGGCCGAGGCGAATTGCTCGGGTATTGCGATCACGTGGTCGGAGGGCATCGCGACCAGCACCGGGTCCTCCGCCGCGACCTGGTCGACCGCCGCCAGAGTCAGTGCGGAGGCCGTACCGCGGCCGAACGGCTCGAGCAGGATCCGCGTCGCCCGGGCGCTGCTATTGCGCAATTGTTCGGACACCAGGAAGCGATGCGCCTCGTTGCACACCACCAGCGGCTCGGCGCAGGCCGCGCCGCGCGCGTCCTTCAGGCCACGCAGCCGCAACGCGGTCTGCTGCAGCAGTGTGTGCTCGCCGTTCAGCGCCAGCAGCTGCTTGGGATAGTGCTCGCGCGACAGCGGCCAGAGCCGCGTGCCCGCGCCACCGCAAAGAATGACCGGACGGATCATCATGGTTCACCTCGGTGCGTTCGCATGCCCAGAATTTCGCCCAGACTCCAGACCAGGAAGAGCGTGTTCGTGACCAGGTAGCGCCGCCACAAGCGGCGCGGCTCGCGGCACAGGCGGTGCAGCCATTCCAGGCCCACAGCCTGCATCCAGCGCGGCGCTCTTGGCTGGGTGCCGGCCAGAAAGTCGAACGCGGCGCCCGCTCCCAGCATTACGCCGTGCACCACGCCGCGGTGCGCGCACATCCAGGCCTCCTGCTTCGGGCAGCCCAGCGCGACGAACACAATGCGTGCGCCCGATTCGGCGATCGCACGCATCATGTGTGCCTCTTCGGCCGGCGTCGGTGGACGGAACGGTGGCGCGAGGCAACCCGCAACGCGCAGCGTCGGCAAGCGCTCGCGCAGCCGCGCCGCCAGGCGCGCCAGCGTAGCCCGCGTGGAGCCGAACAGGAACACGGGCATGCCCGCCTCGGCAGCGCGCGCGCAGCAGCGCAGCATGACATCCGGGCCGCTGACCCGGCGCTGGCGCGGGAACCCCAAGCTGCGCAACCGCCATGCTATGGGCGCCCCGTCGGCCACTCTCAGGTCGGCGCTGCCGATCACGCGCGCGAATTCCCCGTCCATGCGCGCGCTGACGATCGTGTGCACGTTGCACGCACACACGAAGCGCGACTCGCCGTGCCGCGCCCACTCGACCATGCGTTCCACGCAGACTTCCAGGCTGACTGCGTCGATGCGCACGCCGAGCACTTGCGCGCCGGGCTGCCCGAGTGCATGTTCTGCGCTCATGCGGCCGCCCGCGCGTGGAACGCGTCGACCGCATCGTGGTAGATGTTCATCAGCTGCGCGTAGTTGCGCTGCGGCGAAAAGCGCGCCACGTAGGTCGCGCGCGCGTTCGCGCCCATTTCGCGCATCCGGTCCGGATGGGCCTTGGCGTAGTCCAGCGCGCGCGCGAGGCCCTTCGCCGAACCCGGCGCGAACAGCAGGCCGGTGCGGCCATGCTCGACCAGTTCCGCGAGCGCGCCGACGCGGCTCGCGATCACCGGCAGGCCGCAGGCGAAGGCTTCCACCACCGTGCGCGGGAAGCATTCGTACCAGACGCTGGGCAGGACGAGGAAGGAAGCGGTCAGCATTCGTTCCAGCACCTGCGGCTGCGCGAGCCAGCCGTGCGCGCGCACCTGCGGGTGGGCGACGAGCTTGTGTTCCTCGGGCCCGCTGCCGATCACTTCAATGTCGCATCCGCGCGCATGATCGAGCGCGCCGAGCAGGGTATCGATGCCCTTTTCGGCGCTCAGGCGGCCAACGAAGAGCGCGCCGCTGCGCACGCCCTCCGGCGGGCGCGCGACGTCGACGAAATTCGGCTTTACGGAAATCCGCTCCGCCGGCAGGCCGCCTTCGATGAATTTGCGGCGGCAGAATTCGGTGAGCGCGACATAGCGCGTCACCCGGTCGCGGAAGGTGCCGAACGCGCGGTGCAGCGTCACCACGGTGGCGAGCGCGGCCGATTGCGCGGCCGAGTCGTGGTAGCAGCGGCGCACGACCCCGCGCCAGGGCAGGTGCCCGAGGCAGTCCTCGCAGATGCGGTCGCGCAGGCGGAACATGCCCTGCACGCAAAACAGCCGGTAGTTGTGCAGCGTCTGCACCACCGGCACGCCGGCGCGGAATGCCGACCAGTACAGCGAAGGCGACACCAGTGCGAACGTATTGTGGGCATGCACCAGGTCCGCACGGAAGCGGCTGCACAAGCTGGCAATCTCGGTCGCGGTGCGCCGCGACCAGAGCGCCTGGGCGGCGGCATCGAGCGGCGCGATGCCCTCCAGTTCGCGGTTGTCGCGCACGTACAGTTCGACCGCATGGCCGTGTGCGCGCAGCAGCGCGACTTCGGCGTCCACCACCGCGTCCTCGCCGCCGCGCTGGCGGTAGCGGTTGTGGACCATCAGGACGCGCAGATTCGCGCTCATGGCGCCGGGCCCACCGCCACGCCTTCCACGCGCACCCCGAGGCGCTGGGCCCCGGAGAGCACCGGCGACCAGTCGGGCGCAAGATCTTTCGCCTGCAGCGCCTTTTGCAACGCCGGCGGCAGCGCGAAGCGCTCGCTGCGCGAGTTGACGTCCTGGCCGCTGGCTGAGGTCCAGACCTTGAGTCCCTTGTACACGGGTTTCTCGCGCGAACCCCAGCCGCGCGAGAACGACGGCGGCTCGGCCTCGTGCAGGAACACGTTGTAGTCGGAGGCGCTGTCGTCCGGTTCCGCGGGCAGCACCACCGCGGCGCGCCCGTTCCAGGCCACTACGTTGCCGACCACGCGCGCCGCGCGCGCGGTGATTTCCGGCTTGGTGGGCGCTCGCTCGTTCAGCACCACGATACCCTCCATGCCGTTGTGCGCCACGAGGTTGTGCGCCACCACCGATTCCGGGCTGTTCGGCAGGTAGATGCCGCGCTGGCCGTTGCCGAACACGAAGTTGTCGTGTACGCGGGCCCGGCTGCTCGCCTCATAATGGATGCCGAAGCCGCTGTTGTAGGCGACAACGCTGTGATGCACGCGGTTGTTGTCGTTCAGCCAGTCGAACCAGATGCCGTCGCCGCGGTTGCCGATGGCCCGGTGATTGACGATTTCCGAGTCGCGCAGGCCGCCATTGCCGACGAACTTGGTGCCGCCCGCCTCCCACCACTTGTTGAAGCCGCGCGTATTGTTGTAGCTGGTTTCGCTGTCGGCGATGCGGTTGCCACGGCCGCGCACCTTCATGCCGACCTGCCCGCAGTAGTTCGCTGCGCTCGCGCTCACCGTGATCCGGTCGCCGGTGAGGTCAAAGCCGGGGCCGTCCGCCTGCGTGACCATGATGCGCTCCAATGTCAGGTCATCGCCGAGCAGGGACACGGCGCCTGCCTGGTTCTGCGCGGTGGTATTGGAATGGCGCAGCTGCAGGTCGCGCAAGGTAATGCGCTTCAGCCCCTTGCCGAAGGCCAGGTACGGCCGCACGCTGACCTCGACCAGGTGCCCGTCGAGCGAATCGTGCTTCACCAATCCGGACTTCACCTTCACATAGAGGCTTACTTGCGCCGCGTCGAAGAAGAAACTGTTCTCCACCAGCTGCGCGCGCCCGCCGGGCACGCGTGCGGGCCACAAGCCGCCCTGCGAAGCGTGCAGGGATTTCATCGGGTGGTCCGGCCGGTCGGGGTAGCCGCCGAGGATGCTGCCGCCGATCTGCTGCAGCGGTTCGCCGTCGAGGAACACCTGCTGGCTGTTCACGCGCCAGGGGCTCTTCACGAATACACCGCCGCCGAGCGGCTTCCAGCCGGTGACCGCATCGGAGCCCTTGATTAGCGCTGAGTTGCCGCGTTCGCCGCGGATCACGGTCGCCGCGCTGCCCCAATTGCGTTCCGGCAGTTGCAGGGTTTCGCGATAGGTTCCGGCGCCGATGACCAGTTCGTCGCCCGGCTGCAGCTGCTTCAGCGCCTCGCCGAGCGTCCGGAACGTACCGCTGGTACCGCTGCTCCCGCTGCCGTCCGCGCTGACGCGCAGGGTCGCTGCAGGCGCCGCGGCTGTGAACATCGCGGCGAAACACGCAGCCAGCAGGGAAAGTACGCGCCGCATGACGTCAGGCGCCGCCCGGCGCCGCCTGGCGCGCCGCGTGCAATTCGAGATACAGCGCCTCCATGCGCTCGATCTGGCGCGCCCAGGAATACTGCTTGTACGCGCGCCACATTGCGGAATGCGACATGCGCTGCAGCAGGCGCGGTTCGTCGGCAAGCGCCCCTAGGGCGCGCGCGAGGCCCCGCACGACCTGCGCCGACTGGCCGGCCACCACGCGCACGCCGCAGGTATCGTCCACCAGCTCCGCCGGGCCGCCGAGCTTCATGCAGACGACGGGCAGGCCGCCGGCAAGCGCTTCCAGGACCACGTTGCCGCTGGACTCGTGCAGGCTCGGATAGAGGAACACGTCGTGGCGCGGATAGATCTGCAATACCGCTTCGCGCTCCAGCCACGGGATCCAGGTCACCGAGGTCTCGATGCCCAGGCGCCTCGCCAGGCCGTGCAGCCAGGCCTGGTCGGGTCCGCTGCCCACCACCGTCAGGTGCGCTTCGGGGTGGCGCACGAGCAGGCGCGCGAACGCCATCATGCCCAGGTGCAGCCCCTTCCAGTACACGAGGCGCCCCACGTACAGCACGCGAAAGCGCTCCGGCGCGCCGCGGCGGCGCGGCACCGGCTGCGCTTCAGCCTGCATGCCGACCTCCAGGTGCACCCGGCACTTGTCGCGGTAGCGCCCCGGTATGCAGTGCAGCGTTTCCGCGGTCTTGCACAGCGTCACCGCCGCGCGCCGGTAAACGGACGCCATCAGCGGATCGAACCGCACCAGCCAGTTGGCGAGGTCGCGTGCAAGATCGACCAGGTGACCGCGCACCGGGAAACTGCGCCGCAGCGCGTGCGGCGCGGTCTCGCCGCCCCCGACCGGCCCGAATACGAAGGGCAGTCCGAGCCCGCCCATGAACGACGGGTGGCGGAAAACCCCGAACGTGATGTGATGCACCAGGTCGAACTGCGTTTTGCGGCACAGGCGACGTGCGCACCGGTAGGCGCCCCATTGCCACAGCAGGTAGTACGTCCGTACGCCGCGGCCGCCGCGCTTCCACCAGCGCGCCCAGGCGGGCAGGTCGTAGTAGACGAAATGCAGGTTCGGCTCGGGCGCATCGCGCAGCGCCTGCTCGACGGCATCGCGGTTGTTGGCGCGCGTCAGCACCCAGACGTCGTGCCCGGCGCGCGCGAGACCGAGCGCCCAATTCCAGCCGACGCCGGGCTCGGAACCCTTGCGCGGCTCGCAGGCGTAGGCCGACAGCAGCACGCGCAGGCTGGGACGGCCGGACGCGGGCAGGGGATTCACGCGGTCATCCACTCGTTTCTCCTTTCGATCAGGTTCCAGTAGCGGCTGACCACCGGGTGGCGGTAGCTGATGCGGCGGTCAGGCACCGAGTAACGCAGGATCACGCTGAGCAGGTACGCCAGCGCCAGCGCGGAGGCCACGCGCGGAGTCCACTCCCACTCGGAGTAGTGTTCGGCCGCGAATGCGCGTGCTCGCTCCGTGGCACGAGCGAGCTGGCGCGGACCCAGCGGATAGCCGCGCACCGCGCGGCCGATGAGCTGGAAATGCAGCACGTCGTCGAGCGGGCTGGCGCCCTCGCACCCGGATTCCCAGTCGAATACGAAAATCCGCTCGTTCAGCGTGCGGATATTCCAGGGCGCGAAATCGCCCTGGGAAGCGACGTAGGGTCCGGACCAGTAAACCAGCGGCGCCTCGCAATCGGCCAGCGCGCGCCGCAGCGTCGTGCGCGCCGCGCCCTCGATGTGGGGCGCCAGCTTGGCGAAGTCCTCCTGCAACCCGCGCCCGCGCTCCGACAATTCGAAATCCGAAACGCGCATGCGCAGATAGCGCAGCGCCGCCAGAAAGCGCGCGTGCCCGGCGGTGAAGTTTCCCGTCGTCGAGATGCTCGGCGCGATGCTGGTGACCAGGTAGTGGCGGCCGCCGTCGGTGACGCCCTCCCCCAGCAGCCGCGGCACCTGACCGCCGA
>Ga0315912_10005536_pt1 | contig 11582 bp, 8 predicted proteins | sample VfabasoilMG_FD_204469 | JGI IMG/M metagenome (GOLD analysis project Ga0315912, IMG submission 204469) | Garden soil microbial communities collected in Santa Monica, California, United States - V. faba soil | ecosystem: Environmental > Terrestrial > Soil > Garden | place: USA: California...
GCTCGTCTCTGTGCCGCTTCCAAGCAAAGCTCCGGAAATCGGTCGGCTTTGTGTCTGTCTTTGCGGACTTGGAGGTCGGCGCGCCCGGCAGGATTCGAACCTGCGACCAGTGGATTAGAAAGCGGCTCAGAGGGATCAGCACCGAGTAGCAGCGCGTCGCAAGCAAGCGGAAGCATTCGGGTTGGAACGACGGGCCGAGTCCATCGGTCACAACGATTTGCACCGGAGCGCGCTCAGTTTGCTGCATCCTTGCTTCATGACGCCGTGTTCGGGACGGGCGAAAGAGTGTCAAGGAGCGCGCCGTTGGGTTCTCGTGGAGGAACACTGAGCGCGGATACGGGACCGGTTCTGCTCACGGTTCGCGAGGTTGCGAAGATCCTGCGCGTCTGCAGGGCGACCGTGTACGCGATGCTCGAGAGAGGCGAGCTGGAGCAAGCGCGGGTGAGCAATGCGATTCGCGTGCTACTGCACCCCCAAGCGAAGCAGCATTGAGTGTGGCAATCGCCAGGCTCGGTCTTCATTCGGCGGGGCCCGGCGGGAGCGCGGGAGCAGGGCATCGGGGCGCCCAGCCAGAGGCTGGGGACTACCGCCGGGCCTCGGTGAACACCTCTGGCGATCCCTGCGGCCGGCACCTGAGAAATGCGCCGCCCAGCACGGCAAGCCACGCTCAACCCAGCGAATTCCCACCTCGGATCGACATCGCGTAGGGGGGGCTGCTAGCCTTCTCGCTCCGATTCCCGCGTCGGCTCCACCAAGTCTCGGCGAAAGTATGACCCAGAGTCCGCCTGCGTCCGCGTCGTCCCCCGTCGGGCTTGGTCTGCTCCCTCAACGCGACGACGTCGAACATCACGCCGGGCATGTTTGGATTACCTGGCAGCCGCTTACCGCCGAGGACGCGCAGTACCGCGGCTACTATCCAGACTTCACTGCGATTCCAGACGAGTTTCGTGACGCGCCTGAGACCTGGCTAGAGTTTTTTTCGCAGAACTCTGTTCCCGGCTACTGCATCAACGACAGCTGGGCTCGAGAGCTCGCCACCAGCATGCGAACGCGCCACTGGGCCCTCGCCTCAGCGCATGTGCTCAGCCTGGAGACCGCATGCTTCATCCCTCGCGGAAGTGATGGGGTGTTGTCCGGGCGATACTCCTGGAATGAAGCTGCGCCGACGGAGCACAACTGCAGTTCATGGGCTCTTCATCAGCTGAATTCGGCCGCTAAATCGGATCTAGTCGTTTGTACACGACCGAAGCGGCTACGCCATGTGGAGCAAGTGCTCTCCCCGCAGATGCATCATGACGCGGAACATAGACCCATGAAACGTGCGCAGCAGACGATCGTGCCCAGACGCGTTACCTCATTTGCGTCACAGGAAGACCGTGGCTTCTTTCTTGACCTTGCGGATGCTCCCAGAGCTGTTTGCGTCAGTCCGAACGATGGCCACGTCCTACTTCACGAGGGTAGTGGCGATGGTCGCCTAAACGGCGTGTGCATTCCCGGTTCCAAGGTCTTACGTTTCGAGATAGAGCGGTTCGCGGGCGGGCATGGCATTTCAGTTTGGTACAAGACCCCGTCTGGCTCAGCGCCGGACCACGCTCAGGGCAAAGGTCTCGCGCCGCTTCGTTGACGACACGCTCTGGCCCGGCGTGCGCGTCCCACCGGCTCACGGCCTCCGTCGGCCTGCAACCGGCTGCCGAGGCCCCCGCTCTCCGCGTGAGCTCGAGCTTCCGCGACGCAGGCACGGACCCGCGCTTTGCGGCGACCTTGTTCGTCGTCTAGTGGGCGCTTGGCGCGGGGACGAGGTTGACGGCCTACGGGACCGGAACGAGCACGCCCTGGGGCTCCACGTGAAGCTTCGTCGTGTCGAGACCGTCGAGGACGATCGCGGCTTCGAGCGAGGTGACGCCTTCGGGCTGCTTCTCTTGCCAGACGAGCTGCCCCGCCGGGGAGAACTCGAGGAGCTGGATGCTTCGATCTTCCGTGCGGTCCGCCTGCGAGTTCACGACGAAGTAGTTCCCGCCCGGCGTCACGTGAAAGTCCGCGAAGAACTCGGGATAGACGGACGACGGCGCAGTGATCGTCTGCACGAGTTGCTCGTTCGCGTCGTAGATGTTCAGCGACTGGTCGTAACCGGTGGCGACGGCGGTGTTGCCATTGGCAAGGCGCATCGCCTTCCACACGTGCTGCCCCGAGCCGGGGAGCGTCACCTCCCACACGACCTGCCCCGCGGGCGTCCCTTCGAACACCTTCGTGTCGGCGGTGACGAGGAAGTTTCCGCCGGCCGTCGGTCGCACGCAGCGCACGTATGAGTAGCCCGCGTACGTCACCTGGCTCTGAACGGCACCGGTCGCATTCGCCATGCGGAGCAAGATGCTGCCGTTCGAGATCGAGGCGACCATCGTCGTGCCGTCGGCGAGGCGATGCGTGGACTGAGTGCCGGAAAGGTTCGTGACGCGGGCGACGCGGGCGCCGTCGCCGAGCTGGTACTCGTCCCAGCCGGTGCTCTTGCCGAGCATCACTCGGCCGCTGCCGACGAGCTGCATATCGCGCCCCGCGCCCGAGCTCACGCGCCAGTTCATGGCCGGTGTCCCGTGATTCACATAGAGGAGCTCGCCGGGGACGTCGTTGTAGAGGATGAGCTCGCGGTGCATCGGCGCGCCGCCGACGCCCGTGCCGCCCTGCCCGCCGCCGGTCGCCCCGCCGCCGGCCGCCCCGCCGAGACCTCCACCCGCGCCGCCTTCAGCGCCACCGATCCCGCCGCCGCCCGCGCCGGCTCCACCGGCACCGCCGCCGCCCGGCGTCGACACGCCCGCGGAGCCTGCAGACTCGCCTGCACTTCCGCTTCCAGCGCCACCTCCTCCGCTCGCCGCTCCTGCGCCTCCACCTCCGAAGAACGCGCCTGCGGTGCCGCTCGACGTGGCTCCACCCGACCCCGCCGCGACGCCCGCGGTACCGCCGTTGCCCGCGCTCTGCGCCAGAGTGCCTGCCGTCCCCGCCATGGCTCCGCCGCTGCCCGCGCCCGCGGTCGTTGCACCGGCGCCGGCACCTGCCTGCACCGGGTCGATTGCCGGTGAGCTGCAACCTGTCCATACGCTCGCGAGGCTCGCCGCGAGCAGCGTCGCCATGCGTCCGCGCGACCTTCGGTGGGCGTCTTCTCGTTCGACGATCATGGTGCGATCACCCAGGTGAGGACGGAATCGAACAGCGCTTTGCCGTCGTCGTTCAGGCTTGCCGCCATTGCTTCACGGATGGCGAAGCCGGCGCGCTTCGCCGGCGCGGCCATACCCACCATCTGACTGCCGGTGGTGTAGCCGAAGATCACCACCTGATTCGCGTTACCGACGATGGTAGCGCCCTTGAGCGCCGTGGCCGCAGGAATGCCCCAGCCGAGGTCGCCGCTTCCCGAGATCGTCACGTTGCCGGTCGAGGGACCGACCAGCGCGGCAGCACCCGAAAGCACGGCAACCGCGGTCTGCCCGGTCGCAGCGCCCCAGTCGGAGGAGCTCCTGCCGGTCATGCCCTGGTTCCGGTACTGGCCGTTCTCCACGCAAAGTATCGGCACCGGGACGTCGCGAAGCTTCGTTCCGAGCGGCGACGACTCCGCGCTGCTCGAGATCACGATCAGCCCCATGCCCATCACGTCGGACGCCTGCACGTCCGCGTCGCCGAAGATCTCGGGATCGAAGCCGTGCGTGCGAATCACGCCGAGCATGACGTTGTCTCCCGCGGTCGGTGTGCCGGCGCCGCGCACGATCATGGCGGACGTGAGGTTCGGGCTCCCGCCTTTCCCGCCCGCACCGCTCGCGCCGCCGCTGCCCGCGCCGCCGCTCGCGCCGCCGCTGCCCGCGCCGCCGCTCGACCCGCCGCTGGCGGCACCGCTGCTGCCGCCAGGTCCCGTTCCTCCGTCGCCGGCCGCGGCGCCACCGTTGCCCCCGCTGCCGCTCGAGCCGCTCGAGCCGCTGTCCCCGGCCGAACCGCTCACTCCTCCAGCTCCCGCACCCGTCGTGCCACTCGCGCCGCTCGCGGAGCCGGCCGTGCCGCCCACCCCCGCCGAGCCACCGCTCGCACCGCCCCCGCCGCCTGGCCCGACGGCGCCCGCTCCCGCACCGCCCGCCGCCACGGCCCCTCCGACGCCGCCTGTTCCCGACGCGGATCCTCCGGAACCGGACGATGCGAGCGGCGTGGCTTGCTCCGCCGGGCCGCAGGCCCCGAGCGCGACGCCGAGCACGCCGACGAGCGGCACGAGCGAGTGCCGCAAACGGTTCGAGGCGAGCATGCGCTACGAAAGCTCCAGACCCTGGAGCACGCCGCAGGTCGGGTCCGCGCCGAAGCCCGCCACCGGATCGCCCATGATGTGGTGCAGCGTGCAGCCGAGGCGGTGGTGCTGCTGAGTGCCGGAGTTCACCACGTAGCCCGTGCGAGCGAGCTTTCCGGCGGCGCCTCCGACGAGCACGAGGGGATAGCCGTTCGTGCCGTGGGGACCCGTCGCGATCTCGTTGCCCCACACGACCAGCGAGTTGTCGAGCGCTGTCTTGCCCTCCGCCTGCGGGAAAGAGTTCAGGCGCTTGGCCAGGTCCGTGATCAGTGTCGTGTGGTACTTGCCGACCTCCACCATGACGTTCGCCGCGGTCGCGTCGCTGCCGTTGTCCTTGTGCGCGATCTCGTCGTGAAAGTCGGGACGCATGCCGGGGATGTTCAGCCAGTCGTAGTGGAAGTGCTCGCCGCCGCGCCCGAACTGGAACGTGAGGACACCGACCATGTTGCAGGCGAGCGCGTTGGCGATGAACTCCATGAACAGCCGGCAGAGCTTGTCGGCGTTCACCTCGTTGCCCTGGCCGGTGGTGGGCACGCCCGCTTGGGAGGGCATCATCGCGCTGCAGTCGAGCCCGGTCGTGCCACCGCCCATCATCATCCCCTGAGACGACAGCCTCTTTTCGAACTCGCGGATGGAAGTGAGGTGGGCGTCGACCTTCGCCCGCTCCGCGGGCCCGAGCCGTCCTTCGAGCGCGACGAGGTCGCCCGCGACCGCGTCGAGCACGGATTGTCGCTGCGCGAGCCTGCGTGCAGCGGCAGCGGCCACGGCCGGGTCTTCGCTCGGCCCCACGAGCGACCCGAAGAGCTTCGTGTAGAGCGAGTACAGGTTGAGATCACACGGGAGCTGCTGACCCGCCGACGCGCAGCTGAAGGACACGCGACCCGCATTGATGAGCCGGTAGTCGGCGGCGTGGACCCCGCAATGAAGGCTCGGGTACGGGTTGCCGAACGCGAGCTTCTTGATCAAAACCTGATCGATGGAAGGCCCGCCGCCGAACTTGTCCGCGCCCTTCGCGATGTTGTCGTACCCGGAGTAGAGGCCGTGAAAGCCCCAGTCGTGCCCGTTGCCTTCCGGGTTTCCGGTCTTCTTCAGATTCACCCCGCGAACGAGCGTCACCTTTTGCCCGACCACCGGATCCGTGAGGAGCTCGCTCAAGATCGGGGACGTGAAGGAGCCGTTCGCCGGCCAGAAATTCGCCTGGTTGACGCCGTTGGTCTGCATCAAGAGGACGAGGTTTGGTCGCGTGGGTGCGGCCTGCGCGAAAGCGCGCTTCAAGAAATGCGGAACGAACAGCGTCGCGCCCGCCGCTTTGAGCAGCGTACGCCGCGAGAATCGTGGGTTCGCCTCGGGCTTCATCGGTCGTCCTTTCGAGTCGTGAAGGTCGCGTGCCCGACGCTTGCCAGGACGAGCTCGCGCAGCGTGCCGCCCCCCTGAGCGAAGGCGCTCAACCAGGAATCGACCACGCACGCGTCCGTCGTCTCCGGTGGGCGGGAGGCCGCAAAGCGGAAGTAGTGGTCCACCATGCAGCGCTCGAAGGTCTTGCTCTGCAAGAGCTTCCGAGAGAGCTCGACCACACCCTCGAACGGTCCGTCCACGTCCGTGTCGAGGAACTCACCACGCGAGTCCACGGGCAGCTGATTCTCGGTCGTTCGGAAGCGACCGATGCCGTCCAGCTGCTCGAGGCCGTAGCCGATGGGATCGAACTGAATGTGGCAGCCCTTGCAGCTCGGCTCCGTGACGTGCGCCTCGAACTTCTGGCGAGTGGTGAGCGAGGTGTCGTCTGGTTCGATCGGATTCTCCGCGATCTGCGTCAACGCCTCGGGCGGCGGGGAGGCGACGATCGTGCAGAGCAGCTGCCGGCGTACGAAGAGCCCGCGCTCGACCGGTCCCGAGTGATCCCGCGCGGCGTGGTAGCTGAGGAGGCCGGGGAGCGAGAGGACACCGCCCCGGCGTGTGAGGTCGAAGCCAGTGCCCGCGGCGTAGTCGCTGCCATAGATCGGCAGGAGCGCGGCGGGCACGTGGGTGCTCGGAGCCGTGAATAGTGCGGTGAGCGTGCCGTTCCCGCCAGCGACCTGCGTGCTTATGAAGACGTCGAACTCTTCTTGCATGGCAGACACCATCTCGGGGGTGAGGTCCGGGAAGAACTCTGCGGATTTCGGCGCCTCGACGATGGGTGCCATGTCGAGCCAGCCGCCCACGAAGCGCTCGAGCGCCGTCGCACCCTCCGCCGTCCCGAGCAGGCGCACCGCCTGGTTTCGCGCGGTCTCCGGCGTGGCCAACGCTCCAGACGCCGCCGCTTCGAGGAGGACGGCATCGGGACGTTTCCCGCTCAGCAGGAACGACAGCTGCGAGGCCACCTCATGCGAGGTGAGCGCCATCGCCTGCCCGGGGCTCGCGGGAGCATCGGGGGCACCGAGCTCGCTCACGTAGAGGAAGCTCGGCGACTGGAGTACGAGCTCCACGACGAGGCGCACGGACGTCGCGTAGTCTTCGCCCAGCGCCGCGACCGTCGTCATGCGGCCAAGCTCGTCATTGGTCGGCGGTCTGCCGTACGCCTTCGTTGCGAACGACTGCATGAACGCGTCCAGGCACGCCTGTGAACCGCCCGCGTCCGCACACGGGGCGAGCGCCGTGACGTTCACCTGGCTCGCGAGGCTCGCCGCCAGGTCCGAAATCGTTTCCGCCAGCGAGCCGATGACGCGCAGCGCGCTGTCCTGATTGTCGAAGCCGGCGAGCCGTGGCTCTGCGGGAAGCGTCGCGAGCACCTCCGCCCGGGCCGGAGCGCCCAGAAGGTCGCCGACGACGTTCGCGACCTCGCGCCACGCGAGCCGCCGGACGCGCCGATGCGTGAGCCCGTCGCCGCACGCGACGCTCGGCGTCCCGCCCTGACCCGCGCTGCCACCAGCGCCCGTGCCCGCCGTGTTCCCGCCGCTTCCCGAGCTCCCCCCGCTGCCGCCGGTGGAGCCCCCGCCCGCGCCGCCCGCGTTCGGCACGGCCGTCCCGCCGGTGCCGGCGCCGATCGCGGCGCCGCCCGAGCCCGATGCTCCGCCCTGCGCTGGAGGCGAAGTACCGGTGCCGTCGACGGTGCCGGTGCACCCGAGTGTCGAGCCGACTAGCATAGCACCGATCAGCGTTCTCATCATCACACTCCGGGGCTCAGAAAAGACCGAACGACCTGATCGACAATCCTCGGGCCGAGCGACGGCCAACAATCGACCACCGGCTGAGCCCGCGGTCGTCGGACTCATCTCCTTTCCTTGATTGTTGGCTCCGCCCCGGTCCTTCGGGCGCGCAGCAAGGGCTGCCAGCATGTGCCCGAACCGTGCTTTGGTCTTCGCCATGCGAGTATCTCCGTGGACGAGAGGCGGGGCGAGCTCCCTGGAGCCGGCCAGAGGAGTCGTGGAGTGCGCTCTCGATGGACCTAAGGGAGCGCGTGACCGCGGCCTTGCGATCTATTTCGCGGCGGAAGCGTTATTCGTGCCCGTTCCGCCTGCGTGCGTGCGCCGCGCCCGGAATTTTCTATGGCAGCGCAGAGCGCGCGCACCGAAGACCGCGGGTTTGGTCGGGAAACGCGGGCTCGAATCCGTAGCGGGTGCCGACCCTGAGCGCGTCCGGGTCGTCGAGCTTGAAGTCACCGCCGCGAAAGACGCGACCGGCGTGCGCATCCAGGTTGGCGCAGTCGATGCACGGAGTGTCGAGGTACGGTGCGGAGCTGTCGAGGACCCACTCCCAGAGACTCCCCGCGAGATCTCGCTGTCCGAAGCGCCCCGCTCCTTCCGTCCCGAGGCTCCCCACGACCGGAAGGTCCGCGTCGGTGCAACCGAGATGGCCATCGAACCGGCAGCCGAAGACCGCGAGCTCCGAGCTCGGCGGTTCCTCTCCCCAGGGGTAGCTCCGCTGCTCGGCGCCGCCCGCTGCCGCATACTCCCATTCTGCCTCGGTGGGGAGCCGACCGCCGTCCCACGCGCAGAAGGCGAAGGCTTCGAACCACGACACGCAGGCCACGGGGCGCGCTTCGTTCGCTCGAGCTTCGTCGGTCCACGTACCGCCGCATTCCGTAAGCGCGAATCTGAAATCGTCGCCCGACGACGGAAGGTGCGAGTCCCACTCCGGAAGCCACCCGCTGCTCGGGATCGCCGGGTGCGCACCCGCGCCTGCCGGGACGCCGGCCCCCCCGTACTGGTCGATGTATCGACGAAAGCGGCCCACGGTCACCTCGTACCGATCCAGCACGAACGAGGACACGGTGGCGCTGTGGCGGGGGCGCTCGTTGTCGAAGCCGGCTCCGTCGGGTGAACCCATGAGGAAGGTCCCGCCCGGAACCGCGAGGCCGTCCGAGCAAGGCGGGCTCACGCCGTCGTCGGCGCAGGGCTCCGGCGTCACGTTGAGGACGAGGGCGGCCTGACCGAGCTGCTCGAAGCCTCCGAGCTCCAAGACCGTCAAAGTGATGGTGTGAGGTCCGATCCGTACCGGGGAGAAGGCCGTTCGAAATGCGGACGCTTCCGGGTCGAGCGGCAGGTACTCACCCTCCGGAGCTTGCACGTTCCAGAACACGCCGAGGGCCGCGCCCTCTGGATCGATGCTTCCCTCTGCCGACAGCTGGACCGTCGAGCGGGGTGGCGGGTCTCTCGGGGGAGGATGATCGCGGTCGAACGGGTATTCGTCATCGCTGGCCGTCCCCGCCAGTCGAAAACGGATCTGCGCGGTCGGCGGCAGATCGGGCTCTATTCCCCCGTCCTTCGGGGCCGAGCAATCTCCCGAGGGGCACTCCGGAGCCGGTGCTCCTGCCTCCCCGGCCTGGCAGGCGACCAGCGCGCCGAGCAGAAGCAGGGGCCGCTTCGGCCCGATGCGTACTCCAACGTTCACCCCGTTCAGTGTAGACGCGCGGGCCGGATCGGTCACGTGGGCCCCCCCGAGCGAGGACCGGGCTTGCTCGAACCTTCGGCTGCGCTCATCATCGACCGCGTGAGCCAACGGTGCGGCGTTCGACTCTTTGCCGGCGTCGCCGCAGTCGCCCTGCTCGCCTGCGGCGCCTCTCCTTCTGGCCACCCGCCGAGTGATATGCAGGGCCTTGCGGATCATGCGATCCAGCTCGACGGCGTGAACGACTACGCGACGAGCGGCCTCGCGCAGTTTCCCGTCGCCCGAAACCCTCAGGCCGTGTCGCTCTGGTTCAACGCCAAGGCGACCGTCGCAAAGCAGGTGCTCATCTGTCTCCGCAAGGAGGGGGAAAGCGGCTACGAGCTAGGGCTTATGGACGGCCTCGTTCAGGCCTGGTCGTATGCCGATCGCCCGTTGTTCGAGGGCACGGACGGGCGCGCGGTGGAGCCCGACCGCTGGTACCACGTCGCTATGGTCACGGACCGTGAGAAGCGGCCGGTCCTCTTTCTCAACGGGGCTCCCGTCGGCACCGGGCCCGTGGAGCCGAATGGAAACCGGACCCCGACCTCGAGCTTCATCGGAACCGGGGATGGCTGGGGCGATCTCTACGCGGGGAAGCTCGACGAGGTGCGCGTGTGGAACGTCATTCGCTCGCCGGAGCAGCTCCGCGACGAGTTCGATGGACTGCCCACGGACGGCGAGCTCGGGCTGGTTGCGTACTACAGCTTCGACGAGAGCTCCGGGGTCCGTGTCTACGATCATTCGGGAGTCGGTAATCACGCGTCTCTCGGTGACGGGATCCCCGAGTACACGCCGCTTCGGGTGCTGTCGGACTCGCCCGTCGCTCGGCGGTAGTCGCCCCTACTGCGGATACTCGAAGACGCCGTCGGGCGTGACACGGACGCGACTGATGGCTGCATCGTCCACGAAGAGCTGCGGCTCCGGCGGGTCGACGCGCTGAGCCATGTTGCACACCATCCAAACCAGGTCCGGGCTCGTGGCGGTGGTCGCGTGGTCCAGGTCGTAGACCAGTCTTCCGTCGAGCCACACGCTCAGATGCCCGGTGAGGTTCTGCTCCGGCCTCAGGAACGTTTCGACGTGGAACCAGCGGCCGACGGGCACGAGCGGCGGCGGGTCGGGGAGCGGAAGCTTCAGGATGGCCGTGTCATGCCCGAAGACCTCGAGCAAGAGCTCACCACGGCGCAGCGTGCGCAGGTTGAGCTCGAGGCCCAGTTCGATGGAGTCGTCCTCTGCGAGGGAGTCGAACCGCTGGATGGTCCAGGTATCGATGCTGCGGGAGGCGAGCGGGAGGAAGTACCAGGTGCTGTAGTACGCGGGGAATGCATCCGGGAAGCGACGCATGAGTCCCGGGCCCTCCGTGTCCCGCTCACGCTCCCGCGTGGTCAGCTCGACGGAGTAGACACCGCTGCGTGCCTGCGCTGCGGAGATGGCGACCGTGCTGCCTGCGTCGTCGAGGTGTGGGCCTCCGCCGGGCGCAGCGAGCCAGGCGGTCAGGTCCCCGGTCTCGTGGTCCGTCCACCAAAGCACGTCGCTGCCGAGCTTCAGGTCTCCACCGCACCCGACGATCAGGGAGGCGAGAGCCAACGAGGAGATGGACGGAGGCGACATGGGGGACCGGGTAGCAGATGCCTCAGGGCGAGAGGTTCAGCCCGAGTGTGGCGCCGAACCAGAGATATGGCATGTTCCCCACGACCCCGCGCGGCAGCGCAACGAGCCTGCGGGGCGCGGGCACCACCGACACAGCGGCACCGATGACTGGCCGAATGGGCCAGGAGACCGGCGCGGAAGCCAGCGCCCCCGCTCGCAAGCCGAGCTCCAGCGCGAGCCCCTCCTCCGGGAAGCTCGCTGTGTCGCCTTCGACGCGCTCGAAGGCGGCCAGTCCCTCGAGGTCGCCGGCGAGCTCGAGGGCCCCAATGGCGTGCTTCACGCGCGACCCGAGCGTTGCCGGAAGTCGCGTCAGGCGGCCTCGCGATCCCCCGATCTCGAACCGGGACGTTGGCAGGTACGCGACGGAGAGGGTACCGGACCAAATCCCCCGGCCGAGGACGGCCCGGAGCACCGCGCCCGTACTCAGCACCGACAACGATTGCCCGAGCGGCGGGCTCCATTCGAGGACGGTTCCAAGCTCGGCGCTCAAGGGTGACGCGCGCTTTTCGTCGCCCCTGCGTTCAGGTTCGTTCGCCGCTTTCGGTGGAGCTGCGGGCCGGGTAGCTGGGGGCGCGGGCTGCGGCGGCGCTTCGGGCAGTGCGGGAGGCGCCGCAGGGCCCCACGGTAGGTCTGGCGGCATGAGGGTTAGCACCACGAAAATCGCCGAGAAACGGGCGCGCTGGTCGCATTCTCGGAGCTCGTCCGTATACGACCGTTCGAC